>Ga0100385_1005709_pt1 | contig 10383 bp, 8 predicted proteins | sample CryGeymeta201509_FD_81543 | JGI IMG/M metagenome (GOLD analysis project Ga0100385, IMG submission 81543) | Groundwater microbial communities from Crystal Geyser aquifers in Utah, USA - Crystal Geyser metaG 2015-09 | ecosystem: Environmental > Aquatic > Deep subsurface > Groundwater | place: USA...
GAGTTTTACTTGACAGCTCTTAGCACTACATCTCTGACAGTTTCTTCAGTTTTCAGACGATTGTTGATTACTTTCTCAGTTTGCTCCTGATCCTCAGCCAAAGCAGTGGTGAACTATGCAGGCTGTGGAAAATCGAATCTGACCTCAGGATGCATTTATTTCAATTCTTTCAGCAACTTCTGTTTTCCTTCGGGAGTGGTTGTCTGTCTAGCCTGTCTCCACAGTTTTGCCATTTTTAGTTATTTTTTGGCAGATTGAGAAAGGCTGAGGTTTCTCATGTACTATTAATCTTTGTCTGAAGGCTGATCAAGTAACAGGGAGAAGAAGTGACTGTCTTGAGGAAGTGTGACCTCCTGCTTAAGAAAGGCCTCATGATCGGCAGCCAAGATATAGCGCTAGAGCAGGGCTGTATGTTAGAGAGCAAGTGACCGTAGTTCGCTCATCGTATCTTCGATATTAAATAACAAGTACAAAATACTTATATCTCTTCCCTTTATAACCTCAAGAATAAGTATTAGTAAATGTCGGATCAAATCAATACAATCATATCAGCATTGGACTCGTGAGATGTACATGAAATAGTGGTCGTGGTCATTTGGATCATAGTTGGGGAAAAACTTGTTAGAACAGGTGCTGTCCTACCCGGAACTATTGCATACTTTGTAGCTGGATAGGTCTTAGTTGAAGAATGCCTAATAGGCTGCGTGGTGGTAACTGAATTCAGGGAGATCAGGCGGTAAATGAGGAACCAGATCTTTGTTGTGAACCACCCTGTAAATTTAGTCAACTTTTTTGGCCATGAAGTTAGAAAAAGGCTTGTTTCCTATTCTTGGCTGGCCGTAGTTGTGAATGGTCACATGTTGAGACGGGAAGAAAATTTTGAGAGAAAGAGCGCTGATAGCAGCAATAGCAGCTCCTAGACTGTGCCCAGTACAAATAGTTTTCATAGTACTGGCTTTAGCTGAATATTTTTTGAGAATTGAAGCCACATGATTTCTGAAGCTTTTCTCGATCGACAAATAATCAGCATAAAAGCCTGCATGGATCTAGCAAGTAAAACAATCAGGATAGTCAATTCTTTAGAAGTTTCCATCTTAGACCCAATTCTGCCAGTTATGACTACCTCTGAAAGCAGCTATAATTTGATTGACGTCAGGTCTGTACCCCACAAAGCCATGCACTTTGGTGATAGGGTGATCAATGTAGAGAATATCTGTCAAATTGTGCTCTTTTGTGGTTTTGCAAGTCCAAGGTACAATGCACTTATCATCGCAGAAAGCAACAGCCGCAAATTTGACGATTTCCATAGATTCCATCACATTAAAATTTGGTGCCCTGAGGACAAAGGTACTAGTTAGGAGGTAGAAGCATGCAGCCAGTATTATTCTCAGCATGGCCATTCAGATGATTTAAGAGATATATTATTCAACTGTGTACACATGAGGATATAAAATAATCACTGAGATTTACCTTCTTCGTTTAGCATGGCCTACATTTTTCGTGTTTTTTATTGATGCTTCTGCCACATTTTGTAACAAAAATGCATGCCAAAAAGAACAGTACCTACCAGTACGCAAGTTTTGCCCTTAGAACTCAGTTGGACTATCTCTGCATCGAGATATTGAAGCAATTTTTCATGCTGGCCGCCCATGACAATTTATGGAACAATACGACGGCTTCCATTGTCTTTGGCTTGAAAGATACCATAGATACAGACTGGCTCGTTGTGGTAGAGGATTCTTTCCTAATGAGTGGCAGACTGTCCTTCTCCCTTCAACCAATTAAAAGCCAACACTTTTTAGCTCGGGTTAGCAACTTATAATTTCCCCTCAGCTGCCTCCATATCAAATGACGAGTTGAGCTCACAATTCCATAACCTATTTTCTTCTTCTCTCTTTTTGATCACTGATTTGCTGATGGTTAGAATGTTTGGATCATGGCTGCGAGCCGTGCCAAAAACTATAGCTTTTTTATCAATAGGAAGATGTGATAATTATTAGATGTAATCCAGGTGGTACTTTTGGCACTTCTGGAGATCTTTGAAAAGCTGCTGGAAATAATTTTACTTATGTCGGAAGTACATGCTAGCTGCGAAACCTCCTAAGCCTGACAGTAGCACTAGATGTTCGAGATAGAAAGCCCACGACATAATTAAAAAATAATCAAGGCTCAAGATCCTCTTTCCTTTTTCTCATCTCCACCATCCTTCCAACTTTTTATGCCCTTTCTATTCATTTTGATCTTCGTTCTTCTAAGCTCTCTTTTGGAGTGAGGTGCTCCTATAATTTTATTCGAAATTTACCTTTAAATTTCGATTATAGCAATATCCCACTATAATTTCTAATCGAATAAAACTCACATCACTAACTCATGCTACTCACACCCAATAACTACACGAACGATAGGACATACGCTCATATGTTTGCCGATAACAATACTCACAACCCTGAGTCTGCTGGGACTAAGACTAGAAAAAGAGGTGAGGGAATGATGGGACAGAAAGAGGGAAAGTTAGACAATTGGATGGATATAGAGCTTGATGGGTATGGATAATACAACGACTGTTTGGCTGATGGGTTCAGCAGTGAGAAAGGAATTGTCACTGATCGGTTTATCCCATATCGGAGAGGTCTCAAAATGACCTCTGAACCTGTCGATGTCCCCTAAAAACCCCAAAATGAGAACACACCTCCCCCAACAGACCCATCCTCCTTGTCACTGGCCGAAATATATAGAAAGTGTATCATGACCTGCCCCAAAAAAAGCATAAAAATTGACACTCCCATCTCCCACTTCACCAATAACAACACCCTCAAGTATCACACTCGTCATCCTCAACCCCTATAGACTCAAAACCACGAATAATTTGAGTTCACTAATTAACTCGTAGCTTCAATCAAAAGCAAGAGAAAGTTGAACAAAATGCCATATAAGGTGCTGGATGCTCCTGCTCTTCAGGATGACTTTTATCTTAATTTGATCGATTGGGGCCAGCAGAACTTTCTGGCTGTCGGATTGGCGAGTAACGTATACTTATGGAATGGAGATAATAGTAAAGTGACAAAATTATGCGATTTGGGATTAACAGACACTGTCACCTCAGTTGGCTGGGCCTTAAAAGGACACCAGTTCACTGTAGGAACCAACAATGGCTAAGTTCATTTATGGGATGTAACCAAATTAAGGAAGATCAGAGTCATGAAAGGACATACCAACAGAGTCAGCTCAATTTCTTGGAATTCAAGTATTTGCAGTACAGGGTCAAGAGATAAAACTATCCTCAACAGAGATCCTCGCTGTGTTTCCCCTTACATCCAAAAACTTCAAGCACACAAGCAGGAGGTTTGTGGACTGAAGTGGTCACCAGATTAGCAGCAACTTTGCTCAGGAGGCAATGATAACAGAGTATTGGTTTGGAATACAGGAGCTTCTACTCCTCTATTCAAATTTTCTGATCATACAGCTGCAGTCAAAGCTGTGGCTTGGTCTCCTCATCAACATGGTCTGATGGTGTCAGGAGGAGGAACTGCCGATCGACATATCAGATGCAGAAACACACTGACAGGATAGACCCTCAATGCTGTTGATACTGGCTCACAAGTGTGCAATTTAGCATTCGGCAAAACAGTGAATGAACTTGTCAGCACTCACGGTTATTCTTTCAACGAGGTCAATATATGGAAGTATCCTAAAATGGAAAAAGTCGGCACACTGATGGGTCACACAATGAGAGTGCTCTACCTATGCATGAGTCCAGATGGAAGCACAGTGGTGACAGGCGCAGGTGATGAAACTCTTAGATTTTGGTCAGTTTTTCCTTCAAACAAAGACAAACAAGGCGCTGGCAGTCTGCTCTCAGCCAACACAGTCCACCTCAGATGAGACGGATAAACCTGATATCGATTAATTAGTTGCTAATGTTATGATATGATTAAAGGATCAGGTGTATAGATTACTGAGATGTTATTCTATTTTTCTGAACTGGTGAGCTTCTAAAATACTGAGGTAAGATATCAACATTTCGAATGTTTCAACCTCCATATCTATTTTTTTGCTGATTGTCTTCAAGAATTCCTGCAATTTAGGATTCACGTCATACATCGCCCCACACAGCAATACTCTAACCTTCAGCGCCGCCAAATGCCCATAAAACTATAACTCTTTATTAGTGCTTATTTCCAACCAATAATCAAAAAGAACTTTCTTGACCTCAGCCCACAATATCTTCTTGTCTTTTTTGTAAGTCTTTAAGGTGTCGTAGTTAGCATATTAGAGGTATTTTTGGCCAAGGTAGTTGTAGAAATTCCAGTACCACATGCCAAGTTCAAGATGGAACTCGATAGATGCGAATTTTTGAGTGCCATAACGACGGCTCAAGTCATAAAACAAGTTGATAGTTTCCACCCAATACTTCATATCAAAAGGTAAATCTTTCTCCTCTACCAGCAATCTCACCTTGTTAGGTCTGATATCATTGACCAAATCAATCAAACTCTCATACATCCCCGCAATCATTCCAATATCAGGCCTATCACTATCATACCTGAAAAACCATCCCCACATCTCCACCAAATCTTTGGGGGTCACCATCAACACATTCATTACTCTTTAGTATTTTTCAGTTGTTACATGCTTACTCACGCTGATATGCTTTAACCATTTGTCTATGGTGAAGTTGGGCAGTAATGCTTTGATGTTGTACTTTAGTTACTCATAAACGATCTTGTGGTCTTAGAGCTCACCAGGGTTGTAGTAGAATGGATGTAGGCGGAAGTAGGTTTAGAATAGAGTGACGCCTAGGGACCATACGTCTATCTTTTGACTGTACTATTTGTCACCTTCGTAGAAAAGGATTTCGGGAGGTATATACAGAGGAGTTCCTAATTGGCCCTGCCCCACCGTACCACTTTAGAGCGACCCGAAATCTGTTATTTTGTAGGTCTTCTCAACACAGATAATATTCCCAGGTTTGATATCTCGATGAATAAGTCCATATCCATGAACCGCATGCAACCCCTTGGTGGTATCTAGACAAATATCCAGAAATTATCTCAGTTCGATATGCGTGTTCATCTCGATGAGTCGATGCAGGGAACAAGTCCCCAATTCGAACAAAATATACATAGTCTTGTTGCGAACCCTAAGTCAAGAGGTAGCTACTAACTGGCGAAGATCTGGATAATAAAAGGGTTTTTCTTGAATACTCGTTGGCTTTCAATTTATTTATCAACCATATGTTTTACAACAGGGTTGCGACCGTATTAGCTGATGATCTTCAAGGCATATTTTTTGTTGTTTTTACCCTAAACAATCACCACTTTGCCCATGGTACCCTCGCCAATTTATCCACCAGTGAGGTAGATTTGTCCATCAATCTCGATGTCATCATCTAGAATCATTAATTATTTTTGTGATATGATTATTATGTCATGAGGAGTACATAATTAATCCAAGTCAAAATCCTCCATTTATCAAGAAAGAGGGAGGAATGACCGAAAAAGAGTATGCGATAACTATTGAGAAGGAGATTGTACTGTTTGTGCAAGTGATATTTTTTGGGAAGAAAATGAGGATAGTGAGTATAGATCATTGATATACCAATGAGTAGTGGAGATTAGTGAGATCAGATTTTTTCGAGGTTTTGAGAAGGCTAAGGGATTGTTATTTGAAGTTTTGAGGTGTGATCCTGCCATACTATGGTTGATCTCATTTCACTAAGAAGACTCATTCGAGTTCCTAAACATTACGATGTTCTTTTCTATCATTTCTTCTCTCTTCTCTTCTAGTTAGATCTTATTTGTATACCTTTTATACCCTCCGCCCCATTAGTTTCAATCCACTTAATTCTCCTCATTGTTATCATTTTCGACAAGATTTCTTCCGACTAGCAAGCATCTATCGAATTCTTTCAACATAGAGCAAAAGATCAGTCAATCCTACTGAATATCGCTCTTGACAATGCACATCGATTATGTTTTCTCTTTGACAACACAAAAGCTCAGATTTTTGTTCACCGGTAGGAACGCGGGAGTGAGGGGAGGAGTCCCTTGTGGGTGACTGATTATCAAGAGTGCTTGCTTGAGGGTTTCTGTTAATGGAATGAAATGACTTCCAGTGAAGTTTGTTTATATAGAAGGATATTAATGGAATTTTCCATATACATAAATCTTCTAATGGTCAAATTGCAAGCCATCTTCCTCGGCGCCTTCCTCTTCGCATCTTCCAAAGCTGCCAGAATACTCACCGCAACTTCCACCACTTCCTGCAACTCTGGATCATGCGTTACCGCTCAACCTTGCGATTGTGGACCCATTGTTGTGGACAACAATGTCGTCAATGGTTACAACAATGTTGTCGGAGGTGATCTCAACTGCTTGACCGGTTCAGATAACACTGTTGTTGGTACCTATAACACTTTGCTCGGCAACCAAAACACCGCTCTTGGATCAGTCAACCAGATCGACGGCTCAGTCAACACAGTTGCTGGCAACTACAACAACGTCGACGGTCACTACAACTTGGCTAGCGGATCAGTCAACACCATCAGCGGTTCAGTCAACACTGTCAGTGGAGATTACAATAACCTCAAAGGCAACTATAACGCAGTTGACGGCTCAGTCAACAACATCGAAGGTCATGTCAACACAGTCAGTGGAAATTACAACACCATTGATGAAGGTAACTACAACACTGTCGGTGGAAATCAAAACACTATAAATGATGGAAGTTACAACGGTGTTTTGGGTAACGCCAACTTCGTTCAAGGAGATTCCAACTTGCTAAACGGTGACGTCAACACAGTCCTTGGAAATACCAACGTTGTCGGTGGAAATGCCAACTACGTAGGTGGAGATAGCAATGTCGCCTCAGGAAACCATAATCAGATCGTTGGTGACAGCAATCAAGCTTACGGAGATGTCAACAATATCAATGGAAACACCAATACTGCCGTCGGTGACTACAATAACATTTGGGGCAGTGACAATACCGCTGTTGGCGATGTGAATAACATCATAGGAAACAATAATGCTGCCATTGGTGGCTTCAACACTGTTGCTGGAGATAGTAACTCTGCATATGGAGATTTGAATAATATTTACGGAAATGGCAATACTGCTGTCGGGACTGCTAACACTCAAGTCGGCAATAACAATTTGGCAGCTGGTAACATCAACACTCAATATGGAAATGACAACACAGCTCTTGGAAACGCCAACACTCAATATGGCTATACCAACACTGCCATTGGAGATTGCAACACTCAAGTCGGATCCAATAATGTCGCCATTGGTCAAGCTACCTACACATACGGAAATGACAACTATGCTGCCGGTAATTACCTCAACACTATTGGTAACAGCAACACCGTCGTCGGCACCACCTCCACTACTGTTGGTAATAGTAACACCATCAGCGGATCCAATGTTGTCACCTATGGTAATGATAACACCGTTGTTGGATCATCTGTTCAGACTGTTGGAAATCAAAATGATGTCTTTGGAAACCACAACGTCATCACTGGTGATACCAATGCTATCAGTGGAGGAGGTAACTTGGTCTATGGAAGTGGTAATACCGTCTTGAGCTCATCTAGTGGATCTTAGGCTGCTTCTGACTTTAACTGCCCACCACCACCCCCTGCACCTGTTGTCTGTGATTACTCAGTCTGTGGACCTGCTCCCGCTCCCACTGCCCCTACTGCTCCTACATGTGATTGCCCTACCCCAAACATCCAAACACCCAGCTGCGTGACTTACACCTGCTCAACTCCCTCATGCCCTGCTCCCTCTGCACCGACTGCACCCACCTTCAGTTATACCACATACAAAGCTCCCACTTTGACAGCTCCTACCTTCAAAGTTCCCACCTTCAAGGCTCCTTCCTGCTGACTCTGATCGTAAATACTCTTACTTTTGACTTATTTATTATATCATTTTTCATGAGAATCAATTTATTAATCATAAACATAGGGTATGAAAATAATGATAAAGTAGCAGTAAAATGGCAATTAAATCAACAATTTAGTCGAGAATTTTCGTCCCAGAGTGCTTCAACAGATATTTAGTTGAATTTGTTGGCTCCCTATAATCCCTCTAAAATTTGTTTTATGAAGGTTGTCAACTCTGGTCTTTTGCAAGAATTCAGTACTTCTCTCAGGTTACAAACCAAACCCATTGAGTAACTGGCACCTCCAAATTCTCTCAATACCTCTCTTAATTCATAACAGTCAAGAATGACATCCCCAGCCACCCTTCTGACTCTGTCGTCAGCATCTCTCAGCCCTAAGACGATGGCTCTGAAATTCTGAACTCCAAGTTGACCCAAGCACCGAATACATTCTATTTTGGCCAAAGGTTGACCTTTCGTGAGTCCTTAGATGAAGAGCAATTCTGCCTGAGCACCAAAAGAAAGAATATTTTTGGCAGCTAAAGACCGTATTTTTGCCGATGAATCATCCAAGAAGCAATAGTAGAAGGGAAGCAATTGTTTTCCCTGGAAGCAGTTGATTCCTTATTCTTGCCTTTCTCTCAATACTCCTAAAGTCAGCAAGCACATTTCTCTTGTCTCCACCCGGTTGTCCCTGGAATATCTGAGCAATTCCTCCACGATAGCTCCCAAAAGAGACGAACTCATTGAAACGAAAGCAAAACTACTGATAATTGCTTATCTGAGCTTGAAATCACCTCTACCTGAACCTTTCATAATGTACAACAGAAGTTATTCAGCCCCCATTCTAGCTAAAGTTTCACAGACAACTTGTTTAGGAATGGAAGCGTCTTGCAAAGCCTTTATAAGTACCTATACTGTTGAAGGTTGAGGATGAACAAGAATGAGACCGAGAGATATACAGGCTGAGGTTCTTACCTTCCAATAGCTGTCTCTGAGCAATTCGGTCAGCTTAGTCTCTATTTTTCGAGAAGGAGCCGATACAATGCGAGATATGGTCCAACAAGCTGCACTTCTGATGGTGCTATCTCCGTCCCCCAAACATTTTGCAACATGCTAGATAGCCGCACTCGCTTCTGGTTTGCCAATATTGCCCAACTCCAACAAAGCTATTTCTCTCATTTTCACAGATTTGTTTCTGAGCTCAGACATAAGAGTTTTCACTGCTTCCTAGCTGACTCCAATTTTTTAATCTTATTCTAATCCGAGTACCTGCCCCAATATGCTTAAATGTCTAGAACAACTTTTTCCTCTTTGTTTGTGTGCCTTCTCCCTCAGAAATAAATCCAGATGAGCCATTAAATCCCTAGCACTGACACACAGTGTATCCCCACAATGTTTTTATGAGAAATCCCAAGGCTAGAGGCCTCCTTCGTATTGATACAATCTCATAAAACAGTAATCTAAAGTATACTAGATAGCCTTCACCCTCAAGACAGGTCGAGAAGGGACTCTCCATGATAGCATGGATAGAGCAAGACTCAGAGCAGTCTCGCTTAGTTGTCTAGAGTTAATGATATCTAGGAGAGTTTTCTCGCCTGTAATACCAGCACTTCGAATGGTGGCTAAAAGTAATTTTTTGTCGATTGTGTTGTCATGCAGAAGAGAAGTGAGTTGGAGCAAAATATCGGGGCTGTTGTTTAGCAAAGGAGCCAAACGATTGAGAGCAGCCAACGATAGATCGCGATGTCTGGATAAGTTCTCATCCATCACATCTTGCATCAAAGTAGGCATGAGGACTCCCATGACCACAGTCTCACTGCGACTGAGTTCATCAAGAATCTGATTGGACAAGTTGAATATGTTTCTGTGTGCAAGATCAAGCAAGTATGCCAAACCCATTACTCCTTGATTAACTAGCACATAGAAACCAAGCTCAAAATCGATGACCTCTCCAACCAAATTTTAAGCCATCAATTAACAGATCTCCTAGCATTATACTCCACACAAAGCTATCAATTAACCATAACAACGCCTCTCTTCTAAGACGGATGTGCTAAGCATAGCTTTGAATGATTTCGCCTGAATTTCACAGAGAATGTCTTCATGAAGTGCTTACTTGAAATAATACAACATTTAGAACATTGCAACCGCATTACCAAGCGAATTTTCCTCCTCCAACAACTGCTCTATCTTTTCCTAGTGATTAGACGAAAAATCATGAGATGACAGGTATTCCTCGTATAGTTGTCTGATCACAATAGAAGGATCATCTCTACAGGTACTATGATTATAGCTATTTTGTTATCTTTATGTTTGCTATTTGGAATTGCTGCTCTACTGGATTGGCTCTGTTTAACGAGTATGCCCCATATTGATTTACTTCTGCAGATTGATGAGGTTTTGACTCATGAGTTGCAGCTACTATTGATCTGGGTGTGGGTTGTAGCTATAGGAAAGCATAGATAGTGTTTGATATTTTAAAATTTAACTGTA
>Ga0100385_1005719_pt1 | contig 10371 bp, 10 predicted proteins | sample CryGeymeta201509_FD_81543 | JGI IMG/M metagenome (GOLD analysis project Ga0100385, IMG submission 81543) | Groundwater microbial communities from Crystal Geyser aquifers in Utah, USA - Crystal Geyser metaG 2015-09 | ecosystem: Environmental > Aquatic > Deep subsurface > Groundwater | place: USA...
ATTGAGGCCCCTGCTCCTGCGCTATCAACCGCAACTTATTCTTGCCGCCGCAGGCTTCGATGCTCACAAAGAAGATCCGATTGGAAGATCAAGGCTCAGCGCCGGGGTCTTCGGCGCCCTGACAGGAATGCTGCTTAACCTGATTAAGGAGTGCGGAAATCCACCCATCCTTTTTTCCCTGGAGGGAGGCTATAATCCACAGGCCCTTGCGGATTCTGTCAAGGAGTCACTCAAGACCATGACCGGAGTTTATCAAAGAGATGAAGTGAAGATTGAGGCTACCGACAGGGTAATGGATATTGCTGCCAGGGCAAGGGACTGTCATAAAAAATTCGGTATATGGACCGATTGATTGCCTGTTTTCGGTGATTGCCGTTTATATGAAAGTATATCGTCATTCCGGCGTAGGACGGTATCCAGTCTTTTTTCGGCCTGCGCCGGAATGACGGCCTGGATTCCGAATCGGGTCCGGAATGACGTACGGCATTTTCATCTTTCGTTGTGCCCCAAAAGGGCATGACCGATAGATCAATTTTGATGGTCTCGTAAAAAGTCCAAAATTGCCTATTTTCGTTATGCTGGCCAATCCTGTCCCTAACACAGATATTGGAGCCGGAAGCCAGTAATTTCAACTATTTCTGGACTCGGCTTTCGCCGTGGTAACGCTCCTGGCCACTTTTTCGAGTGTGTTAATTTTGAAACATAGAAAAGCGTCCGGCAACCTGTGCTTGTTGACATAGCTTGCTAGCAATACTTATTATGAACTACCGTGAAAATGGCCCGGTTTTTTCCGGAGTCAGTACGAGATCGGGGTCGCAATCGAAAAGCGCTTACATAGGCTTCCTCTTGCAATACGATACCGATTCCGATAGAGATACCGACCCCGATGGATTTTCGTGGATGGGGGCGGCAAATAATGTCAGGCATGAAATTTTGGGACCAGGATCACGCAAGAGGAACCTTTTTTTGAATCGGCAGGCAGGCGACTTACAGGCATTGCCGTCGAATCAACAGGGACGGGAGTAAAAAAATTATGGAAGACAGCAAAAGAGAGAAGAAATGGGGCATTTTTCCTGTTATCCTTGCCCTGCTGATAATCTTCATTTTAGTTGTAATGATTTTGAGTTCAAAAAAACCTGGTACTCTTGCTCTTGGTGAACTTCCCAAGGACGTAAACGGTGCTGCCTTTTTAAAGACAAATAGAATGCTGTTAGACCAGATGCTCCGGAACTGGATGCCCAATGATATTTTCTGGCCTACCGCCCTTTTGGATAACATACCAAATTTCCAGATAGGTGAACTGGAGGTGGTCAGGTACAATGTAAGAGTGATAAGAGATAACCTCTCGCGGATGAGAACCACTGATACCTTGGATTCCATGGCAGAGGCCGCCTTCACGGCCCTTTCAAACGATCCTTACAGATGGTGGTTCCCTTCTGCTGAAAGCAAATGGAAGGAGGCAGCGTCCCGCCTTGACGATCTTATGAAGAATGTCGCCAGCGGAAGATCTTTTTTTTATCCCAGGGCCGACAACCTGGTGGAGCTGCTTCAGCAGTATGCATCGCTAATGGGTGGAGTGAATACGAGGCTCATCAATGCCCCGCCGGACAGGAAAGAGGCGGTTGCGCTGGATGAGACGGAGACGGGAAAGGACCAGTCCGCAAAGACTGTGGGAATAGATATCCCGTGGCGAAAGATTGACGACAACTTCTATTATGCGCAAGGGGTTGCCTACGCTCTCTTCAATTCCTTTCACGCAATAAGGAAGGACTTCTTTACAGTGCTTAGAGACAAAAACTCGGTCAAACTGGTTGACAAGATACTCGAGAGCCTGGGAAGATGCGACTTTGAACCGCTCCTGGTCTTGAACGGTTCCCCCGCCAGCATATTCGCCAACCATTCCCTGAACCTGTCAGGTGTCTTCAATGACGCCAGACAGAAGGTTGACTCCCTTATAGTCGCCTTGACCCAGGGCTGAAGTAGAATTAAAGAACCACCAAGAAAGGCTCGGCCCGTTTATGCATGAGATGTCAATCGCTCAAAGCCTTATTGATATTATACGCGATGAAATGGCAAAGCACCATGTATCCGTTCTTCGTTCCGTAAAGGTAAAGATTGGAAAGCTTTCTGCTATTGTTCCAGATTCACTATCATTTTGCTTTGACATCATGGTTCAGGGGAGCGATCTGGACGGAGCAAGGCTTTTGATTGAGGTAGTTCCGCTTGAAGGAAGATGCAAGGACTGCGGGCATGCTTTTGAGGTAAAGGAATATGTCTTTGTTTGTCCCTCATGCGGCGGAGGCAATATAGAAACCCTGAGGGGACAGGACCTCTCCATCGTTGAGATGGAGGTCGAATAACCAGAGAGGAGCAATCTTGATGAAGGTTACCGTAGTAAAGAACATACTTGAAGCAAACGAGAGGATAGCCGCTGAAAACCGCAAGCTTTTTGATCAAAAGGGGCTGACCGTAATAAACCTTATGAGTTCCCCGGGGGCGGGAAAGACAAGCCTCCTTGAAAGGACAATAGAGATATTACGGGAAGAAGTTCGTATCGGGGTGATAGAAGGTGATATCCAGTCCTCCAAGGATGCCGATAGAATAGCCAAAAAAAATGTCCCCGTGGTGCAGATTAACACGGATGGAGCATGCCATCTTGACGGCAACATGATCCGGGCGACATTTGATGATATCAACCTTGATGAATTGGACCTCCTGGTTGTTGAAAACGTAGGCAATCTGGTTTGTCCCGCCGAATTCAAGGTAGGGGAGGACTTCAAGGCCATGATCCTCAGCGTTACAGAGGGAGAGGACAAGCCTGCAAAGTATCCCCTAATGTTCAGAGAGTCCAGTGTCCTTCTGATCAATAAGGTGGACCTCCTTCCCTACCTTGACATCAAGCTTGAAAGCATCCGGGAGGAGGCACTTAAGGTGAATCCCAACCTCATCATTTTTGCGGTTTCCTGCAAGACCGGAGATGGAATGCGTGAGTGGTGCTCGTGGCTTAAGGATCAAGTCAAGGGGTCGGCATCTTGATAAGAAGCAGGGCAAAGGCCCTGGTCAGGGGAATTGTCCAGGGAGTGGGTTTCAGGCCTTTCATATACAACCTCGCCTCGCGCTACAGTCTGGCGGGATATGTGGTAAACACGTCTCAGGGTGTTGATCTGGAGGTGGAAGGAGAAGAGGAGTCTCTGACATCATTTTTCAAGGCCATAACAGCTTTTCCTCCGCCGCTGGCATACATATCAGATCTGAGCTGGACTTACGTAGAGCCTAAAAACGAAAAGGGATTTTTGATAAAGCCCAGTGAATCTGCATCTGAAAGATCCGTCATCATCTCGCCGGATATGTGCGTATGCGAAGAGTGTCTTAAAGAGATGAGAAATCCGGCGGATAGGAGATACCGGTATCCTTTCATCAATTGCACTGATTGCGGGCCGCGTTATACCATAATTAAGGATATTCCCTACGACCGTGACCTGACGACCATGAGGCAATTCCAAATGTGTCCCTCATGTCTTGAAGAATATCATAACCCCCTGGACAGGCGCTTTCACACCCAGCCCAATGCATGCTGGGACTGCGGGCCAAGGGTATCTCTACATGACGCAAAAGGCCTAAAGATAGAGGCCTCAGACCCTATTCTAGAAGCGGCAGGGCTCCTTTCGGAAGGTAAGATTCTTGCCTTAAAAGGCCTGGGAGGCTTTCATCTTGCGGTTGACGCAGGAAATGACAGGTCTGTGCGTCAGCTCAGGAAAAGGAAAAACCGGGAGGAAAAGCCCTTCGCGATCATGACAAAAGACCTGGAAACCGCAAGGGCTATAGGCAAAATAGATGATGATGAGGCCCGGATACTCCTTTCACCCCAAAGGCCGATAGTGCTGGTCAGAAAGCAGCGGAGCCACGGGCTTTCCCCCGCGGTAGCCCCACGGAATTCATATTTCGGGATCATGCTGCCCTACACACCCCTTCACCATCTCCTTATGGACGGTTCCTATCGCGCCCTGGTCATGACAAGCGGAAACAGGAGTGAAGAGCCGATCACCATAGCAAACGACTCCGCCATTAATGATCTTTACGGGATAGCGGATTTCTTTCTGCTCCACAATAGAGACATACACCTGAGAAGCGATGATTCAGTGGTGAGGGTGTTTATGGGAAAACCGCAACATTTGAGGAGGAGCCGGGGTTATGTACCTGTTCCAATCTTTCTCCCGCCTGATGCAAGCCGCCTCCCCTGCACAATAGGACTGGGAGCTGAACTAAAGAGCACCGTCTGCGTTCAAAAAGATGGCCAAGCGTTTTTGAGTCAGCATATAGGGGATATGGAAAACCTCGAAACATTAGAGTTTTTTAAGCTCACAATCGCTCATCTCCGCAATATCCTGGAGGCGAAGCCACAAATAGCCGTCCATGACCTTCATCCAGACTATCTCTCAACCCGATACGCAGGGACACTTGAGGATATCGAGACCCTTCCGATTCAGCATCATCACGCGCACATAATAAGCTGCATGGCCGAAAACGGATATATGGAGCCTGTTATAGGCGTAGCCCTGGACGGGACCGGCTATGGAACGGATAAGACCGTATGGGGTGGGGAGATACTTATTGCCGATGTCACATCCTTTCAGAGGATGGCGCACATCGAGCAGATCCCGCTTCCGGGAGGGGATGCCGCAGCCCGCAACCCCTGGCGCATGGCGGTTGTATATCTGAACAGAGCCTTCGGTGAAGGCTTCATGGACCTTGATATCCCACTCATAAGGAAAATAGATCCCGCATCAGTTAAAAACATCCTGAGGATGGCGGAGCGTGGAGTCAATTCACCCCTTACTTCGAGCTGCGGCAGGCTCTTTGACGCGGTCTCCGCTATTATAGGCTTAAGGGGCACAAATGCCTACGAAGGGCAGGCTGCGATAGAGCTTGAAATGTCCCGAAGCCCTGTTTCCTGCAACCCTTATCCCTGGATAATTAGAAAAGGCAAGGATGGATATGTAATGGAGGCTGCCCCTATGATAAAGGGCATAGTAGAGGACATCATTTCGGGTGCAGCCAGAGGTATTGTAAGCGCAAGGTTCCATGCGGCAGTCATAGGTATGGTAAGTGATGCGGTAACAAAGATCAGGAGCGAGACCGCCCTCTCAACGGTCGCCCTAAGCGGAGGCTGTTTTCAGAACCTCGCAATTGTTCGAGGTCTTACCGATAATTTACGGAAAAAAGGTTTCAGGGTCCTCTTTCATAGCAAAGTCCCTACCAACGACGGCGGCATATCACTCGGACAGGCGGTTTTTGGTGCCTTCAAAGCCGCAGGTCACAGGGGAGGCTTCTCAGACCAGAATCCGGAGAGCAACAGATCATGAAATACCTGGATGAATACAGAGATAGAGAAATCTCACAGATGATCGTGGAAAAAATAAGGAAGACCTCTCGAAGGCCCGCCCGTCTTATGGAGATATGCGGCACCCATACGATGGCCATCTTCAGGCACGGGATAAGAAGCCTTCTTCCTGCCGGGATAGAGCTTCTATCAGGACCGGGCTGTCCCGTGTGCGTTACATCAATGGAGGACATAGACCGCTGCGTAGCTCTGGCCGACATACCCGGGGTAATAATCACCACCTTCGGAGATATGATTAGAGTTCCGGGAAGTGTTTCTTCTCTCGGCGAAAAGCGCTCAATGGGAGCGGATGTCCGCATGGTCTATTCAACCTTCGACGCACTTGATATCGCAAGACAGAATCCTGATAAAGATGTAGTCTTTCTCGGGGTAGGCTTTGAGACCACAGCGCCTACCGTCGCGGCTGCGATAAAAACCGCCTTCGCACAGTCTTTGAAAAACTTCTCCGTTCTCTCCGCACACAAACTCCTCCCTCCGGCCATGGATGCGCTGCTCACGGGGGGTGATCTGGAAATAGAAGGATTTATCTGCCCCGGTCATGTCACGACCGTCATAGGCACATCACCCTATGAGAGGATCGCGGAGCAGTACCATGTCCCTTGCGTGGTAATCGGTTTTGAGCCGGTTGACATACTGCAGGGAATCTTGATGCTTATCGAACAGATCGAAAACGGCAGAAGCCAAGTGGAAATCCAGTATGCAAGAGGAGCGAACCCCCAAGGCAATAAAAACGCCATGGCCCTCCTTGATGAGATATTTGTTCCACGAGATTCTAAATGGCGGGGTCTGGGGCTTATTGCCGACAGCGGTCTCCGCATCAGGGAAAAATTCGCCGTCTTTGACGCTGAGAGACGTTTTTCACTTTCCGTCCCCGAGGCTCATGAGCCCAAAGGATGCAGGTGCGCAGAAGTTCTTAAGGGAGCAGCCAAGCCTGTGCAATGCGGATTATTTAGAAAGCTCTGCACGCCGAGGACACCTGTAGGCCCCTGCATGGTTTCAAGCGAAGGAACCTGTGCCGCCTACTTTAAATACCACATTGATCAGACAGCCTAGAGCCTTGCAGGCAAAAGTTCTAAGGCTCCCATCGGGCACCAGACCTGCACTGTATTTGCTTGAGAATCCTCATGGAAAAGTTGTAGTGAAGGACTACCGGACTAATGGACCCCTCTTTAGAAACATCGTAGGCCGGGTCCTGGTGTTGAGGGAAAAATATGCGTATCAAAGGCTGGGCGGCATTGCCGGGGTTCCCGCTTTTTATGGCAAGATAGATTCATTTACTCTGTGCATTGCATACGTCCCAGGATCAAACCTTGAAGAGATCGAAAAAAACGGTGGCCCGCCCAGAGGATTCTTTCCTTCCCTTGAAAATCTGATAGAGGAAATCCATGGAAAGGGCCTTGTGCATTGCGATATCAAGAAAGCGGCCAATGTGATGGCGGATAAAGAAGGAAGACCCTGGCTCATTGACTGGGCGGCAAGCCTTTCAAAAAGCGAGTGCCGTATCTTCCCTCTTAACCATCTCTACCGCCGGCTTCTTGTCGATGACAAAAAGGCACTGATAAAGTTCATGCTTAGATCTGTACCGGAGGCTGTCTCATCCGGTGAAATGGAAAAATATCTCAAAAGAGACCCTGTAGAGGTCTTTGTTCGAGCTGCCAGAGATATCTTCAGGACGTTTCTTAAGAGGTCGTGTCTGAAGCCCCGCAAACCGTCTTTTCCCTTGAGACCATGACCTTCTGGGCGATACCCCTTCCAAGCGCAAGTCTTGACCCCTTTCTGGCTATTATCACCTGACCGGAGCCGCTGTTGTTTATCACCTCAAGTCTTTCTCCAATTCTGAGCCCCATGGCCGCAAGCCTTGTTTTAGCGATGGCTCCGCCTAACATCTTTCTCACAATCAGGTTTTCTCCCTCCCTTGCCATGTAAAGGGGGATCAGTGCCCTGCGCGGCGGAAGACACTCATCGCATATTCCATATATCTCCATCCTGTGCTGCAGCATATAGAAGCAATTATCAGAGGCTATCTTTTCTTGAAGCGCTTCCAGCTCAGGGTTGTGAAACTCACGAATTTTGCCGCATTTTGTGCAGATAAGGTGGTCATGATGGATTCCTAGATGCCTGTGCTCATACCTGACGGGTTGCCCCTCAAACTCCTTTTTGTGCGCAAAGCCCAGTTGAACAATCATCTCCATGCACTGGCGGAGGAATTCAGGTTCATAGTCATATCCCTTTTGCTTCAACAGAACGAAAAGTTCCTCCAGGGTCAGATGTCCTTCGGTCCCCATGAACACATCAATAATATTAAGCCTTTCCTGAAGTCTGTCATCCCCCTCCGATTCAATAAGCGCTCTGAAATTGGCCTTTTCGGCATGGTTTATACTCCTCATCTCTAGACCTTTTTCCCGGTTTTCATATTCCGTTCTAATGTATGAGTTCAAAAATCGGGGGTAGGTGCGGCTTCAGCCGCATGGAAACCGTGCGCCCTGCGCCTGAAGGCGCACCTACAGAAGCTGATCCCTGGTCTGCGCAAAGCCATCCCCCAAATTATTGAGCTGATACGTTGTAATCGTTAATTATATTCCTTCCATAGTCTATGCACGGTCTGCTTGATCTGCCAGGATGTAGAACCGCATCATGCACGGCAGGAGGGCTTAGAGCCGTTTATTATAATTCATCTTTTAAGAAATCCAATAAGTCCCTTTATGCTGTTGCCCATGAAAAGCCTCTCTCGGTCCCTCGCGGGTCTCTTCATCCCCTTGAACCCGGCAAGGTTGCAATCCAGACAAAGAAGCTCCTCCATACATTCTTCCACTGTAAGCTCAGGAAATCTGCTGAGAAGGTTTAAGACACTATCCCTCCAGAGCACGATCTGATCCCTGGCTCTTCCAAGAAATGCATGCGATCCTGGCATCATCGCCAGGTGAGCAAAACACATCTTCATATCAGGAAGACTAAGGAGTTTATCCATGCTTGAAAGATAAGCATCGAGGAAGAAAGGAGGAGGTGTCGCCGGTCGCATATAGTCGCTTTCCTCAGGAAAATAGTTTCCGCATGCCTCCCCGGCAAAAAGATATCCATCATAGCTGAAGCTTAAGTGGTGGGGTGCGTGTCCGGGGGTCTCAATGATATCAAGGCCTTCAATATAAGCATCATTATGGGAGATGAGTATCTTCTCATCAACCGGTGAAGGCTCACCATAATACAGCGCCACTCCCCCAAGGACCTTAAGGCTACCATGCCAGAGAGCATCCGGATTTGAAAGATGCAGCAAGGCCCCGGCATGAGCTATTACCCTCGCCTCAGGATATGCTTGCGCGATAGCTCCCAGGCCTCCCGCATGGTCTAGATGTATATGAGTCAGGAGCACGTAATCAAGTTTCCGAACTCCTCGTTCCAGGATTGAATCCAGGAGAGAATCAACACTTGCGGCCGGACCCACATCAACAAGGAAGTTGAGCCTTCCCCTTATCAAATATGAGCCTATAAAGCCTCCGTAGCCTTCTTTTCTTTGTCCTATTTCAATTAGTTCAACCGTCAAGTTCCTCTGCTCCGTTTTGCATATATAACTGCCTGTAGCCCAGTTTTTTACTAACTGCCATGCTCTGGCAGGGCACAGCGAAGGATGAAAATCACCCCCACCCCTCACTCCCCCGTCGAGGGGGAGGAAAAAAGGGAAGGGCCATTTTCACATAAATGTCTTGAAAACCCTCCCCGTAATCGCTTGCAAAGCCGCAACGTCTTGATAGCAAACGCACGTCTTTTTTGTGAAGTGGACATCGGGCCCTGCTTGCTGTAAAGTGCCCTATCAAGTCAGGGCAGCGATACTATATCATTTTTTTATCCCGAGGGCCATGGGCATGGAAGATCAATTCAGTATACTCGTCGTTGAAGACGAAAAGATTTCAAGAACTCTGCTTGAAAAGACTCTTATAAAGGCCGGTTATTCCGTAACAAGCGTTGAAAACGGACAGATTGCCGCTGATCTTTTTAAAGGCTCCTTCTTTCCCATAGTGCTCACAGACTGGGTCATGCCTGAAATGGGCGGTCCTGAACTTTGCCGCATCATAAGGCAAAGGGTCACAGAGGGATATGTCTATGTCATACTTCTAACTGCCAGGGACAGCAAGGAGGATATAGTCCTCGGGCTCAAGGCCGGTGCCGACGATTACCTCACCAAGCCGTTTCATCCCGCCGAACTGATAGCGCGCCTAAATACCGGGAAACGTATCGTAACGCTTGAGCGCTCCCTTAAAAAGGCCAATGATGAGATCAGACTCTTAAGCGTCACCGATCCTCTGACCGCATGTTACAATAGAAATTATCTTAACGACTTTTTTCCAAAGGAACTCCAGCGGGCAGTAAGATACCGTCATAAACTCAGCATAATCCTATGCGATATAGACCATTTCAAAAATGTCAATGATACTTACGGACACCTTGTCGGTGATGAGGTGCTAAAGGGATTTGTGGAAAGAATCCGGTCATCAACCAGAAAGGATGTGGATTGGATTGCACGCTTCGGAGGGGAAGAGTTCCTGGTGATATTGCCTGAAACAGACATTGAAAGGGCGCTGTGGGTCGCCGAGAGGCTCAGGCTCTCCGTTTGCTCCTCACCCTTGGATTTGGCAAGTGGTGTCAAGATAAGCATATCTTCAAGTTTCGGAACAACTGGATTTGATCCGGCCCGGGATAAATGGGATACGACCCAGGAGACAATCCTGAAACAGGCAGACACATTCCTTTATGCAGCCAAAAATGAAGGCCGAAACAGGGTAGTGGGAGGGCCTCTCGAGGGATGATTTCCCAGTGCTTATGTGAAAATCCCCCCGCCCTTCCCTCCCCCATCGAGAGTGTGGTATAAAGGAAACCGGTCGCCAGGGTCAGAAGCCGAGAAACCTTTTTTCAGCCTCCTCATAGCCGCTTAGCGCCTTTTCAGGCGAACCTTTAATCGCAATCATTCTTGCTTTTCC
>Ga0100385_1005725_pt1 | contig 10363 bp, 11 predicted proteins | sample CryGeymeta201509_FD_81543 | JGI IMG/M metagenome (GOLD analysis project Ga0100385, IMG submission 81543) | Groundwater microbial communities from Crystal Geyser aquifers in Utah, USA - Crystal Geyser metaG 2015-09 | ecosystem: Environmental > Aquatic > Deep subsurface > Groundwater | place: USA...
TAAGAGAGTGGTAATAAGTTATGTAAATTATTTTTTTCTAAACCAGTAAAACATAAATGATCTGAAACAAGAAAAGGATCAACTCTTTTAATAAGGTCTTTAAGCTTCGTTAAATAATCTAAATTCAACTCATCATAAGACCCTATCGATAAGCTGACCCCATGAAGTGATATTGGATAGTCCTTTCTCATATTCTCTAAGACTTCAGAGGGATACCCTCTTGTTGTCATAAAATTTTCAGAAATAACCTCAAACCAATCAACACTGGTCTGAGGTCTATCGATTAAATATGGAAAGTGTTGATGCCTAAGACCAACTCCAAATTGACTCATGATTATAGAGAGACCTTCCCACCCTTATCAGCACAATCTTTTGCTGAAAGTTTTGTGAATCCTTTTCCCTTACATGAGTTGTGGCCTGCACATGAAGTCTTAGCTTCACATCCACTCTTACCACTGCAAGCATCAACTTTACCTGCACACGTTCCGTGCCCTTTACATGCGTTCACACCGTAGCACATTACTGTTTCTGATGTTTCTTTCTCTGCAGTCATTGCTGTACATGATGTCATTGTTAGACCAGTAAATGCAGCTGCCATGAGTAATTGTTTCTTATTCATAATAGTCTCCTGTTTTGTAAACCCTTCAGCGATTAGTTACAATCATCTCAATTTTGTTACATTTTTATTTGAAATAATTATAGCTCCAATAGCGACAACTCCAAGAACAAAACAGTAATATGATGATAAAACTACAGAAAGTGGGGATATTTTAAAAGTTGCTCCAAGTAGTAACGCTTGCGCACCATATGGCAAACAACCTTGAACAATACAAGCAAATATATCAAGTAAACTTGCACTTCTCTTTGGCTCGACTTCACCATCCTTTGCTAGTTTTTTTGCAATTGGACCAACGACAATAATGGCAACAGTATTATTTGCAATACAAATATTAGATATCGTTACGAGCAAAACAATTCCAAGTTGATCAGCTAATCCTCTATTCCACTTTCCAATATATTTAGTAAGTTTCTGAATATTTTTGGATATTAAATCAAGACCACCATCCATTCTAATAAATTCAGATAGACCACCAATCAGCATTGATAAAATAAAAATTTCCTGCATGCTTGAAAAACCTTTATAAGCATCCTGCAAAAAACTTGCGCCTGAATATCCCTGAGTCATGCCAATCACTCCAGCAAGAACAATTCCAAGAAATAGAACAGCAAAAACATTCAGTCCCATTAATGCCAAGAGTAGGATGGCAAAATATGGAATGGCTAAAAGTAAATTGTATTCTTTGATATCTATATTTTGTGGCGTCGGTGAGAGAAAGATAAGTAATACGAAAACGATTATCCCAGCAATCATTGAGATCTTAAAATTTTCCTTAAATTTATCCTTCATCTCACAGCCCTGAGTCTTAGTAGCCGCGATAGTCGTGTCAGAAATTATTGACAGATTATCTCCAAACATTGCTCCAGATAAAACCACTCCCCCAACTAGAGGTAAGTCAAACCCGGCCTTAGTCGCAACAGCTAATGCAATTGGAGCTATAGCTCCGATTGTTCCCATTGACGTCCCCATTGCCGTTGAGACTATCGAAGATATGATAAAAAGCCCTGGCAGAATAAATGAGCTCGGTATTATTGAAAGACCTGCATTAACAACTGCGTCAACCCCACCACTAGCACTAGCGACAGACGAGAAAGCACCGGCCAGGAGATAGATAAGGCACATTGTGATTATGCCATTGTCGCCTACTCCCTTAGTAAAAATTTCTACTGAACTCGAGATTTTTCTTCGACTTAGTAAGAAAGCTAAAACGATTGCCGGAATTATAGCAATGGGTGCAGGAAGTTGGTAAAAGGCATAATCGACACCCTGTGACTGATAATAAAGCCCTGTACCAAGGTAGATAACGACGAATACGATCAATGGAAGGATTGAGAGTCTGGCACTTAAATTCTTCAACTTATACTCCTATTGTAGACTTCTCATCAGAATATCAATAAAATAAATTCATGATAAAGAAAATAATTAAAATATGCTGCCTCATTATAGCTCAATATTATGTCTGTGCTCAGGAAATTAAGGTTATCGCTCCAGATATTGCAGGTACCTTCAATAATTTCTCAAAAAAAAATGACTATAATACAACGAGATCCCTTCGTGATCTCGGAAGAGAGGGCCGTGTCGTCGAAGAAATTATTAGCTGTATGAAACTTAAACTTACTTTTACTATTGCTCCCTACGGAAGGCATGCAAAGTGGTTTGAAGAAAATGAAAAATTTGATGCTGCAGCAACAATAAGTCCAGATATTAAATCGAAGTATTTTTCGTCAACTCCTCATATCAAATACTCTAATGGAGTTTCCACACTCTATTCTCTCAATCGTCGCATTGAATCACTTAGTGATCTTAAGGGCCTTCGTGTAATCTCCTTTATTGGTGCATCCACAATGTTACCTAAACTTAAAGAAGCAATTCCAACATTTAAAAGCTATGTTGAAAAGTCCAGTCAAGAACTACACACGAAGATGCTTGTAAAGTCTCGTGTTGATGCGGTGATTAGTGACGGAATAATTTTTGCCTCCCACACCAAAAAACTACAGCGTGAAAATGCTACAGACCCAGACTATTTTAAGCCCATTAAATTTAGTCCTATTTTTGATCCGATAAATTTTCATATGATTTTTAGAAAAAAATCTCTTCAACAAAGCTTTAACAGTTGTTTACGAAAATTAACAAATAATGGTAGGCTAGAAAAAATCAACACATCATTTCTGCTTGAGCAGATAATGAATATTTAATAAGGACCATTTTAATGGATTTTTTAAATCAAAACCACCTTCTCGATCAAGTAATTCAAGCAAGTAAGACCTATGGATTAATCGCGGCCAAAGCAATTATTCTTTTCATCATTGGTTTAAAAATCATCTCGATTCTTCACAAGATGCTTGATAAGGCGATGGAGAAAAAGAAAGTCGATGCTTCACTACGCTCATTCATCAATTCAGGTTTTGATTTAACTCTTAGAGCAGCACTCGTGATCGCAGTGATTGGCATGCTAGGTGTTCAAACGACAAGCTTAATTGCAATTTTTGGAGCAGCTGGCTTAGCAGTTGGTATCGCCCTTAAAGATACACTTTCAAATTTTGCTGGAGGAGTGATGATCTTACTCTTTAAACCATTTAAAGTTGGAGATTTTATTGAAGCTCAAGGGTTTGCAGCGACAGTTAAAGCAATCAATGTTTTCAATACTGTCCTTCATACTGGTGACCGTAAAACTATTATTCTTCCAAATGGACCCTTATCAAGTGGAGCAATAGTAAATATTTCAAGAGAGCCAATAAGAAGAGTCGACATGACTTTTGGAATTGGTTACGGGGATGATCTCAAACTTGCAAAAGAAACACTAAGAGAGCTGACAGATTCTGATGAAAGAATTTTAAAAGATCCTAAAACTGATATTTTTGTCTCAAACTTGGGAGCAAGCTCTGTTGACTTTGTCGTTAGAGCATTTGTAAAAGCAGAAAACTACTGGCCTGTATTTTTTGACATGCAAGAGAAGGTTAAGCTTACTTTTGACAGTAAGAATATCTCAATACCTTACCCACAACAGGATGTTCACGTTTATCAAGCTAAGCAATAGAAAAAGAAGGGGATCATTGATCCCCATTTTTTTATTTTCTTCGATTACCCATCAATCTTAAAATCATTAAAAATAAGTTAATAAAGTCCAGATATAGAGTTAAGGCACCAATGATTGTTTCCTTATGATCTTCTTCCGTACCTTCATTTCCAATGATATTCATATTTTTTATTTTCTGAGTATCGTAGGCTGTTAGGCCTGCGAAAATCACAACCCCACAAATACTAAAAGTCATCTGAGTTGCACTTCCAAGCATTCCCGGAAAGAAAAAACTAAGAATACTAAAACCAATTAATCCCCATAATCCCATATGACAAAAAGTTCCAATTGGACCTAAGTCTCTCTTTGTGATGTAACCAAAGGCACTTAATCCAGCAAAACTAAAACAAGTAACAAAGAATGCACTTGAAATACTATCACTTGTGTAGACCAAGAAAATAGTTGAGAGAGTAAGACCTGTAAGAGAGGCATAGAGAAGGTAGACGAGTGTCGCAGTTACCGCTGATATCTTTTGAATCATCATTGAAAGATAAAAAACGGCACCTAATTGAGCAATGATAAGCCCATAGAACAGGATTTTATTTGTTACAATAGTCATCACAATATTTGGTGATGAAGCAACATAGTATGAAATAAAACCAGTTAGTAGAATCCCAAATGTCATCCACTTATAAACACCACTCATAAATCTTGCATTTTCTTCTGAGATACTTTGCTCAGATCTTAAAATATTTCCTTGTGACATAGAAACTCCTCGTTATAATAAATATATCTTATACTATCACATTGGTTTGATTTTGAAACGAAAACACAAGTTACTAATATTTCTCGCTACTATTGTGATCGTTATCATCATTTCTCACATGACAGGCCTAACTAATAAATTCAGTGTTGATGCTATTAAAAATATCTTCAATGAGAATATTTTAGTCAGCTCTTTACTATTCATTACACTTTTCTGTGTCGCCAATATCCTCAATATTCCAGGCTGGATCTTTCTTGTCGCATCAGTTCTAACTATTGGAAAAGTCGCTGGTGGTTCTTTAACGTTTATTGCTGCTATAACTTCAAGTGTAATAAGTTTTCTATTTGTGGACTATATCGGCGGCGATGCTCTTTTAGAAATAAAGAATAAGTACATCAAGAAGTCTCTATCGCAAATTAACAACTCTCCAATTAAAAGTGTTATTTTACTAAGACTTATTTTTCAAACATTTCCTCCCCTCAATTACGCTCTTGCATTAAGCGGCATAAAATTTAAAGAGTACCTAATTGGTACCTTAATTGGTCTTCCTCTACCAATAGCGACAATTGTCATTTTCTTTGACTTAATATTTAAAACTTACATAAATTTATAAAATATGGTAATTCGTAAATATGACTAATCCAATTTCTGAACTTGAAAAATACTGTATTGAGAAATCAACTAAGCCTTCTCCTCTCGCTGAGGATCTGGCGAATTATACCGAGGCCATGCATCCACTAGGGCACATGGTCTGTGGTAGTCTCGTTGCAAGTTTCTTAAGCTTTATGATCAAGAGCCATGGTGTTAAGACTATTTTAGAGATTGGTACCTTTACAGGGTTTTCATCCCTAGCAATGGCCGAGGCTCTTCCTGAAGATGGAAGAATTACGACTGTCGATAAGAATAAGAAAATAAATAAGTTCGCAACTTCATACTGGGAAAAATCTCCAAGTAATAATAAAATCACTGCTCTTTTTGGTGATGGAAAAGTTGTTCTTGATACACTCACTGAAGAGTATGATCTAATATTCATTGATGCTGATAAAAAAGGCTATCTCACTTACTTAGAAAAATCTCTCAATTTGCTATCAAAGAATGGGATTATTATCGTTGATAATGTTCTATGGGGTGGTGAAGTTGTTAAAGATTTCAGTGAGGATGAAGACAAATCTGCTCAAGTAATGAGAGAGTTTAATGACTTTGTCTCCCAAAATCCATCACTTGAAAAAGTTCTACTTCCTATTAGAGACGGACTCTTCCTTATTAGAAAGAAGTAGTTGATCAAATTGTTTTTAAAATAACTAAGCGGAAAATTTTGCCGATCAGTCCTTAAACATACAAGTGAGGACAAAATGAAGAGCAAACTTTTAAGCACGCTATTTTTATTTCAAATATTCTCTTATGCTGAACTTCCAAATGGGCAAATTCAAACATTGAACGCCAATTATCTGTCACCAACAGGGACCGGCACAGCTAAGTATATTAATATCACCGATTTTGGTGAATTTAGAAATCCTCAATTAGAAGTCGAAAACTATAATGGGATTCTTATGTTCTCTGTTGAAGATCAAGCTTTTGAGCTCGATCTTTCAATGTTTGGTATCTCTGATGCAAGATCTATTTCTTTATCGAGCTTAAGTTTCAACAACGATCCTAAAAAACTTGCTCTAAGTTTTTCATCGGCAAAAGCACTCGACGATGATTTTCAACTCTCTGTTTCGGGACCATCTGTCGATTGTACTCGAACGTCTAAGTTTGATGATATAAAAGTCGACTTACTTTCAAATTGTTTAAAGAACTCAAAGTTTAGAATTAGCTCACTCGACTTTCAATCAGACAAGAGTGAATTTACAAATTTGATTGATGAAGAAGGAACTGCCTCAAACAAGATTGATCTGAGTGACTTCAAGCTGGATATAAACTCAGGGAAGTTTAAAGGCGAAGTAAAGAGCTCGATGAGCAAAGGTCTAACAATTAAGGTTGAGGGTCTATCTAAATTTAAAATTGAAACAAATGAAATTGAAATTAAATTAGACAAAGCAAAGGCGGGTATTTTTAATATTCGTTCGACAATATTTAATGAATTACAAAAGATGGACTCAGATACTCTACATGTAAATGAGCCGTATATTACAATTCAACTGAAGTAAGCTAGTTCCCACTCGCTCCATAATTAGGAAGGACTCGTGCAGATGGGTCCTTTACATCACAGTTTTTCCATTCTCTATTTGGCATCCAAAAATCAGGAAGTAGCTTCTCTAATCCAGCAAAGTGTTTGTCAAAAATCTCTCGATACATCAGTGATTCTTTGGTAAAAGGTGTTCCGTGTGGATATTTTTTAATACGTGCCTCATATTCTGAATCACTATATTTTTTATCTGCCATTTCTTTTAACCAATCAACCATGTCATGTCCAACAGCATCTGAGAATGCCGCTTTTTCACGAAATAGAATCTCTTCAGGCAAATAGTCACTATGATCAAATGCTTTTCTTAAAATATATTTTCCTTGGCCACTCCAGTTCATTTTTAATTCAGGATGAATTCCCGTCACATAACTAATAAATGCCTTATCACCAAAGGGTACTCGAGCCTCGAGAGAGTGAGAACTTATACTTCGATCTGCCCTTAGGACGTCATAGAGATAAAGTTCGTGAACACGCTTCTTCGCTTCCTTTTGAAATTCATCAGCAGAAGGAGCAAAGTCGGTATACTTATAACCGAATAACTCATCACTAACCTCTCCCGTTAGAATAACTTTAATGTCTGTCTTTTCCTTTACGTACTGACATACCTTTGACATTCCCATCGATGCTCGGATTGTTGTAATGTCCCAAGTTTCAAGATTATAGATAAGTTCATCAAGATGATCGTAAACCTCTTGTTCCTTAAAGATTACTTCATGATGTTCTGTCCCTAAGTACTCAGCAACGATCTTTGCATACTTAAGATCAATTGGATTTGTATCGATACCGACAGCAAAAGTGATGATTGGCTTGCCTGTCGTCTCCTTGGCAATCTTTGCTGCTATTGCACAAACGAGAGATGAGTCCAAACCACCACTCAAGAGAAAACCAACAGGCGCATCTGAATCCAGTCTCTTCTTTACTGCTTCATAGAGATGGTCATGTATTCCTTTATATATTTCTTCTAAATCTTCTTTTGCTCTCGCTTCAATTTTTCTAATATCAAAATACTCTTTGAGTTCACCGTCTTCATAGTAGTGGCCTGGTGGAAATGCTTTGATGTCTGTGCATAAGTCTTTTAGTGCTTTTACTTCTGAAGCAAATGCAATTTTTCCATCGACTAAAGAAGTTCCATAGAATAGAGGTCTTATTCCAATTGGGTCTCGTCCTGCAAATATTTTCCCATCACTTTCTAAAACAAAAGCAAACTCGCCATCTAATGTTTCAAGTAGAACCTTTGCTCCGTACTCCTCAAATATAGGAATGATAACTTCGCAGTCAGAGTCAGATACAAAATCATAGCGCTCAATATAATCACTTCTTAGTTTATCGTGATTATAGATTTCACCATTACAAACTAGTGTTGTCTCTTTTTTCGATTTAAACGGCTGACTTCCTCTGTCGGTAAGATCCATTATCGCAAGTCGATGAAAACCAAATGTTGTTCCGGTTGATGTTTGAGTGATTGCTCTTTGGTCAGGGCCTCGGTAGCTAATTCGATCAAAAGATTCTTTAAATTTTACTGAACTTTCCACTTTACCTGTTAAGACTAAAAAACCACACATCGAAACCTCCATTTCCTTACTAAATATCGTATTTATATGTATATTTTTCAATAGATGTGCGTCATTTTTGTATATTAATTACTAAATATGATAATATAGTAAAGAATTCATATTTTAGGTGGTGTTATATGATCGAAAATTACGAAATTGATAGTCTTGATATTAAAATACTCAACTATTTAAGAAAGGATGCCAGGCTACCCTTTAGTGAAATTGCACGAAAACTCTATGTTAGTTCCGGAACTATCCACCAGCGAGTCGAAAAGCTTCGCGAGGCCAAAATAATCACAGGCAGTAAAATCTCTTTGAACTATAAGAAGCTTAACTACAATGTCACAGTTCTTCTTGGTGTTCACCTTAACAATGCAGCAGATGTTGAAAAAGTTATTGAGAAGCTTGATCAACTCGACGAGGTCACGGAGGCCTTTTACACGACAGGAAACTATGCCCTGATCGTTAAAATTATGGTGAGTAATATTGATCATTTCCATGATTTTCTCGTTAAGAAACTTCAATCAATTAAAGAAATACGCTCAACGGAATCATTTATCAGTCTAAAGCAGGTTATCGACAAGGATGTCCCAATCTCAATGTCATAAGTTTTAAGAAGTGATCTCTTCTCAAAGTACGATTTCTTAGAAACAATAGATTAAATTTAACTGGAGATTCTTATGAAACGTGCACTTCTTATCGCGCTATTATCGTTTGTAGTTGCAGCAAGTAACCTTGAACAGTTTTGTTCAGAAGGACTTAATAAAAGCTTAGGTGAAATATCATTTTTTCATTTAGATGAAGCAACGTTAGCGACAGCAAATAATTCATTACATCTTTTTGATGAAAATGGAGTTTTACTCATAAGTAAAAGTTTTGATCAACCAATTATTGATATTTCAACAAGTAACAATTCAACATATGTATTACTCCCATCAAAAATTATAAAAATTAATAATGTTAATTTAAATACTGAAGATTCATATGATTTAAAACTTGTTGTTCAAAGTAGTAATGACCTCCCTCATGGATTCACAATAAAGGACGAAACATTCTATATCGCCTATGGTAAACACGGTCTCGTTAAAATGAATATGAATGATCGAGAACTTAAGATTTTCTCTTTTACACTTCCTCATGATAAGGGTCAAATTTCAAAAACAACTGGTGTTGCAATTAATGGTACTGATCTCTTCTTGCTTTATGACAATGTAACCTATGACTTCTCAACTAATAAAAGAGCCTTCGAAGGAGTTGTAATGACAAGTTTGGAGCAGCTTAATAATTACAAAGCTATTTCTATTAGAGCTGATAGAGAAGCTCTTCACGAAGGAAATCTCTACATTCGAGATGGGAAATTATACTCTCAAAATCTTCATATTCTCTTTGAATATGATTTAAATAAATTGAAAAAAGCAAAGTACTTCTGGCCTCAAAGAAGATTATTTAATTTCGAGGGGAACCAAATCCTTGGTCGTGCAACTGTAAAAAATAAGACGATAAGTGGATGCTTTAAAAATTATGATCAAAGCACAGATTCTTTTACTTCATTCTTCAGTACAGTAAAAATATAAAAAAAGAGGGATCGAAAGATCCCTTTTTTTATTTAAGTAATTTTCTTATACTCAATCGACCTTCAGATAAAATTTTACCTTTAAAGTGATCCATCACAATACTCGAATTATTTAATCTTTCGCTAATTTTCTTCACTGACATCATTGGATACTTTGATTTTAGTAATCCAATTGCTCCTGTCACAAAAGGTGCGGACATTGATGTTCCAGAGAGAACCTCATACTTTCCACCAGGTACCGTTGAGATAATATTTCTTCCTGGTGCCGCTGTATGTACTTTCGTTGGCCCCCAGCATGAAAAACCAGTCATACGATCTTCTGGATTGTAGGCCGCGACAGTTATTTGATTTTCGATTCCAAAGCTTGCAGGATAGAGTGGACTTACATCGATATCTTTGTAACTATTTCCAGCTGCTGCGACAAATATGACACCTTTTTCTTTACCTGCATTGATCATAAATTCTTTCATAATTAGTGATTCTTTCATCGCTCCCCATGAGTTATTTACAACAAGTGCTCCATTTTCAACGGCATAATTTAGTGCTTTAAGTGCTTTTTCAAGATCACCTCGTCCTTTCCTATCCATAAACTTCACTGGTAAGATTTCGACATTTCTCATCACGCCTGCAACACCTATTTTATTATGA
>Ga0100385_1005726_pt1 | contig 10362 bp, 6 predicted proteins | sample CryGeymeta201509_FD_81543 | JGI IMG/M metagenome (GOLD analysis project Ga0100385, IMG submission 81543) | Groundwater microbial communities from Crystal Geyser aquifers in Utah, USA - Crystal Geyser metaG 2015-09 | ecosystem: Environmental > Aquatic > Deep subsurface > Groundwater | place: USA...
CCTGAACCTGCTGCTAGGGTGAATCTGAATGCATCAGCACCATATTGATCGATCATATCAATAGGATCAATTCCATTATTAAGTGATTTACTCATTTTACGACCAAGCTTATCTCTAACGATTGCGTGAATGTAAACTTTGTCGAAAGGAATTTGATTTTCAAACTTAAGACCCATCATCATCATTCTCGCAACCCAGAAGAAGATAATATCAAATCCAGTTACAAGAACTGAAGTTGGGTAAAAATCATTAAATTGTCTTTGTTCCATTCTTTCTTTATTAGGCCACCCAAGAGTTGTCATTGGCCAAAGACCAGATGAGAACCATGTGTCTAAAACGTCTGGGTCCTGAGCAATTGAAGTCTTCGAACACTTTGGGCATGCCGCAGGAGAAAGTTCTTCATCGGCCCATTCGTGCTGACAGCTTGTGCATGTGAATACTGGGATACGATGTCCCCACCAGAGTTGTCTTGATATGCACCAGTTCTTTGGCTCTCTCATCCAAGCAAAGTAAGTGTTCTCCCAACCTTTTGGGTAGAAAACAGTCTTATCAGTTTCAACCGCATCGACAGCCTCTTTTGCCATATCTTTAACATCAACAAACCACTGTTTTGAAACAAGGGGCTCGATGACAGCACCAGATCTTTCTCCATGACCAACTTGGTGGACATGTTTTTCTTCTTTTACAAATAGTTCAAGCTCTATAAGCTTTTCAACAACAAGTTTACGTGCCTTTTTACAGCTCAGGCCTTTGAAGTCTAGACCTAGCTCATTAAGTGTTCCGTCTTTATTTAAAATATTAATAATTGGGAGATTATGCCTTTTTCCAATTTCAAAGTCATTGAAGTCGTGACCAGGAGTTACCTTAAGGCATCCCGTTCCTTTTTCCATATCAACATAGTCATCACCAATAATTGGAACTTCTCTGTTACAAATTGGAACGATTGCTGTCTTTCCTATTAAGTGTGCAAATCTCTCATCATTTGGATTTACTGCAACAGCTGCATCACCAAGAAGTGTTTCTGGTCTTGTTGTGGCAACTTCAAGTAGTGTGTCTTCGCCTTTTACTTTGTAGTGAATATGGTAAAAAGCACCGTGAACTTCTTTGTGATCAACTTCAGCATCAGAAATTGCAGATTGTAATTCAGGGTCCCAGTTAATGATATAGTCAGATTGATAGATTAGCTTTTCGTTATACATTGTAACAAATGCTTTTCTAACAGCTTCATTTGCCTCTGGGTCCATTGTGAACATTAGCTTTGACCAATCAGCTGAAGCTCCCATAGCTTTTTGTTGATTAATGATAAAGTCACCGTACTCATTTTTCCAGGCCCAGATTTTTTCAAGAAATTCTTCACGGGTAAAGTCGTGTCTTGTTTTCTTACTTTCATCCCATACTAGTTGCTCAACTTTAGACTGAGTTGCAATTCCTGCATGGTCAAGACCTGGTTGGAATAAGGTCTGAAAACCTTTCATTCTCTTAAATCTAATGAGTGCATCTTGGGTTGTGATATCGAGAGCATGACCAGCATGTAACTTACCTGTGACATTTGGAGGAGGAACAATAATGCAAAAACTTTCATTTTGTTTACCTTTTTTTGGTGCGAAGTAATTACCTTCTTCCCAAACCTGGTACCATTTTTGTTCAACGTCTTTTGGTTCGTAAGTTTTGGCCAATTCGTGATTCATATCATTCCTCTATTTTGTCTAAAATTGATATAATTTTATAACATAGATAGAGAGGATCGACTAGCCTTGACGATATGCGTTTTGCTACTGATCGCCCCATTTATCAACAGGTTTTGGTAAGACCTTTGGTGGAGTGTAGTCAGGGTCTGGATCAGGAAACAACATATCCTTAGTAAGAGGAAGTCCATTTTCAATAATTGAATCGTCGACAGGTACCCAGTCATCTACAGCTGTTGGAAGTACACTTGGGGGTACATAGTCAGGGTTAGGTGATGGAGAGACTTCAAAGGAGAGTTCAGCGATCTCTTTCTTAGCCTCTTCAAGTTTGCGATCAATTTTTTGAATATACTTAAATTTTGAAAGTTCTTTAGTTTCACTCGTTCTTGAAAGAAATGAACTCGCATTTTTGACACGATTTAATAGAGATAAATTTATTTCATTGATTGATTTGGTGAACTCTTCTGGCTCTGATTCGATTAGGAGCCTTAGCCATGGCGTGAGCATTTTAATTTTATTTTCAAAGGCCCTTAGCCCATTGGAATTAACACGTTGGTTTTGTCTATTTAGAAGAACAAAATTTCGATATTCGGGATCAGTGAGAAGTTCAGCCAAGTCATTTAAAAATGAAGTATAGATTAATTTTGTAAAAACTTGGGATTTTGCTATCGTCGCAATTTTTTCCTTAGAGCGATCATATAGTTTTTGATCAATCATTTTATATGACTTCTTGAGGTCATAAGATTTTACTAAAACACTCTTTAATAATAGGTTATCAAGAAAGCTAAATTCATTTCCATATTGAGAAAAGATGAGATTGTACTCATCGATTTCTCGATCTGAGAGCTGGTTCGCGCTCGCAATCTCTTGTATAAGGCTAGTTGTTAATACAGGAAGTTTTTCAACAGTTATTTGTGTTGCAAATATATTGAAAGAGAAGAATGCAAATAGAGAGATGTAATTCATTTTACATTGACCTCATCATTTAAATTTTCTTTGAACTCTTTTGAAATCGTCCAATTCTTTTCCTTGTTTTGAACAGCATATATATTTCTCCTAAAAGGAATATAGATATTTTCTTCAAATTTAAAATAATTTGTTACAAAATCGAGATCAGAAATAACAAAAGTTTTTTTAGATGCAATATCAAAGCGAAAGAGCTCTGAGTAAACAGCATTGTCCCCAAAATATTTAATAAAGAAGATTTCTTTTTCACTACAAGACATTTGAAATGAACTTCCTGACTTTGAATCAAAGAGAAAATTTCTTTTTGAAAGGTCATTTTCACTATGTGCCAAGGAATAGATAAAAGTAAATCCCGTAGGGCTGATATTTGTTTCAAGAATGTTTACTTCTTTTGAGTTCGAGCAAATTTCAAACCTGGTTTGAATGTTCTCAGATTTTATTAAGATGATGCGTTTTTGTGTAAGGAAGTCTAATTTAATTACTCCTTCCTTATAGTCATTATTGCGATCAGTGTAGTAAATATTTTTTTCATCGACAATTTCAACTTGTGGAATGAAGCTCATTTGTTTTGAATTTAATCGTATTTCAAGTGGATTATCTAAGTTTATCTTCTTTCTGAATATGATTTTATTCAGCTCTGGTTGAAAATAACTAATAATTGTTCCATCAGTATTAAACTTAGGATTAATACCATTTCCTAGCATTATCATTTTCTTAGAGTTGGTATTAAAGAGGTAAATATCACCAGAAAGAAGAGGAGATAGGCTTTCGAAATTATTTTGCTTAGAAAAAATTAAATAAGTCGAATCATTAGGATTTTTAACAACACCAAATTCCGAGATTCCTTTTTGTTTTAAGATTTCTAGCGCTTTGTAATTAGTCGATAATGCTAGAGTATCATTGCCTTTGAGGTAGAATGTCGTATCATTTTCTTTTGCAATATACTTTATATTGAAAATATTTTGTTTTGCTGTGAACTCAAGTAATTGAGTTTTGCTAAATGTACTTAAAGAATAAGTAAGTATGAGAATCATCCTAATTAAGACCATAGAAACTCCATAGTTTTAAAGGGTGAAGCTTTGAATGTCTTGCTATTGAACTTAAAATATTTGTCCAAGGTACAATTCGTGGAGAATGTACGTCGTCGAGTCCTGATCTGAAGACAAAGTATGTTTTTCCATCGAGCTCTTTTACTCCATCAATAATGAAAGGAAGTGGAGAGCATTGACTCGGGAATTTTGAAGAGAAGAATTGTGGATAAATATCTTCGGCACAACCTTGCCCTACTATAATTCCAGATTTCTTTTGTGTGAGAAAAAACTTTGCACTAGTTAGAGACTGTATCTCTTGTAACTCAATTTGCTTTGTATCCTCGATCATCTGTAAGAGTGAGCGAAATGTTGTGTTATATTTGATTTTTTCAAAAGGAAAATTTAAGTCACCTTTTGCATATATATTTAATGCTTCCTTACCGTCAAAGATTATCTTCATCGTACATTTTTCTGATGTACAAGATTCTTCATTCGGAATAATCCAACATCCAGATCGAAACTTCAAACGCTCTGGTTTATACTCACCATTATTGATGACGTTACACTTGGTCTTAATAGGACTTAATCTTGAGCTATACATAATTTCTGAAATTACATTATTTTGAGCTAGGGTGTACGAAGGGTGATTTCCCGGAACGTAAACTTCACAAACCTCTTTCTTTGTTACAGGGTCGATGTAGCATAGCTTTAGTGGCCACTTGCCCTGCTCTTTTGATTCTTTGAAAATGTCGAAGATACTTGCATATGCAGGAAATACACAGTCGTTGTTTTCAACTTCTTTTGATACTTTTCCAAAATGCTTCATGATTCGGTAAGCTGTGACGATGCCTGAATTTGAAATAGTTCGAGGACAATCATGATAGTCAGTAACAAGCTTACTTAAGACCAGGGCATCCGAAATCTTTTGGCAGTTAGGCATCGGTAGTAGAGCTTCATTTGGAAATGCTCCCTTGAGTTCACAAGTCTCTGGATTGTTTTTAAGCTTGTTAAGGCAATTGGTAAGCTCTATCCTACTAAGATTTGCTTTACCGGTTATTATTTTACACTTCCATGAGAGCTTATATGCCGGAGCTTGAAAGTTTTCAATAAGCTTCCAGATTTCGTTGGTTCCGTAGTTTGAACAGAATAAACTCTGTGAATACATCTTAGTGCAAAATTTATTTAAGAAAGTATAGTCGACATCACTGAAGCTTGTTTCAATGGCCTCTCCTTGCCTGATTTCTTCATTTAATTTTGCTCTTCTTGAAATTTCAATGTTTGATTCACTCTGCAGTAGGGCCCTTTTTGATTTTCCATTATTGATTTTCCAAACTTGGGCACAGAGGTGGGGAGTTATTAGTTTTGATTTCCACGTTGAAAGAGATTGCGCACAACTTTCATCATCATAAGGAAGTTCAATTTTTTCTCTTTCAAGAGTCTTCTTCATTCTCTCTGGAGTTGTTTGTCCAAAATAATCATTTTGCTTAGAACACTTATGTTTAAAGTAGAGAGTAGAGAATGTCTCTATTGGAAGCTTCTTTGTTTCAGTGCTCCCATTCTTATATTGAATATTAGCTTCAAGTGAGCTTATTTCAATATCATTTAAGAACTGAACATTCTCTTTTAGGAATACATAGAGGGAGCAAGAGTTTGAAATGAATAATTCAGAATAGCCCTCTGGAGCAAGTAGTAATAAATTCTCTAGCTGTATCGGTGTTAGCTCAACAGATGAAATATTATTGATACTTGTAATGATTGCTGATGAATTTTCTGGAGATGTTTGTTTTCTTACTTTTAGAATTGTACTTTTAACTAGATTTTCGAAAGAGAGAAGAATTGAATTACTTGAAAAGAAAGATTCTGACCAAGCGAAATTCGCTTGGCCAGATATTAAAAAACTAATCAATAGTTTTAGCAAGAATCGATGCAACGTCTTCAATTTCAAGGTTCTCTGTTCCTGTTTTATCACTAACTCCACCTTTAAAGTTAATCATACAGAAAGAACAAGCAGTCGCCAACTTTTCAACCTTCTTTTCTCCAACATGAGCTAGTCTATTTTCAACTAAGTGGTCACCTTCTGGAAGTTCATACCACATATTACCTCCGCCCATTCCACAGCAAAGAGCAGAGTCTTTAGATTTCTCCATTTCTTTGATTTGAACACCTGCTGCTTCAAGAATTTCTCTTGGCGCATTGTATTCACCATGATGGCGTCCTAGGTAACAAGGATCATGAAAAGTGAGGTTCTCTTCGACTTTCTTTTCTGGTTTAAGTTGTCCGCTTCTTAGAAGATCGGCTAGTAATTCTGTGTGGTGAACTGTTTCAAAAGCACCATCTTCAAATTTACCGTATTCCTTACCAATTGTATGAAGACAGTGAGGGCAATGTGTAACAACTTTTCCAAAATCGTACTGTCTCATATTTGCGATATTTTCGATCGCTACTTCATAGAAAGAATATTCGTCACCAAATCTTCTGATAGGGTCACCATTACACTTCTCTGTTTTCCCCATAACGGCAAAAGAAACACCGGCTTTTTTAAGAAGTTTAATTGTATCTTTAACAACTTGTTGGTTTGAAGCATCATATGATCCTGCACAACCAACGTAGTAAAGATAATCAACTTTCTTTCCTGCTTCGATTACAGGAACATCAAGACCATCGGCCCATTTGAATCGATCATCTTGCGTGATTCCCCATGGATTTCCATTAACCTTAATTTTGTTAACGGCCGTTGCTGCATCTGGAGGGATATCTCCAAGAGTTAGAACTTTATATCTCTTAGCTTCCATGATGATGTTAACGTGCTCAATATTTGCAGGGCACTCTTCCATACAAGCACCACAAGTAGTACATGCATCAAGTTCATTAGAGGCGTATAGAGGGTTTTCCCAAAGGTCTCCGTCAACTTCTCCCTTTGCTTCCATTTCAAGAGCAAAGTCTCTGGCCTTCGTAATAATTTTTTTAGGATCGAGAATTTTTCCAGCGCCATTGGCAGGACAAACCTGAGTACAACGACCACACTCAACACATGTTGCAAGGTCGAGCTTATTTTTCATTGTTAGTTCTGAAAGTTTTCCAAGACCAAATGTTTCGACATCTTCTGGAAGATTTTCAAAATCAATTGGGTTGATTACGGCCCCTCTTCTTACTGGAGTCACAAGAGCTGCAAACGGAAGAAAGAAGATATGTGAAAATTTAGAATATCCAAGCGAAGCTATAAACGCCATTGTGTGGGCCATGTGTAGGAACCACAGTGTTCGATATGTATTTCCCCAAACTTGATCACTGAAAGAGAACTTAGAAAAAATTGTTGCTAAGAACCAACCAACTGGTGACCATGTTGCTTCACCAACAGGCATTCCAGTTCCCATAATTCTAACACCTTCAATGAGGTAACCAATGATTACAAGACCAGCGAGCATCGCATACATGAATAATTCTTGCTTTGGTTTTGTTGCTTCAAGGTATGCTGGTTTATCAACATATCTTCTCTTATAAGCTAGTGCGAGACCAGTTAGAACCATAAGACCTGCAATATCAGCAAGGAAAGAAATTACAATATACACATTACCTTTGTAGATTTTAAAAGGAGTGTCGGCGTGAACTGCGACAAGATCGGTTGCGATCCATAAAATAAAAAATCCCCAAAAAATAAGACCATGGAAAATTGCAACATTCTTAAATCTTGGAACTTTCCCTGTTAGAAATAATGTCTTAAAAAAAGCAGACCAGTTTAAATTTTCTGGTAGAACTTTCTTTAGTCCTTTTATCCCTTCACCATTTGTGATGAATAAAATTTTCTTGTTTAGTCCTCTGCATAGAAAATACAGAGACGTAAATAAAAATAGATACATTGCTACTTTGAAAGATGATGGAATATTCCAAAAAATCTCACGCGTCGCAATGTTCGCGATTTCTCCACTCATGATTTGCCCTCACATGTATGAATTTGTTAAGTTGTCTTATCTTTATTATTCTATAAGATATATCGTAGTTTAAAATATATTTTTCCTTATATCTTACATATTTAATAAGATATTAAGAAGTAAAATTCTTGTATAATTAATGACATAGTCGGAATTTTAAAAGAGATCTTGATGAAGAATGCTAAAAAACTAGTCCTAGCGGCACTTTTATTCGTTTCGTGTACCAAAGTACCGACAATTAATCTAACTGAGCACCAATTTAACCAGACTCCTGAGAGAATGGTTATTGTACAAATTCCTGGTCTGACAGAGGAAGCATTTTCTCCTTTGAAGTATCGAGGGCCAGAAGCGACTAAGAAAGTGGCCACTGAGTTCTTTGCTTGCTTTGGAAAGATGTGGAAGTTTAATCAATTCGAGATGAATCCAAAAGTTGAAGACTCTCTAGTTTCGCAGATTTCTGGATATCCTCGTAGTGAAAAAACGTGCGAAAAATACCAAGACCCAAGAGTTTGGGATGTGTTGAGTGATATTGGTTTTTCAACAGCAGTATATCAAAGAGGGAATGATAAATTTCTCGATGAAGCTTTAAGTTGTAATCCAAAATTGTTTTATAAGACGAGATTATTTACTTCTCCCCAAAAATCAAAGAAGGGAAATCTTGAGGCATTTCATTTTGAAAAAATGAAGGCTTACTTGAGTGGTGTGGTCTATCAAGATGAGAGCTGTTCAAATGGTAAATGCTTTGCAACGGTAAAAGATAATTTTGATCATATTTGGAAATCAATGTCTCAAACCACTAAGAAGTTAGTCGTGATAAGAGATTTTGATTTAACTTTAAAAGGTGCTGATAGTGCCCAATATATTGAAAACTTAAATCGTTTTCTTTTTTACCTCGTACACGATTTCTCCATTGCAAACCCACAGACAAGCATTATTGTTACAGGTGTCTCAAAAGGCGCAGACCTTTCTCCTGTATGGGCAAATGGGCCACTCGCTGAAAATTTCTGTGGCCAATTTAATGAGTATGAAATGTTTAAAAGATTCTTTTGGAAATCCCAAAAAAGTACAATTCCACTAATTGATGGAATTTAATTACTGCTTTGAGATTTTAATGATTTCTTCAATTTCCTCAATTGTAATGAGATAATTTGTATTGCAGTAATCACATTTAGCTTCAAGACTTTTTTTGCCATCAAAGAGATCATCAAGAGTTGTCCCTCTGGCAACACTTGCAACTCCTGTGAGCATTCTCTCTCTCGAACAATTACACTTAAACTCAATATCCTTCGATGTTAGAAGTTCAAAATTTATTTTTTTGAATTCATTTGTAATCGTTTCATATTCAGTACTACCAATTTTTAGAATTTCATGTAATTGAGTTTGAATTGATTGGTAGTATTCATCAAGGTTGATTCTGTCTGTAACTTCTTTTTTGTTAACGTTAATATCAGGAAGTCTTGAAATTAAGATTGATTGATCTGAGTCTTCTGAAATTATAACTTTAGAGTTCATCTGATAAGAATCTTTTAAAACGTTATTTACGATATCTTTAAGAGATTTATTTTTGACAGCGATAACTGACTGGTAAGGAGCGTGGTTATTTGGCATTATTTTAACGAGTCTCACATTCCCAGAAAACTTCTTAGGATTTTCTTCGAAATTTGCAGGTAGTAATAAAGTTCGCATATAACCGTCAAAATTCATTTCTATTTTTAAACGAAAGTATGGATCTTCAGAATCGATGAAAAAACCAAAGTTCTCACTCGGCTTTAAATAATTAATAAGTTGAAGACCACTTAGAACACTATCCCTGAAAAAGTTGAAGCCCATGCCTTTGACGTCGTGAATCATTGCGAGCTCTTGGATAACTTTTTGCCCCTCGAGAAAAGAAATTGTGAAACCATTTTCTGAATCAATGAAATTATATAATCGACTTTGTGCTAGCATGAACTATTTCTCCTTTTAGTCATAAGGATATACAATAATGACTGAAATGTGTCACCTTGGAAAATAAATGTTAGATGTAATGTTATATGACTCCGCGTTAGAGGAGTGTCTGAAAAAACTCGATACTAATAATCCGATAACAGCCGTTTGCCCAAGTCCTGGAAAAGCAGATATTTTAAGAGAAATTTTAATCGATTCAGGTATCGCAAGAAATATTACTGTAACGACAATTAGTAACTTTATTACCACTAATATATTGAGTGAGAATGAAGAAAAAATAAGTTCAAAGTCTCGTTTGTTGATGGAGTTTTGGACTCTTTGGAAGATAAAAGTATCAGAAAACTATAGTGAATTTAGACATTGTTATGATTTATTTACTGACATCCGAAGTTATTCAATTTCATTTGATATCTTTGATGAGATTAAAGAGTTTATTACTGAAGCTGAATATCAGGGATTAGCACTATTTTGGAATTATCTTGAAACAAGTAGCGTTGTTGATGAACAAAAATCTTATCATTTAATTGATGAGAGCAAGCTCTCTGATAATCTTTTATTTTGGGGCTTTGATCATCTTAATGCGAACCAACTCGATTTAATTAAAATCGCAGCAAATCATGTTGATGTCTTCATTCCCATTAATTCTAAAGTTATGTCTGGCTGCTCGCATTTTGATTGGCCCACTTGGTTGACTACTGAGTTGAAGATCAATGAGGATGATAGTTCTGCTCTCATTGAGACAAATAGTATTACGATACCAGAGGGGAGAATAACAAAGTATCTCAAAAGCTTAAGTGAGAAAGG
>Ga0100385_1005727_pt1 | contig 10361 bp, 7 predicted proteins | sample CryGeymeta201509_FD_81543 | JGI IMG/M metagenome (GOLD analysis project Ga0100385, IMG submission 81543) | Groundwater microbial communities from Crystal Geyser aquifers in Utah, USA - Crystal Geyser metaG 2015-09 | ecosystem: Environmental > Aquatic > Deep subsurface > Groundwater | place: USA...
ATCTTTCATTAGTTCTTGAACTGTATAGTTTGCTGTCTCGCCTAGTGCATCCTTCACTTCTTTGTTTGTAATTCCTATATCTAATGATTACTACCCTTCTTCAGAAGCTCAACAAGAGTATTAACACTTCGTTCAGATGAAAATGCTGACTCAACAGTTTCGATCAAAGCTCCTTTCACCTCAGGAGCTGTTACTACATTGGCTAATGTACTCTTTAATACATTTTGAATCATAGGGTCTCTAAATAGTTGAACTGCAAGTTCTTTGCTGGTTCCAGATAGCGGCTTCACCTTTATAAAAGTTATACCTACATAAACTCATTGCTTTTGAGAACGGACAATAGCAAGTTCAATATTTATTTGCTAAACTTTTAGTCTTGCAGTAAACTAATAGCAAATTATACTCCTTCGTGCTTAATATTTTCGTCTGAGAATATTGATCCAAGTAAATTTTTGGCACTATGTCTAAAAATACTTACAAATTGTCAGTTATTTGAAATGGAGCTTTCCCGGGACTGAGGTAAGAATTGAATTTAAGTGCTATCTGTTGACTTCCCCATTGTTTGAGGTGAATAGCATAAGGCGAGTAAAGAGGATATGATGCTATAATAATTCCCATGTATATTTTGTACTTATGAGGCCTAATGTGATGCTTGAATTCTTGCCATTCCTACTCGATGTGAAGATACTGCCTCAGACGTTTAAAGGGATTCGGTAGCCATTGAAAATATTTTCCAAAGGAGGACATCACAACTAATCTTAATATTAATAAATCTTCAAGTCATAACATATATCTTTGATCATATTTCATTCATAATGGCTTTCTTTGTGGCCTTGATCAATTTTGAACTCTTATAACGATGAAGGTAAGTTCGCTTCAAACAAGCTTTTTCATACTCGTTTGCCACAACACGCAAGTTGTAGGATTTTAGAAAATTTTAGAAATTTTTCGCTTGGTCCAGAGGGAGGCATGTTTTGTTGCAAAAATTATCATTTTTCCTCCTTTTATCAGATTTTTATGGTAATCCTATGATATCCTCAATATCGAAATATTAATTGTCTTCTTTTTCTGGCTCGGGAATGTAAAGCATGGTTTTGTTTTTGTAGTGTTTCAAAGTAACCAGCATTCTTTTTCCTCTTCTTTATCCACGCAATGTCTTTTGTCTCTTTTGGAACAGACTCTTCAGTTTTTTCACAACCAGATAAGGATTTGGGATGTAATGCTTTTAGTACTATTTGAGGGCAGGAGCTTATATTTCCTACATATTCACGCATTGCTGCATTTTCTATCTGAGCTCATTGAAGCTTTAAAAATCAAGCATACTTTTGCTCATCGATTCTAAAATGTCCTCCCTTTTGAGAATGTAGGCAGTTGTGGTTTATTCAGTTATTGCCTTGAGATCCATTTTTTTGTTGAGGATAACCGAACTATACCCATAGACGTTGAGAGTAGGCTTTCCTTCTTACGGACTGATTTCTCTTGCCTTTTTGATCAATTCTTGACTGTGGTGATACTTCGTAAAGAATATATTAACTTTGCCTGAATCTATGATCACCAGCTGTTTTTTTCCGTTGACTTAAAAATGAATCGTCTCTTATGGCTTGTAAATGCATCTGATAAGTTTGAGGGCTATTTAATTTTGGAAGTTGACTGTGAAATGAGTCAGGAAAAATATACTTTTTTTGATGACTCTCATGTTAGTTTCAAGAACGAACTAATCTTTGAGGTTACCATCGATATACTCCAAAAAATGTCTTTATTCACTGTTTTTCAAAGGCGATTCTTTCATTTCTGTATCTTTCTTCTTTATATCGTTCTTCATCCTGTAGCACAGCTATCGACTCAGATGGTAGTGATTTTTTAATTTGAATATCATTCCTTCGTACTATTCAAATTATTGGTTCTTTTTGTTTATTTAGTTGACTGTAATACCAATGACGTTGATCATGTAGCCAAATATAGCTGTCCCGACGATCTGAATAAAGGTTATCACAATGACCTCAGCGTAATTACTGGGAGTGAGATCTCCATAGCCAACAGTCACCATTGTTGTATTTGCCCAGTAAAAGGCATAAATGTAGAGTTCTAGCCAAGTGGAGCTTTATAGCCCAGCTTTGGTGATCCAGGTGGTCTGGTTGACGTTGATGTAACTCATTGCATACATGATCAATGCGAATATATGTGCCATCATCATGGTGAAGCCAAAAAGTTCTATAATTCTCAGCTCTCTTCTTTTTTTATTCTATTCCGCATAAATTTTAAGAAAGTACAAGCATTTTCCTATTTTCTCCCATGACATTATTAAAGCTACAAACTCAAAAGCTATCACAAAAGACTAAAAGTAATTATTTTGGAAAAATCCCCTCAAAGACATAAAACAAGCTGCTAAGGCAATTATAACAGGTTCAATAAAATCTTCCTTGCAGTGAATTTCATAGGTCTTTTAACCTTCATGCTCGTTCCAGACTATCTTCATTTTGGTGAATATCTCTATACTCGCAACCAAAATCACCATCAATGACACTGTCTGTAAAATGTGCACTTGAAAGACTATAGATACTGTTACCATCCAGAAAAATATGATTAGAATAATTCCTTAGAGTACACAAAAAATGTTGAAGAGTTGATATCTGTTCGTCAACTACTCACTTAAAGTTTATTTTCTCTGTAAGTCAGGTGCTTTATCTATTTTTTTTTTTTCTTCATTCTTGAGTTCTTGTTCCCATTACTATACAACACAGTCTGGCTTATTGAAAGGTGGAGCTAAATACTTTATTTTTTTGGCAAGTCTGTTCACAAAAAATTTAAGCTTGAAGTTTGAAAGATTGATCTCAGTCTCTTCGTGAATACTTGTGTTTCCTGATTATTTTAGCTATTTCAGCTGGTGCCTTGAGGTTGATGAGATCTATCTTTAAGTGAATGGTCTGCTTGGGTGGACTTTCCTCTTCATTATTAATGATTTTTTAAATTATTGACAACTTTTAAACTCAAAAACAAAGATATTCAAACTCTAACAAAGAGTGTTATCTTTTGCATCAGCAAGATCAATATTTTGATTGCTATGAATAGTGATTTATACAACTTAATTAATTCAAATGCCAAAAGAATCTACAAACAGTGCCAGCGAGTATCAGATCAAACCCAAGCATCGAGAGAAGTTCAGACCCTCCTAGGCTCGATAATTCATTAAGACCATTGTCAAAGAAAAACTCGTTCCTCGTCAACAGAACCCTCCAACTGATCTTAATCCCGTCAGCAAAGATATCGCCGACTCTATCAAAGCTAAGTTCAAATAGCATGGAAAATAGAGATACAAGTACATTGTACAGGTGGTTCTAGGCCATCAAAAAGGACAGGGAGTTCAGGCTGGCTGTAGAAATTTCTGGGATGCCGACACTGATGGAGTGGCTTATGAGCAATACATCGATGATAACTTGTTCTGTCTGGTCACTGTATGGGCTGTCTATGTCTACTGATTGCCTGTTTCGTATCATGATAATTCTACAATATAAAGATAGATATTCATATGGTCAAAAGGATAGCTCTAGCTGTGCTGACTCTCTGCCTGGCTTCCACTGTCATTTGTCAGTCTGCTGATGACGACGAAGTTGGCGGTACCTATCCAGGATACCCTCACACGTTCTACTCAGGTATCTCTAACTTCATTAAGGCAATTTCATCATTAACATTCTTACCGACAGTGTTATCCACTATGTTTTCTTCCCCTCTCTCAAAGATAAAACTAAAGATCCGGTCGTACTATGGCTCGCAGGTGGACCTGGTTGTTCAAGCTTGCTCTCCTGCTTCCATGAAAATGGGCCTTTTACTTTCAAGCCAGGAACAAAAAATCTACAAATCAACCCTCAGACCTGGAACAATAGAGCTAACTTGTTATACCTTGAACTGCCTGCAGGAGTCGGCTACTCTTAAGGTCCTTAGGATCAACAGATCTCAGACGATGATGTGGTTGATTCTGCCATAACCTCTCTTAGAGCCTTCTTTGCTCGTTTTCCAGCTTATCGCAAAAACGACCTTTATTTAGCAGGTCACGGATATGGAGGAGTATTCGCCACTAAGATAGCTTAATTTATTGTTAAGTAAAACTTAGATCCCTACGGCTTCTACGACGACAAGTTCAAACTCAAAGGCATTATGATGGGAAATCCTTGCGTCGGTGCTGATGAGTGCCATGCTGGTCTCACCTCAAAATCATCCATCTACCATTATGAATACCTCTACCACAGAGGATTTTTCACCACCAAAGTATACAACCAGTTCCGAGGGGCTTGCACTCTTAACTACCAGTCCTAACCTTGTTACACTCTTCGTGTCCAGATGGACCAATATTTCAACGAAACCAACACTTCCCCCTATAACATCTATGATAAGTGCTGGAAGACCCGAAATGATACTGATTTAGAAGATCTTGAAGATCTATAATACATAAACACTGGCTGCGAAGACAATGTTGGTGTCATTTCCTACTTGAATAGTGAAGAGTTCAAGAGAAATTGGAATATTGCTACTAAAAAAGAATGGACTCCTTGCAACAACAAAATTATTGCAGAGTATCTTGACAGCAATAATGTGGAAGATATACTGCCTTTCCTCATCAAAAATAACCTGAGAATTGTAATTAATTTGTTATTCAGTGGATATACTCAGGGGATCTCGACTCCTACGTTCCAATCATCGGCACCAAGAAGTGGATTGATAGACTCAGACACTCTCTCAACATGCCTCTTAAACGCACCTGGCGAGAGTGGTGGATTCCCGGAAGACACAAACACGAAGATCAAGTCGGAGGCTTCATCTGGTAGCTCAGAGATCTTACCTTCGTGACAGTAAAAGGAGCAGGTTTCAGAGCTGGCTACGATCAACCTTAAGCTATGTCCTAAGTGTTGAACGGTTTCTTAGATGGCAAGACCCTACCATATAAAAGCCCTTGATTGTTCGTTCTATATTGTCATTAAAATCAGTATAGTTAACAGTTATTCTTACCAAGATGAAAGAATGCAACAAATAAGAAAGTGTTTCTTTCGGAGGAGCCCTGAAAATAATGAAAAATATATAAAACAAATCAATCAAATCATCCAGAATTGCTAAGGTATCAACTGAGACCGTGAACAAAGCGTACCATTACCAAGGAAAAAAAGTGAATTTAATCAAAAGAACTGAAGTTAGTTTAAACAGCATTTTCGCATAGTATTTGCAAAGACCATAAAATGAGTATGTTATGAAACTCAACTATAAGTTAAAAGAAAGTGAGGATCCTTAATCTTTTGACCAATGGATAGATTCAATCAAGGAAATTAACTATACTGAAAAGCCCTTGTAAAATGGTGGCAAACAAAAAGAGTAGCTAAAGGCTGAAATTGGAAGACAAATGGAACAGCTTTGCAATAAGATACAAGCAGACCATAGTTTTGGAAAACAATTCAAGTAGTATTCTCCACAAGATTAAACCAACTAATAGACAAATTAATTTTAAGAGACTAAATTCAGATAGGATAATCCATATCTATCAATAGCTGATTATCAAGATGACGAGGTCATTCAATAAGCTATGGATAGTCTTTAGTATTCTAAAAAAAGTATTGGCACTGATAAGGAGAATCAAAATCCTAATTCAATAGTTGAACCTATCCATCTTTAAGTATGTTAAATCATCGGCCTTCAGTTCAATCATAACAAAAGATTCAAAGCAGCAAGAAGGAAACGTAAAGTCAAACAATGATTTATGCGAAACTGTATCTCACATCAAATTTTCGTATCTATTCATGGTCTTTTGAAGGTTGTGGCACCATTTACAGTATCCTTCTTTCCCACATGCCTTCCTTTCTATCGAGTACATCAGCCCACAGTTGAAGTGTTGGTTATTGTCTAGCCAACAGACTTGCCCGTTTGCATGGATTAGATATCCCTTCGGAAGGCCTCTTCTTGTCATGTCTAACTGCATACATTTGACGCAATTTTCGCCATTTGTAGGTCCACATTTGCCATTACAGCAGTAGCACTTCGGTCCCAGGAGATCCCCTTGGCAATAAAATTTACCAGTGACCCCAATGTGAGGCAAAGTTTCATACTTCATTTTTCCAGCCTCCTTAGCCAAAACTTTCTAAGGTTCGATCAGCGGATACTTAGCCATGTGTGAATTCATAATAATTTTGTCGATTCTTTCCCTATGAGTATTTTTTGTGTGAATGACTATTTATTTTTTCTTAAATGCCTTATCACAAATTTGACATCTGATTTTCCTATCATCGCATTAACTCTCATGCTGCTCTATGATCTGGAATTTATAGGCTTGATTGCAGTATTTGCATTTTACAGGTTTATTGTTGATTTTCTGTCTGAGTGGAGAGTCCATAACAGCAAATGGCTACACTCTACAAAAAGGACATTTTGTTTCTTTTTCTTCATTTTTCATTTGCTGAGTAATGTAGTTGTAGCACCCCTTGCAGAACAACTTGTGGCATTTTGGATGGTTGCACTCAAGAGCTTCCCTTGCTAACCTAAAGCAAATGTTGCAATTCAAGGAATCATCCTCCATTAGGTAAATTATAAAACATTTGTATAAAAAGTTAGGAATCGCAAGCTTTTGAGACAATCGTTTCTGATGGGAGAAGAAGGTGATTGAAACAGGAATATTGTTGGCTACTTATTAATTTGAGGGTAACTGTTGGATTATTCTATATTTCAGAGAAGTTTTCGATGAGAATACAAAAATCTTCTTGTAGCTTGTACTCATCACCGTCTTCTCCAGCGGTCTTCAAAGACTCAACAAACATTGGAATATACTACACACACTCACGACGCTTCGCAAAAACTCGAGCTACTCACTCCGTTTCTGCATCTTCACTTTACAATACTCGCTCTAAATTAGCGGCTAGCTCAGAATCAGTGAAAACTCTTGAGACAACAAGTCAACAAATGGCCCAGACCAACAAGGTACCTTTTTGCTAAGTTAGGAACTCAAGTTACAGCTCTACTTCTTTGACCAGGAGTATTGTAACCGTAAATTTTAGCAATTGGTCAGTTCCCTTTATTCTCAGTTGAAGGAACTCAAGAAGGAAGTCACAATTAGATAAAGGTCTGACAAACTTAAATATTAGTCATTCAATAGTATGGTCAACAGTTTATGTAAAGCCCAAAAGCAAACAAAGAAAAAAATAGAGAATATTTAGTGTAGAGTTCTTCGACTTGAACAAATAATGGGTTCAGCTAATCCAATGGATGCAGCTGATTTGTGATTGTGTACTTAACTTAGTTGTTTTAAATTTTAAAATTTTTATGCCTTTAAGATCATTTTCCTTCTTCTGCTTTAGTAGCTGATTCCTGTTCTGTCTTTGCTGATTCTTTTTTCTCTGCCAATGGCTGAGGATTTTCCGAAACAATCATGAAGTCATCATCTTCGATTTCAATGATTCCTCCCTCCATCAAGGCATATTGATCTAGTTAATCTTGCAGTTTTGTTACTTTGTGAATAAAAGAAGGATCATTCAGAACATTCAGCATAAACTCCTAGCGATTGGTGTTGTATTCATCCAAAATATATTTTGAACAGGCCACACATTGCTCAAAAGCTTTACCATAAAAGATGGAGGTCTCATAGTCTCCAATGTTACCTCTCAGATGATGAGGAAGTTTTCCAAGCTCAGTCGTTTATAGCTTGTTAGAATCTTAATTAGCAGGAGCATGATGACCCAGAGGATGATGAAGCAAGGAGATGAACAATTCGGCAGCATAGGCAGTCGAAATGAAAGATAACCCTGGTTTGGTTACTGTACACATCTGATCTAAGGTTCTATCTTTCATTGTATTCTGAGGAGTCACAATGTCGTTGCAAAAATAACAGCATAATCTTTATCCGTGCTTTTCTGAATAGTATAAAAAATACCTGGCTAGTATAATTGAGGTGGGACTCCATGTCGAACGATCACAAAACTATCGAAGCCAAGTCCAACAGTAATACAAGCCTTATCGTACTTGTTTGCTAATACAGTAGGCAACCATCTGGCTTCTCGAGAGTCCAGTCCCAAGAATAACACATCATGTTCTTCGACCATCTTTTCAAGTCGATCTAAAGTTTGGAATGTTTCTGTTATCTGTTCCTGGGATGTCACATAATGGCCAGGCATCGGAACTTGCATTGTGTATCCTTCAGCTTTTATCTATGGGTAAATCTTTCTTAGCTTCTCAGCTGCTGTTTAGGCTTTGGGTTTTCCTCCCTTGATCGTATCCTCGTAGTCGTAAAGACTCTGTCTTACAGGATTAGAATAGCTTACTTTTGAGTAATCAATAAATGTGATGTTTTTTACTCCCCACCCGATCAAATTTCGAGCAAGCTGGCATCCAAGGGTTCCTGCTCCAAATAAGAGACATTTTGCCGATTGAACTTTGGGAATATCAAGAGAAGGCAAAAGTCTCCATTTCATAAGTTTAATGTTGAGGTCGACCGCCTCTTTCGAAAGAGTTTGCTCATCCATAAAAGACTTAAGATCGATCTCTTGTTTTCCTTTCTTGTAACTTAATCTATTTTCAAAATCATCAATTTCTATATTGCTTGCATCGATTGTAACGACTCTTGTGTTCTTGAAATTGAAGTCTCCTTCTTTGTTGTAAATGATGAAATCCTTCAGAAGAATTATTGTCACTTCTTTGAGTCTTTCATCCTCAACTAACTTTTCCTTCCTCAGCCATGCGAAAAAGGCAAGCACAGTTGAAGTGTGATAACCCGTAGCATTATCCAAATTGCTGCTGTCCGCTACAAAAAATACAAACTTTTTCTCCTTTCCCTCAAGAAATTCCTTTACGCTCACTCGCTTTAACTCATCGTTGAGAATTGCTATTTGTGGGAATACTTTCTCTTGTTGGGCGGTCTCTTTGATGAAAGTACTCAGTGCTGTTGCTTTTGATGGGTCAGGGTAAGCCTCAGCAAACTTTAGCCAAGGTTTTACTGTGTAATTCTTGACAGGAATTGCTGTTGAGTAGAACTGGTAAGTAAACAAATGTTTCTTCAAATCTGCAAAAATCAGCAGAAATATTTCGTAAAAATGGCTGACTGCTTATCCTTTTACAAACCTCCTGAAATTTTAGATCTGCTTTTCAATAAGCTCCTCTGAGTAAAATCATACATACTTTATTTTGCGATGGGGTCGATAGCCTTGAAATCCTCGACTGTGTTGGTGTTGCCAAAAGTTCCCTGGACCTTGAACTCAATAGGTCCTGACTTATCTTCTTGGGAGAGATCAAAGCTGAAGGCATCAATCGACAGCAAAGATATTTTTTAGGGTCGGTTGGTGATTCTAAATTTGGCAACGAGGGGTCTATCAGAGTCATCTAGTTTGTAGAGTTCAATTTTATTTTTGGTGAGGCGGGTCCAGAACCCAATGTCGATCATGACATTCCAAACAGTAAAGTTCATGAAATGTAGCAATAAGATATGTAAGTACAGGTTATCACACTTTTTAAACTATTACAATCAGGGGCCGAATTAGGAAAATACAGGGTATGCTCCAGGTCCTAACACAGTAGTTTGACTCTCTTATAGCTTCTTTCGTTTAGGAGAAGGAGGACTGAAGCGAGTACCAACAATGTTTCTTCATAGGGGTAAAATTACGGTATTCTAGAAGAGGCGTACCTTCCCGTTGGAGATATTTCAGTTCCCACAGGGTAGTACCCAGTAATTGTGGCATTCATGGCAGGGTGATTCATCTGTTTCATCTCCTCGTAATATGTGTAATTGCGAGAGGGCGAATACTACCTACCTTTTGGAGGTTATTGCCTTTCTGGACTTTTACTTTTTTACCGATAGTATTTATTGAAAGGGGTCTATCTGTATCTGGAAGGAGAAGGAGATTTAGATCGACTCTTGTAAATATTTTTCGTGGGAGATCTACCATAATGCATGTTCTTTCGATACTATATTTAAGGGGAATTCCTTCTTTGATACCGTGAGGGAGATTTTGATTTTCTGCGCTATATTTACATAATTATCCTTTCAAACTGGGACTGTGGGCTGTTTTATGTACGGTAGATATCCCTTTTTTGTTTTTCGATTGACTTTCTTTCCTCCCTCAGCATTTTTTCGCAATAGACTTGTCCAACAGGATATTGCTGATGTTCGGCATTCATTATTTAGTTGCTGACCATACTGGGAAAGCGTTAGGCTTTGGCGAAGGAGTATGTGGTTTTAGAAGGTGACTTATTGAGAACGTGATTGACATAGCTGCTATAAGAATGTTGGTAACTCATGGGATATTCTATACTAATAACTTTTTATTCATACCACCTTCATTTTATTGAACTGCCACTAGTGACTTATAATCCCATCTAACTAACCATGAACTAATATCTGA
>Ga0100385_1005729_pt1 | contig 10359 bp, 12 predicted proteins | sample CryGeymeta201509_FD_81543 | JGI IMG/M metagenome (GOLD analysis project Ga0100385, IMG submission 81543) | Groundwater microbial communities from Crystal Geyser aquifers in Utah, USA - Crystal Geyser metaG 2015-09 | ecosystem: Environmental > Aquatic > Deep subsurface > Groundwater | place: USA...
GCACTTCTAAGAATGTTTTCAGCAGATCGGTATCCATCTTGCCCTTTGTTATGTGTTGTCGCCGACGTTGTTCTAAATCGTACAATAAGAGTAAGGTGTTTGGCTAACAAGCGCTGTTTATACTTGCGTGGAAAGCTGGGCAAAAAACCATTTTTCGAGCTAGGCTGACTATCCGTGCAGAAATTTTCCGGTACACTCTGCGCCTCAAAAATCATCGACCGTTGGAGACCCAACCAAATGAGAATTGCAGTTCTATCGCGCAACGAATCCCTATACTCCACCCGTCGTTTAAAAGAGGCAGGCCTAGCACGTGGCCATGAGGTCGATGTCATTGATACTTTGCATTGTTACATGGATATTACCCGTTCGCGTCCTGCTGTGCGCTACCACGGTGTAGAACTCCCCTACTATGACGCGGTGATTCCGCGTATTGGTGCGTCGGTAACGTTTTATGGCAACGCCGTTGTACGTCAGTTTGAAATGATGGGTACTTTTTGTGTCAATGAGTCTGTCGCCATCAGTCGATCCCGCGATAAACTGCGGTCTTTACAGTTGTTGTCACGTAAAGATGTGGGCTTGCCCCGTACTGGATTTGCAAGCAAGCCAGACAACGTAAAAGATTTAATTAAAAATGTCGGCGGTGCCCCGTTGGTGATTAAATTGCTTGAAGGCACGCAAGGTATCGGCGTTGTTTTGGCGGACACCAATAAGGCTGCCGAAAGTATTATCGAAGCGTTTATGGGACTGAAAGCGAACATTTTGGTGCAGGAGTACATTAAAGAAGCTGGTGGAGCTGACATTCGTTGTTTTGTGGTCGGTGGTAAGGTGGTCGCGGCGATGAAACGACAAGGTGCTGAAGGTGAATTTCGATCGAATTTGCACCGTGGTGGTTCTGCATCGTTGGTACGATTATCAAAAGATGAGCGTGCCACGGCAACGAAAGCGGCTCAGGTCATGGGACTGAACGTCTGTGGTGTTGATATTTTGCAATCCGATCATGGCCCCGTGGTCATGGAAGTGAACTCTTCACCAGGCTTGGAAGGTATCGAAATAGCCACTAAAAAAGATGTCGCTGGTTTGATCTATGATTTCATTGAAGAGAACGCAAAGCCGGGTCGAACACGAACAAAAGGTAAAGGATGAAAGAACTTGTCATTGCTGGTCAGGTCATTGCGCGTGGAACGCATACCTCGTTAGATATCCCCGTTGCAAAGCTTTATACCGGCACCGATATTTATATACCCGTTCATGTCATACGCGCCAAAAAAGATGGTCCGACCATGTTTGTGTCGGCCGCCATTCATGGTGATGAGCTAAATGGCGTCGAAGTTGTTCGTCGCCTCATCCAAGCAAAAAATATCAAATTGTCGCGCGGTACGCTCATACTCGTACCAATGGTTAACGTTTATGGCGTCCTGAGCCAAAGTCGTTATATGCCAGACCGGCGCGATTTAAACCGCAGTTTTCCCGGTTCTGCCAAAGGTTCATTAGCCGGACGCTTGGCTAATATTTTTTTGGAAGAAATCGTCAGTAAATGTGAATACGGCATCGATTTGCATACTGGGGCGATACACCGTTCCAACTTGCCTCAAGTGCGTGCCAACCTCAAAGATGAAGTGACACGGAATCTTGCCGAATGTTTTGGTGTGCCAGTACTGCTAAATTCTGATCTCCGTGATGGTTCATTGCGCCATACCGCGGTCGACAAAGGCATTCGAATCCTGCTTTACGAAGCGGGACAAGCCTTGCGCTATGATGAAATGTCGATTCGCGCGGGTATTCAAGGTGTCACCAACGTGTTGTCAGAATTGGGCATGGTGAAAAAGAAGCGCAGTCGTAAAAAACTTACCCCTTACATCGCCAATAACAGTGCCTGGGTGCGTGCCGGTGAAAGTGGTTTTGTGAACGATCTAAAACAACTGGGTGATGCCGTTGTTAAAGGTGAAGTGCTTGCACAAATTGGCAGTCCCTTTGGTGACATTACCGATGAAGTGAAGGCGACGCGGTCAGGTATCATTATCGGTAAACAAAATATCCCACTTGTACAAGAAGGTGATGCGATGTTTCATGTCGCCTTTTTCTCTGAGGCTGACGACGACGTTGCAGATACCATTGTTACCTTGGAAGAAACATTAATGGACGTCGATAGTCAACCACCTGAGGGCTTGGCATGAACCCTTACCTGGAATTAGCGTTATTTCTGGCGATAGTTATCGTTGTGCGCAGTGTCATTTTAAAAATGGTTGAGAAACTCGCTGATGAAAAACAAGTCGATGCGAAGCGACTTTTCTATGTTAAAAAAGCGATAGACTCGCTGATTTTAACCGTTTCTTTTGTCGTCGGTTTAAGCTTCAGTGGACTCGGTTTTCGTGATCTGGGCGTTTTTTTTGGATCTATCATTGCCGTGCTTGGCGTGTCGTTGTTTGCACAATGGTCGATATTAAGTAATGTGACCGCTAGCGTCATTGTATTTTTCTTTTTCCCGTATCGGGTCGGTGATAACGTAAAAATATTGGATGGAGACAACACCATAGAAGGTACTATAAAAGAGATTGCTCTTTTCCACGTCATTATGACGGATGAACAAGGCGATATTCTGACCTATCCAAATTCTTTGGTGTTTCAAAAAGCAATTATAATTCGTAAAAAACAACCCATCGATGATGGTAAACAGTCAGAGGAAGATCACCATGAATGAAAAAATTTTGGTGGGTGCCATAGAAAATTGTCAACTACCCAGTTTGGGCATTCAAAGTTTGGATGTGCGAATTGATACCGGAGCAAAAACCTCTTCGCTTCACGTTGATAACATAAAAAAATTTAAACGCGGCGGTAAACCTTGGGTCAGTTTTGATATTCACCCCACCGTTCATCAAGTCGAAGAAACCATTAGCTGTGAATCTGTGCTCAAAGACATACGCCGCATTAAGTCTTCTAATGGCCAGGTCGAAGAGCGCTATATTATTCGAACCGAATTTCAACTTGACGATAAAACGTGGTTGATCGATATTTCATTAACGGACCGATCAGACATGAGTTTTTTGATGTTGCTTGGCCGCGAAGGAATGGGCAATCGAATCTTGGTTGATCCGTCAGAAACTTATTTAATTTCAACCGACTAAATAAACGATTCATTTCGCCCAAATGAGGAAGATTCACAATGGGTAGTCCGGGAATAATGCTCTGGAGTGTGTTGTTTGGTGGTATCGGGATTGGTTATTTTATTTATGGGAAAAAACAGAAAGCGGTGGTGCCATTATGTGCCGGTATCGCACTGTGCATTTTCCCATATTTTATCGGAAATCTTACGGTTTTGCTGTTGACCGGAACCGTACTGGTGGCCATTCCTTATTTTGTGAAGCTTTAGCCGATTGCGGAAGTGTAGGCTTTAGGCTTGTGCGAGTGACAAGCCTGTGCGCAACGGCTATTCGCAGCCGTTAAACATCACTATCTTCCATTTCGACTTCAATTGGTTCATCAGCAGCACCACTGCTGTTTGGTCGATCTTCACGCCCCATTGAAATGTAAAAATGTTTCTTAACTAGATGGCGCTGATAGAGTTGCCATGCTTTTTCGTGTTCGGTTTCCGCTTCTTTTTCGTTGTTACAAAAGCGCAAAAATTCTGCTTCTTCTGGTGTCACCGGAGTGCGCTCGCCATCCTGAATATCTTTATAAGCTCGGCCATAGAGCTCAAGTAAGGTTGCTTGCTTTTTGCTGAACTCGCCACTGCGAGCAAAACCGTATGGAAAGTGGGCACGATCACTAAAGGTTTTTTCAGCTTTGAAAGGTTGTTGAGTCGTCATAAGGCATCGTCTCCAAGTCGAAAAGGACAACCTCTGGAAAGTCAAGGTCGGCTTTTGCGCGATTATCATGAAGCCCCTGTACTCAGTAAAACTTAAAATTTTTATCGTCATAATAAATTTGATTTATTGAATGTTACTGCAACAGGCGGTTAGTTAATCGCGGATAATGATCCCTTCGTGGCGTAGCAACCAGACCTTACGCTCAACACCACCGGCATAGCCGGTTAATTTACCGTTTTTGCCAATGACGCGATGACAAGGAACCAATATCGACACCGGATTTTTGCCATTGGCCAAACCAACTGCCCGCACGGCTTTTGGATTGCCGATGGCATTAGCAAGCTCCTGGTAACTCCATGTTTGGCCGCAAGGTATGGTTGTTAATGCTCGCCAAACTTGCTGTTGAAAGTCCGTACCGTGCGCGTGGATGGGCACCGAATGAATAGGTGTATTGCCTGCAAAATAATCGCTCAACGCAGCGGTGGCCAATTGAATGATGGGGTTGGATGCGTCTGCTATGCCTAGCTCTGCCGGTTGTGTGGTCTGCGTTTCAAACCATACACCACTCAATCCGAGTTCATTAGCTTGTAAGGTGATGATGCCCAAAGGGCTGTTGATTTTGTGGTAAACCATCATGACTGCGCATTCCAACAATGAAACGTAGCGTAACTTCCCCAAGGGGAAAACGAATCTGGTGATGTAATCTTTGTGTGGGCAAGCGCTTTTTTGACCACTAAGTCGGTTGCCAGAAAACAGTTTGGCTCACTGAGGCCGCGTAATTGTGCGTAATTGACGGTCCAAGGGCCTATGCCCTTGAGCGCCAGCCATTCAGTCGGATGCTTATCGGGATGTTGACACATATACTCTGCAAAGCGGTGTAGCGTTTCCTTGCGACTCGTGGGCATTTTTAAAAAGCTCAAATCAGTTTGTACGACTTGTTGAGGTGTTGGAAACAACGACAGGGTTAATCCTTGCACTGTCTCTTGAGAGTTGATCGATTGTACGAGTGCATTGAGCTGACCAATCGCAGCCTTTAGCGACACCTGTTGCCCAATAATGGCGCGCACACCGGCTTCCCACGTTGACCAGACCCCAGGGATTCTTAAGCCCGGCGTGAGTATGGGTTGTAAACCTGTTTTGGCTAAATGCTGTTCTATGCTCAACAGATCAGCGTCTAGATCAAACACACGGCGTACCTGAGTAACCAAATTCTTAAGTTCACTAACGTCACTGAGCCCAAATTTCAGTAGTAAGGTGCCATTCACCTGAGGAGTTATGCTAAACCAGCCAACAGCGGCGTTGATACGGACGTTACGGCGGTAGGTTTGCCCTTCAATAGACTCAACGTCTTTGACCAAGCGTAACTGATAAAAGGCAAGCATGTGTGACCAATGCAAAGTTGCTCGGTACGTGAGTGGTAATTGGTTTTCACTGATCACTGGATGGCTTCTCAACTCACTGGGTGTCAATTTTAATACCCTCTTAAACGCATCATTAAAGCGCCGAATACTGTTAAAACCAGCAGCCAAGGCGATGTCTGCAATAGACAATTTGCTGATGTGCAGCAGCTGTTTGGCAAACATGAGTTGGTGAAATTGAGCGTAATACTTAGGCGATAAACCAAGATGTTTATGAAAAAGCTGGCGTAAATAACGATCGGTAATACCAAGCCGTTGCGCTAATTGGGGCAAGGTTTGATATTGCAGGGCGCCCTCTTCGATAAGACGAATGGCGCGCTGAAACGTGGTCTTATTCCCTCGCCAGGCGCATGAACCCGGTGCACTATCGGGACGACATCGTAAACAAGGGCGATAACCCGCGTACGCCGCCATAGCGGCATGTTCAAAGTATTCGACGTTTGCCTCTTTTGGTGGGCTGGCGGGGCAAATTGGACGGCAAAATATTCCTGTGGTCTTTACCGCAATAAAAAACAGACCATCAAAGCGTGCATCGCGTGTCAGCCGCGCTTGTTGATATTGAGCAATGGTCAGCGATGTCATGGTCATTGGGAATTCTCGTTTCACTTGCCGTGCAGTGTACTGCAGTTTAACCGCAAAACTGGCCACTTTCGGAACTGACGCCCTAGTATATTTAGTTCAGTTGCTGGACTTTTTCCGACAAATCCCACCCTTTCTACTACACTTTCTTCATTGACGGCCGATAGCATTAAAAACCATCAGTAGGCCATTGTATAACGGCCACCAATCTCTGGAGTCAGTTATGAATGCTTGGTTTAAAAATATACCAATCCGACATGCGCTTATCGGTATCATCAGCATCGCGATGTTGATCCTAGCCGTTGCCACCATCTATATGAACAGTCGAATGTTTACCGCGGTGACCAAAAAGACCATAGAGACCGAATTGCTGTCAAATCAGCTCTACAAAGTGCAGGCGCGGATTCTCAGTGAATTAAATATTCCAGTTGGGATTGCCCGAGGTATGTCGCAAACAAAATTCCTGCGTGACTGGGCCATTGCCAAAGAGCCTGTGTCACAACAAAAGGCAATGTTAGATTATCTCGATGGTCTAAAGACGCGCAATAATGCGATTACGGCTTACTGGGTCTCCAATATTTCAAATAATTACTACAACGAGACGGGTATTTCGACGGTATTGAATCCAGCAGTCGACACTTGGTTCTACGATTTCCTCAAAAGCGGTCGTGATTTTAAAGTCTCAATTGATTACAGCAATGAAAAACAAACAACGCTCGCATTCGTCGATTATATTGCCCGGGACGGCGCTAATGTTCTGGGTGTGGCAGGCATTGGTTATTCCGTCAACGCCATCAGCGAGTTAATTCTTAGTAATAAGGTGGGTGAGTCGGGCTATGTGTTTGTCACCGCGTTAGATGGCACTCTGATCGTTCACCCGCACTCTAACGATCTCAAAGAAGGTTTAAAGCTCAGTCAACTGCCAGGCATGGAAGTATCTGCAGGAAAGTTATTAGAAGGTAATGACTATCACTTTATTCAATCCAAAATAGACGGTGTCGACAGCTATATCGCATCGGTCAGTATCGAACAGCTAGGTTGGAAAGTGTTTGCGGTGTTACCGGTGAGTGAGCCATTGGGTCCGATTCGTTCGGTGCTGGCACGCAGTGCGCTGCTGAATGCTTTGTTGGCGATGGGATTCATTGTGCTTATGGTATTTATTGCGCAGCGCATTACTCGACCCATTGTCGACATTGGTGAACGCTTACAGGAAATGGCAAAAGTCGGTGGAGACTTAACGCAACGCTTGGATGACTCAAGAGGTGATGAACTGGGTCAGTTAGCGTCCGGGTTTAATGCGATCATCCAAAAAGTAAATGAAATCATGGTCGACATTAAAGAGACCGAAGGGGTGATGACAGCGTCATTCAGTAGTTTGCGATCGATGGCTGAAGAAGTCAGCGCCTGTGTCGACACTCAACAGCAAGAAGCAGATTCTGTCGCAACCGCCGCAACGGAAATGAATCACAGTATTTCAGAGGTGAGTTCACTGGCATCACATACGGCAGAGAAAACCGAGACGACAAAGTCTGAAATCGGTGATGCTAATCACCAAGTGCAGACAACGAACCAGCTAATGAAACAGCTGAACGAAAGTAATTCTGCAACACAAAAAATGATGAAAGATTTGTCGGACCAAACGCAGATGATTAGTTCGGTTGTCGACACCATTAGCAGTATTTCTGAACAGACCAATTTATTGGCATTGAATGCTGCTATTGAGGCTGCCCGTGCCGGTGAGCAAGGTAGAGGGTTTGCCGTGGTTGCCGATGAGGTTCGGTCGTTGGCGAGTCGTACTCAAGATTCGACCACAGAAATTAAAGATGTTATTGAGCGGTTACAATCACAGGCGCTCAGTGCGGTTTCGGCCATGGAAAAAAATAGTCAGTTAGCCAATGATGGACAGCAGAATACCGATGTTGCGAGTGCATCCTTACAAAAGGTTGTTGTTGAGATAGAAGAAATTACCAATATGAATACCCAGGTCGCCACCGCTACTCAAGAACAATCGTCGGTGATTGGCGAGTTGACGGTCAATGTTAATCGAATTGCTGATATGGCCTCAACAGTTGCGGAACTTTCAAGCCGAACGAAATCTGTGGTGATGGATTTGGACACGCAAAAATCAAAACTCGGTCAACTGGTGTCGCAATTTAAAACAAAGTGACTTTTGACGCATCGTAAAATTCAAATCAAGTGCTATCTCTGAACTTCAGTTTGATTCATCTGGACAACAGCTATGGCACGGCAATTAAAAAATAGAACCCCCATGCAATTGACGGAACAGGAAAATCGCAAAACGCTCGCACTCATGACCTTGGGCAAATCCGTGGTGATGGCGGGCTCCATTGTGCTCGTTTTTCAAAATCTAGTGTAATTTAAAACCTACCAAAAAACGGCCCCGCTCGGATCATATTGGTTACTGGGTGACTAACGGGTCTTGGTGTTCCAGTGCATCAATGATGGTGCAATACTCAGCGCTTTCATTGCCCCCACAGCAGGCATCTGATAGTCGATGTAGCGCCATCAATACCTGCTTTAACTCTTCTATCTGATTTTCGACCTCGATGATTTTCTCATCAGCCAGTTGTTTTGCGTCAGCACATACATGCTTGGGTAGATCGGAGCGGATAGACAGAAACGTTGCCACTTCGTCCATGCTAAAACCAATGTTGCGTGCCCGTTTAACAAAGCGTGCGGTATCTAAATCGCTTTCAGTATAAATTCGATAGTTGCTTTCACTGCGGCCAGTAGCCTTCAATAAACCACTTTTCTCGTAATAGCGCAGCGTATGTGCAGACAGCCCTGACTTTTTTGCTAATTCACCAATTTTCATAAATATCCCCCAACAACGACAAGTGCCCGTCTCAAAGTTTAGAGTTAAGTCTAAGCTGAAAGGTTAGATGAATATTGCATGGTATTCAAACTGAGTTTGGTAAAAGTCGATTACAATAGTGGACATTCATAAACTCAGTCGAGGATGCCTTCAATGGACCTTAAGCAACTGCAACAGCATGTACAGTTAGTCGATACACTGCCGGAACCCGAGCAAGGGTATTTTTTGAAGTTAATCGAGGAGGTTGGTGAGCTGTCAGAAGCAATTCGGCAAAACAAAGCAGGCCAGCCGACATTAGAAACCTTAAAAGGCAGTATTGCTGAAGAACTCGTTGACGTGCTGTATTACACGCTCGCGCTGGCGAATCAGCATGGGGTCGATCTTGAGCAATCCTTTGCCTTAAAAGAGCAACTCAACAAGCTTAAGTACAATCGCTAGCATTCATGAATATTTGCTCACACCTTGAACTTGTCAGATACCGCCTTCAATTGCACTGACACTTCGGCGAGTTCTTCAAATTTCTTGCGCGACTCCGTTGAACCTTGACCAATGTCTTCGGCCAACGTGGCAATGCCATTTACCGATTTGGCAATATCATTCACGACACTGGACTGCTCAGTCGCAGACGTTGCAACTTGAACGTTCATGTCCGTGAGTTGGTTAATTGAGTTGGAAACGTTATCCATGATCTCTTGCAAGGCGTTCATTGTGTTGACAACGTCTGCCCGTTTTTCTGATGACTGCGACATATCAGACGATGTTCGTACAGCGCTCTCTCGCAATCGCTCTAATATGCCGCTGATTTCAACGGTACTTTGTTGCGAACGTTGCGCTAACGTACGCACTTCATCAGCCACGACAGCAAAGCCTCGGCCTTGTTCACCCGCACGAGCGGCTTCAATGGCAGCATTTAATGCCAGTAAATTGGTTTGTTCAGAAATGCTTTGAATAACACTTAAGGCGGTATTTATTGAATCAACGTTGTTGCCAAGCGCTTGCACAGAAGTATCGACAGTACTGAGTAAGTCGTTGAGTTCATTGAGTCGTTTTTGAGATAAATCGACCTGCTGCAAAGCTTGGCCAATTTGGTCACGAGCCTCTTCAGTTGAGCCTTTGGTAATTTCAGCGCTGTTGGCAATACCGGCCGCTGTTGAAGCGACTTCATCTATAGCGGTGGCAACTTGTATGGTTTCATCGCGCTGTTGCACGGTAGCGTCTTCTAGTAGCCGTTGGCGATCGCTTGACTCTACCGCCATGCTTTCAAGTTGGGTACTAGCAGTCTTTAGCTGCAACATATCTTTTGCCATTGCGCCGATAAAGGTATTGAAGTTCACGGCAATGTTATTTAATAAATCGATGGGGCTTTGCGGTATTTGTTGCGTTAAATCGCCTTCACCTCGTGCTAGTTGTGCCACTGAATCATCGAGGGTCGACAGGCCGCGATAGATCGTTCGTACAGCGATACTGACAATAATTCCAACCGCTAGTGCGATAAATATGGTAATCAGTAAATTGCTAGCCGTGGTCTGTGCACGACTGCTGGATTGCACGGTCTTGAGTTCATTCACGACGGCCTCAAGCCCATCGATATAAAATCCCGTGCCCAGCATAAGATCCCATTGTTTGATGTAAATAACGTAGGCGTATTTGGGGGAGGCCTCAGTTTCGTTGGGTTTGGGAAACCAATAAGTTGAGTAGCCGTCACCAGTTTTGCTTGCCGTGA
>Ga0100385_1005730_pt1 | contig 10358 bp, 9 predicted proteins | sample CryGeymeta201509_FD_81543 | JGI IMG/M metagenome (GOLD analysis project Ga0100385, IMG submission 81543) | Groundwater microbial communities from Crystal Geyser aquifers in Utah, USA - Crystal Geyser metaG 2015-09 | ecosystem: Environmental > Aquatic > Deep subsurface > Groundwater | place: USA...
CGGTTGGGCCGCATAAATCTGGGTGTGCTGGGGACAGTTCATCGGTTTCAGAAACATTTCCTCGTCGGAATAATTAGACACCACCCGAAACATATCTCTCTTATATTTATCGTAGTGTCCGGATGTCTTAAAAAGGTCAGCCTTCGCAATCTGTGGTGTCCAAACTTGATAGTAACCTTGAGCCGATTGCACTGACTCGACAAACTCAGTTAACTTTCTGCGAATAAACGCTCCCTTGGGTGAGTATAGAGGCAGCCCACTTCCGACCAAATCCGAAAATGAAAACAAATCCATTTCTTTGCCCAATTTTCGATGATCCCTTTTTTTGGCTTCCTCTTGTTGCCACATATATTTATCCAGCTCCTCTTGTGTGGCAAACGCTGTTCCATAGATCCTCGTCAGCATTTTATTTTTCTCGTCTCCGTGCCAATAAGCCCCGGCCACAGAAAGCAGTTTATATGCTCCGATTTCTGAAACGGAGTCCAAGTGAGGTCCGGAACACAGATCTTCGTCGATCATTTTCCCATTAGGCAGAGTCATTTGATAGGTTGAGAACTTCTCCGCCCTGCCGGCAATCTCTTCCACCCACTCCATCTTGTACGGATTTTCGGCAAAGATTCTTTTGGCCTCATCCTCCTTAATATCTCGTCGTACCATCTTCGACTCGGACTTAATTACTCTGGCCATTTCTTTCTCAATCGCCGGAAAGTCTGCCTCCGTGATCTTTTCCTCCAGATCAAAGTCAAAATAAAACCCATCGTCAGTCGCCGGCCCCATCGCTTTCTTCAAATTGGGGTACAGCTTTTGCATGGCCGTATGGAGTACGTGTTCGGCCGTATGCCTAAGCTTCAGCATCTTCTGTTTACCTTCATCCATCTTTATATATTTTTCATCTAGTTTTTTCGACATTTTATTTATGTTTTAATAACAAAAAACTACCTTCTTGCAGGAACCCTTGTGGGGGTGGTTCCATCCTGCTTGCGGTAGCCTCTTAATTAGGGCGTTGGTGCCCCTGACCTGTTCCTCCGGGTTGGTAATCCATCACCGGAACAATTTGCTTCAATCTCTATTCTACCACACTAGTCTTTCTTAACCCTAAGTGGCGGGAACAGCACGCCCTCGCGACCGGAAATATCTTCCAGGAACCAGAAGAGTCTTTCGGAGTGGCCCCAGCCGGAAGTGGGTGGCATACCATACTCCAGCATTTCTACAAAGTCAGTGTCCAGCATCTGGGCCTCTTCATCTCCAGCTTCTCTCTGCCCTTGCTGTTCTTCAAACCTGGCCTTCTGATCTTCCGGGTCGTTTAACTCACTGTATCCATTACCCAGTTCTGATCCGGCAATAATCACGTGGAATCGTTCCGTTAGTTCCTGGTTTTCTGGCTTACTCTTGGCGAGAGGTGACATAAACTTTGGTTCATTTATTAGGTAGGCCGGTCCGGCAATTGTTTTGCGGATTATCTTCCAGCAATTATCAATTAGTCTACTTCGGTTAATGGTTCCGGTTAGGACTACCCCATTTTTCTTTATCACCGTGAGCATTTCGGCATCAGTTGATTTAAAAATATCAATTCCCAGTTTCTCCCTTATTATTTCTATGTAATCAATCTCCGTCCATTCGTGAGCCAAATCGTACTCCATCCCTCTGCTCACAAACTTTGTTTTCCCATATACTTCTTTGGCGATAAATCGGAAAAGATCTTTAACCAGCTCCATATTATCTCGGTAATCGGCATACGCCCAGTACCACTCACACTGGTAATACTCCGGCAAATGTTCATCATCCATTCCTTCATTCCGGAAGTTTGGTCCAATGGTATAAATCTTTTCAAATCCTGCTCCAATGAGCCTTTTTTGAAAAAGTTCAGTCGAAATTCTCAGGAAAAAATCCTGATCTATGACATTCATATGAGTCACAAAAGGTCTAGCATCCGCTCCTCCGGTGACACTTTCAAGTACCGGTGTCTCCACCTCAATAAATCCCTTATCTTTTAGAAAATCTCTTGTTACTTTCCAGAACTTTGCTTTTCTTTCAAACCTTCTCACCTTCCCCTGATCCATCAATAGGTCCAAATATCTTTTCCGAAAGGCCTCGTCAGGATTTTCAATCCCCGCCCATTTATCGGGTAAAGGTAACCTGGCTTTGGTCAACAGTTTAATTTCTTTTACTTGCAAAGATACCTCTCCCGTCCTAGTCTTCACCACTTGCCCATTGGCTTGAATAATGTCTCCGATATCCAGCAGTTCCAAATCTTCAAAACCCAGTGTTTGCTTTTCCTTATCTGTCGGACTCATTGCATCAGCTTGGATAAAAAGTTGGATTCTGCCGCTTTGGTCTTGAATTTGGCCAAAAATTAGTTTCCCATGCTCTCTCCAAGCCATAATTCTCCCGGCCAAAACCATCTCTTTATTTTCGTATTTTTCGAAATTATCAACTATTTCACGGTTTGCCGCTTCCTTCTCGGACCTAGCTGGGTATAGCTCTATCCCCATTAGTCGAAGGTTTTCTACTTTCTTTTCTCGTTCTTTTAAGATTTCCTCAAGTCTACTTGCCATAGGTATTTATTTTAACAGCCTTACATCTTCGCCACAGTTTCTATACCCAAAAGTTCCAGCCCGCTTTTTATCACCAGTCCTGTCACTGCTACCAGTAGCAGTCTCAGGTTTTCTTCCGGCACCCCGATCACCCTGTTTCTGTCATAGAATCCGTTAAACTTTTGTGCCAGTTCAAATAAAGTCTGGCCCACCACGTTTGGTGCAAAGTTTTTCGCCGCCCTTTCCACCATTTCTCCTTCGCCAATTCTCAGCACCAACCATCTAGCCAAGTTCTTTTCATCCTCATTCAACCTTATAATTTCACTTTTTTGTCCTTGAGTTCTTGATTTCTTGAGGTCATGAGTTTTTTCTATTATCCCCTTCGTTCTCACATACACATACTGCAAATACGGCCCGCTATTCCCTTCCATCGAAAGAGCTTCTTCCCATTTGAAGTCATAGTCGGACTCCGGCGATCTTCGTAGTTCGTTATACTTCACCGCCCCAATTCCAATTTTATCGGAAGTCTCTTCCATGTTTTTTTCTTTCGCCATTCTTTGGGCTTCTTCACCTGCTCTAAAAATTAAATCTTCAAGTTTGATGTTGGTACCTTTCCTTGTGCTCATCTTTTCCCCACCAAATGTCATTCTTCCATGAGCAACATGCTTGAATTCTACCGCCTTGGTATCTTCCCAAAGTAATCTTACGGCCTCAAATACCTGTCTGAAGTGCAGGGTTTGTTCAGAACCAACTTCGTATACATATAGATCCGACTTTAAATCCGCATCATCAAGTCTCTTTCTTATCGTTGCTAAATCTCTGGTAAAGTATGTTGTCGTCCCATCTGATTTCAACAACATTGCCGGTGGTAAGTACTCTTTTCCATTTTTCTCGAATTTGACGATTAGAGCTCCTCTTTCTCCCTGTTCCGCCACACCAGCATCCATTGCTTCTTGAATAATCCCCGGCATCGCCTTTTCATAAATACTCTCCCCATTTTCATGATCAAACTCAACTCCCAACTTCATGTATATCTCATCGAACTCCTTCATTGAAACGCCGATGCATTCTTTCCAGATTTTTCTGGCCGACTCATCGCCTTTTTCCAACCGAGCAAATGCTTCTCTCGCTTTATCTTTCAACTCCGGCATTTCTTCTATTCGTTTATTAAATTCCACGTACAAACTTTCCAGATCAGTTACAGCCATATTCGAAACATCAAGATTCTTTTCTTCAACTGCTGCTACGATCATGCCAAACTGTGTCCCCCAGTCACCCAAATGATTATCGTTGGTTACCTCAGCACCGCTATGTTTATAAAGGTTATACAAAGCTTGCCCGATAATAGTCGATCGCAGATGCCCCACCGAAAATCTCTTGGCAATATTCGGCGATGAGTACTCCACCAATACTTTCTTTCCGCTCATAAAATCACTATCCAGGCAATGTCCGTCATTCCGTAACATCTCAGCTAATCCGGCTACCAAAATTTCATCCTTGATCCAAAAATTAATAAACCCCGGACCGGCAAGCTCAATTTTTCCAACTATCTCCATCAACTTTTCATCTTTTTCTAGTTTCTCTACTACTTCCTGAGCCAATTCACGGGAATTCTTACCCAACAATTTCGCCATCACCATAGCCACGTTGCTGGCATAATCCCCCATTTTTTCATCCCCGGGATGCTCCACCGAAAAATTTATAGACCCAATAATCTCCCCAATTGCCCTATGAATTTTAAAAGCCGTTCTCCCCATGGGTGCTCTAACTTTTTCGGGAGTCTCTGTAGTTACTTGCTTAATTTTTTGTCTACCTTTCGTTTTCTTTTCTATGGGAAGAACCTCTTCAAGTTCCTGCAGAGTTAGTTGGGTTCCTGTCACAAACTCAACATTCACCTCAAGGTTATTTTCGTCTATATAGTAGATCTCTATCTTGCCACCCAGCTTCTCACCAACCAGACTTGCCAATTCCTCTGTCGCACTCTTCAAAGTTTCACCATCTACTGTCGGTACTGCTTCCATCACCAAAACCACGTTTTTAGTTTCTTCGGTAAGCATCGTTCGTTTTCCCTCTCTCCAATTCCATTTTCGACAAACAAATCCCAAATCATCCAGATAGGCCACCTCCCCTTTATCACAAGCAACCACTTCGTCTGACCCCAAATAGATTCCTGTTTCGTCACCGTTGGCAAAAGCTAATCTGATGTCACCTTGTACCTTATCTAAATCTTCACCTCCAAAAGGCAAGACATGTTTTAGGGAGAGTGCGTTATATAGATTCACTAGCGGATTAATATCAGACAATTCCTTTCCCTTCAATACTCTTTTCAGCAAAGCTTCAATCGAAGAGTTATATTCAGACGGCTTTGACCCAAACAATCGGTAAATTTCTCTCCATGGAGCTATATATTGATGGCTAGATATTTCCACTCCGGCCAATTTAATTCGAGCATTCTCTTGTTCTTTTCTAAGTTCATCTAAGGACAGACCATGTTTTGAATTGTCAATTCCAAGCGCCACCACCACTCCAAGTTTCACGCCTGGAAACTTCTCAAATATTTTCTTATCTACTATTAGCTTCATATATTTATAATTAAAACCCCTCACTCAAGCCAAGATCAATTCATCTTAACTCTAGTCAGGGGTCTCCAGGCGGCTTGTCGGCCGGAAGGACGGTACCACCCTTTGTTTCACTCTTTGTGCTCCAATTTTACGGCCTGCCCACTGTCAGGTGGAGCTACCCCGGCGGCATTTCCTCCACTAGCCCAGGGGCGCGACTCCCTTCAAAGCTGGATATATTCTACCATATCACAAAAAATCCCCCTTCAAGGACTGTCCTTGAAGGTACCGACCCTCTTCCCATGTCGGACGTTGGACTGCCCCAAAAACCAGACCAATCAGTTATTAGAATCCTAAGAATTAAAAACCAATTCAAAAATTGATTTGTAGTCTCTCTTAAACTTACTTTGTTCCACTTTCAGCATCTGCTCTATCTCCTCCAAACTCTTCCACTCGTACCTCTCTACCTCATCCTCGTTCGGCTTTAAAAAAAATCTTTTTGTGTCAATAACACACAAATATGCTCTCCCAAAACAAAATGTAGTCTTTAACTTGTTAGGGGAAAAAGATCCCCTTTTAACCAATTTCTCATTTTCAATACCCAGCTCTTCCTTAAGCCCTCGGATGGCGGCCGAAAAGTAATCTTCACCGGACTGCAAATTCTCCCCACAGGAATAATCATAGCCGCCAGGTAAATACCTCTTCTTGCGCGACCTTACCGGTAACAATACTTCTCCTTTTTCGTTTTGAACAAAAATATTTACCACTCTAGTGTTATTTTCCAATCCATTATCCCAAATAACTCCTCTTGGCATCGTCCCAATTACCAAATCATTACTATCCACCACATCTTGCATTTCTCCACCATCCATATCAGATGAATATTCTTGTTTGTCTACCAAACTTTGAACTTTATCTTTTATTTCCTGATCTGTCATATTCTCAGTAACTTGATGTTCCCCCTGTCAAATATTTTTCTGCATCTAGGGCCGCCTGACAGCCCATACCGGCGGCAGTGATTGCCTGCTTATACTTGAAGTCGACCACGTCCCCACAACCAAAAACTCCACTAACAGAAGTCATGGTCGGATAGCCTTCAAGCCACAGCTTAGCATTTCCGTTTGTGATTCCCGTTTTCAGGAAACCCTTCTCATCCAGATCCACTTGACTTTTAAACAGTTCAGTTGTGGGGAAATGCCCGATAGCCAAAAACAATCCATCTACACTCATTGTTGTGTAGGGGTCGACCCCCGCGTCGATCCCGGAGCTTTTGATTTTTATCGACTTCAATTTATCTTCACCGTTTACCTCCACCACTTCACTATTCCAAATCACCTTTATTTTTGGATTACCGAACACTCTCTCCTGCATTACCTTGCTGGCCTTAAAAGAGTCTCTTCGGTGAATCAAATATACTTCGCCCGCATACTTGGCAAGAGCCAAAGCGTCCTCCATAGCTGCATCTCCTCCTCCAACTACGACGGTAATTTTTTCTTTAAAGAAAGCCGCATCACACACCGCACAAGTACTCACCCCCTTGCCCATCAATTTCTCCTCATCCAATCCCAACATTTTTGCAGACGCTCCTGTAGAAATAATTAATGCTTTAGCTGATATTTCTTTTTCGCCCACCCAAACTTTCTTGGTTTCCCCTGACATTTCAACCTTTGTTACATTCTCATACCGTACCTCAGCTCCAAACTTTTTCGCTTGAACCTCCATATTCATCATCAAATCTGGCCCCATAACTCCGTCTTTAAATCCGGGATAATTTTCTACTAGTGTCGTATTCATCAGTTGTCCTCCCGCCTTTACTCCGGCAAACACCAAAACGGACAGTGTTGCCCGCGACAGATACAAAGCAGCCGTATACCCGCCTGGTCCTCCGCCAATGATAATTACATCCCACTTTTTTTCTTCTACCATTTTTCTATTTTTGTATGTTATTTGAAAATCTAAGAGCACCGTAGACCGTGTTCCTTTGGGAAATTATCCGAAGGTTGAGAAAGTAGTCTTTCGAAATCCAGTGTATCTCCACTGGAATCAAAAGCTTGGTATTTTTCTGTTAAGAAAAATTTTTGCGACGAGACTAAAACAACCGACGAGTGCTGGACGAGTCGGATTGTGGTTTCCATAAAGGAATACGGGCGAAAGGTGTTCGATTTTCAATTTACTTAATAACCTTCTCAATCATCTGAATGTAGGCATCCTTGCCTCCAAAACCCACCTGTCTCGCCACTTCTTTTCCTTTTTGAAAAAGAATTACCGTGGGAATACTCATTACACCATAGTCCCCCGCTACTTTGGAGTTGGTATCTACGTCTACCTTACCCACTCTAATCTTCCCTTCATAAGTATTGGCCAATTCATCGACGATAGGAGATACCAAGCGGCACGGGCCGCACCAATCGGCATAGAAATCTACTAATACAGGTGTTTCGGCTTTAAGAACCTCATCATTGAAATTTTGATCGGTAAATTTTTGAACCATATTTTTTGTATAAATACTAAATGTTAAATATAAAATCTAAAATATTTACAGGAATCTTTTTAATAATTTAGCATATTCTTCTTTGTTACAACTATCCACCGCATCGGCTAGCAGTGCTTTGGCCACACTTTTTAGAGAGCTCATGGATGCCACCACCTGAGTCACCACCGCCTCACACTTCTTATCTTCAGAAATCATTTTCTCAATTCCACCCACTTGACCCTGAATTCTTTTCAGAGCTACCTGTAGTTTTTTCTTCTCTTCAATTGTCATATTAATTATTCTTTTTATTCTCGAGTTCTTGAATCCTTGATTTCTTTCAGTATACCCCCAGTGGTATATTCTTGTCAATCCTTAACTTAAAAGTTTAGTGCCAACAGTCCAAAAATTATTGCCATCAACAATACGAACCATCTTTTTTCTTCGGAACTAACCTCTCTTTTTATCTGCCAAAACCAAAGATCAAACCGATCGTGACTCCAAAAGTAGTCAAAAATCAGATCAAAAACCAAGTGGATTCCAATACCCAGTACAAAACCCCTTGCAAACGAACTAGAAACACTCGTTACCGTCAACAGGGCCATTACCATCCACACTAACAAAAACAAGACACTCCTCATTACCAATTCCTTCTGCTCATGTCTTTCGTTCAACAAGGTAATCAACCCTTCGACAATTTTTTTTCTTCCAAACAAATCTCTCAGTCTTGTTCCCAACGCTTCGTCCGGCTTCATCAGAAAGCTGTATACAAATCGATCGCAAAAGACAAACAGGAATCCAATCACTCCACCTAAAAGCCACCACAACAAATCTAAACCAAAAACAAAATTACCAGTGATTACTTTTACAAAGATTAAAAAAACAAAAAAACCAAACAAGACATATTGATGGATTGCCACCTTATTTTTAATCATATCTTGATCTCATTCTAACACTAATCATCCCAAGTTTTTATCTCTGTCTGTGGCAATTTCATTTTTTTTGGTGTTACGACTAACAAAATAATTGAAACCAATACCATCATTACACCCATAACGACAAAAGTGTTTTTCTCACCCACAAATTGTGATATCAAACCCGCCACAATCGGGCCAACAATATAGGCAACACTAAGCGTCGATCCGGACAAACCCACCATGTGTTTCCCCTCGCTTCCCATTCGACTTACAATATCCGAATACACTGCATCAGTCAAAGGCCAAGACACAGAAAGCATTGTCCCCACCAATAGAGAAACAATCAGAGCAACCATTACACTATCACTTGGACCGATCATCACCAGCAACAGACCGGAAATCAGCATAAATATTTCAGCCATTTTCTTTTTCCCTTTGTAAATACCCCACCTTGCGACTATCACTCCTACAAATACCATTGGTAAGGTATAAAATGGCAAAAACAAACCTCCCCACCACGTTTGTTTTGCCAGATTATCGGAAAAAACTGTGCCTGTTGTCCAATAGGTAGCATCCACAATCCCCATTGTTAAACTAATAATGATTACCGGCCAAACATGTTCAAACAAAATCGTCCAGTGCTTAATTTCCTTCAGTATATTTACTTTTTCGACAGGCTCATCCAAAACAACTTCTGACATATTTCTTCCCATTATTTTCCAAATTATGTAACCCAAGATGACACTGAAGGTGGCTACTACCACTACCCAATAGTCACCCCTACTAATTGCCAGATAACTACCTATCACTGGCCCGATAAAATAGGCAAGACTTCGAAAGGTTCCCATTATCGCCCAAACACCGGACCTTGAAGTGGCGGGGACTGACCCCGATACAAATGCCTGAGTTCCAAAACCCAAAAATTCATAATATATTCCCCAAATCGCCATTGCTACCAAAAACAGAATCACCATAGGCCAAGCGATACTCCAAAACAGCACACCACAAAAAACCAAACTAGATCCGATGGCCATAAGCAATATCTTTCTTGTCTTCAGACCCCTCAATAGCTGTGGAAATATCAAGTCAGCTCCAAAGCCCACCACTGAAGAAAAAGAAATCACAAGCCCCATTATCAGCGAACTGTTTACCGAGCCTTGTATAAAAGAAGGCGCCCAATCACTTAAGATTCCGTCTCCCAAATAAACAAAAAATAGCATTAAGGAAAGCATTACCGTTCTCCCCCAAAAACTTCCCAAAAAAAATCCACTGTTAATTTTTCCGTTCACCCATCCATCTTACAAGACCATCGGTCAACGATGTGACATCTTTTTCTTCTCCTCAACCAATTCGTCATTGCGAACCCGCCGGACGGCGGGTGTGGCAATCTCACTCCACCAAAGATTTATCTCTCTCCTCCTCCTTAAGTTGTTTAAGTTTCCACATAAACATTTTGCCCTTACTTCGCGCTCCGGCATCCATCACAAAACTCTTTGCTTTCTCTACTAACTCCCTCGGTGTACTTTTTACTATTCTCATATATATTGCCGTATGTTTTGTGTCATCCAAAGCTACTGCTAGCCTATATGCATAGTCCTGCCACTCCCTGCTTATTCGCTTTTGCTTAGTCTCATCCAGTTCATAACTATCGAGAATCTTTGTCATCGAGCTAAAGCCTGGTTTATTCATTCTTTATCCTATTATAATAAAAACACATCTTCTTATGTTCAAAAACTCAAAAACCATCATTAATCCCAAAGAGTTATTCTCCATCCAAGCCCAAAGCTACCAATAGTTCGTCCGCCGCCTCCTCCATAATTTCGTCCAACACCTCCAGCTCGTCCTTTCCGAATTTATTTAGCACATAATCTGACCCCGA
>Ga0100385_1005743_pt1 | contig 10341 bp, 5 predicted proteins | sample CryGeymeta201509_FD_81543 | JGI IMG/M metagenome (GOLD analysis project Ga0100385, IMG submission 81543) | Groundwater microbial communities from Crystal Geyser aquifers in Utah, USA - Crystal Geyser metaG 2015-09 | ecosystem: Environmental > Aquatic > Deep subsurface > Groundwater | place: USA...
AATGCGATCGGCAATATCGTCCTGCACGCACAATATCCGTAAGGCCGAACATCGCTGCCCTGCGCTGGCGAAGGCAGAATGAAATGCATCTTTCACAACCTGCTCTGGCAATGCGGTGGAATCCACAATCATCGCGTTATTACCACCAGTTTCTGCAATAAACGTCGCTATTGCGCCCTCGCGTGCAGCCAACTGCCGATTAATACGCTTGGCCGTTTCCGTTGAACCAGTGAACGCGACACCACTGACGCGGTTATCACTGAGTAATACACGGCCCAACGCTTGTCCAGAACCTGGTACATAGGCCAGAACATCGCGCGGCAAACCGGCTTGATAGAATAACTCAACCGCAAGATGGGCAATCAGACTGGTGGCTTCGGCTGGTTTTGCAACAACCGTATTGCCGGCTACTAATGCCGCGGATAGTTGACCAATAAAAATAGCCAATGGAAAGTTCCATGGACTAATGCAAACAAACACTCCACGACCTTCAAAGTAATGATCATTGGCTTCACCCGTTGGCCCAGGTAGTCGAGTGGGTTGAGCAAACTGTTCGACCGCTCGCTGTGCGTAATAGCGCAAAAAATCGACGGCTTCACGGATTTCATCGATGGCGTCTTGCAAGGTTTTACCGGCTTCACGTTGGCACAGACTGATCAGTTCATGGCGGTTTTGTTCCAGTAAATTAGCCATTTCGTTCAGCATGGCAGCGCGTTCAGCCACGGAGGTTTTGCGCCAACCTTTAAAAGCAGCATAGGTTTTGCCAAGTGCATCCAACGCGCCTTGTTCTGAACACCAATGCACATCGCCAACGGATTTTTGCGTTTGAAAAGGGCTGCTGATATTGACCACTTGTTCAGATGCAAACTCTGGTATTGCCTGCCAATGGTGATCACTAAATTTTGCAACAGTGGCAAGTAATGTTTCGCGATCACTTGAGACAAAAATATTTTCTCCAATTGAATTTGCCCGATCGGGTTGAAATAAATCTCTCGGCTTGGCAATACGGGGATGCTCATGTTGAGAATGCCGACCAACCGCAACGACTGGTGATTCCACTAACTGATTTATCGGCGTTTTCGCATCGACCAATCGATGCACAAACGACGAGTTCGCTCCGTTTTCTAATAAACGACGCACCAAATACGGCAGTAAATCTTTATGCGCACCGACAGGCGCATAGATACGGACTCGGCTTTGTTCGGACACGACTAAATCATATAAAGCATCACCCATGCCATGGAGCCGCTGGAACTCAAAATCGGTGACCGAATACTTGTCAGCCAGCGTGCGAATATAAACTACCGTGTGCGCGTTATGGGAAGCAAATTGCGGATAGATTCGGCCCAATTTTTGTTGTGTCATTAAAAACTGAGCGCAGACTAAATAAGATAGATCGGTATTTTCTTTACGCGTAAATACGGGGTAGTTGGTTTGGCCCTTCATTTGAGCCCATTTAATTTCTGAATCCCAGTAAGCACCCTTGACCAATCGAACCGGAATCATGACGCCGTTTTCAGTTGCGAGCGCACTTATATAGCCAAGTACTGGCATTGCTCGTTTAGAATAGGCTTGCACCACCAAACCCAACTCACCCCAACCGGCTAACGCCTGATGACTAAGCACTTTGGCAAATAACTGTAAGGAAAGCTCTAAACGATCCATTTCTTCTGCGTCTATCGTCAGCGCTATTTTTTGGTCGCGGGCAATGATGCACAATTCCACCAAGCGTTCATACAACTCCGTGAGCACCCAGTGTTCATGAGTCGATTCATAACGGGGGTACAACGCAGACAATTTTACCGAAATCGATGGTTTTAAAATGGAGGTTGGCCATTTAGGCAAAGCAGCCCCCAAATGTTCTATTGCCAATTTGTAGTCATTAAAATAGCGCTGAGCATCGTCGTCCGTTAGTGCCGCTTCGCCTAACATATCAAATGAATAGGTGTAATTTTTCTCCCGATACGGCTTACCGTTTTTAAGGGCTTCTGCAATGGTGCGACCAAGCACAAATTGCTTGCCCATAATTTTCATCGCCTGGTTCATCGCAGCTCGAATGACCGGTTCGCCAGCTGAATTGATGAGGCGCTTCAGTAAACGACTCGCCGACCCTTGCGTGTTTCGCAATCGAGTCATTTTACCGGTAAGCAACAAACCCCAAGTGGATGCATTAACCAACAATGAGTCTGAGTTACCTAGATGTTCTTCCCATTTTGCCGGTGACAGTTTGTCGGCAATTAGCTTATCCGCAGTATGAGCATCGGGGATACGCATCAATGCTTCTGCCAAACACATAAGAATGACGCCCTCTTCATTCTCGAGACTGTATTCTTGCAGCAACTTGTCAACTGAATGGGCAAAATCCGTTTGACTGCGCACCTGCTCAATAAGTGACGTTGCTTTCTGCGTCACTCGTTCTTGGATATCTTGTTGGTCCGCCGCGGCGTTAAGTAGTTCAACCACCAAGTCAGATTCATCTGCAGCGTATTGTTGGATTACCCAGTTGAACCATTGTTGCGCAGTTTGCTGGTTATATTCACCGGTAAGTGCATTATGCAAGGAGAAGTCAGTCATTGGTCTAGCCTAATTTTAGTTTGCCTTCACCCTAAATCAGAACGAAGAGCGACGCCAATTCCCCGCCACAATTTACTATCGTTTTGAGCGTCAATATCGCTGAACAATGGCCCAGTAAAAATAAGGCTCATTAAAAAAAATTTTAGTTCACCCTTGGCAAACTCGCTAAATAATCAGCCAATCGGCTCATGGCCTCCTGCAATCGCGCGACACTGACCGTATACGCGATACGCACACTGGTGTGTGGGCAAGGTCCACCAAAGTCGATGCCCGGGGTTATCGCAACGCCAGTTTTCTCGAGTAGGTCAGCACAAAACTGCAGTGCATCGTCGGTGTAGGTTGAAACATCGACATAGAGGTAAAATGCACCGTCAGGGTTTGCCATCACCGTTAAGCCAAGTGTCGGTAGGTGCTCGGTTAAGAAGTCACGTCGTGCTTTTAGTTCATCTCTCCGAGCAAAACAGGCCGCTTCGACGTCAGGATCAAAACCCGCCATCGCCGCCTGTTGTGCTAATGAATTTGAGGACAAATAAAGATTTTGAGCAATGCGTTCACATGCATCAATCGCATGCTCCGGCACCACCAACCAGCCGAGTCGCCAACCTGTCATCCCATAAAATTTCGAGAATGATTGTATGACCCAAGCATTATCGTCCACTTCTAAGGCGGTAGGTGCCAAGCCGTCGAAGGTTAGGCCATGATAAATTTCATCGGCAAACAAATGCAGCTCATGGGTTCTACAAAAATCAGACACGTGCTGCCATTGTTCACGCTTCATTACAGAACCAAGAGGATACCTGGCGAGGCCATTAAAATACCGCGCGATTGCGGAGTCACTGCGGCTTCCAATTGAGCGATAGACAGTGCCATTTTCTGCTCAGGGTCCAAATGAACGGGGACGCTGTGCGCATTTACCATCGCAAGTAAATTAGCGTTGCAGGGGTAACCAGGTTCAGGCAGCAAGACATCATCGCCAGCATTCAGTGTCGCTAAAAAAGCAACCTGCAACGCAGCAGAACCACCAGGGGTCACGACAATCCGTTGTGGGTTAATGTTTACGTCATGCCATCGTTGATAACGCTCAGCTATTTTTACTTTTAATTCAGGATTCCCCGTACTAGAGGTATAACCTTGAGGCTCGTGGACAAGACTCGTTTGGGCGCGCTCCATAATCGCCGATGGCATGGTGAAGTCAGGCTCGCCCACAAATAGGCGAATAACATCCACACCCTCCGCCTGCAGAGCTTCCACCTGCTTTAACACCTGTACAACATAAAAAGGAGAAATCGATTCGGTACGCTTAGCCAAATGCATAGTGTTTCCTTCACTTGAGAGACTGATAGAATACCGACATATTAACCAACATCAGAAAAAAATTCAGTGACAGAATATCGTGGAAGATTCGCACCAACACCTAGCGGCCCATTACACTTTGGCAGCCTTTTTGCGGCCGTCGTGAGTTACTTGGATGCCAAAGCGAATCGGGGTAAATGGTTGCTGCGGATTGACGATCTCGACCCACCGCGCGAACAGCCCGGTGCAACCGCGGCAATATTGCGCGCACTAGAACAACATGGGCTCACCTGGGATGACACCGAAACCTACCAAAGCCAACATAGGTCACGCTATCTCAGCTTTTTAGATCACCTTATTCAAAATCAACGTGTATATTGGTGTACCTGCAGCCGCAAACAGCTGGCTGGTCACCAGACTTACCCCGGTCGCTGCCGACATCACCGTACACCCCGCCCCAACAGCGCGATTCGGTTCCAGGTTGAGTCGACTTCTGATCGCTTTGACGATCTATTTCAAGGAACACAATCGGCAAGCCCTCAAGCGGATTATGGTGATGTTGTTTTGCAACGCCGAGATCGACTATTCGCTTATCAACTGGCGGTGGTTGCGGACGACAGTGATCTTGGCATCACTCACGTAATTCGCGGAATTGACTTAATGGACTCAACGTTTTGGCAACGTGAACTTTATCGCGCAATAGACGCCAAGCCGCCTCAATATGGCCACTTTGCCGTACTACATGCTCAGGGTTCTAACCAGAAACTCAGCAAGCAAAACTTAGCGCCAGCGATCGATCCAACGCGAGCCATAGACAACTTGCATAGAGTATTTCAGCAACTCGGCATAACCGTCGTACGCTCAACTCCGGCGCAAATGTTGTTAGAGGCTTGTTCACTTTGGCAACGTGCCTTGCTGAGTCAAAAACAAATCCTGCATGTACCCGTTTTTGAGCTAGACTAAACAATAATTAACGATTCGTTACAAACTCTATGTTCGGACTGAATACTCATCTCGCTCGCCGGTTAATGGTCTATATCACCAGCAGCGTCTTTGCTGCGATACTAATCAGTATTGCGACCCAATATTGGGCGCTACAGCCGATTTTAGAACGCACTCGCGAAAGAAATGTAGATGCTGCGATAGAAAATTTGGTTCAGTTAGTATCGCAATCGCTCTGGGTGTTCAATGAACCCGCCGCCATCGATGCCGCCGAAGCAATACTCAGAGATCAGTTTATTTCTGGGATTTTAGTAAATGACCATGCTGAACTATTCCAGTTCCGTGCCGGTGATCTCGCAGACACCGAACATCTTAATCCCCAAATTGAAGAAATATTCCGGCGCGAAGACGATGACGCCTTAACCGTTGTGGTCCCCCTCATCATCAGATCGCAGGGCGACGATAGTCGCAATTTTAATATTGGTTCCCTGCAACTTCGCAGTGACAATCAACTGATAAAGCAACAAGTCGATGAATTGGCTCGCGTGACCCTAATAGCCAGTATTGTGACTATTTTCGCGCTACAGCTGATTATTTATTTACTGGTTCGACATACTGTCGCAAAACCGTTAGAACTATTTACTGAGCATGTTTCAAAATATGCCTCGAATATTAAAGACAATACTCAAATTGAAGTGCCCGAACTGGCCAATCGTATTGACGAAATCGGACGTTTATACAGCACCTTCAATCAACAACGGAATGACCTCGTCCAACGTGATCGGTCATTAGCAGACTATCAGTCTAGCCTTGAACAAACCGTTGTTGAGCGCACAACTGAATTGCGCGAAACCAACGGAACGTTACTTGAATCGCTCGATCAGCTTAAAAAAGCACAAGCTGAACTTATTCAAAACGAAAAACTCGTATCTCTAGGCACCCTCGTGAGCGGTATTGCACATGAGGTAAATACCCCGTTGGGTATTGCCATTACCGCTTCTAGCCACTTATCAGAGGAACTTAAGCTCACGCGCGGTTTGTTAGACGACCAAAAACTGACCAAAAGTGGATTTGAAAACTTTTTGAATGAATGCGATGAAACCGAAAAATTGCTGACCAATAATCTTATGCGGGCCGCCAAATTGATTCAGTCCTTTAAGAAAGTCGCCGTAGACCAGTCCAGTGATGAAGAACGACAATTTAATTTAAAACAATATCTCGATGAAATCGTCTTGTCGCTTAGACCAAAACTTAAACAGACTCAATTGACGATCGTTAACGAGGTACCAGACAACATAATGTTGACCACCGCACCTGGTGCAGTCGCTCAAATAACGACCAACCTAATTATGAATTCTATTATTCATGGATTCAAAAATGGCACAATGCCAGGAAAAATCACTTTCTCAACCTTGTTAGGGGATGATACTGTCGATTTGATCTATGAAGATAACGGTGTTGGAATGGATGAAGACACGCTAAAACACATATACGATCCCTTTTTTACCACTCGGCGTTCGGAAGGTGGCAGTGGATTGGGGATGAACATTGTATATAACTTAGTAACGTCTAAACTAAATGGCTATATTGAGACAAAGAGCCAGCCCGGATATGGACTCAAAGTGACGATGACCATAAAGACTCGTCAATAAAGTCTCACCAGTAAATAGGAATGTTTTGAATGAGTGATGAACTAATTTTTGCTGATGAAGCGCCCACTGAGGACGTAATTTCCACACCAGCACGACCCTGGAAAATACTGATCGTTGATGACGATGAAGAAGTTCACAGCATCACCAAACTGGCCCTACGAAACTTCACCTTTGACGATCGTCCGTTAACCTTCTTACACGCGTATTCTGGGGCTGAAGGAATTGAGTCTTTGCGCAGCAATCCAGATGTCGCGGTGTGTTTACTTGATGTCGTCATGGAAACCGAACATGCCGGACTCGATACCGCTAATGCTATTCGATCCGATTTAAAAAATGGTTTCGTCCGCATTGTTTTGCGCACCGGGCAACCCGGTCAAGCACCAGAAGAAACCATTATCGCTGAATACGATATCAACGATTACAAAGAAAAAACCGAATTAACCAGAGGTAAATTGCACACCTTAATTTACTCCTGTTTACGCAGTTATCGGGATATCATCGCTTTAGATCGGTCTCGCCAAGGCCTCGAACGAATTCTCGAAAGCTCGACTCAACTGCAACAAAAGACCTATTTAAAAGATTTTGCCAAAGGCATTCTCGAGCAAATTTCAGCGATATTATCGCCTGAAGAAGATGCATTTTACGCTAAGAATGATGGTGTTGCTGCGTTTGAGCATTCTGGTGGCCTGAAGGTTATTGCGGGTACTGGACAATACAGCGAAAGCGAATCGGCTAACGCATTCGAGATTGTACCCGAAGATTGTCGTGAGATTTTGCTGGACCATGAGCCCGGTTTCAAAAGTAAGATGACTCGTACTGGATTTATCTGCCTTTACCGTTCTACTGAGAACCACACTGGTATGCTTTTCCTGCGGGAGCTCAAAACCCGCAATGAGTTAGAAAATCATTTGTTACAGATGTTTTGCCGCAACGCACTGACAGCCTTTGAAAACATTTCCTTGCGTACACTGCTCGAGGAAAGCCAGCGTGAAATTGTTTACCTGTTAGGCGACGCCGTTGAGCATCGATCAAAAGAGACAGGTCACCATCTCAAACGCGTCTCCGAAATTAGCCATGTTTTAGCGACTAAAATGGGCTTATCTCCAGAAGTAGCCCGTTCGATCCGTGAAGCGGCGCCATTGCATGACTTGGGTAAAATTGCGATCCCGGACAGCATACTTAACAAGCCAGCAAAACTGGATGCAGACGAGTGGGAAGTGATGAAAACACACGCTGAGGTCGGCTATGAAATGCTGCATGCGTCTGATAAACCACTGCTAAAATTAGGCGCCGAAATCTCCCGCGATCACCATGAACGTTGGGATGGCACAGGTTATCCAGCAGGTAAAAAGGGCGAAGATATTAGCGTTGCGGGCCGGATTACCGCGATTGCAGACGTCTTTGATGCACTATGCTCACGCAGAGTGTACAAATCCGCCTGGGACATGAAACGAGTTGAAGAGTACTTTCAGTTGCAACGTGGACTTCATTTTGACCCAACCCTCGTTGACCTATTGTTTGAGCATTTGGATGAATTTATTGAAATTCAACGAAAATTCCCAGATTCGCCAGTAGAGTAAATCACCACCTGTAAAAATGGCATTCGTTGAATGCCATTACTCAACCTGTTTATCTGCATTCAACCTACCTGCGAACACTCTATGGCAAATTGTGAGTTAAAAACAGCAATGCTAATCACGTCCGCTTAGTATTCAGAACAAACTCACGGTACACTAAGCCACCCAGTTTTTGCCAAGCACCTACATAGCCTCATGTTTATTAAATTACTCATTCTGCCTTTATATCTGATTCTGCCCTTCACCTTCAGTTGGTTCGAATCTCGAGTGTACTGGTATGTTCCATTTGTGCTCTGGTTACTCGGCATTATTATAAATGCGTTAGTTGAGCGATCTCGAGGCCAAGGTTTATGACTTTCCATTGGTCTCTATTGGTGCTTGGCGCCGTTGGCTTTTTATTTTTGCTCTTTCTAGCCGCTTATAATGCCGAAAAAGGCGTCATTCCTGAAAAAATCGTTAAACACCCTATTACCTATGTTTTGGCCTTCGGAGTTAGCTGCAGTTCTTGGACTTTCTATGGCAGCGTAGGTATGGCCTATGAATTACAACATGGTTATATAGCGTTCTACATTGGATTAACGGTTTTATTGCTATTTTCAGCCATCATCATACGGCCTCTGTTTAATCTTGCTAAAAACTACCAATTGTCTTCACTCGCAGATTTGTTTGCGTTTCGCTATCGTTCACGCTGGGTCGGTCTATTGACGGCCTCTGGTGTTTTCTTAGCTATTTTGCCGCTGTTATCCTTGCAGATTCAGGCGATGACGGATGTCATTGTCATTCTTGACCCAAATGCAAATACCCAGTTTATTGCCGGTTTGGTCAGCATCATCCTGCTCTATATCACCGTCTTGTTTGGTACCAGAGACATTAAACCAAGTGAAAAACACCCAGGTCTCATTTTTGCGCTCGCTGTCGAAGCCTTTTTTAAACTTGGCGTTTTCCTAATTATTGGGTTTATTGCTGTGTTTAAGATTGGCGGTGGCATTGACGAAATGCAGCAATGGGTACTCACCGCACCGGCAAATTTCAGCAGCATTAATCCTGATCTGAAACCAACACAGTGGTTTTCACTTGTATTGTTGTTCGTAAGCGCCCCATTGGTCTTACCGCATCTTTTTCAAATTTTATTCCGTGAGAATTCACAACCCAACCGATTGCGTATCATTACTTGGGCGGCCCCGCTTTATTTGTTTTTAATGGCGGTGCCTATCTTTCCAATTATGTGGGCTGGTATACGCACTGGCTCTGGCTTGAGCCCTGAATACTTCACCCTAAGTATCGGCTTTGCCCTAGATTCACCCACGTTAATCTGGCTAACCTATCTTGGCGGACTGTCGGCTGCTTGTGGTGTTACCATTATTGCGGTGCTCTCATTGTCGAGCATGCTTCTCAACCACTTGGTATTGCCTTTCTACAGCCCGGGTATGGATATCGACATCTATCGTTGGCTGATCTGGGTTCGCAGAATACTGATTGGTGCCGTCTTTGGCATGGTGTTTAGTTTTTATCTGTTTTTAAACCAGGTACAAAACCAGTCCACCTTGTTAATTACCTCCTATACCGGCTTGCTGCAGATGACACCAGGGTTGCTTGGCCTGTTGTTTTGGAGCAAAGCCAATCGCAAAGGTTTTATTTCCGGTGCGATCGTCGGCCTATCGTATTGGATCGTCATGCAATTATGGCCGGTCATCGTTGACAGTTTATCGCTGACCGGGCGCTTACCATTACATTTTGCCTTAGACCGAGACAATTGGGCTTTTGTGATCTACACCTCGATTTCACTGAATGCCATCACCTTCTTTTTCGTCTCTATGATGACAAAAACATCACCCGAGGAAAAAAATTCCGCTGAAATCTGTGTAATCAGCTCAGTCGATCGTCGCCATCGAATTCCATTAAAAGCGAAGAACGCACGTGAGTTTATTGATTCTCTGAGTAAACCATTAGGCCAAGTCATGTCAGAACGAGAAGTTCGCCGTGCCTTGAAGCAGCTTAAATTAGACATTAGCGAGTATCGCCCATACGCGTTACGACGCCTGCGCGATACTTTGGAGGCGAATTTATCTGGGATAATGGGCCCTTCAGTTGCTCAAGCGATGGTAAGTCGTTACTTACCTTACGAACAAGTTGAAGCGGTTCGCCATGAAGATATTCATTTTCTTGAGCAAAATCTTGATAACTACCATTATCAATTGAGTGGTATGTCAGCTGAACTTGACCGACTACGCCGCCACCACAGAGAGACTCTGTATCGTTTACCCATCGGCGTTTGCTCGCTAACCATTGATGGTGAAATCCTA
>Ga0100385_1005747_pt1 | contig 10338 bp, 7 predicted proteins | sample CryGeymeta201509_FD_81543 | JGI IMG/M metagenome (GOLD analysis project Ga0100385, IMG submission 81543) | Groundwater microbial communities from Crystal Geyser aquifers in Utah, USA - Crystal Geyser metaG 2015-09 | ecosystem: Environmental > Aquatic > Deep subsurface > Groundwater | place: USA...
AAACACATCGGTTTTTCGTACACGATTTTGAACGACCTGCGTCACCTGGGTCAAAACCTGATCGCCGACTAGATGACCATAATCGTCATTGACGGACTTAAAATGATCTAGATCCATCATCACCAAGCTTAAGGGAGCCGGGTGCCGAGTGATTCTGGCGACTTCCTCCTCTAAGCGTTGATCTAAAAATTGACGGTTATAAACCCCCGTTAAGTGGTCAGTCACCGACAACACCGATAAGGCCATATTCACTTTTTGCAAATCCGCATGGGCTTGTTTTAATTTACGGTTATAAACCATAACCACAATTAAAATCAGTAAAATCGGGGTGACGATTGCAAACACTTGTCCCCAGTTATAGCGTTTCTGATAGGTTACCTGTAACCAGTGATTGGTCATCTCCGCTTTTTGCTTGGCGGGAATCTGTTGTAATACTTTTTGTAAAATGGAATGCAATATCGGCCAATCCTTGCGCACCGCTATCGCAATATCCGCACTGAACGGCAACTCTCCCGCAATATGTAAATTGGTTAAGCCTGAATGCTTAATGTAATGCCCAATCACCGCCACATTATCAATATAACCATAGGCTTGACCTGAGGCGACAGCCGCCAAACCCGCCTCGATAGACGACACCAAAATCAAAGGCTGTTTTGGATAAAATTTTTGCATCTTGTCATGGGCAGCATAATCTTTAACCACCGCAATCCGCTTACCTTCAATTTGTGAAAAATTGGCAATATAGGAGGAGCCTTCTCGGGCAGCAATGACCATCGGCGCTTTGAAATAAGGTGAGGTAAAGGTCAAATAACCTTGCCGTTCTTCTGAAGAAATGACTGCCGACAACACATCCAACTGTTTTGCTTGAATGGCTTGAAGGGTTTGCGACCAGTTCAGTTCGAGTGCGGGTTGAAACCGGCTACCGGTTTGTTGCTGAATGACCTTAAAAATATCATTTGCTAAGCCTTGGTAGTGGCCTTGCTCATCGATAAACTCTAACGGGGCATAGGCTCGATCAACGCCAACCCGAATCACTGGGTGAGCCTTTAACCAGGCCTTTTCTTGCGCTGTGAATGACCACGCATTTTGACTTGGACGATAAATCCCATTAGATAAATCAAGTGAATTCTTGATTAGCCCTTGTCGGCGAAATAATTCCGCAATAAATTGCAACCGACCCTCATCCAATGTGCCAATGGGCGTGGTGTGCAAAGCCATCACTTCTTCAATGGCTCTGGCCTCAAACATTAAATGTTGAAGGTTTTTCGCCGGAGAATAGTGTTCCAAGATATATTGTGCCATCTCTTGTTGATGCTGCATCGCATATTGCCACCCGCGTAGGGTGGCACGACGCATTTTGGCAACTCGTTCAGGGTGTTGCTTTAATTCTTTTTGACTGGTAAAAAGCATATCGCCATAGGTATCAATCCCATAGTGCATCGGATTGATAATATTCACCTCAACACCTTGCTGGCGAAAGAAATAGGCTTCATTCGTTGAATATCCTGCGACAGCATCGACTTCCCCTCGAACCAACATATTGATGTCGGTTTTTAAAGTACGTTGAACGGTGGGATTGACCCCAGCCTGCTCTAACATGGCGAGGACAGAAAACCCATCTGCATCTTTATTATAAAAGCCCATCTTTTTATTTTTTAACGCATAGGGACTGCTAATACCAGAACTGGCGAGGGTATATAACACCTGAGGGGAATGTTGAAAAATGGGCGTCACAATAACAACCGGATGCCCCTTGGCTTGATACAACAATAAAACCGAGTCGGAAATACTGTAATCGACATCACCATCGATCACTTGTTGAATGGTATTTTCATGGAAGTCACGTTCTTGGATATCCACATCCAAGCCTTCCTCTTGAAAATAGCCTTGTTTTTGGGCAGCGTAGTAGCCTGCAAACTGGAACTGATGAAACCACTTTAATTTTAAGGTAACTTTTTCAAGGGCTTGGCTAGACGCTGCTTGTTCTGCGGCCAGAATGCTCAACGAAGCACTTGCCATTGACAACCAAACTGTCGAGAGTATACAAATGCGCAAATAACGTTTTAGCATAGAGCCTGTGCCCCCAAAAAAAGACAACCATTTTAAATCATTCGGTTTCAATTAGGGGGCGCTTTTAGATAAATCAAAGCATTAGTTTGCATCACCGCTCGTATCAAGTGTTGGTGACATACCCAGCGTTAAGGTTAGCATGGTGTCAGGGTGGATTCGTTTTTGCCAAGCAGCTAACACCCTAGCCTTATCTAAAGCGGCCATTTTCTTGGGGAACTGCTCTAAATAATCTAATGGCAGATCATAAAAACCGATCATCGACACATAGCCCAAAATTTTGGCATTGCTGTCAATTCGTAATGGAAAACCTCCCATCAAATTACTTTTAATGTCTGCCAGCTTTTCCTCTGAAAAGCCTTTCATAAAATCCTCTAAGGTGGCTTTTACCACTTGATCTGCCTTGGCAATCGACGCATTTTGGGTTGATAACCCAATCAAAAATGGCCCCGGAACCTTCATCGGATAAAACCCACTGGAAACCCCATATACCAGCCCTCGCTTTTCACGAACCTCTTCCATTAATAAAGAGCCAAAACCACTCCCACCCAATAAGTGGTTACCTAAAAACAGCGCATAATAATCTGGATCGCCCCTTTGAACGCCTAATTGCGCCAGTCGATATTGCGTTTGGGTTGCTTTGAACGGAATATGTTTTTGACTGGCTCGTGTCAAAACACCGGGCTGCGGTAACAAGCGGGGCTTTTCGCCTGTTGCGAGCGATCGGGTTAATCGCTCTGCCATAGTGCGTGCTTGCGCTCGACTGACCGCGCCAACCAAAGTTACCTGCGCATTGGCCGCCACATAATATTGACGATAAAAGTCTTCCAGTTGCTGAGCGGTTAGGCTGTCGATCGTTTCAAGACTGCCGGATACGGGGTGCGCATAAGGATGCTCACCATAGAGTTCTGCCCATAATGCATCACCCATTAACGCGCTTGGTTGAGATTGCTTTTGTTGCAATGCGACCGTTAAGCGTGCCTTTTCACGTGCTACGATAGCCGGATTAAACTGAGCCTGAGTGGCCAATTCAACAAATAAATCAAACCCGGGATTGAGTATATCGGTACGCGTTAAACTTCTAAATGACAAAGCGGCTGAATCCCGCCCAACGGATTGTCCCAACTGAACACCCAGCGCACTCAATTTTTCAGTCAGTGCATTTTCATCCCAATTTGGCGTTTGGGTGCCTATTAAGCTATTGGTGAGGGCGGCCAAACCATAGGATTTACCATCACGTGCGGATCCTGCATCCAATAACAACTCGACATCGACCATTGGCAATTCCGGTGCATAAACATAAAGGACTTTTGCACCATTTGAGGTTTGCCAGGTTTGGATATCAACGGATGCCTGAGCGGGCATAATGAACAGGCTCACCCAAAAACTCAACCATAACGGCAGATACAGTGCCTGTTTCATCTTTGACCTCCATGAAATGATTTGTAGGGTTTAGACAGGGCAACGTCTCCATTGGGTTTTAAGCTTGCCACGGTGACGCTATCTTTAGAAAAGTACTTTTTCGCCACGGCTTGAACCTGCTCCGGGGTCACTTGCCTTAAGCGCTCAATCCACTGGTCATAGGTTTCAATCGGAAGCCCAATACTGGTCAAAGAACCCAATATCATCGCTTGTGCCTCAATGGAATCTTGATGAAAGACATACTGTGCCTCTGCTTGTGCGAGAATTTTTTGCAAATCCTTTGGCTTAATCAGCGAGGATTGCAATTGTTGCAACGCCTGCCAAATAGCGGCTTCAGCATCCGCTAAGGTTTTATCTTGTGCCGGGGTTGCGCTGAGGGTAAATAAACTGGTTGCGCGACTGGTTTCATCATAGCGAGCCGAAGCTGAGGCTAATACCTTCTGTTCTCGAATCAGATTTTTATTGAATCTGGCACTGTCGTCACCGGCTAAAACACTGGCCAAAACCGATAGGGCATAAACTTCTTGTAGGTCAGTCGCGGTCACCAGGGACGGTGTATGAAACCCCATCATTAAGGTCGGGGATTGAACGGCTGCCTTTAATTCAATACGGCGCTGCCCTGACTGTGTCACTTCGATTTGTGGCTTAGGCGGATCAATTTTTTCTGGTGAATGCACGCCATAATAGCGTTTTGCCCATTCGAATACCTGCTGTGGATCGACATCTCCGACCACGACTAAGGTGGCGTTATTGGGCGCATACCATTGTTGATACCAAGACTTTAAATCTTGCAGGGTGTAATTTTGAATATCCGACATCCAACCAATGACGGGATGATGTGACGGGCTATTTAAAAAAGCACTGGCTCGAAATAATTCATAAAGTTTTGAACGTGGGTTATCTTCGGTTCGCATGCGACGTTCTTCAGCAATGACATCCCGTTCCGTTTGAAAATCGGCTTCTTTTAAAACCAAATTGCGCATTCGATCCGCTTCTAATGCCATTACGGTTTCTAAATGCTGACGCCCCACCACTTGATAATAGGCGGTGTAATCATAAGAGGTAAATGCATTTTCTTGACCGCCAAGCTTTGAAACTCGCTTAGAGAATTCACCCGCTTTATAACGCTTTGTGCCTTTAAACATCATATGTTCTAGCATATGTGACAAACCAGTAATGCCGCCATGTTCATAAGTTGAGCCAACGCGATACCAAACTTGCTGCACGACAACGGGCGCACGGTGGTCTTCTTTGACCAAGACTTGCATGCCGTTTGTCAGCTCGAATTTTGTTAAGGTGGCGTGAGCCGGTATCACACCCACCGTCATCATCACAAACAGTATGATTTGATTCAATTCTTTTATCATCTTTCTGCTCTTCATCCGGTTGGAATCCTCTCAAATCCGTTAGTTTTGTTTTATAATGGTTGGCTGATAACGTGTATCGGTTTCATAATATAACGCAAATCAAGTGTTCAAGTATGAACGAAACTTGAAAGAATGACACAGGGATATCAACCAATTTTTATGCTTAGTTTTTTAAAACGCTCAAAAAACCAGCCTTCAGATGCCACAGACGCTGTCAGCAACAACGATTCTTTTGAGTCAGAACGGCTTGAGTCTCAAACCGAGAAGACATCAAAAACCACCAGGCCTGGGTGGTTTACCAAGCTTAAAGGCAGTTTAACCAAAACCCGTTCAGGGCTAACCGATGGTTTAAGCCGTTTGATTTTAGGCCGTAAAGAAATTGATGATGATTTGCTTGAAGAGTTGGAAATGCTGTTACTCAGCGCGGATATTGGTATTGATGCGACGGATAAAATCATTCAGCGATTGACTGAACAAGTTTCTAGAAAAGTGCTCAAACACCCGGATGCATTGATGAGTGCCCTTAAAGAACAACTTAACCAACTATTGATCCCTGTGTCAGTCCCTTTAGAGATCCCTAGTCAGTCAAAACCCTATGTTATTTTAATGGTGGGTGTCAATGGCGTAGGCAAAACCACAACCATTGGGAAGTTAGCGAAACAGTTACAAACCCAAGGAAAATCGGTGATGTTGGCAGCGGGAGATACTTTCCGAGCGGCGGCTGTCGAGCAATTGCAAACCTGGGGCGAACGCAATCATATCTCAGTGATTGCTCAAAAAACTGGTGCAGATTCCGCAGCAGTGATTTTTGATGCGGTGCAATCAGCCACCGCTAAAAAAATTGACGTCGTTATTGCAGACACCGCAGGCAGATTACACACCCAAGATAATCTCATGGAAGAATTGAAAAAGGTAAAACGGGTGATTCAAAAAGTGGATGAACAAGCCCCCCATGAAGTGATGTTGGTGCTGGATGCCAGTACGGGTCAAAATGCCATTAATCAAGCGCAACAATTTCACCAGGCCGTTGAAGTCTCCGGGCTGACACTGACCAAACTGGATGGCACAGCCAAAGGTGGCATTCTGTTTGCCCTAGCGGAAAAATTAGCGATCCCTGTCCGATTCATCGGCGTTGGCGAAGCCATAGATGATTTACGTCCTTTCGATGCAGAACAATTCACCGATGCCTTATTTGATGATACTGAATCCTCATAACCCTATACGATGAAATTGCCTGAGACTGACAACGCGCACCATCATTATGCTTTTAAAAAAGGCTATCGATTGGCATTAGAAGGCAAGCCACAATCTCACATGCCTAGTCAGATCCGGCAAGACAGTGAACTGCGCGATTATTTTCAGATGGGCTGGGAGCAACTGCAAGAAGAACTTAAAAATGGGGAAGACTGCCAGCAACGCACACCCTGGAGACAACGCGTTGCTTGGTATTTAATGATGTTACTCGCAGGCGTCGGCACGGCTTCTTTAATGATTTCCGAAAAAAACAAGGCACAACAACAACAGCAATTGAAAATTGACCAACCCGACCTTGTTGCAGAAAAACCACCAGGCCTGGTAAATTCTAAACCTGAAATCACTGCTGAATTACTCAGTTTAAGCCTGGATGAAGTGCCCGCTAAATCAAATCAAAAAGAGACAACCTCACAACCCGAACAGACGGCTACTAAACCAAAGCAATCGCTATTGACTAGCAACTTAGGCTTGCTAAGCACCCAACAACGGCAGGATTTAGAGCTAACACAACAACACCTTAGCCAGCAACAAACCGCATCACAAATTGATTTAGCCCCTGTGGTGACGAGTCCAATACAAATAAAACGCGCGCAATTAGGTCAAGTCGTTCGTCACAAAAAACTGATTAATCCATTCGATAAGACTGTCCCCAAATACATTCGAAAAGTCGCGTTTTTGACTGAAATTGCGCACGCACAAGGCCAAACAATCTATCATCGTTGGGTTTATAAAAGCCAAGAAATGGCCACTGTGGCACTGAAAATTGATAGCCCGCTTTTCCGAACTTGGTCTACCAAGCAATTAACCAGTGCCTGGGAAGGCTCTTGGCATATTGAGGTATTAAATGAACAGAAAGAAATCATTTTTCGGTATCATTTTCACTATATTCAATAACACAGTTTCATAAATGTACGGATCTAATATGGTTTTATCGAGTTACACAACACATTACAAAAAATGGATCATTATTTTTGCAACCCTCATGAGTGGGTGTTCTAGCAATCCTCCGAAAGTGAGTCATGATAATATTTGCTCCCTGTTTGAACATGATTCAGACTGGGAAGAGGCGGCTTATGATGCCCAAAAAAAGTGGGGCACGCCAGCTTATATCAGCATGGCTTTTGTTCATCAAGAATCTCGATTTAGTCACGATGCAAAACCGGAAAGAGACTATTTCTTAGGGATAATCCCTTTACCCAGACGATCGTCTTCTTATGGATACAGCCAGGCACAAGATCCGGTATGGTATGACTATCAAAAGGACACAGGGAACTGGTCAGCTCGACGTAACAACATTGATGATTCTATGGATTTTATTGGTTGGTATAACAATCAATCCCATAAACGAAACGGCATTTCTCGCAATGACACTTATAACCTCTATCTTGCTTATCATGAAGGGCAAGGTGGATTTGCCAGAAAAACCTATAACAATAAACCTTGGCTTAAAAAAGTGGCTTACAAAGTCACGCAAAGATCTATTCGATACAAAAAGCAACTTCAACAATGTGGTCATAGCCGATATTCACCACCTGTTTCAAGCCCTAAAAACAAGGGGAACTGCAATGCACCTTGGCCATTTTGCTAATAAAGATGCCCCGTCAATATTCGCCTATCCGAATCAAAAACACAAAAAAATAGCCACAATAAAGAGGCTATTTTCATTTCATTTGAGCAGGCTAAAAATAACGACGTTTATCAACCCTGATATTTTTCAAACACCAAAGACGCATTGGTGCCGCCAAAGCCAAAGCTATTGCTCATAATACGATTTAATCCTGCGGCTTCTTGTAATTCAGTCACAATTTGTACTTTTGCACATTCGCATTTGCTGTCTAGCGTATCAACATTGATCGATGGCGCAATGAAATCATTTTCTAACATCATCAGACTGTAAATAAGTTCATGTACGCCGGCTGCACCCAGAGAATGTCCTGACATCGACTTGGTAGAACTGATTTTGGGAATATTTTCACCAAACACTTCTTCTATGGCTGCAATTTCTTTCGCATCACCAACAGGGGTTGAAGTGCCATGTGGATTAATATAGTCAATTGTGCCTTGAACCGTTGATAATGCCATTTGCATACAGCGAACCGCGCCTTCTCCAGAAGGGGCAACCATATCATAGCCATCTGAATTAGCGCCATAGCCGGTAATTTCCGCATAAATTTTTGCACCACGAGCCAAAGCATGCTCCAACTCTTCTACAACGACCATACCACCGCCACCGGCAATCACAAAACCATCCCGGTTAGCGTCATAAGCTCGAGAAGCTTTTTCAGGCGTATCGTTATACTTAGTCGATAAAGCGCCCATCGCATCAAATAAGACGGACATGGTCCAGTGGAGTTCTTCGCCACCACCGGCAAAGACCACATCTTGTTTACCTAATTGAATTTGCTCTACGGCTGTCCCAATACAATGTGCAGAGGTTGAACAGGCTGAACTAATGGAGTAGTTTAGGCCTTTAATTTTAAACGGGGTCGCCAAGCATGCAGAAACGGTTGATCCCATAGTTCGGGTAACCATATAAGGCCCCACACGCTTAACACCTCGTGTTTTTGCCGTTTCAACCGCACCAACTGAATTACTGTTTGATCCGCCACCTGACCCGGCAACCAGACCGGTACGCGGATTTGAAACTTGCGTTTCTGTTAACCCGGAATCTTTAACCGCCTGATCCATTGCAATATAGCTGTAAGCAGCTGCATCGCCCATAAAACGTAATGCTTTACGGTTAATCAACTCGGCGAAATCAAGGTTTTTAACGGCACCATGCACTTGAGATCTGAGTCCGTTTTCAGCATATTCCGGTGCGAATACGATACCTGATTTGCCAGCACGTAAAGAAGCAGTCACTTCTTCTTTATTATTCCCTAGGCTGGAAACAATTCCAACACCTGTAATCACGACTCTTTTCATTTAAAAACTATCCGTATTTGTGAATAAACCTACTTTTAAGTCCTCGGCTGAATAAATTTCTCTCCCATCGACATATAAACGCGCATCACCAATACCCATATATAATTTTCTCTTGATAACCCGTTTCATATCAATGACATATTCAACTTTTTTAGCCGTTGGTAACAATTGTCCATAAAATTTGACTTCTTTCGAACCCAGTGCTCGGCCGCGACCTGGACCGCCTGTCCAGCCTAAAAAGAATCCAATCAGCTGCCACATCGCATCTAATCCTAAACAGCCGGGCATAACGGGATCCTCATTAAAGTGACAATCGAAGAACCACAAATCTTTATGCACATCCAACTCTGCTCGAATTTCTCCTTTGTCGAAAGCACCGCCTTCTTCTGAAATGTGTGTAATACGGTCAAACATTAACATTGGTGGCAAAGGAAGTTGGGCATTGCCGGGTCCAAAAAGTTCACCTCGACCACAAGAGAGTAATTCTTCTTTATTATAGCTAGACTGCTTTTCCATGTATTTTCCAGGTTTATTAAAATTTGACTGTATTATAACAGTAGAGCGTTTTGGATGACAATTCTATTCATGAATACAAAAAAGCCCACTGTTCCAAGGAACGCGGGCTTTGAATATGGTGCCGAAAGAGGGACTTGAACCCCCAACCTACTGATTACAAATCAGTTGCACTACCAGTTGTGCTATTTCGGCTGAATGCGGCGTATTATAAGGCGTTCGCCATTGATGTCAATATTTTTTTAACAACTTTGGATCATTTCCACCATGCCAATCAACGTTAAATCCGGAATAACCTCAAAATGTTTGTCTAACATAGGATTGAGTGTTTCAAAATCCCCGCCCGTACCAATATATCTAAATCGGCGACCTGTTTCTTCTTCAAGGTTATCTGCCAATGTATTTAGAAAAGCGCTCAACATAAAAAGCGTTCCCCCCGTAATAGCACGTCCCGTATCCTTCGCCAATAATTCAGTAACCACTGTCGGTTGGGTATCAGTAACAATGGGGATAGCAGTACGATCAAATAGTGACTGCTTCATCAAACCCAAACCAGGAACGATAAATCCGCCCTGGTGTTTTTTATCAATCACCATATCAACCGTTAATGCCGTACCTGCATCAACGATAATCGTCGGCTGACTTGAATGGGCACAAGCCCCTATCATCGCCATCCAACGATCAACGCCTAAACTTTCAAACCGATCATAACCACACACTAACCCACAACTTTCAGGTTGCGTCGCCAAAAAGGTAGGATAAATTTGAAAAGTTTGATGTATATACTGTG
>Ga0100385_1005752_pt1 | contig 10327 bp, 14 predicted proteins | sample CryGeymeta201509_FD_81543 | JGI IMG/M metagenome (GOLD analysis project Ga0100385, IMG submission 81543) | Groundwater microbial communities from Crystal Geyser aquifers in Utah, USA - Crystal Geyser metaG 2015-09 | ecosystem: Environmental > Aquatic > Deep subsurface > Groundwater | place: USA...
CTCATTGAGAAAGCCCAGGATGTTGTGGATGAGAAAGAAGCCGAGCAGCTTCAGAAAAGAATTTCAAAAAACCAGTTTTCTCTGGAAGATTTCAGGAAGCAACTGGTGCAGATTAAGAAGATGGGGTCCATGGAAAAGATACTTTCGATGGTACCGGGAATGTCCCAGGTCAAGAACGCGTCCAAAATGATGGATGACAAGAAGATGGTTCACATGGAAGCCATTATCAATTCGATGACTCCCAGAGAACGCGTTAACCATATCATTATCAACGGGAAACATCGCAGGCGGATTGCCAGGGGAAGTGGTCGACCGATTCAGGAAGTCAACGCCCTCCTAAAGCAGTTTGTTAAAATGCGCAAGATGATGAAACAATTGTCTAACCCATCGGTTCTTGGTAAAATGAAGACTATGAAAAAGATGAGGAATATGAATCTTCCTTTTCAATAACGGAGGTAACAGAAAATGATTGCAATTCGTCTCAAGAGAATGGGCAGAAAGAAAAATCCCTTTTATCGCATCGTGGTGTCGGAAGACAGCAACACACCCACCGGTCGCTTTGTGGAAGAAATCGGCCACTACGATCCACTGGCCCGCCCGGTGGAGCTTAAGATTGACAAGGAAAAGGCCATGCGCTGGCTGCAGGAAGGGGCAAAGGTCTCGGACACGGTAAAATCTCTTTTCAAAAAGGAAAACATCGGTTAGAATGTCATCAAGATAATTGTCATGGGTAGGGATTCCTGTAAAAGCTAAGGAGGAAGGCATGAAAGATCTGATGGTAGCAATTGCCAAAGCGTTGGTGGATAATCCCGAACAGGTGGAAGTAACGGAAATTGAAGGTGAACAGACAACCGTTCTTGAGTTGCGGGTAGCGCAGGAAGACTTGGGAAAGGTAATTGGCAAACAGGGCAGAACGGCCCGGGCTGTCAGAACAATTCTGAATGCGTCCGGGATGAAGTTAAAGAAAAGATTCGTTCTGGAAATTCTCGAATAGCCCTGGATGTCGCCTGAATTCCTCACCATTGGCAAAATAGCAAGACCGCAAGGGATTCGAGGGGAAGTTATCGTTAATGTTGAAACGAACTTCCCCTCGCGTTTTTTTGATGAGACAGTCTTCCTTGTCCGCACAAAGGACGGGGTTTCCCACAAGATGACCTCTGAAAAAGCACGCATGCACAAGGGGCGCGTGATACTGAAATTTCAGACCATTGACACAATGAACGATGCAGAACACCTGCGGGATGCAGAGATTATCATTCCGGTGGAAAACCGCAACATGGATGACGAGGATTTTTTCTATCACTATGAACTGATTGGAATGAACGTAGTTGCCGTTGACGGGCACACTGTCGGTCGGGTAACGGAAGTGCTTGAAAATCCCGGTCAGGATATTCTGGTGGTTCAGGGCAAAGAGGGCGAAGTACTGGTACCCTTCAGAAAGGAAATCTGCATCGAAGTAAATCGGAAAGCAGGACGAATTACTGCCGACATGCCAGAGGGCCTGGAAGACATCAACCGCTGAATTCGGAGGGAATATTGCCATGCCGCCGTTGGACTTTTCCGTTATCACGATCTTTCCTGAGCTGTTCACCCCATTTTCTGAAGTCGGCGTCTTCGGCAGGGGAATTAAGAATGGCCTCTTGAGCTTGAAGACAATCAACCCCCGGGATTTTGCAACTGACAACTATCACTCAGTGGACGATGAACCGTTCGGAGGAGGCTCCGGCATGGTTTTCACTCCGTTTCCCCTTTATAAAGCAATTCAGAAATCAAAAAAATCCACGGCCGGACCAGTAATCTTTCTGACACCGGCAGGCACCCCCCTGACGCATTCAAAAGTTCTCTCCCTTTCGCGACTTTCAGGAATGACAATTCTCTGCGGACGGTACGAAGGAGTAGACCAGCGTATTGTGGACCTGTTTGTGGATGAGGAAATATCCATCGGCGACTACGTGCTTTCAGGAGGCGAACCCGCCGCTATGGTAATTATGGACGCAATTGCGAGACAACACGCCGGCGTCGTAAAAGAAGCAGACTCTGTCGAAAATGATTCCTTTTTTGACGGCCTGCTGGATCATCCCCACTACACACGCCCGGCTGAGTTCAACAGGCGAAAAGTACCGGAAGTACTACTTTCCGGTGACCATCAACGGATTGCACAATGGCGAATGAAAATGAAGCTGGTTGAAACACTGACAAAGAGACCTGACCTTCTGTTGACGGCTTCTCTCTCCCCGGAACAGAAGAAGGTCCTGATCGAAATCCGGGAAGAATTGAGAAAGGGCGTGATGGATGAGGAGCGGGAGTAGGAACTGAAAAACCAGTGGAACATCATTTCCCATGTTTTGAACTATTCACCATCCACACTTCACGAAAACTTTTTCTGCATAAAGCTGCCCGGTGAAAAACAAAATGATTGATTCTTCCCATGGGTATGGTAGAATGCTTCCCGCTGGCTGTCCCGCAGTATTTATTTCGGGGCATGCCGGGGATTTTCCCCGAACTCGAGCAAGAAAAGTGACCGTTTCCTCAAACCATTCGCTGGTACCGGAAGTGACGCCTGTTTAAGTGCTCGGGTCGAAGCAACCATATCGAAGAGATAGCGTTATTTCTTTTTGCTAAGGAGTTTGGGCATGGACATTATCAAACAGTTTGAAGACAAAATGCTCCGGACAGATATCCCGGATTTTAAAGCCGGTGATACTGTTCAGGTACATGTGAAGGTCAAAGAAGGTAACAAACAGCGAATTCAGCTTTAGCAAGGGCTGGTCATCGGCCGTTCCAACGGATCCAACCGGGAAACGTTTACGGTTCGAAAAATCGCTGAAGGCATCGGTGTAGAGCGTATTTTCCCTCTGCATTCTCCCATTATTGACAAAATCAAGGTAATCCGTAGAGGTCGCGTTCGCAGGACCAAACTCTATTACATCAGGGAGAAAATTGGAAAGAGCGCCCGCATTCGCGAGAAACGTACTTACTGACACAATCTGTTATTTGCACACCATTCTGGAAGCCGGTTCAAACCGGCTTTTTTTATTGCATTTTTGATTCATTTATTTATAATGAAACTATGTTAAAGAGTTTACGAAGGCCGGATGCAGGTATCGGACTGGAAATCGGGAACGGTGCAGTAAGAATTGTCCATTTGAGAACCGGAAGCGATAGACCAGAGGTACTCCAGGCCACCCTGGAACCAATACCCCACCAGAAAAATGGGGACCAGGACTCAAAGCAAACGCTGACCGCCCTCCGTGAAGTAGTGAAACGAACCGGGCTCTCGAAAAAAGCAGTGTCAGTCGCGTTACGTCCAGCTATCCTTACAATCCGGGACATCCAGATTCCACGGGTTCCGGACGAAGAACTGCTTTCGGTAATAGAATGGGAGATTCGTCAGCTCATCGAATTCAACCGTGAGTCTCATAATCTGGACTTTATTATTCACAACCGGGAAGACCAGGGCTTATCAAACAAATATCAGGCCATGGTTGTCGTTTCGAAAAAAGGAGACCTGGAAGCTACGGTAAAACTGGTGGAAAGCGCCGGCCTCAAAGTTCGGAGGCTGGGCGTTCCCGCAGATGCGCTTTGCTGTCTGGCGTCAATTCATCCTGATGTGAATCAGGACATGGGATCTGCCATCGTGAGCATCGGGCACCACGACTCTTCCGTCACAATTGTCCAGAACGGAAAGCTCCGCTTCACACGGCAATTGGATTTCTCACTGGAGACATTCATAGCGGATATCTCTGAGCAGATGACCATACCACTGGATGAGGCAGCAGATATCTCTCATCAGATTTCCCTGGTCGAAGTGGGGGGCGATACCCTGGAAACGAAGCAACTGAGAAACCTTGGCGCATCGCTTCTGGAGTCCCTTACCGCCGAACTGAATAAGAGTTTCAACTTTTATGCCTCTGTCTCCAGAGGGGGAACCGTGAGCCGCGTATACCTCACAGGAGATCTGGCAGAATTGATCGGTGTGGAGAACTTTTTCCTGGAACATCTCGGTGCAATTACGGCAGTTCTACATCCTTTCAAAGGACTCCAGGTTCGGGGCACAATCCCCCGAAACAATAACCAGTTCTCCGTTGCACTCGGTATGGGGTTGATGCCATGGTAAAAACGCATTATGAACCGCATTTTAATCTCTTTTCCAAGGATCTGTCACAGAAGAAACTGCCAGAGAATTTTTATTTTAATATGATGATGATTGGCAGTGCCCTGCTTCTCCTGCTCTCTGCCATTGTCTTTGCCGTTGTGGGTACCCGATACGCCATGGTATCCCACAAACACAAAACATTACTCAAGAGACTGGAAGTCCTGCATCAGAAGGACAAACAGCTTATGAACTTGTCCGTACAGGTGGCAAGGCTGAAGTCAGACAATGACGCGCTGGCTGGCAGTATCCGAACAGTTTCCAGCCTGTTTGACAGAAAAACCAGCTGGACGACAATTCTCGAAAACATCAGCGAGCTGATGGACAGAGGAATCTGGCTGGACAATTTCTCGGGAAAGAGCTCCCCGGACAGCCAGGGTCGCGCCATTTCACTCTCACTGAATGGGGGCACAATTTCACTGAAAGTACTCAATCGCTTCCTGGGCCGTCTGGAAAAGAGGTTCGGAAATATCAAGGTAAGTGTCAAAGCGGCGGAAAATGACAAAGTTCGCTACTACACCTTTTCCATTACGATGCTGTGGATGGAGGAAAGGAAATGAGACAATTTCTTCTGAAACTGGAACAAAAATTCATTTCGCTCCACCCCAGAGATCAAAAGATCCTCCCCTATTTCGCCTTTGTTTGTATTTTTCTCATCTTCTACATGCTCATCATTTCCCCCCTTTCAACCAAGGCTTCTCAATTGAGCAGGGATAACAGCCAGATGGAGCAGGAAGCATTTTCTTTGGATCAGAAACTTAAAGTGCTGACTGCAGTGGAACAGCGACTGGCTCAGGGCAAAGAGAAAAGCCTTGCATTCAGAGAACAATTTCAGAAACTGAAACGGCAGGTGCCGAGTAAAGATGAGATTGCCAATGTTCTGAGTCACCTGGCCGAATCCGAAAAACTCACATTTCTGATTCAAAGCATTGCTGAAAAAGACTATGTAGAAACCAGGAAATATACCCGCATCCCCCTGATGATTTCGGCAACAGCGGATTTTGATCATATTATCCACTTTGTAGGTGAAGTGGAAACATCCGAACGACTCATGACCATTGACTCAATCCAAATGAATGTGGATGGAGAAAATCCTTCGAGAATAACAACTTCTTTTACGGTAGACACATTCAAAATACCAGGGCTTGAGCAGCTCATTCAAGTATACCGGGAAGAAGTACAGGAGAAGAAGAATGAAAAAAAGAAATAGGATTATTCTATCAATTCTCCTGATTTCACTGGCGCTGTGCCCCTTGTATGGAGCCAGACGAAACCCCTTTGCCCGGCCCGCTTTCCTTTCACAGACAACAGCTGAATCCAAAGCTGCCGAGGAGAAGAAACCGGAAACCGCACTGGCGAACCTCTACCTGACAGGTATCATCAACGAACAGATTGCAATTATCAATCACCAGTTTTATCGAAAGGGCCAGAAGATCGGTGTACTCTCTGTTCAGGAAATTACAAACAACAAGGTGGTTTTGGAATCCCGGGACCTTCGTTACGACTTGATTTTAAATTTATCTAAGATAAAGAAGAAGGAGTGAGACATGAAACGGATTTTGCTGGTGATTCCAATTCTTATTCTAACCACATCATGCATGCACAGGGAAAACGCCAAAGCACCTTCGCCCAATGATCTGGCCAACTTGACAGATCTGAAAGTGCTGGATGTTAAGCCCCTTGAACCAGTTGTGAATCCAAAAGCCATGGACAAAATTCCTGACAAAGTTTTGAAAGAAACAAAAACCTACTCCGGCGCACCGGTCAGTCTCTCCTTTTATAAAGCGGATATTCACGATTTTTTCCGTGCAATTTCCGAAGTTGCAAATATCAATTTCCTGGTACACGATCAGGTGCACGGGACCATTACCATTGAGGTTCAAAATATTCCGTGGGACCAACTCCTGGATACTGTCTTGCAATTCAATAAACTCACGAGCATTCGGAAAGGCGGTATTATTGAGATTATCCCCCGAACCCTCGCAGACAAAAACACTGAAGTCCTGAAAGTGAATTATGGAACGGCAGACGATATTGTCAAAACCCTAAAGGGTGAAGCCAGTCTGGGAAAGTCCGGGAAGGGAACGGAAATCGTTGCAGACAAAAGAAGCAATTCAATCATCATCACTGATATCCCGGAAAATATCGCAAAAATAAAACGGATTGTAGCGGCGCTGGATCAGCAACCTCAACAGGTACTGCTGGAAAGCGTCATTGCCGAAGTCACACTGGACGATACAAACCAATTGGGCCTGGGATGGTCATTCGGCCAGAACGGACGCTTGCGGAGCTCCTGGGGAAACAACTCTCTTGAAAGCTCCGGAACTTCTAATTTCCCCCTGAACAATGTTGCTGAAGGTACCGGATTCCAGTATGCTCTTTCCTTAAATGATGGACAAGTGATGGCCGTACTCAACGCTTACGCCCAGGCCAGCAAAGCCAAAGTACTTTCCCATCCCAAGCTTGTCACCTATGACAACAGTGAAGCTTCCATGAAAGTTGTGGAAAGACGGTTCGTACAAACCTCCCTTAACACCAACACTGCCACCGGAGTTGGGGGTATTTTCAGCAACTTTGAGGAACGGGATTATGGAATCACGCTGAATGTTACTCCCCACATCAATCAGGCCGGGGATATCCTTTTGAAAGTAAAACAGGATGTCAGTGACCTAACAGGCGTCGACAGCAACGGGAACCCGATTTCCACCCAGCGAATCATTGATACCACTCTGCTTCTCAGGAATGGGCAGACCATGGTTCTCGGCGGATTGATTCAGGAAAAGAAGAAAGATGGCACCCGGGGATTGCCCTGGTTTTACAAAATTCCAATCTTGCGCACCCTTTTCGGAACCCGTGAGAGAGAAGACAAAAGAACCGAGTTACTACTCTTCATCACGCCACACCTGATTCGAAATTTCAACGATGCCAAAGCTGTTACAAATGCCGTGGTTCATCAGAAGAGTAGTGTAAAGCCTCTGAATTAGACGAATGAACAAAATCGCTGTCGGAATCGTTGGAGTTTTCCTGGCTGTATCTGTCTTTGGTCAAAACCCCTTTGTCCAGGAGGATGCTCGGACTTTCACCCCTCCTTTGAGTCCACGCACAGTTGGATATCGAATATCGGCAAAGCTGGATACCGATAGCCACATCATAGCGGGTAAGGAACAGATTTACTTTCTCAATACCAGCAATAAATCTATTCAGTCCATGCAGGTGCACCTGTATCTGAACGCATTTGCTTCAAACCAGACCCCCATGGCGAGAGAAATTGCACCGCTGAGAAACATGCTGAAAGTTCCGGTCAACCGAAAAACTATCGGCTACTGCAGAATTCTGCACTTGACTGTCAATTTTTCTTCCGTATTGCACACGCTGGAGGTGGATAACACCGTCGCGACATTCGCCCTGCCCTACCCTCTGAAACCTGGAGAATCCACTCTCATTGAGATTGAATTCGAAACCCGTCTTCCCCGACTCGTCATCCGCAGCGGATATGCCGGTACATTTCACATGATTGCTCAATGGTTTCCAAAACTGGGAGTATTGGGACAGGATGGCAACTGGGACTGCCCCCAATACGGTGGAAACGGGGAGTTTTTTTCCGACTTCGGTGTCTATGATGTCGCCTTCAATGTGCCGGAAGGATTTTATGTGGTCGCCACCGGTGTTAAGCAGCAGGAAACCACCGCAAATCATCGTAATATGTTTCACTTTTACGCGGAAGACGTCCATGATTTTGTAGCCGCAGTCTGGGATCAATTCAAATTCAGAAAGAAAACTGTAGGGAACTGCGAACTCACTGTGGCATATGCGCCTGGACATGAGGCCGTCTCACTCCGTGAAATGGATGCCCTTGAAGGAACGTTCAACTGGTATAACACCCATATCGGGTCCTATCCCTACTCCGCTTACACAGTCATAGACACACCATTTTGCGCAATTGGCGCATCTGGTATGGAATACCCTATGGTATCTACAGGTTTCGCACTGAAGCTTTTCCCGAAATGGTTCCGGATCCCGGAAGAAACTGTCGTCCACGAATTTGGACACAGCTATTTCCAGGGAATGCTCGCCTCCAATGAATTCACTGAAGCCTGGCTGGACGAAGGCATTAACACTTACATGACCGCCTTGATCATGGAAGATTTGTATGGCAAGTGCAACTTCAATGCTCTGCCCCGCTTCTGCGCAAGTAGTCTTGACCGTATGATGAATAGCGATTACAGCGCCCTTCGCTACCAGAAGCCCAATCAACCTGCAAACACATATGCGGACAGACACGCATATGCTCAGGCCAGCTACAACAAAGTCTGCCTCCTTCTGAAGACTCTGGAAAACATCATCGGGAAAGAGGAAATGACCAGCATTATGAAAGACTACTTCAGTCAATTCCGCTTTGAGCATCCTACGGGAACTGATTTTCTGGAAATCTTCAACAGTCATACAAACAATCGATTTGCGAATCTCATGGACACCATGATCAATTCAAATTCTTTTCCGGATGCGGCAGTTCTTCGGGTTACCCGAAATGCAAATCCCTCTTTCAAGGGTTTTGTACCGGAAAGAGTCGCATATATGGAAACTCCGGATCCCACCAACACCGTCCGATTCTCCATCGTACTCGTTAAGGAAGATCTGCCGCTTCCGGTTCCATACCGGCTAACCTTTAGCGATGGTAGTGAGGTGAACGGTGAACTTGGAATACTGGACAGCTCGAAAACCGTCACGGTGGACAAGCCGGCCAACGTTCGGTTAGTGGAGGCCCGAATTGACCCGGAGAGAAAAATACTTATTGATCTGAATCGGTCCAACAACCGGTACAGTACAGAAGGAAATGCCAGTCGGCGAATGGGAAGCACTGCGCTGTTTCTGGCAATAATGGAGTTGAGTTTCTATGTTTTTTAACACGCTGAAGCGAGAAATGGTCATTCACTACTTAAGCCGGGTAGCTCTCCTTGTGCTTGCCTATTTTGTTGTGGCACCCGGACATTTTATCCCGGAGCGCTTTGAACTCTTCCATGTCTTCGGCCTCTGGCACCAGCTGGCACCTCTGGTTCTCCCCATTGTATTGATCCTATATTTCCTGGATGGATGGCTGATTCTTTCCGCTCTTGCCACTTTGCTGGGACGCCCACTGAAACGAACGGATTTCCTCATGTATATCAGTACAACTTTGTTTTACCTCTTCCTTTATCTTCTTATTGCAGGAATCCTTTATGCCGCGTTTTCACCGCTGATCACTCATCTTCGCCTGACATCCAACACCGCAGTCCCCGTTCTGGTCATCTATATCGTTCTTGTCCTTTTTATTGCCATTTTCTGGAAATGGCTGAGTTACTTGAAGTGGACCTGTCGGATATCCCACTTTCAACAGGACACCGGTTTTTCACTGAAAACAATTGTAGCAGGTTGGTCTAATCTATTGAAATGGAAAGATATCATGATTTATGTGCTCATTGTATCCTACACGGTTGGTATTCCGGTGATTCTACTTGCCATTGGTGCCTACCTGCAGACAGCACCGCTTATTGCATCCGCGTTGATGGCAGCCATGGTCTGCTACACCATCGGTAAATTTTACCTGCTGTACACACTCTGGAACAGAATCGCCCAATAAAAAAAGGGAAGTTGCATGAACTTCCCCTCAAAATAGTAACATTTGTTGTAAACTCAGAATTCTTTAACTTCCACCACCTGTTCGCCCTTGTAATACCCACAATGCGGGCACACTCTGTGAGGCAGCTTCTTTTCCTGACAGTTGGGACAAATACTCAGTGCCGGCACCTTCATGGCGTCATGCGCCCGGCGCTTGTCACGTCTAGCTTTTGAATGTCTTCGTTTCGGGTTTGCCATAACTTACTCCTTCTTATTCAAAAATGATTCCAAATCTTTCCATCTCGGGTCCACGGTATCCGCCACACAGTCGCAATCACCCTCATTGAGGTTCTTACCGCAACCGGGGCAAATCCCTCGGCAATCCTGCCGGCACTGATGTGCCATCGGAATATTCAGCCGAATGGTGTCCAGAACTTGTTGTTCCAGATCAATCACATCACTGGTCAGTACTTGAACAAATCCGTCCTTCCCCTCCAATGTTACCGCCCCTTCAGCTTCCACGGGGTCCGATGTGAACAGGACGGAAAATGACTCATCCAGCTGGGACTCGTACCCTTC
>Ga0100385_1005762_pt1 | contig 10317 bp, 10 predicted proteins | sample CryGeymeta201509_FD_81543 | JGI IMG/M metagenome (GOLD analysis project Ga0100385, IMG submission 81543) | Groundwater microbial communities from Crystal Geyser aquifers in Utah, USA - Crystal Geyser metaG 2015-09 | ecosystem: Environmental > Aquatic > Deep subsurface > Groundwater | place: USA...
CGAGGCCCCGGTTCTCAACGAAAGCTCGGCATCTGCCGGAATTAAAACGCCTACAGAGATCAGTTCCAATATAAAAATCGCGCTAATCGTGGATTATATATTTTGGATAATGGTTGCGGTTGTGTTGCTCAGATTTGCGTTTAAGCTTATCGGGGCCAATTCAAACAACGCGTTCGTAACCCTGATCTATAACTTCACAAACGCTTTCGTAGGCATATTCCAGGGGATTGTCGGTAATGTGATTTCGGGAACCATGGTCATCGAGTTCTCATCCCTTATAACCATTGTTATCTTCTGGCTGATCTATAAGGCGGCTCTCAGGCTTCTGGCCATTATGAAGTAATTTGGTCGTGAAGCTGACTGTTATTAAAAACCAAGGTTTGGCCGGCCGATAAGCCCGACCCCAGGATTCTCTGGGGGAAACACTGTTTCCGGCAACATGTAAGTTGATACTTTGAAATCCCGTGTGGTATAATCATGCTTGGCTATCAGGGTAGTTGAGCTGTGATATTGAGCACAGCTTTTCTTTATGTAGGCTCTGGAAATAGTCTAAGATAATTCCCTGCCTCCTTGGCTCAACTTGGCAGAGCACTCGACTTGTAATCGAGAGGTTACCGGTTCGATTCCGGTAGGAGGCTCAAAGTTGCCAACACCTCTGGTATCAAGCGGCATGAACCTTGCCGCGAAAAACCTCCTAAAAACAACGCTATAATCGCGCTGATACCCGCTTGTTTTAACTCCTACCGGGCCGGGAGCTTTTCATGCAAATTCGAGGGCAACTTGGGGATAGAATGATCGCCGAGTTGTGTTATCATTATCTATGGTTTATCAATGTAAAGATACCTTGGTTTAGCATGTAAGAAGCAAAAAGGTGCAAGGAGTTGAGAGGAAAGATATGTTCCTTGTTAACAGGCGGTCAGGTTTTATAGGTAGATTGGTGGTATTACTTGCGGGAGTAGTCCCACTTCTACTGTTTGGATTATCGGTTCCCGTACTCGCAGCTGCAACTGATAGCTGGGGCGTTTACCAGCATGATGCGGGCCATTCCGGTCGTAGCAACAATATTGCCCCGTCTCAACCGGGGATTCTCTGGGTCATCCAGTTTGGGACAAGCGGTAAGCCTTCCTCCCCGATAGTTGTGGGCGAAGACAGCAATTTTTATGTCGGTGTCGATGTTACGCCGTTTGATAAAGAGTCCTCCTCGACAACATCCACGGAGTCGTCAAAGCCCGACGCATCCGGTCACTCGGGGTTGTTCGCCTTTGCCCCCGACAAGAAGGTGCGGTGGGTCTCAAAGCTAACGGGCAAGGTAACAGGGTCTCCGGCAATCGGGAAAGATGCCGTTTACGCGGTTATAGGTACGACGCTGGCCGCGCTTAATAAGACTGATGGTTCGGTAAAATGGCAGGTGCCTCTTAACGGTGAATCTTCCGGCGGCATCATGCTTGGTAACGACGGCACCCTCTATGTCGGTACCGTAAAAGGTAAAACTCTCTATGCCGTTTCTAGCGATGGCAAAATCAAGTGGCAATACGCTGCAAGCGGGCAGATAGACGGCTCGCCTACATTAGGAAACGATAGCAGCGTTTACTTTACCGCACAGGACCTGTGTCTCTACGCCCTTAACGCTAACGGCTCTCTAAAATGGAAATATAAAGTAACTGAAAAAGGCGCAATTAAGCTTTCATCACCCATCCTGGCCCCTGACAACACAATTTATTTTGGTATGACCAGAGATGACGGACTATTAACTAAACAGGATGAGGACCAAAAGAAGCTGGGAAAGGGACGCCTCTTTGCAATTAAGCCGAATGGCGGCTTGAAGTGGTACTTTGAGGCGAAAGGCAAATCGGCGAATATGCCCGCGCTACAAAAGGACGGCACCATAATCTTCAGCACAACTTCTTTGAACTACACGGATGACAGGCAATACTGGCAGGGCGACTGCCGCGTGGAGGCTGTAATGCCTAACGGTGTGGAGAAATGGCCGTCCGATAGCGCCGATAACTCACATGAAGGCCCCGCTCTCATTGACGGCGCCGGTAATATTTTCGTGACTTCAACCGATGGCTTTCTTACCTGTATGGGGAAGAATGGCGTGATGATCTGGAGGGCCAAGGTTGGCGGTAAGGTTTCTATTGGGCCCAAAGGGATTCTCTATGTGGCGGCAAAGTCCTCAATTGGAGCGGTAACCCAAAGAGACTTAAGTAAAGAAACAAAGCAAAGCGAACAGATACAGGATGAATCCAACAGGGGCTCATCATACGGCACCTCATTACTCATCTATATCATCCCAATCGTCATCGCTGCCGCTATCGGCTATTTCTTTAAAACAAAGATAAGCGCAAACACCGACGGCGATAACAAAGGGGATTCAGAGGAATAGGATTGGCCTTTTATCTGATCATTCTTCTCAGGATTTGAATCCCATCTTTTGAAGCCCGGCCAAACGGTGGCTGAAACCGTATGGCCTCTTCCGCCGGTAGCAAGTTCCCCCCCCCTTAAAAACCTAATCTGCCTACCGGCTCTACCCGAACCCCGCACACCGTGAGCCCTAAAAAATCCCAACTAAGTGCCGATACATATAAGGAATTTCTTTGAAAATCCAGATAACGCTTGTTAAAGGCACGATTGGGTACAATGATAAAGAGACTGTTGTTTACAGTCGCCCTTATTGGTTCGTGTTTTGTTTCGGTGCCATACGCAGCAGCTAACGATTCAACTATGTGGAATACTTCGCAGCCCGTCGAACTTAAATCGTTCGATACGTCTTCGCAACAAACTCAAGCAATTAAGAAACTAACTAATATAACCCTTACTGGAACATACATCACCGCGCCGGGCAGGTGCAGGGGATGCCATGAATTTAAAAACGGGGTTGGCTATAAAACCATAAATATCGGCAAAACCGACGATGGTTCGTGTGACTGGTGCCATGCGGACGGCGCCGGCTCTGCATACTTCGTCGTTATGGACAACGACGAATTAAACGGTTCTGAAAACGGATCAGGCCATAGCCGTGGCTACGGTATTGCATCAGGTAAGTGGAGGGCTCCCGATGATACATACCCCGCTTTTGCCGCCAAATACTGGCGCGGGGGCATGTCGTGCCTCGACTGCCATCCGGCACATCCTTATCCGGGCCAAGGTTTCAGCCATAAAGCCAAAGGTACACCGTTTTATCAGGCTATAAACAGCGAGTTTGATAACGACATTCTAACCAAGAACCCCGACCAGGAGCGTAATGTCGAAACCGGTGTGCAGATATATGATGGATACAAGGGCAACTTCTCACGCGCCATCCCGTACCCCGTCCAGGGGACTATCATAAACTGGGACGATCTTGAAAATAGCGATTCACCCACCGCAGCTGAAACTGGTACTACTTACGGCAATGTTAATATGGTCAACCGGACGTGCATTGATTGTCATGACGGCGATGCAGGGCTTCATAACAACAACTCTCTAGTGTTTTCTGAAGAGAGGGCTTTAAGCGGCGATTATGGAATCAAAAGCTACGTTACGGCGCACTCACATGACTCGCAGGTAGACAAGACTACCGGAAAAGCGATATTCAACCCGGAAGACAAGCACAACAACGGGCCTGATTGCAGGAAGTGCCATAGCGGCGGTAGCGACTGTGATATGTGCCACGGATCATCCGGTATGTCTCTAACTAAAAAGCCGTCCTCCGGTATCATAAATAATCTTGATGTTGAAAAAAACAGCGTCTCTTCGGATATAAATTGCTCGCCCGATTGTATCAGTCTTGGTATTTCCTGGCCGCACCGCACTTTAGCCTGGAAGATGCTAAAAGACGAGCTTTTTGGAGTCGACATCGACGGAAAACCTATTGATGTCGGCCAAGTTAGAGACCACCTAGTCACGCAACTCTCCCTTGCTTCCCAGCCGGCGCAAGATCTCGACTCCGTATGTTTGGATTGCCATAACCCAAGGATATGGAATCATCGCGCCAAAGAAGCCTTTTTGCATGGGCTCCCCTAAAGCCCTGCCGACCGGTAATTTCAGGCGCAGAACAGGTTTGAGCTGCTCACTTGTAACAACCACAAGCAGTGTAATATAAAAATGAACATTAGTAACAAACCAAGAACAATTGTTCAGTGGTTGGTATATACCCTGTATGATAAGGTCGCGTTTCATGAGGTATTGCCCTTTGCGGATATCCTTTTCCTTAAACATCCTTTTGAGTCGGAAGAGCTGGCAGGAATAACGAACCCGGACGTGCTGATAAAAGCCCTGTAGCAGCAGGGGTCCGCATAGAGGACAAGCAAAACAATCCAGGCGGTACCCATAATTATCCGGCAACCCATTAATATTAAAGTAATTGACAGCCATCCCGCACAGTGATAGGATATTCTGATATTGGCATATATGCATAAGATTATAGGAGTCGGCATGGACCAGATGGGATTGAAAATACTGTTCTTCCAGGTGATGTCTGACCCGACCCGTCATAAAATCTTGTCTTTGCTTGAGAAAAGAGAAAAGATGTGTGTTAACGATCTTGTGCATGGACTACGTATATCCCAGCCGACCGTTTCCAAGCATCTGGCGTTGCTGCGACACGCGGGATTGGTTCTTGCCGCCAGAGAAGGACAGCAGGTGTTTTATTCGCTTAACGGGCGCAAATTGAGGAGTTGTTGTACGAAGTATTTTAGCGGGTTCTCGTGTTGCTCGGACCTTTTTAGTAACTCGGATATTCCAGACGCATAAACCCATATACCCGTATACCCATATCTTAAGCAAGGAGGTGCCTTTTTGATCAGAAGAAGATATATGCTTCGTGCCGTAGCGCATTGCTGTGAAGGTAAAGGAGCCCGGTCCTGAGCACGACATTAAAACGCTCTGTCCTGAGCATGACAGGAAAAGGCTCCACCGTCATAATTCTTTGATTTATAAAGAGTCCTATAAAGATATGCAATGAAGATTCACGCACTTATTAATTAATAGGTGTGATTGATAAGTGCCGGTAGGTATCGAGAACGGTGCCGCACGGCGCTTTTTATACGCAAATTCCCATAAAGGAGAATGGATAAAATGAGAAAGGGTCTCATCGTAGTAGGCGTCCTCGTATTGCTGCTGGTAGGTCTTGGTGTTGTTTTTGGTGGGTATTACAACTCGTTTGTGACCAAGAGCAAGGCCGTTGATAACCAGTGGGCGCAGGTCGAGACGCAGTATCAGCGCAGGTTTGATTTAATACCGAACCTTGTCGCAGCAACCAAGGGCACATTAAAGCAAGAGCAAAAAGTCTTTGGAGAAATCGCCGAAGCAAGAACCCGCTATTCCGGGGCTCAGACCGCGACAGAGAAGGTAAAAGCCACTAACCAGGTCGAATCCGCATTGGCTCGCCTCCTGGTTATCATGGAGAACTACCCGCAGCTAAAATCGAACGAAACGGTCCAGCAGCTCATGGCGCAGCTTGAAGGTACCGAAAATCGGGTGTCGGTAGAGCGTCGCCGGTATAATGAGGTGGCGACCGAGTACAATATCAGCATTAGTCGCGTTCCCGGTGTGATGTTCGCAGGCATGTTCGGCTTTAAAGAGAGGACGTTGTTTAAGAGCGAAGCGGGTGCCGAGAAGGCCCCAAAAGTAGATTTAGGAAACTAGGCGAGATCATATGGCACGACAGGCACGACAAAAATCGCTTCTTACCGTTCTTGCTATCCTGTTCATTGCAGTAGTAGCGCTTGGCGTAAGTCCGGCGTTTGCCGATCTTAAGCTGCCGCAGCCGACAGGCTACGTTAACGATTTCGCCGGTATGTTGTCATCCGGCACAGTCAATGAGCTTAACGGCAGGTTAGGCGAATATGAGAAAAAATCGGGGAATGAAATCGCAGTTGTCACTGTAAAAGACTTGCAGGGAACAACCGTTGAGGACTTTGCCGTGCGGCTTTTTGAGAAGTGGAAAATCGGCAAGAAGGGTAAGGACAACGGTGTTTTATTGCTCATCGCGAAGGATGAGCGCAAGGTAAGGATTGAGGTAGGCTACGGCCTTGAGCCCGACCTGACCGACGCCCGGTCTTACAGTATTATCAATACCGTTATCACGCCAAAGCTTAAAGCAAATGAGTATGACCAGGGTGTGACCGCCGGAGTTGACGCGATCACCAAAACCCTCTCGGGGGAAGCCCCGTCTGCGGCAGATCCGCAGCCGTTTCAGGGCATCCGAACCCACGGACGCAACTTCAACGGCCTTATATACTTCGGGTTCTTCCTGATCCTCGGTGTGTTTCAGTGGCTTGTGTCTGTCCTCGGGCGCACCAAAAGCTGGTGGCTTGGCGGAGTTCTGGGGGGTGTGACCGGGCTTGCCGTTATGCTGTTCTCGGTAATGGCGGGGATCATCGCCATAGCCCTGCTTGTCCCCGTCGGCCTCTTGTTTGATTTTGTTGTGTCGAGGGCGTACGAGGCGCGCAAGAAGCATCCCGGCGATCGGAGCAACGCTATAACCCCAATCCCGTGGTGGGCCGGCGGTGGCTGGGGCCCCGGCGGCTCTGGTGGGGGCGGCGGCGATTTCGGCGGCTTCGGGGGCGGCGGCTCCGGCGGAGGCGGTGCCGGCGGTGATTGGTAATGCAACAAAAAAGAGGCGGCTGTTAAACCGCCTCTTTGATGATATTGGTGTATTCGCTTATGAACCGGCAGCGCGTTCTTTTTCGTACTGCTCGATGATCTTCTTGGCTGTGTCCGCCGGAACCTCTTCATAATGGTCGAACTCCATGTGGTATGCGCCACGGCCGGAGCTTATCGAACGGAGCGTGCTGGCATATGTCGACATCTCCGCGAGGGGGGCTAACGCGCTAATGGTGGTATTGCGACCGCGCGGCTCAGAACCCAGCGGCTTGCCCCGTCGGCTCGAGAGATCGCCGATAACGTCTCCCATATACTGGTCGGGAACAACTACCTCGACCTTCATGATCGGTTCGAGCAGAATCGGTTTGGCCTCCATGAAGCCCTTCTTGATCGCGAGCGATCCCGCAATCTTGAAGGCCATTTCCGAGGAGTCTACCGCGTGGTATGAGCCATCGTAGAGGGTAACCTTAATATCGACTACCGGATAGCCGGCCAAGATGCCTTGATCCATGACCTCTCTGATCCCTTTCTCGGCCGCCGGGCGGTATTGCTGAGGTACGACACCGCCGACGATTTTGTCTTCGAACACAAAGCCTTCGCCCCGTAGTCGCGGCTCGACTTTGATCCAGACGTCTCCGAACTGCCCGCGGCCACCGGATTGCTTCTTGTGTCTTCCCTGGACCGAGGCGTTACCTTTAATCGTTTCTTTAAACGGAATTCGCGGGGCAGACAGCGCGGCCTCGACCCCGAATTTTCTCTTTAGCCTCTCCGTAATAATGTCGAGATGCATATCTCCCATCCCTGAGAGTACCGTTTGATGGGTTTCGACATCTCTCTTAACGGTAAGGGTGGGGTCTTCTTCGGCGAGCCTGTTGAGTGACGTACCCAACTTTTCCTCGTCGCCCTTGGTCTTTGCTGAAGCAGCCACAGAAATAACGGGCTCGGGGAATTTAACCGGGGGAAGTATGACGGCTTTACCCTCATCGCAGAGCGTATCGCCGGTCATTGCATCGACAAGCTTGGCGACCGCCCCAATATCGCCCGCCGGAAGCTCTGCAACGTCTTCCTGCGTTTTTCCTCGAGCGACAAATACGTGGCCCACGCGTTCTTTTTTGCCGCGGCTCGAATCGGCTACCGTTGAATTAGCCTTGAAGCTACCCGAGAAAACCCTGAAGTAGCTGAGTTTACCGACATACGGGTCGGCGACCGTCTTAAATACAAGCGCTGCGAGGGGATCAGACTCGGTTGGCTTTCTTTCGATGTTTTCCTTGCTCTTTGGGTCGATTCCAGCGATAGCCCCCCTGTCCACAGGAGATGGGAGGTAGTCAACGATTGCGTTGAGCAGACCCTCGATACCAACCGAGGTAAAGGCGGCGGTGGCCGTAACGGGAATCACCGCGCCCGATGCAACCGCTTTTTTAATACCGGACATGACTTCGGCATCGGAGAGTTCCCCTTCCTCGAGGTATTTCTCCATTAGTGTGTCATCGCTCTCGACGATTCGCTCAATCAGTGCCTCACGAGCCGCTGCGGCTGCATCGGCCATATCCCCGGGGATATCCTCAATAGAGGTTTTCCCGTTGTTCGTTATATATGCTTTTTGCTTTAGCACGTCGATGACGCCCTTGAAGTCGGCTTCGCTCCCGATTGGGATTTGAAGGGGGGTGACTTTGTCGCTGTAAACTTCCTGCATTACTCTGAGCGTTTCATCAAAGTCGGCGTTCTCTTTGTCCATCCTATTGACGATGACTATCTTTGCCAGGCCGTATTCGTCTGCAATACCCCAGACGCGTTCGGTCTGCACCTCGAGGCCCGAAACCGCGTCGACGACGATTCCCGCGATATCGACAGCACGCAGAGCGCCGTAAACCTCACCGATGAAATCTGCGTATCCGGGGGTATCGACGATGTTGATCTTGTGGTTGTTAAATTCGCAGGGCGCAAGGGAGGCGTTGATTGAAAACTTGCGCCGTATCTCTTCGGGGTCGTAATCGGTCGTGGTATTGCCTTCGTCGACCTTACCAAACCTGCTGATCGCTCCTGTGGTAAAAAGCATAGCTTCAGCAATAGTTGTCTTGCCGCTTCCGCCATGGCCTGCCAGGGCCACGTTTCTGATGTTCGCTGATGCATATTTCTTCAACAATATCTCCTCCCAGAGCTTCAAAATTTGAAAGCCGTTGCAAATTATTTATTGACAATCGGTCGGACTCCCGACCGATTATTAATCAGCGTTTATGCGCTTAGATTTTCCGGTAAAGGTTCGATCATCTATTAGATCAGCAATTAAACCAGCTATTAGATTCAGGCACTAGGTAACAGGATACTTAAATGCCGTTATTATATCAAAATTTTTAGAACTCAGGATTAAAATAGAGCGAAGGACGTTGAATCAAGACTACTTATTTCTGCAAGTTCAATCCAGAGAGCATAGCTTTTAACAACTCTTATAGTATAGCAAAAATATTACCGCATACACCATGTTGTGTAATCTGCCGGCAACCTTTTGTCGGCTCGATCGCTCCTCTACTATTTCCTGCTAAAACTGCTGCGGTAGCCGGTGCTTGTGCCGGGGGATGAAGAGAGTCATAAGAAGGCCGGCGGCAAAGCCACCGATATGGGCGAAATAGGCCACACCTCCGCTTGCGGCGCCGCCCATACCGAAGAAGGCCGAAAATACTTGCAGGAGAAACCAGAAACCGATGACAACGATGGCGGGGATTCGCACGACCGTAAAGAAAAATATTATCGGTATCACCGTCAGCACGCGGGCGCTTGGAAATAGTATCAAGTAGGCTGCAAGAACGCCGGAGACGGCGCCGCTTGCCCCGATATTCGGGATCGTTGAGTTTGGGTCTATGGCGATTTGCAAAAGCGACCCCGCAATACCCGCAAAGAGGTAGAAGATTATGTATTTAAAGCGGCCGAACACATCCTCGACGTTGTTGCCGAAAATCCATAAAAAGAGCATATTAAAGCCAACGTGAAGCGGTAGTGGACTATCGTGCAAAAACATTGATGTGAAAAGCGATAGATATACCGGCTGTATCTGGTTTGATACAACCGGATGACCGGTCACAATAGCCTTGGGGAAGAGCGCATAGCGGTTATATAATTCTGCGAGCGCCTGCTGCCCGGGTAATGTCAGCGTATAAATGTAAATGGCTATGTTTATTGCGACCAAAGCGATCGTAACAATTGGGAACCGTCTAGTCGGATTATCATCCCGAATTGGTAAAAGCATAGTATCCTCACCAATGCATGTTGCATATCTTATTCCCTTTAGGACACCAGGATAACACGAAACACGGATAATTGCCCTGCGAGCCCTTGGATGGACAATGTAAGGGAATGTATGCTTATTTCTTTTTATTGTGTTACAAAAAAGGGAAAGCAAAAGTACGTCGAGAAAAGGGTTTGTTAGAGCTTTTGATAAAGTGTGGTGGTATGTATGCCGGAATTGCCCGAGGCGGAGACAATACGCAGGGAACTCGAAAAAACTGTTGTCGGGCGAAAGATTGTGAATGTTGAGATATCGGTGCCACGGGTGCTCAGGATGCCTGCAGAAGAATTTAAGCGGAGTGTGGATGGGGCAACGATAATCGGTGTCGAGTCAATCCCATTTCTAGTTGAAACATCCATGGCTCATTTATACTACCGCCTTCACTAACATTTGGTCATCCACTGATCCTCTAACCTCAAGCTTCAGCTCTCGCATAAGCGCCTCTCTAA
>Ga0100385_1005767_pt1 | contig 10301 bp, 8 predicted proteins | sample CryGeymeta201509_FD_81543 | JGI IMG/M metagenome (GOLD analysis project Ga0100385, IMG submission 81543) | Groundwater microbial communities from Crystal Geyser aquifers in Utah, USA - Crystal Geyser metaG 2015-09 | ecosystem: Environmental > Aquatic > Deep subsurface > Groundwater | place: USA...
GATTAATATGCCAGAGCAATCGGTATATAGACGAGCAGAATGCACAATAATGCGGCGAGCAGCGCGTAGGGAAGCTGTGTTTTGGTGTGATCTTTTAGTTCACAATCCGTCGCAAAAGCCGATACCACGGTGGTGTCGCTTATTGGTGAGCAATGGTCTCCAAAAACAGCCCCTCCGAAAATGGCTCCGATGATGGCTTGCAGGCTCCATATAGGTGCATTGAGCTCGGCAGCTAATGGCAATGCGAGAGGAATAAGCAGTGCGAGTGTGCCCCAGGAAGTCCCCGTAAAAAAAGCCAAAATACAAGCCGCGACAAAAGTGTAGAGCGGTAGCCAAGCCATATCGAATTGTGAGGCTTGAAATAGTGAAGCTAGAAACGAGGCCACATCAAGATCAGAAATAGTGGATGTTAAGGCCCAAGCTCCGAACAAAATTAGGCAGGGTTTTGCGATATCCATCAATCCTGTGAGACTGACTCTTAGGGCCTCAGTGAAGCTGAGAGTTTGTTCTTTTGTGAGAAGAAGTGTGATCCAGGCTAGAATTGCTGAGAGGTTCAAATAGCTAGGAACATTGTTGCTGGAAAGGGAATTGATGAGGAATTGAAAGCTCCCACGGCTGTGATCGGCATCGGAAAAAATAAGCACAAACACAAAGAAGCTAAAAAAGAGCACTGAGATGGGGAAGAGGAGTTTTACTACAAGCCCCGCTGAAGTTGGCCTTAATGCCAATTCAGAATTGTGAATGTTCTGCTTGTCGACGGTCGTGTTTGATCGTTTGGAAAAAGCAAGTTCCGCATCCGCCTCAGCTTGTTTCATCGGACCAAGGTTGATGTTTTTGTATAACACCACAAAGAGCACGACGAGCGACATGATGGAATAGGCATTGAAAGGAATTGATCCTATGAGGAGAGGGAGGGCCTGTCCCTCAAGAGGTGTGCCTACGACAGCGCTACTAATGAGAGACAATTGATACGCCGTCCAAGTCGAGAAGATAATCAAGCACGCCACGGATGAACTTGTGCTGTCCACGATGTAGGCGAGCTTTTGCGGTGATACCGCAAAGCGGGAGCGAATGGGTTTGGCAAGTTTGCCCAGGAGGATCGCATTTGCGAGCCCGTCGTAGAAGCATAAAACTCCAGCACCCGCGAGACTGATGAGCGAGGCGCGCTTGCTGCGGCCGGAAGCCTTGATGGAATCAAAGAGTTTTTGAAGTGATCCGTTTCGATCTAGCAGCGCAGAGAAAGCGCCAAGCTGAAGCGTGAGGATCAAGGCTCCCATCTTCCATGGGGAGCTTAAGTGCTTGAGTAGAAAGATGTCTAGCAGGTAAGGGGGGATGGCTGTTGGCGTTTGGTGAAGAAACAAAATGGCTCCCAAAAGAGCACCCGCACTCAAAGCCACAAACGCATTTCGAAGAAATAAGGCTAAGACCAGGGCGAGAATACTGGGTGTTAACAGTAAAAGATCCACAAAAACAAGCTAGCACCACAGATCAAACTGGGGTGCTAAAATTTACATAAAAATTCTATGACTACTATTGCGCAGCAGAAGTTTCGACATGAGCAGGAGAGCGTGTTCCTTCGGGGATCGTGTTGTCTTTCAGAATATGTTGTTTGAAGGCCAAATTTTTATAATCTTCTCCAACTTTCATGCCTTCTTTCGCCTTTTCCAAAGGCACTCCAGACAAGCTTACGAGGCAGTTCATCGCATTCATCCCATAGGTGTTTTGCCTAAAGGTTTCCTTGTAGTTGTTGAGATACTTCCCGTTGGAAGCTAGTAGTCCATTTAAGGTGTTCTCATTGGCAAAATTACTGATCAAAATAGCCTTAGCAAAATTTTCGTTTCTATATCCATCTGGCTCATGAGCTTGGAATTTTTCAATACTTTCAACGCAGGTGCCAGTTTTCTTGTCGTAGATATTCATTTTGTCCATGAGGCCGGCAAGTCCAGCTCCTTGAAACCATGCAGTAGCTTTTAGTGCCTCTTCAAATTTTTTGGGGTCTTCTTTTTTTAAATTTTCTAAATAATCTGTTGTGGGATCTGGCTTCAATAAATTGACAATGTGATCTTTCGATCGGCAAAACATTTGCGGGTCCTCGTGGGTCTCTAAAAGTTTTTCAAGAGTGGGCAGAATCCCCCCTTTTATAGTTTTTACTCGTTCTTCAATTCCCATATCTATTGAAGGGCTAAGTACCCTGCCAACATTAATTAAGCCGACCTGATTCGAGACGTAAACGCCAAGATCTCCAATCTTTTTCTCGAAATTTTCAACCGTGTATAGGTGGTCAACGACATCCCTGACACAATCTTTAGCGGCGTTGGAGTTTTTTACCCGTTCTGCCTCGGCATAGTAATCGACAACGGGGCTAGGAGCATCGTCAGCTTCTCCCGATCCAGGCGCATGACCTTCTTTCGCGTCAGCGATCTCTACTTCTTTCTCTTTGTTTATTCGTTGAGATTCTTTAAGTTCTATATCTGCGGCAATGCTTAGAATTTGTTCTTCGGAAAGAGCACTCTCAATGGCGTCATTTCTATTTTTTATTTCTTCTTGCGATGAGCTGGGTTTCGCAAAGGCTTCACAAACACTAGGCGTGGCGGCGATTTGTTTGAAAAATGCTAACTTTGCTTCTTCTTCGCTCAAGTTGTTTCTTTCTTGATACGCCGATACGGCCTTCTTTAATGGAGAATCTGGAAAAACCAACTCTCCATCAACGATTTTCATGTTATCGCAAACCTTCTTAACGGAACATCCTTGTGGATTGTAGAGGTTTTTTAGGGCCGGTTGAATCAAGTCAAATTTGATATTTGCGCAGGCAGGGTGTGTGGTTGCCGGGTCGACTGCTGGACCTTGTGCTACTTGTTGGGCTACATCAACTCCAGTAGAGCTGTTTTCCCCTTGAGGAGCAGATGATGCGTTTGATGCCTGACCACCATTAGCTCCATGTTTCAGTTGATAGGCTCCAGTTTCATCTCTGGCGATCCTTGCTTGTCTTGCTTTCTCTTCCGCCTCTAGTTGTTTTTTGTAAGAGTCTAGTTCGGCTTGCTTGAGATCTTTATAAAGTTGTTCTTCTATGGGGTCGCCCGATTCTGGATATGATCCAGCTGCTCTCGCGCCGGCGTCGTAGTTTTTGTTGAAGGCATCTAACTGCTCTTGGAAGGGATTCGGTTGCGATTTAGGCGCCGCCGCGACTGGAGATCCATCGCTAATGGTCGCAGTTTTTCCAGACGAGTTGCTTGCGAGCGGAGCAATCCCGTTATCGCCGCCGTTGCCTGGCCCCACAGCTCTAAAATCTTCAGGTTTGTCACTCGGCGAATTCGGAGACGTGTGGCTTCCATCGCTGGATCCTGTTTTGCCAGCTGGATTTCTGTCGTCAGTCTTGAAGCCATACTCTGAGCCCCCTGGTTGCGGTGTAGGAGTGCTACCCGACGAGCCGCCACTTTGTGAATCTTTGTCATGACTGTTGTCGCCAGTGGAATTATCATTTCCTGAACTTGCCGATCTTCTTCCCGAGGATCTAAAAGTGGGTTCGTTATCCACTTTGATTTGCCTTGGCAGGGTATCTGAACCGTCAGATCCATAAAACGACGAGCCGCCACTCTGCTGAGCAGAAGCGTATTGAGTTTCTCCTGTGGATTCATCCAAATACTCTGTTCGAATGGCATCTTGCCAGTTTTTGGAGCTTTGATTCTTTGACTTAAGGTCTAAGCTGGTGAAAAGGCCGTCGGATGATGAGGCATCTTGGGAAGCATCAATATTCGTTCCAGTAAGAAGGCCTGCTCCAGATTCTGATCTATCGACGAGTTGCGCAGCTATAGTTTGGGCAAGTTCACGGTGAGAAGAGTCGTTAATTGAGAGCTGATAGTCTGAGCTCCCAATAACTTGACCCACAATGTTTTGGAGTGAATCATGCGCGTTCCGAAAGTCCCCGGTGTTGTCTCCTTGAGATTCCCCTTTACCTAAACCATCCGTTAAAACCTTGAGGTGGGCCATAGAGTCGGGATTGTCTAGGAATTGCTGGAATTGTTCGGGGGTTAATTTTACTCCCAAAAACTCCTCTAAGGTTTCTTGTGGAGACTTCTCATCACTTCCTACTCCAAAGTTTGCCTTTAGGGCTACTTCTTCTATTTCATCGAGCGAGGATAAAATGGTAACTTCAGTATCAAATTCAGCGTCAAAGTTAACATCTAATGTTTCAATTCTGCCGACAATATCACTGAGGTGATAAGCACTTAGGCTAGAGTATAATGCGGCGTCGAGGTTTGTTTTGGAATTGAAAAGCGGATCCAAATTGCCATCAGAGGATATGGAAAAAAATTCACTAATATTAAAGTCGGGAAGGTCGTTATAGTTTGCGGTTGTTGATAGCTGACCATTAGTCAAAAGTGTTGCCGCATGAGCATTGTATGGTGATGCGAGCAAAGAACATAAAATTGCAGACAAAATATACGGCTTATCAAAGATGTTTTTTTCAATCGTTCTTAAGAAACACTTCATATTTTATAATTCTTCAATGATTCAACTAAACGCTTGTAAATAAACGCCGTGATCGAGCCATTGCCCCTATAGTGCATAGAATAACAGAAAGTGCTTAGAGTTCGCAGGAGTTAATCAAAACTTAATATTTGATATGAAACGCTTTTACAAAAACCCAGAGTGGGCCAATAAGTAGATGTGCCACGTTTTGCGTGAAGGCTGGCGAACGTCCTTCATATTTCTTGTGGCCCCACAATTGTACGGTCCAGCCCACAGCGAAAAGTGTCCACAAAATATACACTGGGCAAAAAAGAGAAAGATAATAAAGACCAAAGCTAACGGGAGCGAAAAGCATGGTGATCTTAGGGCTTAGTTTCAAGTACCAGAGGTTGGCGCCCGCCCATAGAATGAGCGCCAAGTTGACTCCGCTGAATGGCAGGTCAAACATCGCTAGCAAACCAAAAAGGGAAAACATGATCAGGGGAACCCCTATGGTATGGAGAAGTTGATTGGTTTCATTTTTGTGGAACTCGGCGTAGTCATTAAAATAGTCGTTTAAATCTTTCATTGATTCTCCATGGCCTAGGCCCTGATTCAATTGTAGTGTCGAATTGTGGTGAATACAAAGTGACAATCGATCTTTCTCAGATGTTGCTGGTGCTTGCGATCTCACTAGGAACGGGGGCGCTCGCGTCTCTGATGGGACTTGGCGGCGGAATTATCTTGGTCCCTGTGTTTACACTTTTGCTCGGTATTCCTTTCCCTGTAGCGGCTGCAACTTCTATCGTGGCAGTAGTGGCGGCTTCAAATGGGGCGGCGCTAAAGTTTCACAAGAGTGGATTGACGAATGTAAGTTTGGGGCTCTGGTTAGAAATCGGAACTGTGGTCGGTGCGGTTCTCGGTGTATTGGCGGTGGGGGTGATCAGCCCTAGTTTCTTATACTTTTTTTTCGGGGCGACTTTGATTTTGGCAACTTTAACGATGTTGAAGGGGCGGCAAGACTTAAGTCGTGAAGACAATTCAAAAACTCCGAGCTACCCCCTGTCCGCAGCGCTCGGCTTGAATACGGAAGATTACAAAGTGCGCCGCCCCGTATTGGGGCTGTTTCTGAGTGTCTTTGCAGGTGCGCTTAGTTCTATGCTCGGAGTCGGGGGCGGGATTGTGAAGCTTCCACTTATGAACGCAGTCATGCAGGTACCCCTTCGCTGCGCAGTCGCAACTAGTAGTTTTATGATTGGTATTACAGCAACGACTGGCGCTTTTATGTATTATCTTCAGGGCAAATTGGACTTGGCATTGGTGGCTCCGACGGTGGTTGGTGTTCTGGCCGGGGCGTATTTTTCGTCTCAATTTCTAACAAAAATTCCGGTGTCTCTTATCAAGAGGGCGTTTGCACTTATTGCATTTGTTGCAGCGATTCGAATGATTGTGAGGGGAGTTGAAATGCTATGACGGTTGCGATTTTAAGAATTGGAAATTCACTCTCACTATTATTGTTCATTTTGGCGATTATCCTCTCGGCAGTTGGAGAGGTTGAGATTGTGTTGGGCCTTATGAAATTCGGATTGTTCACGCTTCTTTTTACTCCGGTTTGCCGTTTAGTTTTTGTGGGTTGGGAATCCCTCAAGGGCGGAGAGTTTCGGGCGCGCAAGTGGATGGCTCTAGTTGTGATTATGCTGCTAGTGCTTTCCATTCTTTTGGGAATCCGTCATTGACGTTAAATATTTGAAAATATTCAATAAAATATTGAGGTCAAAGCTGCGGAAAAACCTCTATTCTGCCGATAAGTAGTTGATGACAAAGAGACTCGCAAATATTCAGCAAAGTAGCCGGCCTAGTTGGCTCTCGCTGCTTCTTCTTACTCTTGCGATCTCCAGTTGTTCAAGTCATGGCAGCCGAGTTCCCGCCGCCGATCAAGAGGCCCAATTCTATAGTGAAACTCATGACGAAGATGGAAGACTGCGACCTCAATACGAAGGTGTTTGGCAGCATTATCAATCCCTTTCCGAAAAGGAAAAATCAGACTTCATTGCAAACAGTAAACTAGATTTTAAAAACGACAATGCCCTCGCGCCTTTGCCTCGTCTCTTAACCGAAGAAGAATCTCTAGTACTCAAAACCGGAGTCGAACAGCGATCCAAAGCTCTAGTGGCATTCTTGAAAGATCATTACAGCGGGAAGAAGTCCTATCTGAATGATGTGATTCCGAAAGAAGTCATAGATCGCATCATTAGAAGGAGCGGGGAAGAAGGTTTTGAGGGTCTTGTTGATCCTGATAGAATTGCATTTCCTTATGGGCCTGACATCATTCGCGATAAGCAGGGTGTATGGAGAGTATTGGAAGACAATCCTGGCTTCATCGGAGGCATTGGCGATTTGAGAGTAGCCCGAGAAACTTTTCTAAAGAGAATTCCTGAGTATAAAAATTTGCTCGACCTCAAAGACAAGCCGGACGACTACTACAAAGAAATTGGAAAACGATATAAGGCTTCCCCAGGAAAGGGGCGCGCCGTCGTCTATATGATTCCTCCTTACGCAGACAATGAAGACCTACGATTGAAGAAACTCTATGCCGAACAAGGGTTGCAGATTGTAACGCCTTATTCAGCAGCAAAACTTGTGACCACAGACAAGGGGCTTTACGTCGAAGAGAAAAAAGGGGCCACAATTTCCCGTTATCGAGTCGGGTATCTCGTGTTAAATGGCGAGCACGCTTGGGTAGATACGGATCACCCTGCTACTCGTATGCGGGGGATGTATGAAGACATCAATTATTGGCTCTTCACAGAGAAGCCTCAGAAGCTTAGCGTTAGAAAAAAATTAAAAGTCCTGCTCGAGGAATTTGAGAAGACAGGAACGATTGATGAGGAAAAATATTTTGCTACCTTCAAAGACGGAAATATCACTCCGTATATGAGGTATCAGGATAGGTATGCACAGCGGCTTAAGGGCTTTGTGGATCTTTGGAGCAAAGGTGCTTTTGAAATGAACTACACTCCGGGCGTAGACTTTATTGGAGACAAGGAATTCACTCAGTATGTTGAGAAGCTTGTGAGATTCTATCTTGGTGAAGAGCCTATCTTGAAAAATGTGCCAACGTATGATTTTGCGATCATGAGAGGCGGGCGCTTGGTGCTCGATCAGAAACTCTTTAATAAAGTTGCAGACGACAAAGCGAACTATGTGATCAAGCAAGTTGATGGAAGAGGCGGAGAGGGGATTTGGGTGGGGTCAAAACTTTCCGAAACAGAATGGAAGAAAGGCCTCGCTGCTGTTAAGGCGCATCCCCAGAAGTTTCAAGTTCAAGAATACAAACACCTGTCCGTAATGGGAGATTTGATTGTCGATCTTAGGATGATCTCTGTTGTTGATGCAAAAGGGACCTATGTTTCACCTACGCCGTGGGGCAGAGGTTTGCCACTTAAAGGCAATGGAAAAGTTAACCTTAGCGACGAAGGGCTTGAGGTTGCCATTGCGGTTGTGAAGTCGCGACAGAGCTGTTCAAAACACCTCGTTGATCTGCATCAATAGTCGCCGGTAAAATACTTGGTTCTAGCCTATTCGTTCAAAAGATCATCTTTTCTCAAATAGAGGATTAGGCTGGAAGAAATGAGATTTACGACCATCATGATTCCCATTGGATTGTCGCCAAAGCCTAGATGTGTTGTGTGGGCGATTAGGGCTCCAATCATTATCGAAACGCTCATAAGGGCGCCGATGGAATGCATCTTGGGTAGGAGAAGGCAGAGTATCGCTCCACATTCAATGATTCCTATAATGAACCTTCCATAAGGCTCCATGCCTAGAGTTTGAAAGAGTTCGATGCTGTTGGACGAAGAGGTGATCTTCGACCAAGCAGGTCCCATCAACAAAACAGCGGAAAGGATCTGTAGAATCCAAAGGACTACGGCTCTCATGATCGCGCCTCCAATAGTGATGTGGGCATGAAAAGGTTGCCCGGACTGAGGTCGGAATACTTGCGTTTGCCAATGGCCGCGAGAAGATCAAGGTGTTCCTTTTCAAGGGCTTTGACGTAATTATAGACTCGATCAGATTTGAGCTCGATATCTAGACCGTCTTGCAGGCGTGGCACATGGGTTGTGATGCCAGCGGGACAGGTGTTCTTATTGCACTGAAGAGCTTGAATACAGCCGATCGCAAGGAGAAATCCTCGGGCACTATAGCAGGCGTGAGCTCCCATACTCATGGCCATAAATTGTTTCGTGGGATTGATGAGTTTTCCCGCACAAATGAGCTTGAACTTGTTCTCGATCTCAAACTCATTAATGAATTTTCTCATGATGGGGAGTGCGGCAAATAGTGGCACTCCCACATCATCCATGAACCCTTTGGGAGCTGCTCCCGTTCCCCCTTCGCCGCCGTCGATGGAGACATAATCGGGAAAAATATTTTGTTTGATCATCTCACTCAGCAAGGCGCGTACTTCCTCTTTCTGTCCATAGCAAAGCTTGATTCCCACAGGGAGTTGGGTCACTTCCTGAATTTTTCGTACAAATTTAACAGTCGAGGCGGCGTCCTTGCATTCGCTATGGTGTGCCGGGCTCACAACGTCATAACCTTTGCCGACTCCACGAAGTTCGGCAATTTCATCTGTGATTTTTTCTTTGGGGAGCAGACCGCCTTTTCCGGGTTTAGCTCCTTGTGAAAGTTTGATCTCAACCATTTTGATAAAGGGGTTCTCGCATAAGCTCTCAAGCTTGGACTCGTCAAGGTCTCCGTTCTCGTGCCGAACTCCAAATTTTGCCGTTCCGAGCTGAAAAGTAAGATCACATTCTTCCATAAGATGATATTTGGGATAGCCGCCTTCACCAGTATTCATCGTCATTTCAGATTTTTTCGCTCCACGCGCGAGGGCTCTAACGGCGTTTGACCCCAGAGATCCGTAGCTCATGGCGCTGATCATGATTGGCTTGGTGATGGTATGAATATTCTTAATGCCGCGTTCTTCACCAAAGCGAAGTTCAAACTTTTCAACCTGATCATGGTCGACGGGGAAAAGAGAATGCCAGAGCTTAATCTCTGTGGCATCATATTCTCTTTGAGAGCCAAAAGCAGCCGAGGAATCAATCCCTTTCGCTTTTCTGTAAACATCACTTCGCTCCACTCGATTAAAGGGGCGTTCCTCGGTGTCGCTTGAATATAGGTACTGCCTAAACTCTGGACCAATACTTTCCAAAATGTATCGAGCTTGAGCAAGAATTCCAAAGTTATGTAAAAGTGCATGCGTCTTCTGTCCGCGTAAAAGGTAAAAATTCAAGAGCGTGAGCACGATAAACCCCACTGTGAAGAAGTGGAGATAGAACGATACAAAATGCCCTAGCACTCCAAAAAAGATTGCTAACGTAGGCAAGGCCCGGTTGGCAATCTTTGCCATAGATTCTAAATTCACCGAAATTCGATATTCGCGCACATCTTCAATCTAACATAGCCCTCATTGAACCCAAGAGCGCCCACCTAAATTTCTTGGCGGAAACCGACTAGTACCCGCGGCGACTTTCCAGGGTTCTTTCCACCATAAGCCGAAAGATCTTCTGAAGGGTCAAGGATGCGTTCGGGCCTTCAATCACTTCTAAAGCTCGAATGATCGCCTCAAAAGTAGCAAGGCCTCCAAGTTTTGGTTCGTGTCTCAGCTTGTATTCGGTGGGGGCGCCTTCAGGGAGGGTCACGTGTTTGATGTTGGCGACGGCGGGAATGCGTTTGTGCACTTTTGAAGCTTGCTTCCAATTGCCATCGGGGAGCAAAAGCGTTGGGGGGCCTGATAGTGTTTCTAGAAACGTGGCGTTCAATATCTCAGCTTTTTCTGATGGATA
>Ga0100385_1005768_pt1 | contig 10301 bp, 10 predicted proteins | sample CryGeymeta201509_FD_81543 | JGI IMG/M metagenome (GOLD analysis project Ga0100385, IMG submission 81543) | Groundwater microbial communities from Crystal Geyser aquifers in Utah, USA - Crystal Geyser metaG 2015-09 | ecosystem: Environmental > Aquatic > Deep subsurface > Groundwater | place: USA...
AAAGACCTCGTTGTGCAAACTGGCAATCGCCTCAAAACTGTCCTCCATGCTGTAGTACTTCACAAGAGCCATGTTCTTCTCGTTCGAGTAGCATAATATCTTTACAGCCTACACCCGACCGTACTCCCCAAATATCTTGTATAGTGTGTGCTCACGACATGTGTCCTTCTTCAAAGAACTCACGTGCAAAGTGTTGGAAGGAGAGTTCACCGTCAGCGATCGGTGAGGAGTGAACCTGAATATCACAATGATGTACCTGTCAAAAGACTTGTCGTAAAAAACGCACTAGCAGGACTCTCCCTCTTGAGGAAGGCCCTCCTCCGCTGACTCGGGGTACTGTAAAATGAGGGTATTTCCCATGAGGACCCGCTAGTTAAGATACGTTCGAGCTATGGCAGCAAATTACAGGGTCCTGAACTTGATGTAGACCCTGCTGCCCTTTTTGCTGATGAAGGAAAGGTTGCCGAAGTTGCTGAACAGGTTATAGATATGCCTGATCTTCAGGTCCTTTTTGAGCTAGAACCGCAGAAGAGGAATGCTGCTGCTTTAGGCCTCCTTGATCTTCAGGGAAGGGTTGATCCTTTAGAGGCTGTTGACCGAAGAGTTGTAGGTCGACATTGGTTTGTGCTCAGCGGAGTGAGAAGAATGCTGCTCAAGGATGTTGTTTATGCCATGATGGATCATATGCTCAAACTCGTCTTCCTAGCTTATCATCGGGTGCTGATTGTGGTGAGGTTGGACCTGGAACTGAGGGTGCACCATGGTAGGCATCATGTTGACCCGTTGGATCTCGTCCTGCAGCCTTCGAGGGTTGTCAGTTTTGCTTCTAGGAACGAAGGGAGTAAAGGCCGAGTCCATGATATAGTCTTCGTTGAAGAGTTAGTTCTCTTAGCTCTGGTAGGACCTGCTCATTTGATCGAACTTCCGGACGTACTCGTTCCTCATTTCCTAAACCAGGGTAAAGTCTGCGCCCTAGCTGGTCTAATTTTTGAGGTCGACGTTGCTGAAGTTGCTGAAGTAGATGTTCATTTTGCAGATCGCTCCAAGTAGCTTGGTTCCGTCCAGTCCCTTCTTCGCCTGCATACCTTTTATCATACCTGAATAGTTCCATCTGTACCTGTTAGGCGCTGTCTTGTTAGGCGTACTAGACGAATAGCTTAGTGACCTAGCCCTTATCGAAAATGAGGACCTGCGTTAGAAAGAGAAAACCTTGATAATGGGCCCGAATTTTGAGAATTTTTAGTAGACGAGGTGGTTGGTGACTTAGAGGGCGATGGTGTCGTAGATGCAGACCAGCAACACTCGAGAAGGCTCCTGCTTGTCAGATTGCTGCTGCATGCGTCGGCCCGCGGACATCTGCATTTATTGTTATTATAGGCATCACCATCGACACTTGCCTCACAATCAAAGCCAAGAAAATGGTTCAAGGAAGTAGATAATAATAAATAGAAACATGGAGGAAGAGGGGGGGGGGCAGATGAGGAAAAAAACGGATGAGCCAAGGTCAACTGGGAGTAAGCAGAAGTATTTTGAGATTTTAGTGAGTAAGGGGCGAATATGAGTAAGGAATATTCGAATCGACCGAGATAGCCAACACTGGAAATCAACTGATTGTTGGCATCTGTCGATAATGACATTATCAACAACAAAGTGACTGATTTGCCAGATCTGGCATGCAAATCTGTACCGGCCTTCACAGGCAACCCTGAATGTATGGCACCAGATAAGGACAGTGATAGGTCATTTGATGGTCATTTGATGGGCATGTGTGCTATAACATAATAGATAATCAATGGAAGGGGAAATCAGTTTGGAGAGGTTTTTGGATAAGATGGGAACCGACTCCCTCTACAGGAAGGCTATCAACCAGCAAATGAAACATTTCGACATCAAATGCAAGGAGCTCCTCAAAACAACCCCCAAAGCCGTCAAACATCAGCAATAATACCTCGCAGCCAAGGTCAAGTAGGCACCCGAAGAGGCTGGGGAGTGGTCCTAGCCCGAGAAGAAGCTATTCAACTGGGTGTTGCTGTGCTACCTGTATCTCCACAAAACGACCGTTCCAGATCTGGTACTCTTTCTCTGAAAATAGACCGATCAGGACTGCCACAATCTGTCTCAGTTGACCACCTTCAAGTCGGTCCCTCTGGTCAGGTATCACTGCTTCAGCGTCCTCAAGCAGCACAAAAGACCCACATGGAACAAGGAGGAAGATGAAATATTGTACAAAATACTCGCAGTGTAAGGATGTCAACAGCTAGGGACAAACAGTTTGAGACAGTCGGAATGTGGAGCCAGGTCTCAAGGTAGTTATTCTTGAAGGGAAAACAAAACACCTTCAAGTCCGGTAAAAACTGCAGAGAAAGATGGTTCAACCACGTCGATCCCAGCATCAACAAGCACTGGACAAAATAGGAGGACCTCATCATGCTCGAAGAGGTGCTCTCCAACGGTCGAAAATGGTCAAAGGCTATCGCCCTTCTCCACGGGAGCAAAAGCTAGCACATGATAAAGAATAGGTTCCACTCTCTCCTCAAAAAAAAGCAGCACGAGGTCAGTTAAGAGGATGAAGACAAGGTCGTACAGTTGATCATCAATGACATCAAGAAAGAGTTGTAAAAAGAAAAGATGGCTAAGGAAAAATAATAAAAATAAGCCAGGTAAAAAGCCAGTTTGAAGGTTGAGGAAGGATCTGCAATTAGAGTGACCAGGTCAAGCTCAAATAACTCCTTTAGATCATTCAAGAGCAGAAAGGGCAGTTACGAACCAGGGGATTTTATGATCAACAGCCAGAATATATTCGGATTGGGAGACAACGGAGAGACCTACCAGTGGTTGGGAGAGAAAGGCTTTTTGAAGGAAGAGTCGGAGTAGGACGAGAAGGACGAGAAGGAGGGCGTCCAGGCAGGTTTCGGTGCTGACTTTGGACTCAATGAGAGCTTGAAGTATCGACTATCTTCTCCACTTCCACCGAGCCCTGCCAATTTCGGGGAGTAATGTTGTTTCAAGAACTACACAGGATTCGTCCAGAATATCAAGAAGGTCTGACGTGTTTCTTTATTGCATGCTTTCTTGCAGCTGTTGATATCAGGGCGACTGACTGTGCTGTCAGGGACGGATTGACTGAATGGGTATCAGCAGGGGCAGCCAGGATATGCGATGTATAAAGTCTTTACGGCCCTTATCTATTGGCTGGATCTAGAGTAGTAGACCAGCCAGATGTGGTAGAGACCGGAACAGAGGGTTTTGAGGACTGCGTTGGTAAGACTGTTATTATAGCTGTCGGTCAGCCATAGGGCCTGAGCCAGGTCAATCTTAAGAAGGATCTAAGGGTTGAAGGGTTTATGGAATTACAGGAAGGTTCCACACTGGATGACGAGTTCCCATTGCTAGTTGCACTACATGAGGTATAGCTGGTCGAAGCAGAGCCAGAGATCAAAGAGAGCATTGAAGGATTATAGGGTGGTCTGTGTTTTGTTGCAGGAGGGCTACATGTTGGTGTGGATTAACAAAGAGGAGGACAGGGAGATAGAGTATGAGTTAATGCTGCCCAGAGAAGAATAGAGGGATTTGATTGTTGACTACTATGCCAGAGTGACTGGGCTGGCTGAGGTGAAGTTGGCGTACTGAGCGGGCAGAGAGACAGAGGCATTATTGTTGCACTGTCCATTTGCTGCCACCAAGAGGAGGATGCTTATAAAGGAGGAAGCGATGAGTTGGTGCAGATAGGGAAGCAGGTACTTCATTATCTCTTCTAATTATAGTGATTATATAACTAGCTATTACTCAATGCAGGAGCTACTTGTTGAGGAGTACAGAGCGTTCATCCAGGATGTCCAGAATCTGACCTTCCTCTCCCTCCAATAAAAGTTCAAGCAGTCCCAGGACCCTCTCCAGCACCTGATTGGTTCGTACACTCCACAGTTGCATCACTACGAGCCACCCATCGACTAGCACACAAAATAAGAGGCCTCTCTTCGAAAAACGCCGGCCTTCAATCATAAGCAAAAATTCAATAACACCGATAACCTCCACCGGTCAGTTGTCGACTCCTTCAAAGGATTCCTCCTCAGCTAAATCAAAGATTTCAGAGAGTACCTAAGACTAACAGTTGACATCGACCACCTCAGCCATACGCTCTCCAAAATATAAAGCCTGAGATTCAATAGTCCCGAGTTCAACCTTGTCTTCTACCTCTATACTGCCTCCAAAAGGGCTATCAGAATGTACCTAAGACTGAGAGAGGAAATTATCAGGTCCTGCACCTTCTCCCCCTCAATGTACCTCCCTATTTCGACCCACAACTCGGCAAAGTATGCCCAAAGGTACCACTACTTAGACAGCATTATGGTGCCTCGGAAAGACTGGGGTTCCCTGGTCAATCAAGCAGGCTTCGAGTATGAGGATTAGCTGGCTTCTATGTTGCTGAGCTAGAGGAACGAGTAATTGTAGGTTAAGGTAGGGTGTCCGCAGTCGAGCTAGTGTCTTACTGTTTATGGCTGAATAGGCAAACAGGTCAGTCTCCCTCCAAAAGCAGTCAATGATCTCAATAATGCTTGCTGCCTATCAGCCGCATACTATAACAACTACAACAATTCCTTCAGATACAGGATATAAATTGAGCAGGGCAGGTGGAACAGAGTAAGCTAAACAGATGAGATTCAAAAGGCCTGGTTGCTCCATTAGCATACTTCACAACTTCATATATCAATCTATCTCTCCTATACTTTCCATCCCTCCAGTCGATCTGTGTCCTGCTCTGATACTTCTCCTCCTCTTCGCTCAGGGTTCGCCTCTGAAGTTCTCGAAAATGTTCTATACCTTCCCCTCAGCATGCTGTTGTTCTATGACCTCAGTCTCTTTCCATCTCTGCTCTCCTTGTTACATCCCAAATAAGCCATCTTTGGATTCTTTATTGGACCGGCAGAGACAAGATCACGTCTTGAGTGCTTGGATATTTGTGCTTTCCTTCCGGTTGCCTACAGCCATTTATGTTCAGGCTCGTACAGTTAAATTTCCATGATTTTTTTGCTAAGCCAGTCTCTGGTTCCTCTCGAAGGAGTGGGAACTGTCCTGTCAGGAAGTGAGTTCTAAGTCTTAAAGTGGCCTGTCTTTCTTCTATCCATATCGATACTCACTGAGCTAACAATAATCCTCGAGGTTTAATGTAATTAGACGGGTGAATTAGAAGAGAGAACGGGGCACTTTTGAATGCCAGCCCTCTGTACTTTGGATAGTTTTTTTTTTGTTCTCGTGCTGCAGTAGTCGGTGAATGTGAGGTTGATATGCTCCTTGAGGGGCCAATTAAGACAGATACTGTGGCTGGTGCCTGTTCCTACGGTCGATATTCTCCACTCTTTTCGACCTCCCTTCAATTTTAGAGCTATCGACATTGAATAAGAGTCAGTGAGAAAGAAAGTTATAAGGAGTTTGCACAGTTTAGTGAATTTGCATAGAGAAAGGACAATCGATGGCCAAAAATGATTTAAAGGATAAGCATTAATATCAATCCGAGTCTATCAAAAACTATTAATCACTGGAGTCACTTTCTGCAGGCTCCTTCAGCAACCCCTTCTCACCGAGATTCTTAAGGTAGAGCTGCATCTCTTCAAGGTCTTCTTTCTTCATTTTCAGCAGGTCGAAGGTGAATTTGGATACCCTCTTTTTTCTTCTCTGCCCCTTCGGAGGACAAAACCGAAGGGCAAACTCCTAGAGCTTGTCCTTGGGCATCCGAAGCATATCCTTCCCTATCCTCTTTCTCTCCTTGAGTCCCAACTCCGGCTCATCGGCATATGACACGGCATTCTTTATGAGCCTTCCTCTAGAAGTGTATCGTGGTTTACGAACAGGATTTTTCAAGCTTTGACTCCTCGAACTACTTCTCTGAGAAAGAGACATGTTTGGCGATATATTTTGGATGCTCATGGAGAGAGTGTCTGTCTGTTGGCCATGAAATAATGCAGGGCTGAACCTGTTCTGATGCAGGCGAATGTAAGTAATCAGCTATTTTTGTAGCTCCCTCACCTTCTTCTTTATGCTAGCCGAATCCCTTGCTCTGAAATAGGCTGAAAAGAGACGTTTTAAGTCGTGCTCGAGGAGGGAAAGACTGGCTCTTTTTGATTGCTTGGACTGTAATAGCTCAACGAGTAGATCCATTTTGGGGGAAGTATTGGCATTTTTTATTCCTTAGAAGAGATAATGGCTGAAGAAAGAGGCCAATGTGTTCTGGACAGCCTCTTCCTCAGTCAGTGGACCCTCCTACACTCTTTCCTAGCCCAACATAAGATTCTCCCTATTCTGTACAGCCTATAGTGAAGACTCAAACTGAAAAGATGACTGTCTGGACTGGAGAGAGGGATGCTCCACCGGATTCTAAACAAAGGTGACTTTTTTGTTTGCTCTTTTGTTTGTGCCAACATTCTCATTGCTTCCTGATTGTGCCCTTTCTCTTTGGTTTTGAAAATAATAATATCCTTTGACATTTTTCCTGCCCTTGGACACCAGCACACAACTATAAGATTTGGGAAGAAAGAGGCGAGTCAGCACCTCTGCCTGCTGTTTTGTCAACAAAAATAAAACTGGCCCTTTAGTCTCATTCCTTGTGTATTAAGCTTCTAGAGAGTGACTTTGCTTCATTCTGTTGCTGTTGACAGGCGTTGCTAGCTTTGGGATGGAGAGCCTCCACGTCGATGGCTTAATGGCTATTGATGCATATTTATAAATCGGTCAGCTGAGGGACCTGATTCAATAGTGCTAATTGGAGCTTCATGGAGCAGACAATCAAGTGGCTATCAGGCTTCCTGCTTCTTCTCCTCGGTTCTGACCTTGCCCCGAGAGTTGGTCACCTTGACTCTGATCTGCTGGGCTCTCTTCACGATCTCAGCTCTTTTCTGAATCAAATACTGCTTACTCTTGAGCTGACGTTGTGGGCGATCTCGGCACAGAAGGTTCTGTTGTTCATCAGAAGAACGTCCAAGTCACTAATACTGCGGACCACGAATTTTTTCAGGCCGTTGGGTAGGTAGTATCTGGTCTTGCGATCTGATCCGTATCCGATTTTTGGCATTTTTTTGTTGCCTCTGAAACGTCTGCGCATTCTGTTGTCAATGCCTATGTTGAGACAGGAGAGTACCTCTGGGTCTTCTCCAGCTTTCAGCCAGTCTGCCTCCATAGAGGTCGGACTGGAAGCGGGTGAACTTGAGAGTTCTCTTCTTGACGATTCTCTTCCTGAGGAGGGGTGTCGATTTGACCATTGGAATATTTGATATTAATTAATTCAATAAAGTGTCTTGCTGTGAGAGGGCGAGCATAAAGCATCATCTTTGCTGAAGGGCCTGGACCACACTGCTCTTGAGGGTGTTCTTGGACTTGTACTAGACCAACTGCTGGATGTTGCTTCTGACTACTTCATCCTGTGGTATCTTGGCTCTTGCTCTCAGCTCAGTCTTGCCGTGCTTGCCCTTTCGGCCTTTACGCTATGCCTTATTTGCTGTATTTGCTTTTTGCTGGGAGCTGAAAGTCTCCTCGATAAACTTCCTCATCTGTTCCTCCTCTTTTTTCATCTTATCTACTCCTGCTATAATTATCAACACCGGCAGTCATATCTTGAATTTATAACTAGCATCCAAATTGCCATGAAAGCCAATAATTCTCTTTTCCGCACAAACACCTCCTCACCTCCTTAGAGTCACGAACCTCCTTTATAGCATTCAGCTGATGGTGCTGTGTTGGTAAGCTAAAGTAATTCCAGCAATTTCACTAGTGAATAGGATGTCTCTTCAGATGGGCTGACAGTGTTAGAAGGACACTCAGAAGAGTGGGAGGGTGATAAGTATTATCAGCAAGAGTTGAAACAGCCAGTCGTGAAGGTGGAAAATAATTTGAGGAGCAGGAAAGTTTCCAACTTGGGAGAAGGGTACATTAGGAATATAGGCGAGGAAGACGATACACTCCATAAAGTATAGCTGACAGACCAGGACCTCTACTATCTAAAACACAACAAAGACAGCTTCACCTATCATGATTTCCATATACTCACTCCCCAACTACTCGCTCATGTATACCAGCACCTCTTCCATAAAAGACTCAAAACAGCCAACAGGAGGGCCATTGAGGACGAGGTCAGAACTTACCTGTAAAAAGCAAATGATTATGGGTGCCTTTCTGTCATTGAGATCTTAAAGGAATAAGACGAGGGTATGTTTTAACGAATAGTCAATATTATTGCCGAAAGGTGGCATTTCAGATGGAATGAAGCCTAAATATTCGAGTGCCATCCAGCTGCTCCCAAAGACAGTTTTCTCCCTTACAGTGGAGATGCTACCTCTAAAAAGAGCAAAAGAGTCACCAGGACAGCAGCTGCCAAAAGGAAGGCTCGTCTGAGATAGTTGAAAAGAGAGAATTATAATATGAGGAAATATATCATAAAAGAGGAGAACAAGCTAGACAAAGAGATGGGTGACCTTCTGAAGGCAGCTGTGAGAGCGATGAGTTACATCCCGATGCTGGAAGAGGACCAGGAGTTATTCGAATGGATGAGCACGTAGAATTCACCACATCCCAAGGAAGTAGAGGCAAAGATAATAGATTCGATCGAGATGCTAGAGCAGTGGAAGGAGTAACAGAGGGGACTCGTTGAATCATCCCTCAAACTAGACAACCTGAGGAAGAAGAGCCAAATGCCAGTGATAAGTTTGCTAGATTAAAATTCATGAAAATAAATAAGAGATTCAGCAACAGCAGAGGCTGCTTGATTAAGGTTAGGCTTCTCTTATTGTTGTCTTTGACTTGTATGGGTTGACCTTACTGCTGCTGGTGATCTCATGTCTGGATCGTTTAAGCTCCAGCATCTAGCGACTGTGCTCGTCTCCCTCGTACAGAAACAGTTTGATTACCCCATTTTATGGTCGAACGTGCTTGAGTATCTGGGAAACAGTTGAGTCCTCGGACACTCCTCTCCCGTTCTTCTAAAGGGTTATGTATACGTTACTGCTTCTTATCTTATCTAGCTCTATGAGGTACTCGAAGACGTTTTTCACCTTTGTCTTTGCCTACACTTCCAGAACAATTTCCTTGACCTTTGAGGTGCTTAGCCCAGGCCTTCCCATCAGCCTGACCCCGATTTTGTACATCAGTGCTTATAAGTTACTATAATTAATAGATGCAACGCCATCCACAGATCGAGAATGAGCCTAATATATGATGGTAGCATGAATTATAGAAGTTGAGAAGCATCAAGAGGAAAATACTGTTTTGGACTTCATACTCCACTTGTAAGAGCAGTTGTTATCTGCCCCAATCGGATGGAGAATCAGCTTATTCGAGTGGGGACCGAGTTGCACCTTCTTCTAACCGACCTCAACGTTCTTTGCTGTGTACTCCAGCTCCTCCAATACCTTCTTTGTCCCCCGATTTTCATAGTACATGCACACGTATCCAAATAGGGCTCCCTGATATCTTAATAGTCCTTGGGGTGTTGAACTTTGCAGATATTCTTCTTCTCTGTCCTTGATGAAGGCTATCAAAAAAGGCCTGAGGTCCAAGTTTCCTGAAATTTGCTCAAAATTGATGTCTTAGGACTCGCTGTAAAGAGAAAGAGTGAATATTTACTGAGGGTAGAGGTGCTTCCCTTTCTTTCCTCCGATTTATCCGAGTATCAAATACTGTTTTGCCTCTAGATCAACCTAGAGGAAGCAGGCTTGCTTGGAGTTGAAGTCAGATGCCATAGAGCGCACTATCTTGAAGCCTCCCTTGGAAGTCGACACCTCAGCTATCAGGATCCGAATTATGTCGTATGAAAATTTGTGATCGAAGAATTTTTTGTGCTTTTGATGAATGGTCGCATAGATCTTTCCAGGCTTGTTGATAGAAATCAATATTCCACCTCTGCTGCTGCTCAGCTCTTTGTGCTCAAAGGTCTTGTAGAAGTATGAAAAATTCCTTCTAACTTTGCAAACAGAAATGACTTCGAAGTTTTTCTCAAGAGTGGCCTAGTTGACCCAAAAAGATCCCAGCTCTGGCTGGTTGGCCAGCTGATAAGGCACATTAAACTGTGCCTTGGTGTATCCTCTTGGATCTCTTAGGTTCAAGTAGAGCTTATCTTCAATGAGGTCGTAGTTGAGGATGTTGTAGGAATGCATCGGAGATATGCCCTGATCAGCCACTTGGGTCTTTGATGCAATGACCAATCCGTATCTGTTGAGAAAAGCTGACTTTATACCCTTTCTTAGTTCCTGTCTGTCCTTGAGGTCCAGGTATGCGGATGGGGCTCCAGTAAGATCCCTGAGGGCGTCGTTGGCGTG
>Ga0100385_1005771_pt1 | contig 10295 bp, 11 predicted proteins | sample CryGeymeta201509_FD_81543 | JGI IMG/M metagenome (GOLD analysis project Ga0100385, IMG submission 81543) | Groundwater microbial communities from Crystal Geyser aquifers in Utah, USA - Crystal Geyser metaG 2015-09 | ecosystem: Environmental > Aquatic > Deep subsurface > Groundwater | place: USA...
CAATGTGTGTTTTGGTAATTAAATATTATTTATTTAATCACATATTTATTTACTTACTTAATCGTAGACAATCATTTATTCTGATTTTGAAATCGAAAACTTTTTCAAAATGCCTTGTTTTAACTTACATTTTCAAAAAGGAATTATGTATCAGGCAATTGATTACTGTTTGGCAAAAATTGGTAGAATGAAGGATCAACATGAGTAATAATTAATTTTACTTTAACTTTATATTAATTAATTTATACTAAAGATACCTCGTGACCAAATTTCAATTTTGGGTATTAAAACTAATGAACTCTAATCTAAACTTAACTGCTAACTTTACTCCAGTTCCTCCAATTTCATCTCAAGAACTTTCAGCTGCTTTAGATCATCTTGAAAAGTTTATCAGTAATTATAAACAAGGCTCAAGAGATGACTTTCCTAATATTAATAAGTATTTTGCGATTAAAGTAATGTATGAGTTGGGTTATTACTACTTCTTATTGAGTTCTTATAAATCCTCAAACTCAGATGAGAATATAAAGCTATATACTAATAACTACCAAAATTACTTTACATCAAGCCTTGAATTCTTAAATAACTTAATCAATATTAATAACATTAACAGTAACGATAAAGGAGAAAATTCATATGAATTTACTTACTTCGACAAAGAAAGTTTAAAACTAGTCCTTGAAAGTAACTCAAACTCAAAAGTATTTGATTTCCAAATTGAGTCAAGCATTTCTACAGAAAATAAAGATGTTATTATGGTAGAAGATTCTAATATTATTAATGCTAAGTATAAATTAAATGATCCACAAGATTTAAAAGAGTTAATAGAAAAGATGGGCAATATTAGTCATCAAGATAAGCAAATAATGGAAAATTTAACGATTGATGATAATAAAACTTTAGAATTATTTACACCAGATGAGTTAATAAAATATTCTAAGAATATGATACTAATAGCAATGAATGATTATTCGAAGTTGATTTATACACATATGTATATTAAGAGTGTTGAGCAATATTGTAAGAATAATGAAAAGAGAAATGTAAATAGTGATGATCCTGAGTTTAAATTTAAACTAAAAAACCTCGAACTAGAAAACTATTTCCACTTAGCATTAACCTCAGTAATCGATTTAATTTATAAACGCGAGGACAAACTCCAAAACCTAAACTTTCTTAAAAATCTTTCTAAATACATAATTACCAATTCATTAACAAATGATTTAGAAATAAGTGGATTATTACATGGTTCACTTCTCAACTTTACATCTAATTTCTCTAGTATTTCTAAGTATTTTTCTGATTTTGTTGAATATTTCAATAACGATACTGAAAAAAACAATATAAGCAAAGTAAATCAAATAAAGTTCATAAATATATTTATAAAGATTAATGAAGCAGTAAAAAATGTTAATACTTGTACTGTCGAAGGAAACATGCTTGTAGAAATTATTAACTTGATTTGTTATTGGTTTAATATCCAAAAAGAAGGAAGGATAACAATAAAAGAGAATATTATGTGTATAATGATAAAGACAATTAAGAATACTGATTTCTTGAATAATTTGAAGATTATTTTGATAGAGTTTATCAAATTCATCTCCGAAAAGAAAACTTTAAAAAAAACCGAAGATGACATATACGACCATCTATTTTCTATCAACTCTAACGTTTTTAAAATAAACACTTTACTTAAAGACAAAACAATTTCATTTAAGGAAGACAACAACAAAAACCAAAAATACGAATTTGATAGTAATAATATAGATTATTTTGAACAAGAAGCTTTTAAACTTGTTAATAAGATAGAAAAAAAGATAATTAAGTTTTCCAAGTTTAAAGAAGTTGAGGTGTATTATAGAAGAGCAAATTTAGCTTTTTTCCAGAAAAATTATGAAATTGCATTAAATGACTTGTCTTCGTATTTTATATCTTATTTTGATACATTTAAACAGAAGTTTTATACTGTTGACCTTTTTGATGATTTAGAAAAAGTAAATGCGTTGTATAATGAGTTTAAAACATTGTTAGATGATACAATTTTATATAGACTATCTTACTCCTTTTACTTTATGAAAAAACCAATCGAAGCCGCGATCATTCTTCAATACACTAAGAAAGTTCAATATGATTTAGTTTATAAATACTTAAATATTGGTTCGGGCTTTCATAAAGTTGAAAAATTAGAATTTATTTGGAAGATGACATACTTTGAATATTTGTCTTCAATTTATCATAAGCAGAATAAGACATTACATTTAAATACGATAATGGAATTAATTAAAAGAACGTCTAATCATCAGTATTTTAAAAAGCACAATTTGCGAAAAAGCTTTAAAATAATTAACTTTTTAAAATTCCTTGATAGTATTAAACAATAATAATAACTAAATAACTATTTTTTACTTATTATAAAATAAATAATTAATTTACTAAGTATTTTAATAATTATCACTATGTAATATACATATACTAACTTTTAAAATTTAGACCATTTAAGGCAAATTAATATTTAATTAGAATAGTAATTAATGACTACAGAAGAAAACGTTTTAAATAATGTGGGTTTAAATAGTGTTGGTATTAGTACCAATGGTATTGTTAGTAATGTTAAGCAAGGTAGTTCATTCAATTATAATAATTTAGATGAAAATGATATTAAAGTTCAGTCTGAAATGTTTAACCAATATGAAAATTATAACCCTTTAAATCAAGGTATTCAAGGCATTCAAGGTATTCAAGGAATTCAAAGTATTCAAAACCAAACTCGACATAATTTAAGCAATTATAACAATATAGATGATATTCACAATTATCATGATACAAACAATTTTAATTCTTATGATATGCCTCAAAGAGAATCACCTAAAAGAAGTAACAACAATGGAAATAATGGGCATAATATGAATAATTACAAGAGGGATAGATCAAGAAGGGACAATCGGGGTAGAAGTAATAGCAGTGAGCGTAGTGAACAACATCGAAGTAGAGAAAAAGTTAAGCAAGAATATCAGGGGAACGGCCGGGGATACCACGGGAACAATAGAGATGGTAGGGGAAGTAATTATGATAGAGATTCTTATTCATATAGCGATCGACGTGATGAGATACAATATAAAGGTAATAGAGATCGAAATGATATTTATAAGCCCGGGGAATGGAACTGTAGTAACTGTGGAATCTTAAACTTCAAAGGAAGAATCGAATGCTTTAAATGCCATGCTCCTAGTAACTTAAAAGTGAGAGAAGGGGAATGGGTATGCGATAAGTGCAATCTAATAAACTTTAAAGGAAGAATGAATTGCTTCTTTTGCCTTGAGAATTGTAATAAAAAATTGAAGCCAGGGGAGTGGATATGTAAATATTGCAATCTTTTAAATTTCAGAGGAAAGACATATTGTTTCAAATGCAAGAAGGATAGAAAGGAAACTAACAACAGAAACTATGATGATACTGAGAAAGGTGATTATAGAAATGATAGTAGGAATGAAAGGGGTGAAAGGGGCGAGAGGGGTGATAGCAGGAACGATAGCAGGAACGATTGTAGGAACGATAACAGGAATGATAATAGGAATGAGAGACATGGGCATGAGGGTTCTTATGGGAATAATAGTAATACTACTAATAAATGGGATATGTTGGATGGAGATAAGTTTGTAAATTTAATAAATGATACAATAAATATAATAAAAAAGTCAACAAAAACTGATCTTAACGAAAGTTCGATTGAAGAAATTAGTAATTATAACTATGAAAGAATAAGAATTTTGGCTGAACTTGAAAAGTTTCTTAAGCTTTGAGGAAAGCTATATTATAATTAAATAAATATTTTATAATTTTAATAAAAACATTAAAAAGATTTTCATATAAATATATCAATATTATTATATATTATAAAACATATAAAAAATATAAAACATTATAACACAATTAAAATTTATATAACACTTATCCATTATGTATAAAAATATATAATTTACTTTTAAATTATATAATACTTATACATAAAACAATATAACACTATATTATTTCTATTGCTATTGCTATATTTCTTTACTTTTTTTCTTCCATCACGTAAAACAAATGGAAAACTTACGAACCCAAACCTAATTCTCTATTACTCACACAAACAGCTTTACTTTTAAGCATTATTTCTATCTTCTATTAACTTCCTTAAATACAGCAAATCTGATATTTTAAGATCATATAACAAGCTTTTTACAGCAATTACCACATTTGAATTAGGAGTATTAGGTCTATTATTTCTATTATCTATTGTTTGATTATTGTTATTGCCGTCCTTATCTTTTAAAGTAAAGGTGGAATCACCTTGGAATAAATATTCCTTACCAGTATTATTGTTATTATTTTTATATTGTGTTTGATTACTTTGATTTAAATTACTTATATTGGAGTTTATACTATTGTAGTGAATTTTATTATCGGAGTAGTCAACGTTGCTAAATTTTTTCTTCGCGTTGTTCTCATGTATTGTTCCGTTGGTGAAGTTAGAATTTGAATAATAAAAGTCGTTATATGCCGGATCTTCATACACTGTTTGCTCAAAATTCTTCGATTTGTTCGTTTGCTGTGGTGACACATATCGCTGATCATTAAAATTCTTTATAGTCTCAGCATGATCATATTTATTAGTATTTGCATTACTTGAATTATCCTTTAGCATATTAGCATACGAAGGATTATAATTTAATATTTTATTATTTCTATGTGCATACTCATTAAACGGATTATTCTTATTAGTTTCAAAATTATTTGGAAAATTATTAGAATAAGATGACTTCATAGGAATATCCTCACTAACTATTGGAAGATTGTTAGAAGAAGGGTTTCTTTTCCCTAAATCAGTGCTTTCGCTAATATTATTGCTATTACGTACATTGAAGTTTTCTCGTGTTCCTGTTTTGTTCATATTGTTTACACTTTCGTTAATAATGTTTTTCATTGCTACTTCTTTGTAATTAACATCATCAACCAAAAATTTTGCCTTATAACTTGTTTTATTCGGAGACACTGACTTAGTTGAAGAAAGCAATAACGCAGACTCATCCCGTTCAATTTGTGTAATAGTAATATTATCAAGTTTACTCAACTGGGGTAAATGAAATATAACCTGTGTTCTATAATTAGGAACTTTACATATAGGATTTTCTCCTAACCATAATATCTTTAGCTTTGAATTAGACTTAAGATGATTTATTTCGTCTAAACCTGCTATTTGGTTTTTCCTTAAGTATAATTCTTTTAAATTTTTGCAATAAGAAAAAGACTTCAAAGAAGTAATATAATTAGCACTAAGAGAAATAACTTCTACGTTTAAGCATTCTTTTAGTATGCTAACATCTTTTAATTCGTTTCCCCATAAATTTATATTAATTACGTTTTTTAAAGAATCCGTTTTGCATTTTTCTAATATTAATTCTGATGATAACATTTATATTTTAATTTAATTTGGAGTTATTAAATAAAACTAAATAATTTTGAATTTTATTACTAAAATAAATAAATAAATAATTAAGGGCATAAAATTATAAATACATTTTAAATTATTATATAATAATATTATAGCAATAACTTACTAACTTAATAGCTTAATAACACCACGAGAGAGGATCAATGCTTCACTAAGTATATAATTTTCTATCAGTAGATCATTATACAAGCACCTAGAAAATATTTAAAACTATCAATACTATAAATAGTATTAAACTCCTGAATTTAAATATTAATTATTATTAAAAAAGGTAAATAAAATTAAGTATATACGTAAAATATATTCATGCGTTTAATACATTTAAATTATAATAAAAAATATATAAATATTTGAACAAGCAGTTAGCGCATGAAGTCTCAAACTACATTATTATCTATCAAAGAAAAGGAAGAAAAGCTAGAAATATTTAGAAATGCTATAGAGGAACTAAGTAACACATTATACCTTGAAAATACTAAAAGAATTAATACTTATCTATGTGTATCGAATTTAAATGAAAATGACAATATATTTTATAAGTTAAATTCAGATGAATGTCCTCCCGATAATGAAAAAGAAAATTTTACTACGACAAATAAACAGTTTTATAATGAAAAATCATTTGCTGGACTTAATTTAGACTTAAAAATCAAAGCTTCTAAAAATCTATTTAAAAAGAAGTTACTAATAGACGATCACAAGCGACCTAAACCCATCAAAACTATGCTCCAAGAGCTAAAACAAGGGAGATAATTTTTTCGAAGAAAAGAAATTATTGTATATAGTTTAATTTTTCTTTTTTTTACGATATTAACTTAATAATTATATAATATAGTAATATAGACTTTCTTTCTAACTTTTCTTCATTAAAGTTTCTTTTAATAATGATGTAATTAATTATATTAAATATGAATATCAGAAAAATGTCTTCCAATATTAGTGCAAATTCAGAGGAAAACTTAGTACTAAAATTCCAAGGACCGAATGAAATACCTAAACAGAAGGCTTACTTGAAATATAAGCCGGAAGATAATGAAAAAAGTAATTAAAAATTGTAATGATAGGGAAGAGAAAGATAATTCGTAAGAAAAGACCAGATTACGAAGAATATTTAGAAAGTGTTCCGCATTATAAACCTAAAAGAAAACACCATCATGACTGTAATTATAAATATTAATAGTGAAATAAAGCAAATAATTTATCTTCTTATGAATGTGAGTTTTCTGATTGTAGAAAAAATTTCTCAGATAAAGGCTCGTATCGAAAGCATTTACTGACGCATGGAGAAAAGCAAGTAATAATCACTATTAATAATTTTATAATTTATTAAAATTATAATAAAATTAATAGTATATATGTCGCTATGCTGGATGCAACAAAAAATTCCTAGACAACTCTAAACTCAGAAGGCATGTTCTTGTTCATACGGTAAACTTATGATATATACTTTATAAAAACGATAAATTATAATTATGATTAGCCACAATCACCAATTATATAATAAATATAACAACTAATTGTATCAATTCATAATAATTGTCATAAATTTAGGGAGAAAAACCTTTCCGTTGCGAACTCTGTGGCAAAAGATTTTCACTTGATTTTAACCTAAGAACTCATTTAAGAATTCATACAGGAGAAAAACCTTACGCTTGTGTGACCCCAGGTAAATAAAATTATAAAATTAATAACATATTATAAAACACAATATAATAAATTATAAAGGATGCTTTAAGAGATTTAGTCAATCAAGTAATTTATCTGCTCATGAGAAAACACATTCATTACCAAAAGGATCTATCGATTTTGGAAATAATATGATTCCCAATCAGAATGTTCAACAAGTTGACCCGCCAATTTTTAATGAGAATCCAATTAAATTAATGTTGAATAATTATTATTCAGGTACATTGAATATTAAAAACTTAAATGGGATTAATTCGCTATATCAACATATGAGACAGCATAAGATTCTTACAGATAACAATTCACGTTTAAACAGCTTAAACAACATAAATAATAATCTTGAATACAATAAAGAAAATCAAAACCATAACATAATACATAACAACAACATTAACAACAATAACCATAATATGAAAAATAACATGAATAATAACAACAATTCAAACTACAATATGAATCAAAACAATAACCTTACTCAAATGGCTAAACAAAAATCGTTACTTTTTAACTATACAAAAGGAGATAGAATATTTAATATAATAAAAGACACAAATCACCCTAGAAGAAAAATAGTAAAGATAATATACGAAGATACAGAAAATTATAATAATGAAGACTCAAATTTTAATCAAAAAGAAGACATTAATAATAATTATAATACAGGTTATATTGCTAACTTAGACGAAAATGAAATAAAACCTGAAAATGTAGAAAGTGCGGAAAATATGGAAAATCTTATAGAGAATAATAGTCACTATGAAAATAATAATGGAATTAATAACGAGAATGAAAATGAAAATTATGACGGAGAAGATAACTTCTTTAGTAATTGTTATAAGGCTTATATGGACTAAATATGTAACATTTTAACTATTTGTTAATAATTTATATGATATGTTAAGTAAATATTTGTTTATTTATAATGAATATATTTATATTGAAAAATTTTAAATTAAATTTATTACATTTATAATAGTAATTATAATGTTATGGTATGTTTATACTCAATTATTATTTTGTTTAATTATATTGTTTTATAATATTATTAATGTCATCAAAAGACGTATTTAAGAATTTACACCATTACGCACAAGATGTTGGAAAACATATCAAACAGTCAAAAAGATATTATTGTTGGGAATTTGATCTTAATGATAAGTTCAGAAAAATAGAGTTAACTCATTCTATCTTATCAGCGAAAAGGAAAATATCATACAATGGAAGTACTTTAACGGAGGAAGATGGGTATTATAAATTTAAATTATTAACATATTAATTTAAAGAGCATTGTTTGATAATGAATTTGCTTATTCGTTTACTTTAAGTAAGCATAAAATAAGAATAACTCAAATAAATGCTGTTCACTATGAGCTCAAAATTGATGATAAAAGTTTCGAGCAGTTAATGATAGATGGTATTATAATCTACTTTATGTTTTATATAATAACAATGATTTCATATTTACAAATTAAATCAACTTTAAAAATAATAATTCCATATAATCTTAATTTTTACTCTAGTTAAGAATGAAGACGCAGGAGGAAAAACTAAGAATTCCGAAAAGCCAAAGAAAAAGGAGGTTGAAAAACCAAAGCCTGAGCCCAAATATGTAGAAGATGAAGAAGATTTATCATGGCAAAAAGGCATTGACATACAAAAACAAATCGAAATAGAAAAAGAGTTATGGAGACAAATAGAAGAGAATCGTAAAATAAAAGAAAAAGAAAAGGAAAAAAAGGAAAGAGAAAATAGACTCAGAGAGCAACAACGAGAAAAAGAAAAACAAAAAGAAAAGGCTAAGAAAGGAGAAAAGTTAGATCCAATTCCTGATGACTACTTTTTTTCGAAAGAGTTTGATTTTGAAGATTCTATTATACCTCAAGTAGATAATACAGTTAATATCCAAAAGAATAAAAACATTTTAGACAATCTTGATTTCTTATCAGAGTCAACTGTTGTACCAACAAGCAATAATGGAAACAATAACAACAATAACCAAAATAACAATAACAATATTCTTGATACGAATGATATTTTTAACTTTACAGGTAGTAGTAACAATAACCAAAACCAAAACAATAACCAAAATAACAACAACAACTTTAATAATAACAATATGAATATGAACAACAACTATAACCAAAACCAAAACCAGAACCAGAATAGGTATAATAATTCTTATATGTTAAATAATAGTAATCAAAATAATATGAATAATAACAATAATATGAATAATAACAATATGTATAACCAAAATAACAACAATAGTAACTATAATCAAAATAATCTTAATGCTAACTATCCTCAAAACAATAACAATAACAATAACAATCTTAATTCTAACTTCCCTCAAAATAACACCAGCAAAAATAACTTAAGCGACTTAGACAGAGTCTTCGGAGGTAAACCACTAATATAATAAAAACCTATAAAAACCAATAAAAGCTTATAATTATACTTATATAACATTCTTATATAACATTACTTATATTAAAGCTTCTTATATAACTTAACTCTAATTTTAAACATTTAAACATTAGGTCCAAAGCCTCTTCCAATAAATCCTTACAACAGCTTTTCAAATATGTACCAAAACCAATTGACCAACCAAATGGGAGGAATGAATTTAAACAATAACAACTATAATAACAATAATATGAATTATAACAACAACATGAACATGAACAACAACATGAATTATAACAATAATAATATGAACAATAATATGAGTATGAATTATTATAATCAAGGTAACAACAATATGAATATGAGTACGAATAATAATTCAAGTAATATGAATATGAATTTGAATATGGGAATGAATAATTCCAATAATAGTGGACCTAAATCAACTCCTTTTGATTTTTAAATTGGCTTTTTAATAATTCTTCATTAATAATACATAAATAATAAAATTATTTTAACTATTATTTTATAATTGTTTTATTATATTGCTATTTATATTTATTTATTTAATTAAGAAATTATAGTTTATATGTTTTATTAGTAATAAGTATATTGTGGGGATTGGGGATTGGGGATTGCCCAATCCCCAATCCCCAATCCCCAATCCCCATTATAAAAATTTACTTAATAAATGAAAACGTAATATAAAACA
>Ga0100385_1005783_pt1 | contig 10285 bp, 8 predicted proteins | sample CryGeymeta201509_FD_81543 | JGI IMG/M metagenome (GOLD analysis project Ga0100385, IMG submission 81543) | Groundwater microbial communities from Crystal Geyser aquifers in Utah, USA - Crystal Geyser metaG 2015-09 | ecosystem: Environmental > Aquatic > Deep subsurface > Groundwater | place: USA...
CAGTTGCAGGCTTTCGCGCTCCAGCGGCTCATAGCGCTTGCCGATGATGAACTCGGTGGAGCCACCGCCAATGTCGATGACCAGGCGATTGCGGCCGGACGGCGGGTAGCCGTGCGCAACCCCGAGATAGATCAGGCGTGCTTCCTCACGCCCGGAAACCACTTCGATGGCATGGCCGAGGGCGGTCTCAGCCGGCACCAGAAAGCTCAGTGGTTTGTGCAGTTGGCGCACGCTGTTGGTGGCGATGGCACGTACCCGGTGCGCTGGAATGGTGCGAATACGCTGCCCCAGCCGCGCCAGGGCATCAAGCGCGCGCGCCAGCACTTCGGGATGCAAGCCGCCATGGGCATCGAGGCCTTCGGCCAGGCGCACGCTGTCGCGCAGGCGGTCCACGATACGCAATTGGCCCAACACGTAGCGCGCCACGACCATGTGGAAGCTGTTGGACCCCAGATCGATTGCCGCCAGCAGCTCGCCGTTCTGAAGTTTGCTGCGTGTGTCGGGCATCGTCGCTCAGCCGCGGATCAGGTTGAGCAGGTGGGTCTGGGCGTTGTGCGGCATCGCGTCCGGGCCGCACACAACGCGTTGGTAGCTGCCATCGCCTTGCAATTCCCAGGCACTGGCGTTGTCGGCCAGATAATTGGCCAGGCCTTCGTCGAACACCCGTTCTGCCAAAGCCGGGTCGAGGATCGGGAAGCTGATCTCCACCCGGCGCAGCAGATTGCGATCCATCCAGTCGGCGCTGGCACAAAACAGTTCGGGGTGGCCGTTGTTGGCGAACCAGGCGATGCGGGTGTGTTCGAGAAAGCGGCCGACCACCGAGCGCACACGGATGTTGTCGGAGATGCCGGCGACGCCAGGACGCAATGCGCAGGCACCGCGCACGATCAACTCGATTGTGACGCCGGCCTGCGAGGCTTGGTACAGGGCGCGGATCACCATCGGCTCGGTCAGTGCGTTCATCTTGGCAATGATGTGACCGACGCGGCCGGCGCGCGCGTGCTTGGCTTCACGGCCGATTTTTTCGATGATGCCGGCGTGCAAGGTGAACGGCGCCTGCAGCAGGCGCTTGAGCTTGATTGCCGGCGCCAGGCCGCTGACTTGCTGGAAGATCTGGTGGACATCGCTGCCGATCTCCGGGTGCGCGCTCATCAGGCCGATGTCGGTATACGCGCGTGCGGTGCCGGCGTGGTAGTTGCCGGTCGCCAGATGCACGTAGCGGCGCAGTTTGCCGGCCTCACGGCGCACCACCAGCAGCATTTTGGCGTGGGTCTTGTGGCCAACCACACCGTAAACGACTTGCACGCCGGCTTCCTGCAGGCGGTCGGCGAGGCGAATGTTGGCTTCCTCGTCGAAGCGCGCGCGCAGCTCGATCACCACGGTAACGTCTTTGCCCTTTTGCGCTGCCGCAATCAGATGCTCGATCAGGGTGGCGTCGCCACCGGTGCGATACAAAGTTTGTTTGATCGCCAGCACATTGGGATCAGTGGATGCCTGTTTGACCAGATCGAGTACCGCGTTGAAGGAGTCGAACGGATGGTGCAGCAATACGTCGCCATCGCTGATGCGCTGGAAGATGTTGCTGCCGGCATGCGGCAGCGGCCGCGGCAGTAGCGGCGGAAACTTCAGATCCGCCCGATCGACCAGATCGTAGACCTGGATTACCCGGCTCAAATTGACTGGGCCCTTGATCCGGTAAACCTCGTTTTCGGTGAGCTCGAAGTTTTTTAGCAGGGTGCGCAGGATCGGCCGTGGGCAGTGTTCGGCGATCTCAAGCCGCACTGCACGGCGGAAGCCGCGATTGGCGAGTTCGTCCTTGAGTGCATGGGCGAGATCTTCCACTTCTTCCTCGTCGACGAACAACTCGCTGTTGCGGGTGACCCGGAATTGGTAGGCACCCTTGACCTTCAGCCCGGGGAACAGCTCATCGACGAAGGCGGAAAGCACCGCCGACAGGAACACGAAATCGTGCGGCCCGCCACCAATGTTCGAAGGTAACTGGATGATGCGCGGCAGCGAGCGTGGTGCCCGCACCACCGCCATGTGGCCGGCGCGGCCAAAGGCATCCTTGCCGTGCAGCACCACGATGATGTTCAGGCTCTTGTTGAGGATGCGCGGAAACGGGTGTGCCGGGTCAAGGCCAAGCGGCGACAGCACCGGCAGTATCTCGTCGCGGAAATAACCGCGCAGCCAGCGCTGCTGGCGCGCGGTCCAGCCATCGCGTTGCAGGATGCGGATACCGTTCGCGGCCAGCGTTGGCCGCAGCACCTCGTTCCAGTGTTGGTATTGCTCCGCCACCAGGGCGCGGGTGCGCTCATGGATACGCGCCATCGCCGTGGCCGGGCTGAGGTTGTCCGGGCCCAGGGTGCCGCCAAATTCAAGCTGATGGCGAACGGCGGCGACGCGGATTTCGAAGAACTCATCGAGATTGGTGCTGGAGATGCACAGATAGCGCAGGCGTTCAAGCAGTGGCATTCGGGTATCGGTGGCCTGCGCCAGCACGCGCGCGTTGAACTCCAGTTGCGAGAGCTCACGGTTGAGGAACAGCGCGCCGTCGCGATGGTTGGGTTCGGGATTCATGGGTTCAGGCGATGCTGTGCAAGCGATAATGGGTGCCAACACTATAGAAGAAAATGCAATAAGCACCAGCGCCAAGCAACGGCCAATGACTCATGGGGTTTCGCGCACGCTGCTGGCAGCGAACACGCAGGTGAAGCGGCTGCCGACGCCGACTTCGCTTTCGATCAGCAACTGGGCATGGTGGCGGGCCAGCACGTGTTTGACGATGCTCAGGCCAAGGCCGGTGCCGCCGGAGTCGCGCGAACGGCTGGACGACACCCGATAAAAGCGCTCGGTGATACGCGGAATGTGCTGCGCCGGAATACCGACGCCGGTATCGGTGACGCTGAGCGTGGCGCCGCCATCGTCGCACCGCTGCCAGCGCAGGGTGATGGTGCCGCCATCGGGCGTGTAACGCACCGCGTTGCTGACCAGATTGGAAAACGCGCTGTGCAGCTCCTTGAGGGAGCCGCTCAGGTTGCAGTGTGCCTCGTCGTTGATCGTTATCGTGTGTTTACCGCGACTCAATGCCTGTGCCTCGCGTTGCAGGGTTGGCAGCAGGCTGCTCATGACTACGGTCTCGTCACTGAGACGATGTTGTTCCTCCAGCCGCGACAGCATCAGCAGGTCTTCGACGATCTGCGCCATGCGCTCGGTCTGGCTGCGCATTTGCAAAATGATCGGTGCCCATTCGGGATTGTCGTCGGGTTCGATCAGGTCGAGGTAGCCGTGGATCACGGTCAAGGGTGTGCGCAACTCGTGTGAGACATTGGCGACAAAATCGCGACGGACTTGTTCCAGCCGCATCAGGTGCGAAATGTCGCGCACCACCAGCAGCCATTGCTGGTCGGTATAGGCGATCAGGCGCAGGCTCAGGCGCACGCTGTCGTTGCCGGGCACGCCCAGATCGAGCAGGGGTTCCAGGCGATCCGGGCCATTGATCCATTCCAGCACCCGCGGCGTACGCAGCAGATTGGTGAAGCGGGCACCAAGGTCGCGTGGATAGCGCAGCGCCAGCAGCCGTTCCGCTGCATTGTTGAACCACACGATGGCGAGTGCCTGGCGATCCAGCACCACCGCCCCGTCGGGCACCGCTGCGGCAACCTGGCGATAGACTCGCAGGATTGCGGCCAGCCTGCGCTTGCGCACCAGCGACTCGCGCTGGCGGCGGTACAGCAGGCTTTCCAGTTCACCCCAGACGCCGCGGCCGATGGGAGCAACCAGACGCCGCGCTTCGCGCAGCAGCCGCAGCACCCGCCACAGTCGCAGATAGTGCCAGGCAACCACTGCCAGCGCGACCAGCGCGATGCCGATCCAGGCCGAGCCGAGCGCCGCGTGGCCGACGATCACTCCACCCAGCAGCAGGCCCGCCAGGCGCCACATCGAGGATTGCCACGCGCGGCCCGGGAAGAAACTCATGATCGATCAGGTTGGATGCTCAGTGCCCGCGCCAGCATAGCAGGGCCGGTTGACCCGTACGCCAGTACCATGGCGATCAGAGCGCCGTGGAAAAGCGGTAACCCGAGCCGCGCACGGTCTGGATCAGCGCGTCGAGCGCATGCGGCTCAAGGGTTTTGCGCGAGCGACGGATATGGACATCCACTGTGCGCTCCTCGACATACACGTTGCCACCCCACACGCTATCGAGCAGTTGTGAGCGCGAGTACACGCGCTCGGCGTGGGTCATGAAAAAATGCAGCAGACGGTATTCGGTTGGACCGATCTGGATCGGATTGTCGCGGGCAAATACCCGGTGCGCGGCCACATCGATGCGCAGGCCACCGGCTTCGACGATGCCTTCTTCACTTTCCTCATGGCTGCGGCGCATCACCGCGCGAATCCGCGCCAACAACTCGCGCGCCGAAAACGGTTTGACCATGTAATCGTCGACACCGGCATCGAGGCCGGAGACGCGGTCGTTCTCTTCGCCACGAGCGGTCAGCATGATGATCGGGACATCGCGGGTTACGCCTTCGCGGCGCCAACGGCGAGCCAGTTCCAGGCCGCTGGTGCCGGGCAACATCCAATCAAGCAAGATCAGGTCGGGCGCGTGATCAGCAATCTGCGAAAGCGCTTCACGGGCATCGCCAGCGTGTATCGGTTCGTATTCGGCCTTGCGCAGGGCAAAGGCGATCATGTCACGGATGGCGGGTTCGTCTTCTACGATCAGGATGCGTTTGCGCACGCACGTCACCTTGCCATGGCTGTCAACGAGTAGTCACAGTAGATAACACTTTTGTGACGATCATGTGACATGACAAGCGGCTCCGGGTTATCCGCGTTGCGGTGATCGCGGTGAACGGCTGCGGGGTCGCGGGTTTCGGGCGCGATGCGCCCCGGGTTTCGGGCGCGATGCGCCCCGGGTTTCGGGCGCGATGCGCCCCGGGTTTCGGCTTCGCCTCAACCCGGGCTACACGGTTGGCTGTGGTGCTTTGCTGTTGTGGTAGCCCGGGTTAGGCCGCAGGCCGTAACCCGGGAGCGGTGCGGGACGCGTGTACGGTGGTCGCGGTGAACGGATACGGGATCGCGGGATTTCGGGGGGTTATGGTTGCGCAGGCGGTGCGAGGCCGCGGTTTTGCCGCTGGGTGATGCCGCGGCGTTGCATTTCGATGGCGATCGGGGTGATGTAGGCGATGCGGGCATCGACCCGTGCTCGCTGGATGTAATCGAGGTCGTCGCGTTGTTGCAGGGTGCGCAATTGCGTCAGCGCGTCATCGGCCCGACCGCTCAGGTAGGCTGCTTCGGCATAGGCTTCCGCCGCGCGCAAGGAGTCGCCTGCCAGTTCGCTGGCGCGCGCAAAGCTGCGTTGAAACTCGACGTCGTAGGCGCCCAGCAACAGCAATGGGCGCAGCACTTCTTGTGCACGCTGGCCGCTTTCGCGGGTGCTGCGTTCATTGAGGCTGCGCGCATAGCCCAACAAGACCGCCTCGTTGCCAGGCAAGCGCGCCAGCAACGCGTCATAACGGGCGTCCGAGCGCTCATGCAGGCCGGCGCTGTGCTCGGCTTCGGCGAGCGCCAACTCGGCCCAGTAGTTGTCTGGGTACTCGCGGGCGAGGGCGGATAACTGGGCGATGGCGACGCTGGCGCGGTTCGCGCGGGTCAGTGCCAGCGCTTCGCCGTAGCGCTGGGCCGCGGTGAAGTCGTTGGGGTCAGCCTCTCGTTGTTTCTGGTAATCGGCCGCTGTCTGATTGGCGGAATCGGCGCTGAGCACCCGCAAACGCTCACGCGCCCAGGCGAACAACGTGGGGTCGGGGCGGATGTGCACGAAGTCGGTGCCATTGGTCAACTCACGCGACAGCAACGGGTTTTGCGCGCGTACGTCATCGCCGGTGAAATTGAAGGCGTTGGCGAGCTCTTCGCCGACGATCCGCTCGGCACGATCGCGGGCTTCGGCAATGCGGTTGGTGGTAACCGGGTGGGTACGCAAGAACTCGGGTGGGCCGGCGTCACCGGAGCGCGTTGCCAACTGCATGCGCGAGAAAAAGTTTGCCATCGCCTCGGGATTGAAGCCGGCGCGCGCCAGCAACTGGATGCCGATGCGGTCGGCTTCCTGCTCGCCGCCGCGGGTGAAGTTGATCTGCCGCTGCTGCATCAGCCCGGTGCCGCCGGCTACCGCTGCCTGTACCGCATCGCCATTGCCAGTGGCGCCGATGACGATACCCGCCAGCATCGCAAGCATGATCGGTAGTTGGTCTTTTTGGGCGGCTTCCACCGCACGCACGATGTGGCGTTGGGTGACGTGCGATATTTCGTGGCCCAGCACCGCAGCCACTTCGTCCTGATTTTCGGCGGTGAGCACCAGCCCGGCATTGACGGCGACATAACCACCCAAGGTAGCGAACGCGTTGATGTCGCGCGAGCGGATCATGAAGAAGGTGAAATCTTTTTGCGGCCGGTCACTGGCGGCAATCAGGGCATAGCCGAGCGAGTTGATCCAGCCTTCGATCAACGGGTCTTCGAGCAACATGCCCGACTCGCGGATCTGGCGCAGGGTGATGGCACCATAGATCGTTTCTTCGCGCGGCGTGATCAACTCGCCCGCCGACGAACCGATGTCGGGCAGGGCGTCGGGGGCGGCCTGGGCGCGCAGCGGCTGGCTGGTTGCCAAGGCCAACGCCAGTGCGATTGTGGCGATGCGCAGGTGCATGCAAGTACCTTTCGGGGTGATTCCCACCCGCCCATTATCATCGGTTGGGGTTAACTCGGGTTGAACTGGTGCGGTGTTTTACACCGCGCTGCCCAGCGCTGTTCCGATCGGCTCCGCCGCTTCGTGAGATAATGGGCGATTATCAAGGGAGAACCGGCATGGCCGATGTGGTGATCTATACCTCTGCGATGTGCCCGTATTGTGTCGCCGCCAAGAACCTGCTGGCCAAGAAAGGCGCAGCGTACACCGAAATCCGGGTCGACCTGGATCGCGGCAGGCGCGAAGAAATGATGGCACGCACCAAGCGTACCAGCGTTCCGCAAATATTCATTGGCGGCACCCACGTTGGTGGCTTCGATGACATGGTGGCGCTGGATCGCCAGGGCGGGCTGGACCCGTTGCTCGGGAGCGCGGCATGAGCGATCGGGTGGCCGAGTTCAACGCGTTTCGGCAGCAGATGAACGAGCGCATTCTGGCACACGACAACCAGGTGGTGCGGCGGTTTTTTGCGCTCGATACGCAGACCTACAAGGCGGGTGTGCTCGACCTGCAAACCAAGGAACTGCTGGGGCTGGTGGCGTCGCTGGTGTTGCGCTGCGATGACTGCATCAGCTACCACGTGGCGCAGTGCCATGGCGCGGGCGTGAGCCGCGACGCGTTGTTCGAAACCTTCGGCGTGGGGTTGGTGGTGGGCGGCAGCATCGTGATTCCGCATCTGCGCCGGGCGGTGGATTTTCTCGACCGGCTGGAGGCCGGCGAGCAGGCGGCGCCGAGTGCGCACGAGCACGGCTGACGAACTCGGGTTGGCGACGGCGCAAGCTCAACAAGGCGGAATCACCAGCGGCGGTCCGCAAAGGACGCGAAGGACGCAAAGAAAACAAATCAGGGCATGGATTTTTCTTCGCGAACGTTGCGTAGTTTACGGGCCATGCGTTGCTTTCGATCTCCACGTCGAAGCTGTTGCATTGAATTTTTATCACCATGTTTTGCAAGGAAATGTAAATTATCATGAGTCAATCGATTGCGGTGATCCGGGGCGATGGAATCGGCCCGGAAATTATGGATGCCACCCTTGAGGTGCTCGACGCCATGGGCCTTGGCCTGGCTTACGAGTTTGTCGATGCCGGCATGGTGGCGCTGGAAAAGCACGGCACCTTGTTGCCGCAGGCCACCCTTGAAACCATTGAGCGCCTGGGTGTGGCGCTGAAAAGCCCGCTGACCACGCCGGTGGGTGGCGGCTTCGCCTCGGTCAACGTGGCGATGCGCCGCCACTTCGATCTGTATGCCAACGTTCGCCCCGCGATCAGCTTTCCCAACACCCGTTCGCGTTACCGCGATATCGACCTGATCATGGTGCGCGAGAACACCGAGGGCGCCTACATCGGAGAAGGGCAATATCTGTCCGATGATGGCGAGGTGGCGACACTGACGCAGAAGGTGACCCGTCGTGGATCCGAGCGCATCGTGCGCTATGCATTTGATCTGGCGCGTCGGATCGGCCGCAAGAAAGTCACGGTGATTCACAAGGCGAACATTCTGAAAACCACGTCCGGGCTGTTTTTGAAGGTGGCGCGCGAAGTGGCGCAGCAATACCCCGATAGCGAATGCAACGAGATGATCGTGGACAACACCTGCATGCAACTGGTGATGCGGCCCGAGCAGTTCGATGTGCTGGTCACCACCAACCTGTTCGGTGACATCATCTCCGACCTGTGCGCCGGCCTGGTGGGTGGGCTGGGCTTGGCGCCAGGTGCCAATATCGGTGCCAACGCGGCCATTTTCGAGGCGGTGCATGGCTCGGCGCCGGACATCGCCGGGCAAGGTATCGCCAATCCCTGCGCCTTGCTGCTGGCCGCCGGTCAGATGCTCGATCACTTGCAGCGGATCGAGGAAGCCGCCCGTCTGCGCAAGGCCATCGTCGATACCTTGACCGCCAAAGATCGTCTCACCGGTGATTTGGGTGGCAGCGCCAAGACGGTCGATTTCGCCAGGGCGATCGCATCGCGCGCCAGCGCCTGATCAGCACTCGGCGCGGCTGCGCATCCTTTCGCCTGCCGGCCGCCTCATGGTTATTGATCGTTGGGGATTGCGGGCGCTGCTGCGGGCTGTGGCGCGCTGGGCAAACGGATACACTTGCGTACTGTTACCGCCACCCAGCCCGGGCGGGATCGGGCGCGGCACCTCGGAGGCAGTCTTGATGAGCATGGTTACTGCGCTTGCTGACGTACCCAGCAGCCCGCATGCGGCTGGCGATGGGCCGCATCCGCATGTCGGCATGCCGCGTCTGGACACCGACGGCAAGACGGTGTCATTTTTCGAGTTCTGGCCGAGTTGGCTGGTCTATATTCCGGTCGCCGTGCAATGGCTGGGTTTGTCGTTGCGTCACGGCTCACTGACCGTGCCGTTATGCGCCAATCCGGCGCTGCCGTTGTCGGGCATGGTTGGGGTATCCAAGAGTTTGCCGATGGCGTTGGCAGGCAGCCACGCCCAGGCGTTGATTGCGCCGTTCGTGCGGCGGCAACGGGCAGCGGGCCTTGGCGCGGAAGCGGAAGCGGACACCGCATTGGCGCAGGCGCGGGCGGCTGGGCTGGACCTGCCATTGGTCGCCAAGCCCGACATCGGCTGTCGCGGTGCGGGCGTTCGCCTGATCCGTGATATCGCGCAGTTGCGCGCTTATGTTGGTGCATTCCCGGACGATGCAGCCTATTTGCTGCAAGAGCTCGTGCCATGGGAAGGCGAGGCCGGGATTTTCTATGTGCGCCGTCCCGGCCAGGCGCGCGGTGAGGTGTTTTCGATGACCCTGAAGTACGCGCCCTATGTGCTGGGCGATGGCGTACGCAACCTGCGCCAGTTGATTCAGAACGACCCGCGCGCCAGTCAGATCGCGCACATTTATTTCGCCCGCCACCGCGAGCGGCTCGACGAGGTGCTCGCCGAGGGCGAGCCGATGCGGCTGGTGTTTTCCGGCAGTCATTGCCGCGGCAGCGTGTTCCGTGATGGCCGCGCGCACATCAGCGAGGCGCTGGTGAGCGCCATCGACCGCCTGTTTGCCGATCTTCCGGGCATGCATTACAGCCGCCTCGATGTGCGCTTTCGCGATATCGAGGCGCTGCGCGCGGGGCGTGATTTTCGTGTCATCGAGATCAATGGCGCGAGCAGCGAGGCGACCCATATCTGGGATCGCAATGGCACCCTCGGCGAGCTGTACCGCACCCTGTTTTTTCAGTACCGCACGCTGTTTGAAATTGGTGCCGATCAGCGCCGTCAGGGCGCAAAGCCGCCGCGGCTGCGCGACCTGTTGCGCGCCTGGCGGCATGAGCGGGCATTGACCCGCAACTATCCATCGACGGATTGACGCGCCCGTGAATGCCGCTCTGCCATCACCCTTTTTATTGCCACGCAAGCGCGGCCTGTCGTGGTTGGCGGTTCTGGCTGAGCGCGTGCTGGGTCTGCGCCGGCTCGATACGTATTACCGGCATCGGCCGGCGGCCGCTGACCTCGATCAATTTCTCGACTTCGCACTACAGGCGCTGGATGTTGGCCACGAGGTGCTGGGGCAGGGTATCGCTGCGGTGCCGC
>Ga0100385_1005787_pt1 | contig 10282 bp, 6 predicted proteins | sample CryGeymeta201509_FD_81543 | JGI IMG/M metagenome (GOLD analysis project Ga0100385, IMG submission 81543) | Groundwater microbial communities from Crystal Geyser aquifers in Utah, USA - Crystal Geyser metaG 2015-09 | ecosystem: Environmental > Aquatic > Deep subsurface > Groundwater | place: USA...
GCCGTCCGCGTCGTAGGCGGCGGCATCGTCCTCGAAGACCCCGCCCTTGGCGCGGATCTCGTCGTTGTTCGCCGGCTTGCCGCTTTCGATGCGGAGGTTGTCGAGGATCATCTCGTAGTAGTCCCCGGCGTTGTCGATGCGCTTGCCGTCGGTGTCCGGCGCGTCGCTGCCGGAGAAGGTGTTGTCCCCGATGCCGGGCCAGGGCTGGCCGGTGATCTGCTCGGTCTTGTGGGCGATGGCGATGATGAGGTCCTCGATCATCTGGATGTCGGGAGAGAGCGGGTGGCTGTAGGGGTACTCCCACCCCTTCTTCGTCCGGTCGTAGCTGCCCACCACCGGCTGGCGAAAGCCGCTGGTCTTGGTGAGGATCGACGGCGCCACATGGGGGGTGGAGTAGCGCTCGAGGTAGCAACCGTCGGGGATGACGATGTCGGCAAGAGACGCCATCTCCCCCATCTCGTAGTCAAAGCAGACGTGGAAGGGGAGCTTCGCCTCGTCCTTGAGGATCTCGATCGCCATGTCGCGCGTCGCCGGCACCGAGTACGGAGTGTTGTTCCAGTAGCTGAGCAGCGCCTTGCAGGCGTACGGGTACTGGTCGCCGATGGAGGGGAGGAGCTCCTGGTAGTTGCCGAAGGCGGCAAAGGGGAACCAGGGGCGCTTCGCCGGGTAGCCGTCGGCGGCGAAGAGGTTGGGGGCGTCACCCTCGTACTCCTTGCCCACCCGGGTGATCTGGATGCCATTGGCGCTTTGCTTGGTGCCACCGACGTCCGACTTGAGGTTGATCATCCCCGCCTTCTTGTCGTCCACCTCGTGCCAGTGGCTCCCGCCGCCCGCCATCCCGCCCTTCCAGTCGATGTTGCCGATCAGGTTGTTCAAGGCGAGGATCGCCATCGCGGTGTAGGTGCCATTCGTGTGCTGCACCGTGCCACGGTAAAACTCGATCCCCGCCTTCTTGCCGTGGGCGGTGAACTGGTCGGCGAGGTCGCTGATCACCGCCTCGGTGATCACCTGATCCGTGGGGTCGGCGAGGTGGGCCCACTCGCCGAGGGTGTGCTTGGCCGCCTCCGCCGCGAGGAGCTGGAACACCGTCTGGTGGGTCGCCGGATCGAGGCCGGCGGTGGTGAGCTGGGTGTCGCTGGGATCGAGCAACCCGGCATCGGAGGCGGTCTTCTCCACCAGGTTGCCGGTCGCCGCATCGATCACCTGCTCGTTGCCGCTGCCGCTCTTGGCGAAGGCGCCGGCGCCGCCATTGGCGGTGGTGTCGACGAGGTAGGTGGCATCCGAGAAGGTCGTCTCACCACCCGGGTTGACCGCCCCGGCGTGCGGCCGCTTGAGGTAGGCGGCATCATAGGTGTTGCTGGTGATGATCCGGTTGATCATCCCCATCGCCAGGGCGGCATCGTGGCCCGGCTGGATGGGCAGCCACTGGTCGGCCACCGCCGCCGAGTTGGAGAAACGCGGGTCGATCACCACCAACTTGCCGCCGTTCTTGCGGAAGGTCATGAACTTCCGCGAGTAGGCCTGCATCGGGAAGTTCGCCTCCAGGGGGTTGGCGCCCCAGGCGATGCAGAACTCGGAGTTGACAATGTCCGGCTTCAGGTGGTCCTTGCCGTTGTACATCAGGGCGTGGGCCACGTGGTGCGAGGTCTCGCAGATGGAGGTGTGGTCGTGGCGGTAGTTCACCGTCCCGAAGCCGTAGCGCAAGAGGCGGTCGGCGAACTCCTTCTGGCCATGCTCGAAGCGGCCGGGCGAGAAGACCACCTGATTCGCCTTGCCGCCCAGCTCCGGAAAGTCCGTATCGATGTAGTTCGCCGCGTCCGCCGCCACCGCCGCCTGCGCCGGGGTAAGGGAGGTAGAGGCCACGGTCTTCTGAAAGTACGGGGCGATCGCCTGCGCCACCGCGTCGAGGGCGGTATTGAGGCTGATCACCTCCCACTTGCCGGCCCCTCGGCCCGCCGCCCGCTTCAACGGATGGAGCAGCCGGTACGGGTTGTTCAGGGTCTGCACCCCCGCCTGCCCCTTGACGCACACCGAACCGAGGGTGTGGATCGAGTCGGCGCGCGGCGTCGTGTAGGCCAGGCGGTGATTCACCTCGGCAGCGTTCGGGTGGTATGGGTTGCCGTCAATCTTCACCAGCACCCCGTCCTTCACCTTCGCCCGGATGCCGCAGCCGCCGTGGCACTGGAGGCAGACGGAGTAGACGATGTCGCCGTCGTTCTCGATCGGGTCGGCGGGGAGGCCGCCGGTGGTCACCGCCTCCGCAGGCCGCGGCCGGAAGAGGGTGGAGGTGGCCGCAAGGGCCGCCGCCGCGCTGCTCGCCTTGAGAAAGGATCTGCGGCTGAGAGAGGGATCAAGCCAGCCCTGCGGCCGCGCACTGCTCGTTTTCGTTGCCATGGGATCAAGCCTCCGCTGGGAAGGGGTCACGACAGGGGGAAGTGCTTACTTCTGGTAGAGCGTTTGCGCCGCACCTACCGGCGTCGGCCCATGGCACGGGGTGCATGCGCTGGGGTCATACGACTTGCGGATCGCGCCACCCTCGAAGTGGTTGATGTCCGCCCGCGCGGTCTCGTATTGGACCGCAGCGGTGAGCGCCGGGCGCGGTTCCGCGTAGTCGGCGTAGAGGTCCGTGTGGACGTTCTGCGTCGGGTTGCGGAACTGCAGTCGGACCTGCGCGTGACACCAGGCGCACTTCTTGTTGTTATCCGCACCCAAGGCCACCGGCATCATGATCGCGTGCGCCATGGGGGTGGTGCCGTCGAGGGCCACCTCGTCCGTCTTGGTGCCGTGGCAACTCACACAGTCCGCGTTGTAGTCGCTAGAACGCTCGTCGTGGATGTCGACGACGTTTTGGGTGGAGAGGGTGGTGACCAAGAGCTGGTCTTGCGTGCCCAGCACCTCGCCGCCACCCCCAGGGCCGGCGGGACCCGCGGGGCCGGCGGGACCGGTAGCACCATCATTCCCGGCAGGGCCGGCAGAGCCGGCGGGACCGGCGGCGCCATCATCCCCGTCATCACACCCCGCCAGGGGCAGGATCAGAAGGGCCAACAGGGGTAAGAGGTACCAAAGGATGGAGCGCTGTCTCTGCATGGTGGGTCTCCTCGGCACGCGGTTTCGCGGGCGCCCCAGTCGCGCCCGCTGCTCAAAGATAAGCAACCTCCATGCCAGCGCTGCTTGAAAAGGGTCCGTACACCATCCCATTCAGCAACGGCACGCCCTTGCGGCGACCTCGCGTCCCCCACGGTCCGCCCGCGGGGGGCGTTCGGTGACCAGTCACTCCACAACCAGGCAGGGGCAGATGTACAGCCCCTGCACAGGCGCGACCCCTCCATGGGTGGAGCCGAGAGGAGCCTCCACTACCGGCGCGACCGGTGGCCGCACAGGGGGTGGTGCGGCCATTGGCACGCCTTCGCCGGCGATCCGCAGGGTGGGCCGCACCACTCCACCCCAGTGGGAGTTGCCAGCGGGGTAGAGACCGGCGACGGGCGGCGCCTCCCGGACCATTGAGGCCCTAACGGAGGTCGTCATCCAGCCGCGCAAGAGATCACCTAATCCCCCCGCCCCACCTCCCGCCCGGTGGGCGCCGCCCCCGCCCCTGACCACGCGCGCCACGGTGAGGGGCGTGGCGCCTGCACAACGGCGCTACTGAAAACCGCGCGCCGGGCTCGGCCGCGGCGTCACCGAAGGGAGGTCGTCCGCCGAGCCGCACGCCCGGTGGACGGCCGCACCGCCGTGGTCCCTACCGCCCCTCGAGCGCGCCGCGGATCACCGCGTCGTCGACCGCCCGCTTTGCCGCCTTGGCGCCGGCGTAGGCGCGCTCGACGGTGGCGAGGATCTCGTCAAAGCGGAACGAGTGCCACTTCGCCTCGGCGGCGTGAAAGGCCGCCTCCGCGGTGACCATGGCCTGCTCCGCCTCACCCACCTCCCGGCCAAGGGCGCGGGCGTGGACCACCGCGTCGCGACTCCACTCCAGGGTGGTCTTGGCGTAGAAGATCAGGTCGAGGGTGGCGTGGGCCTCCTGCGGGATGCGCGGGCTAACGCCGTCGCGGGTGTTGTGGCAGCGGGCGCACGCCGCCGCCACCGTCTCCGGGGTGAGGACCTCGGTGTGCATGGCGCCGTGGCAGGTGACACAGGTGGGGGCCTCGCCCGGCGCCGCCCCCTGCAGGACGCGGTAGTGGCGACTGCGGATGAACTCCTGATATTGCGGGTCGTGGCAGCGGCCGCAGGTCTCGGGGACGTGGGTGGAATGGACCGGCGAGGCGGGGTCGGACGGTGAGACCATCCCGGCGTGTGCCCCCTCCCGCGTCGTCGCCTCCGGGTGGCCGCCGTGGCAGCGATCACAGGTGACGCGCGCGCCCGCGTGGACCGACCCTTGCCAGCGCTCCACGGCAATCACCGCGGCGGAGCCCGGGGGGGCGCCGCGGTGGCAGCCGGGGCAGCCCCCCGCCGCCGCCGTGGATCGCGCCGCAAGCAGGAGAGCCATCACGAGAACGAGCAACCTGGTCATGGCGAAGACAACCCGAGCAAGCAACGTGCCCGCGTGCATGGTGGCATCGGTAACCCCAGCGGGCCGGTCGGTGCGAACAAGCCGCCTACCCGCGTGCATGCACCGCGCCTGGCCGCTGGCCTGGCCGCCGCCATTCACAACCCGTACTCCTCGATCTTCTTGCGCAGGGTGGTGCGGGTGATCCCGAGGAGGCGGGCCGCCTGGACCTGGTTGCCCTTGGTGCGCGCCAAAGCCACCTTCACCACCAGCCGCTCCACCATCGCCATCACCGCCGCGTAGGGCCCCACCCCGTCGACCACCGCCCGGTCGAAGGCCTGCTCCACCAAGCTGGCGCAGCGCGGGTCGATACCGCCCACCGCGTGCGCCTGGGTGGAAAGGGCGTCGCGCACCGCGTCGGCGGAGAGGTAGTCCAGACGCGCCATCACCATCGCCCGCCGCACCGTGTTCTCCAGCTCGCGCACATTGCCCGGCCACGGGTAGGCGGCGAGCAGCGCCACCGCTGCCGGCTCGAAGCCGCGCAGGTGGAGACCAAGCTCGACGTTGAGCCGCTGGATGAAGTGGGCGAGCAAGTCTGGAAGATCATCGAAATGGTCGCGCAGGGCGGGCAGCTCGATGGTCACCCCGTTGAGGCGATGGAAGAGGTCGATGCGGAAGCCACCCTCCGCCACCCACTCCTCCAAGGGGCGGTTGGTGGCGGCGAGGACGCGCACGTCGGGGGAGAGGGTGGCGTTGCCGCCGAGACGCTGGAAGGTGTGGTCTTGCAAGACCCGCAGCACCTTCGCCTGGAGGGCGAGCTCCATGTCGCCCACCTCATCGAGGAAGAGGGTGCCGCCCGCCGCCTGCTCGAAGCGGCCCGGCCGGCCGTGGGGGTCGGCACCGGTGAAGGCACCCGGGGCGTAGCCGAACAGCTCGCTCTCCAGAAGGTTCTCGGGAATGGCGGCGCAGTTCACCGCCACAAAGGGAGCGCTGGCGCGCCGGCTGTAGCGATGTAGGGTGCGCGCCACCAGCTCCTTGCCGGTCCCCGAGTCGCCGCGGATGAGGACCGTCACGTCGAGCTTCGCCACCTGGGCGATCTGCTTGTAGACCGCCACCATGGGCGGGGCGTTGCCGATGAGCTGGTTGCCCTTCAGCCGCTCCCCCGGCGCCACCTCCCGGATCTCCGCCCCCTCGCCGGCCCGGACTACGTGCACGCCGCGGCCGATCACCTCCCGCACCGTGTCGAGATCCAGCGGCTTGGTGAGGTAGTCGAAGGCACCCTCCTCGATCACCTGAATCGCCGTATCCGTGTCGCCGAAGGCGGTGATCACCACCACCGACACCTCTGGCAGCCGCCCCCGGATCGCGCGCAACAGCTCGACCCCGGCAATCCCCGGCAGCTTCCAGTCGAGCAAGATCGCCGCCGGCGGCGCCGCCGCGATCGCCGCCAGGGCCCCCTCACCGTCCGCGGCCGTGTCCACCTCGTAGGTGCGCTCGAGGATCTTCTTCAGGAAGTGACGAACGCCCGGTTCGTCGTCAACGATGAGGACTCGCTCCATGGTGGCTCGCCGCGCGGGTTTGCTTCAGCGCTGGCCTGAAAGGGCCCCATCGTACCCCGCCGCCTCCGATCCGGACGCCGTGCGCCCTCCGGGCAGGGTGATCGTCACCACCGTCCCCTCCCCGACCACGCTCTCCACCTCAATCTGGCCGCCGTGGTCCGCCACCCCCTGCTGGGCGATCGCGAGCCCGAGCCCGGTGCCGCCGTGGCGGGTGGTGAAGAAGGGCTCGAAGAGGTGCACGCGCGCCTCCGCCGCGATCCCGGGCCCGCGGTCCGCCACCGCCAGGCGCAGGCCACCGTCCTCAAGACGGCGCGCCTCGACCGCCACCACGCCGCCCGGCGGGGTGACCTGGATGGCGTTGGTCACCACGTTCTCCAACGCCTCGCTGAGCCGCTCGGGGTCGAGGTGGAGACGACCGAGGTCGGGGGTGAGGTCCAGCTCCACCGCCACCCCTGCCTGGCGGCCGCGCGCGCCGAGGCGGCGGCCGATCTCTTCCAAGAGGGGCACCACCTCCACCGCCACGGACACCACCGGCCGCCGCCGGCCGTAGGCGAGAAAGCTGGTGATCACCTCATCCATGTGGGCCACGTCGTTGAGGATCAACTCCCGCTCCTCGGGATCGAGGCAGCCGTCGAAGCCCACCTCCCCCATCGCCTGCATGGAGAGTTTGATGGAGGTGAGGGGGTTCTTCAGCTCGTGGGCGAGGTGGGCAGCGAAGCTGCCGAGGATGGAGAGGCGCTCCGACTGGATGAGCTGCGTCTGGGTGCGGTGGATCTCCTCGAACGCCTGCTGCAACCGCACCGACATCTCGTTGAAGGTGGCGGCAAGCTCCCCGGTCTCGTCGTGGGTGTGGACCCCAATCTGGGTCCCCCAACCGCCCTCGCCGATCCGCCGGGCACCGCGGATCATCTGCACGAGCGGCCGGATAAAGCGGCGCGACAAAAGGACCGTGGCGGTCGCGGCGAGCGACGCGGCGAGGGCGAGGAGGAGGGCGATCTGACCGGCGAGGGACCGCAGGCGGCCACGCGCCAAGGCGCGGCTGACGCCGACCCGTACCTGGCCGATCGCCACCCCCTTCACCACCACCGGCGCCGCCACCTCGAAGACCAGACCGCCGTGGTCCGCCACCATGACCCCCGGCCCCACCGAGATCGCGACGGCCGGCGGGGTGGCGGTCCGCCCCGCCTCAACGAGCGGCCGGCCGTCGCGGTCACGGATCTCCGCGTAGGCGACGATCGCTGCCTCGGCGCTCAGCTCCCCCGCCTCGGGCTGGAACGACTCGATGAGCTTCAAAAGCGCCACCCTGTCCTCATACAGAATCGGCTCCACCGCCTGCTGCGCCAGGGTGGTGGCGATGTAGCGGCCGCGGCTCTTCAAGACCCCCTCGGTGTAGCGGTGCAGGGAGGTGAGGAAGATCCACCCCACCACGGCCACCGTGGCCACCACCAGGGCCACGATCACCGCCGAGACCTTGAAGGAGATCCCGCGGTACCACGGAACGGCGATCGCCCCTCCTTCCATCCGCACCCTCACTCCGCGGCGGTGGCGTGGTGCTGGCGGAAGTTCTCCACGAACGCCTCCATGTCGCGCACCGAGTCGTAGAGCCCCGCGGGCGGCCGAACAAAGCGGTCGATGCCCAACCGCGCCAGGGCTGCCTTGCCCTCGGAGTCCTCGGCGAAGGTGAGGAGCGCCTGGGCGATCCGCTCCCGGTGGTCCGGGGGGAGTTTCGGCGAGACCACCACTGGCGGGATCCCAAAGGGGGGCGAACGGTGGACCACCCGGGTGGTAGCCACGTTCGGGTCGCCGGCCGCCAGCAAGGCGTCGTAGACCAGGCTGTCCACCGCCGCGCCGTCCGCCAGGCCGCGCGCCACCGCCTCCACCGACTTGTCGTGGGAGTGGGTGAAGAAGGTGTAGGAGAAGTATGTCTCCGGGGTCTCGCCACGCTTCGCCAGGAGGTAGTGGGGATAGAGGGCACCGCTGTTGGAGAGCTCGTCGGTGAAGGCGAAGATGTGGCCCTTGAGCTGCTCGAAGCTGGTATACGGCTGGTCTTTGCGGACGATCACGTAGGAGTGGTAGGTCTCCTTGCCGCCCATCACCGGCACCGCCACCACCGTCTCCTTGAAGTGGCGGTCGGCGTGGATGAAGGCGCCGGTGCACACCAAGCCGCAGTCGGCGTTGCCGGTGCGCAAAAGCTCGTTCACCTCCTCGTAGGTCTTGCGCTGCTTCAGCTCCACCGGCTGACCGAGGCGCTTTGCCAAGAGCTGGACGAAGGCCTGGTAGTCGGTAAAGGTGCGCGCCGGCGAGACCATCGCCGAGATGGCGAAGCAGAGGCCGTGGGCCGCACCGGCCGCACCCTCCTCGGCAACCGCCGCCCCGGGGAGCAACGCGAACAGGAGCGCGCCCGCCACCACCCGCACCGCCGCCCAGCTCCTCACGCCCATCGCCACCTCCGTCGACCTCTCCCCTGACCTCCAGCCGGCGGCGACTCTACCACACCGCCGCCGCGTCCCCGTCTCCCACTCGTCACCCGCCTGCCACACCCCCGTGACACGCCGCCCCCACCCTTGCCGCCACAACCCATTCACCCAGGAGAAGAGATGACTACCCGCCGCACCGTGACCCTCCTCGCCGCCGGATTCATCGCCGTTACCGCGCCCGCCGGCGCCGACAGCCTCACCGACGTCTTGCAGCGCAAGGGGCTCCTCACCGCCGGCGAGGTGGCGGCCGTGCAGCCCGCGCCGCTCCCGAAGGGGCTCGAAGGGCTCTCGGTGGGCGTCCTCGGCTTCGTCGACTACTCGCTGGGGGAGAGCGGCGTCGCCGGGGACGATACCGCCTCTCTCAACCGCTTCACCCTCGGCCGCGGCTACCTCACGGTGCAGAAGGAGATCCTTTCCTGGATGCACGCGCGCACCACCCTCGACGTCCACCAAGACAGCGACGAGGACTGGAAGACCCGCCTCAAGTACCTCTACGCCGAGCTGCGGCCAAGGGATGCCGGTCCGCTCACCCAGATGAAGTCGGAGATCGGCCTCGGCCACATGCCGTGGCTCGACTTCGAGGAGCACGTCAACCCGTACCGCGCCCAGGGGACGATGGCGATCGAACGCGCCAAGATCTTCAACTCCGCCGACCTCGGGGTGAGCCTGCGCGGCAACCTCGGCGGCAAGCTGGCGGACGCCAAGAAGCGCACCGGCAACCACCACTACGACGGCCTGTACGGCTCCTGGCACGTGGGCCTCTACAACGGCGGTGGCTACCACGCGAAGGAGAAGAACGACAACAAGGTCCTGGAAGGCCGCCTCACCATCCGTCCCCTGCCGGACATGGCGCCGGGCCTCCAGCTTAGCTACCTGGGGATCACCGGCGAGGGCAACAAGACGGACCAGAGCCTCGACTACATGGTCAACCTCGGCATGGTGAGCTACGAGCACCCGTGGTTCATCCTCACCGGCCAGTACTTCCAGACCACCGGCAACGCCGGGGGCAGCCTCGTGGACGGCGGCGGTGACGCCCTCGACACCGAGGGGTACTCATTCTTCGGCAACGTCAAGCTCCCGGTGGCCGGCGGCCGCCTCGCCTGCTTCGCCCGCTACGACCACTTCGACGCCGACCCGGACGCGCAGGTGGCCAGCGACGCGGACTACGACCTCGCCCTCGCCGGCCTCTCCATTGATCTGCACCATGGCAACATGGTCCTCCTCGACTACGAGACCGTGAGCTACGGCGCCGACAGCGGCAGCCTGGGCAAGGGGCCGGTGGCGGGCAACCACCTGGGCGACGACCAGCGGCTGCAGGTCGTCTACCAGATCAGCTACTGAGGAGCGATCCGCCGGGCGCCCCGATCCTCCGGCGCGGGGCACCCGGAGGTCGGACCCGCAAACGGCGGGGTCAGGTCTTTACTTTATACTTCACCGTGGCGTACCAAAGTTCGATGTTGGATAGGGAGTATAAAGTAAAGACCTGACCCCACACTGCTGGCGGGCCGCGGCGGCCGGGGCAACGGCGGCCACCCGACCGAACCCCCGCGGACCCGCCAGCCTTTGCGCTGGCGGACGGGGCGACGGCGCCGCGCGCGGGTCTGGACCTGGCTGCCCGCGGCCCGGATCATCCGCGGCCATGCGCCCAGCCTCTTTCCTATCTCTCCTCCTCGTCCTCCTCCTGCCTGCCGCTGTGACCGCCGATCCAGCCACCCCTCTGCGGGCGGTGGTGTGGGAAGACGCGGCGAACCAGGCGTCGCTCCAGC
>Ga0100385_1005801_pt1 | contig 10268 bp, 9 predicted proteins | sample CryGeymeta201509_FD_81543 | JGI IMG/M metagenome (GOLD analysis project Ga0100385, IMG submission 81543) | Groundwater microbial communities from Crystal Geyser aquifers in Utah, USA - Crystal Geyser metaG 2015-09 | ecosystem: Environmental > Aquatic > Deep subsurface > Groundwater | place: USA...
CCCTGCAAAGTCAAGCTTTCCAATCTGGTCAATCGGGCCAACCCAGTTGGTCAACGGGTCAAAACCCATCCTGGAATTGTTGATGGCGGTTTTGATGGAGACGGCAATGCTCTGGAAGGGTCTGGAATCAATGGTGAAGAAATAGCTGTTCACCGTGCTGTAGTTAGTGGTCAAATCGGTCGCGCTGCCATAGTGCAAGCTTCCTCCGACACCGTCGGAGTTGATCTGACCCGCTCACCCATCCATGACCGGCACCGAAAATACAGCCTCCTGCTTATTGAAGCTATAATCGTAGCCGATCGTCAGTACTGTCTTGTCATTCAGTACATAGAACATGCTCGTACCCGCCGTTCTTCCGGTCAGGTTCATCGTGTAGGTATTCAGCTCGTTGTTCTCACCGTTGCGTAAACTGGCATATATGTTAAAAGATGCCTTGTCTGAGAAGCGGTAGCTGAGGTTGCCCCGGAGATTCATATCTTTCGATGGCATGTTGGTTGCTTCGCCGATAACCTGTCGCTGTAAATAGTAAACCAGCGAATTGCCCGGGAAGGGACTGTATGCGGCGGTAGGGTCTTCGTTGATGCCCATCGCATTCTCAAAGGGATGATCAATGGATTCGAAGGATGCCATCAGATTCGCCCTGAGATCGCCATAGCGTCCATCCCAGCGGATCTTGAACAGGCTCGAAGTGGTATCGGTGGAACCGTCTTCCAGATTCACAACCAGGCTATCCCGGTCAGTTTGTTTATACCGATAGCTGAAGGTGAAGCGATTCTGATCATCGACTTTGTATCGTGCCCGAAGTTGCACATAAGACACATCCCGATTGTAAGCGGAATAACGGGTGAAGGAAAGTGGCTGTCCACCACCGGGACGTCCCTCCCGCCAGGCGGGAATGTCAATAAAGATATCGTCGTTGTCCATGGTGTAGTAGGACAGGAAGGCATCCAGCACAAAATTCGGACGGAACTTGTGGGACCAGCGGAATGAACCGGTGGTCGTGGTCATATCCAGATCTGTGAAAGCGTTTGCGAGATCTGAATAACTGGCACCTGCCACAATCCTGTCATTGCCCCCGACAGTGCCTTCAATGTGCACTTCATGGGTAGATTTTTTGTTATCGTTATTGAATCCTGAGGGGAGCACTTCACCACCGTATAACGTTCGGCTGGCAAATTCATCAACCGCGCCGCCGTTAGCGGGATGCCTGGGCAGGTCAATATAGAACCCGGTCTGGTCAGCAGAATTGTTGAACTTGGAATAGGTGTACTTGTAGCTGACATCGAACTTGTTCATTTTGGCATGGACCTTTGCCCACACATCGTAAGTGTTCTCATCCAACTTTGCGCTCTTTGACTGCACATGGCAGGTATCGCAGTGGGACAGCTGCATCATCTGATGATAACCATTTCGGGCCTGCGACCGGAACCCCACCTGGATATCCGAGGGCATTGAGGTGTTCAACCGAATATCAAAAACCTGGCGGAAATCCTCGTAGATTGTATAAAAATCTTCATTCGGGGAATAATCCACGCTGGTTACTTCCTTGTGCTCCGGGATTGTGCCAGCCTGATCCGAGGCTTCCCGCCAACTCAGGTTGGACAGACTGTCATGGCCCAGCTTGTGACGGAATTTGTTGTAACTGGTGGTGCTGGTAAACCAGTCGGCCTTGTGGAAAACCAGCTTCATCTCCATGTCCTCATTACTGAACAACGACAGATCCAGACGGTAATTCAGGTCCCCCTTGGTATCCATGGTGCGCAATTTCAACATTCCACGTACCTTGGTCTGGGATTCCGAAAACTCAGTCACCTGATTTTGATCCTTACCAACATCACTGCCCTTTGCCCCTATTTCCACGTAATTTTCTGCGTCCACGTGGTCTTCTGCCAATGCCGGCCAGGCAATCAGGGGCAGGCAGGCCAACAGAAAAATAGCAAGTTTCTTCATGTTTTCCTCCTTACCTGGTTAATGCCTTGCCCTGAGCGCTTCTCGCCTCAGACGGCAGGTCAGATCCGTGTATCCGGGTGTGGCACTGGCTGCATTTCGTTAAGAAAGCCCGTTTGGAGCTTGTCACCGTAGAGGTGAATGATCCGCGATCCGGGTGGTTGGCCGGGGTAAAGTCCCCCTCGTAACCCGGCAGAGCGGTATGGAAATGCATTTGGTGGCACTGCAGGCAAAGAAAGGGTTCATTGGCCTTCAGCAGATTGTTGGCCACACTGCCATGAGGGTCATGACATATCATGCAATTTTCCGCCACCGGTGCATGCTCAAACACAAACGGTCCCCGGTACTGGGAATGGCATGACAGGCAGGTTTCGTTCACCCGCTCCGGCATCGTGTCCTCAGAAACCACATCCTCCGAACCATCAAACTTGTGGCAATCGACGCAGGTCATTCTCCCTTCCTTCACCGGATGGTGAGATGGCAGATACATCTTCGCCCTGATGTTCTGATGGCATTTCAAACACAACTGGTCTTCGTACTCTACCAGCGAACCCCTGTAGGCCGGCTGGTGGACCTTGTGGCAATCGGTACACCCGACTCCATATTCGATTACATGTTTTTCTTTGAGTCCGTGCACAACATTGGCATGGCAGGACAGACAATTCTGTTCCAGCTTTTTCATGTTGTTTTTCGGGCCCGCAATCAGCGTCGGATCTTCTTTGTCCATATGGGTCTGTCCGGAACCGTGGCATGCTTCACATTTGAAATCGTCACCCTTTTTAAAAAAGATGTTGTGAAAGCTCTTGCTAAATGAAGCCACAAGCTCCTCATGACAACCCGAACAGGACTCATCCCCGACGAGATCTCCCCCCGCACCGGCATAGGCTAGCGGCATCGCGCAAACCAACACCGTCATGAGAAAAATCTTTGCCCCCTTCATAACCTCTCCATTTCTCTTTTCTGGTTGATGAAGTTAATAAGTTAAGAATGTTACCGCGCGCACTGTTGACCTTGAACGCACTTTACCAGTCATTTTCGCCACATGCAAGACTTTTGTGAATATTAGCATATTACAATCTTGGCATTCACTGCTTTCTTTTCTTCTTGACCCCGGTTTTCACCCTGGTATATAGTTGGACAGCCATGATTACTGAAAATGCAGAACAGTATTACAGAATTCCAGACTGGGGCGCCGGGTTTTTTCACGGTGGAAAGGCCGGCCATCTCTGGCTCCGGCCCACCAAGGACCCGCTCATCAAATTGGATCTCTACGACCTTGTGGAAAAGGTTCAAAATCAAGGCCATTTCACTCCGTTGAAATTTCATTTTCCACAAATGCTGCAGTATTCTATCTCCAAACTGGCCAAGTCCTTCAGCCGGGCGGCGAAGGAATTCAATTATTCGGGAACGTACACACCAATATATCCCATCAAGGCCAATCCTTTTGCACCGGTTGTAGAAGCAGTCCTTGCGGCGGGAAGTCCCCACGGAATAGGGCTGGAAGCCGGTTCTATTTCAGAGCTGGCAGCAATAATGTCAGTGGCGAAGAAAGAGACGCCACTTGTATGCAATGGTTACAAAGATGAAACGTATATGCGACTCATTCTTACTGCCGCAAACCAGCTGGACCGCGTGTATCTCGTGATTGAAAAGTTTTCCGAGTTACTGATTTTCGCTTCCATTGTGGAGACGACAAAACCGGCAAAACTCCCTTTCCTTGGAATTCGTGCCCGTCTTCATACCCACGGTACTGGAAAATGGAAAGAGTCAGGAGGTGATTTCGCCAAATTTGGCCTCACGGCCTCGGAAATCGTGGAAGCCTGCGACTTTCTGGAAAAACATGGATTACTGAATCGCCTGACCATGCTCCACGCTCATATCGGTTCCCAGGTCACCCATTCCCGCAAGGTCAAGGCCATGGTGGAAGAAACCGGTATGATTTACGCGGAAATGATTCGGATGGAGGTTCCCATTAAAATCGTGGATCTTGGGGGAGGTCTTGGGGTAGATTATGACGGCAGTCGCTCCTCCGGCGAATTCAGCATCAACTATACTGTCACCGAATATGCCAACAATCTCATCTTTCACATGAAAAGCGTCTGCGATCAACAGGAAGTCCCGGACCCGGAACTGTTTACCGAAAGTGGCCGCGCGATTACCGCCTACCACAGCATGCTGATAGTAGATGTCATGGAGAAGCACTCCCTTTCCCATTCCATGTCAGTGGATAAAAGCATTGAAGAGGAAGACAAGGTCCTTGTGGATCTGGTAGAAACTTATCAGCTGATGAACGCGCGTAACCTCGTAGAGTATTTTCACGATGCCGTCCACATGAAGGAACAGCTCCACACACTCTTCAGTATCGGCGTACTGAACCTGAAACAGAAAGCGATCGGAGAGCAGATTTTCTGGAATATCGTCCAGAAGGCCATTGAACTGGCGCCCCGAATGGACCAGCGGCCCGAAGAACTGGAGATGCTGGACAGCCTGATGGCATCCAAATACGTTACCAACTTTTCCACCTTTCGTTCCGTTCCGGATGCCGATTCTATTGGTCAGATTTTCCCCATTGCCCCAATCCATCGACTGGGGGAAGTGCCGGTAGAGTCAGCTATCATTGCCGATATTACCTGCGATTCGGACGGCAAAATAGACCGCTTTGCCGACATCAGCGCCACCAGGAGCACGCTGAAATTCCACCGGCTGAAAAATGAGCCGTACTACCTCGGGATTTTTCTTACCGGCGCCTACCAGGATGCTATGGCTAACAGCCACAATCTTTTTGGGACGCCGGATACATTTTTTATTGAAGTTACCGGAGACAATACTTTTGAAATCACGCATCATGTCCCGAAAGACACAATCGCCGACATGTTGATCCGAAACGGCTATCACCCCCAGCTCTTTGGGGAAAAATGGGGAAGAGATGCTGATGCGACCGAAATACTGAACGGCAGTACCTACCTGCATCGAATCCCCACTGCGGGACCGGAACAAGGTACCAGACCTGTTTCCATATCCATACACATTGACCAGTTGGACTGTCCACGGTGCCGGTCTGATATCCGTGCCTTTCTTTCAGATCTGCCGATGGTCAGCGAATTCAAAATTACTGAAAATCATCTTCACCTGACCATTGCCAGTTCAGAGCTGATCCCCCACCTGGAATCTTTACTGAAAGAAGCCGGGTTCTCTGTGGAAACTGAATCTCAAGAAGGAAATTGACACAATGTGGGCCGATACCCATTGCCATCTCGACACACTGACTGAACAGGAAATCAGCCGGGCTGTATCCGCAGACGTCACCCGATTTGCCGTGGCAGGAGTAACCGGCTGCACCAAAGAAGCTGAAACTCTCGCAGAACACCACGAAGAAGTCTTCCTGATGGCCGGTATTCACCCCCTTTATATCGACAAAACAGATAAAACAGCTTTGGATCTGGTCCACCAAATTGCCGCGACTCAACCCAAATGTGTAGCCATCGGGGAGATCGGGCTGGACTATTTTGACAAAGGAGTGGACCGGAACCGGCAGAAGGACTTTTTTCGCAGACAATTGGAATTTGCGGATGACCTGAACCTGCCTGTGTCCATTCACCTTCGCAGGGCCTTTCCCGACTTTCTGGAAATCATTAAATCTACGCCAGCGGTGACAGTTGTGATGCACATGTACTCAGGTTCGGCAGAATTTGCCCGCCAGCTACAACAGGTACTCCCCCGTGTTTTCTTCTCTTTTGGCGGTCCGGCAATCCGAGCCGACGCCCGAAAGACACATTCAGTTCTGCGTATCCTGCCTTTCGACCGGATTCTCGTGGAAACAGATTCTCCGGATTTGCCACCACCCGGTATGTCATCTCCCAATGTACCGTCAAATCTCCCCCGTATTGGTGCTGGGATTGCGGCCATCCTGGGCATGGGGATTAAAGATTTTGAGATCCTTACCTGGAACAACGCCAGGGAGGTTTTCCAGTGGTAGAACAGTTTTCAAAACTTGCGCCCATGATCGGGGACAGAGGAATGGAGATTCTGAAACAGTCCCGTGTACTGGTGGCAGGCCTGGGTGGCGTCGGTTCCTTCTGTGCCGAAGCCCTGGTTCGCTGCGGTGTCGGAACCATCGGTGTAATGGACAGTGATCAGTCCCAACCTTCAAACCTGAACCGTCAGCTCTTTGCCCTGCACTCCACACTGGGAGAATATAAGGTCACCAGTTTCCAGAAACGGGCAAGGGATATCAACCCGGATGTATGTGTTGAAACCTACCCGCTATTCCTCAATCGAGAATCAAAGGACCAGATTGATGTCACTTCCTTTAACGTCGTTGCAGACTGCATCGACGCACTGGTACCAAAACTCAACCTGATTCTCTCTTGCCTTGAGAACGACATCCCGATCGTGGCATCTACCGGTGCCGGATTCAAACTTGACCCTACAAAAGTAAAATCCGGTTCCATATGGGAAACAATAAACGATCCGCTGGCCCATCAAATGCGAAAGAAACTTCGCCGGTGGGGCTACGGAGATACAAACTTCACCGTGGTGTACTCCACTGAGAAACGGCAATGCACCCCGGATGGGACTTCCGTTGCCTCCATTATCACAGTGACCGGAACTTTTGGTTTCACCATCGCGGCCACGATACTGAGTCTTCTCCTGGAAACAGAAAAATAAATTGTGGAAATAAATTTCACACTTCTGTATATTAGTTTGTCACTTTATAAAAATAAATTGGCAAACTAATAACACATAATATTTATTGAACTTTTTTACTTTACAAAAGGTCAAACCGGTATATATTATATAGATGCACTCTGAATGCTTATTGAACAGAAAGGAGGTTTTGTGGAGAAAAAATTATTAATTGTTCATTATAATCCACGGGATCTGGAACAGCGTGCCACCTGGGCTGCGGAGCTGGGGTTCGACGCCACCACAGTCCATAACTGTGATGAGGCATTGAACGCAGTTGCCAACACAAACTTTCTACTCGCCCTCATTGATCCCCTGCTTCCGGGCATGTCCGGGTTTTCCCTGGCGGAAAAAATAGCATCATCCTCGCCCCGAACGACGATACTTCTCGCCTCTGCCCTCTACAAACGGATGCAGTTTGCAGCCCACTCCGGATTACCCAACATTCGCATGGTTCACCTGGACAAACCACTGGACAAAAACAGCTTCAAAACACTGATTTCCAGGGCCCATGTTGCTGACGCGGACGATGAGCAAAATGCTGAGCATCTGGAGAAACCGGATTCCTCTGCGTCCCGTTCCATAGACCTGAGAGAATTGCTGGAACTGGACCCCGAACTGGGCAAATTGCTCAATTGATTGAATCAGAGATAATAAACAACCGATTCTTCCGCCTTCAACATTGCATAAATGGCCGTTAATTCAGCTGCTCCCTGGAGAAAAACCCGAACCGAATAGGACGTATATTTTCCTTCCCTGCTGGGCCTTTCCCGGACCAGTTCCCGAGAAATTTCCCTGCCCGTCACTTCCGCTATCTGCTTCAACAACAAATCAATATTCAATTCCTGAGTTTTTCCCATTATCTTGAAGTTATAATCCACCGGGAAAGACACCAGATCTTCGATGCTCTGCTTCTTCCCTGTCATCATGCAGAATTTTTTTTCAGGATCATCTCCATTCCCGTTGTTTGACTGCTTCGACATTCGACCTCCTCAGAAATCCATTTTCTCAACCGTTTCCACGCACTCCGTCACCAGACCCTCGATGTCCATCCCTGATTCTGCTTCCCGGACTTCTACCAGCTTCCCGTAAATTTCGGGAAATTTCGGTACAAACAGGGCACAGCAGTCTTCATGCGGCTCAATGGAAATTTCATATGTACCAATCTTTTTTGCCTGCTCAATAATGTCAAATTTGTCAAAGGAAAGAAGTGGCCTCAGTATCATCATGGGAGAAACATCGGTGACGCATTCCAGATTGTCCAGTGTCTGACTGGCCACCTGTCCCAGATTGTCCCCCGTAATCAGCGCTCTGCAACCGGTTCTATTTGCAATTTCCGCCGCAATCCGAACCATGAAGCGCCGCATTACAATGATGGTGAACTTCTCAGGACACTGCTTTTTCAACGCTGTCAGTACCGGGGTGAAATTCACAATCCGCAAGGTCAGACACTTCTGATAAAAAGCGAGCCTTTTCGCAAGGCGGGCCACCTTGTCCTTGACCATATCTGAAGTAAACGGGAATCCATGGAAATATATGGGTTCCACTGTCGCTCCCCGTTTCTGCAACAGGTATCCGGCAACCGGCGAATCAATTCCACCGGAAAGAAGCACTGCCACTTTTCCCGACACTCCCACAGGCAATCCACCGGCTCCCCGAAGGGTTTTGCAGAAAGCATAGGCACCATTTTGTTGAATCTCCACACCAAAGACCATCTGCGGATGATGGACGTCCACCGGCACATCCAGCCCGTGTGTCAACAGATACTCCCCTACCTCCCGGCTCAATTGAGGTGACGGGATTGGGAAAGTCTTATCCGCACGCTTACACTCCACCTTAAAACTGACAGGGACAACCCCCATTTTTTGCATCAATGCCAACCCGTTCTCCGCCAGACTTTTCACAGACCTTTCACATTTCACGCCCACAGAAACCGAGACAATTCCCGGAATCCGGGATAGCAATTCCAGTGTTTCCCCCGGCGCTTCCCCGGATTCGACTGCATACAGCCGGCCCCGTTCACTTTCCAGCACCGCGTTGCAGCCTCCCCGCTTAAGGGTCCGGCGGATATTCTGCTCCAGTGCCTGTTCAAAGAAACGGCGGTTTTTGCCCTTGTTCCATATTTCTCCGAAACGAATGATGTATACAAATTCCATATTTTTCCCCTTCCATAGGCCCGCTCATTCTACACAATTCAAGGCCCGCCGTCCACGGTGGGGCTGTAGGAGTAGGGGTTGGGGGAGGAGGAAGAGGCGCAGAAAGAGAATCGTGACTTGTGACTTGTAACTTGCAAAGGGAAAAGAACAGGGATTGGGCAGTCCTGCTCACTTCACAAATGACGTTTCACGAAAACTGTTTTCAGAAGTCTTGAATTGAACAGTTGCACCGGGGCCACCACTGTCTCGTCTGCAGGGAATTCCGTCCCGTAACGTTCTTTCAGCTTTTTTTGAACAGCCGGTTTGCTGAAATCAAAATCCTTGAATTTTGCGGGTGTGGCAAGTTCAATTCCCAAAACCCGTTTATACAACTTCCACACGTATTCCGAACAGTACATGCGCCTGTCTGACCATTGGAATTTCAGATCGTAAGGAGTACCAAACCATGCGCGGGCAGCTTTTCTGAGCTTTTCCATCTTTATTTGCGAAACTGGTTTTTTCAGACGCTTCACCACGTAATGCCCGTTTTTCCCGTGCCACTGCCACCTTGTCAGCTCCGTCATTCTTACCGGCTGTGCCGCTTCGTACACAACCCAATTACCTTTCCACTTGAACAACATCCCCACATGGGTATACGGAGATCCGGTTGCCAGTCGCAATGCCTTACTCTGGGAAGACAGGGATTCCTGAAAAATAATATCACCATTCTGGAAAGACGAGCTTGAATTGCAGGAAGTCACCATAAACAACAGAGAAGCCGTCGCGAACAGCAAACCTTGAAAGAACAACAATCTGGATTTCGACACCATCTTCCTCCCTGAACTGACTATAAAGAGTATAACATGGTGAAAAATCAGGGGCCCTTTCTTGTTGCTTAAACTTGTCTTTTTCCGGTCAGAACACTGAACACAGAATCACAGAACACTTCTCTTCAAAGGTACGGGATCTTTTATGGGGGGATGCCCATAGAAGGGATTGCACTTCAGGATACGAACAAAGGCCAGGGCACTGCCTTTGAGAAAGCCGAAGCGAAGAAGCGCCGTTCTGGCATAGACAGAGCAACTGGGATGGAAGCGGCAGAAACGGACATAGTGGGATGCCAGTGGGCGGGAGACGGATGACTTGTAGTGATCCAGAGCCGCGACACTCCATCTGACCATTTTCTGATCCCCGGGCGGGCGGGCATTATCAGTGAGGATAAACAGCAAAAGAGCGCAAAAAAGCGCCCAGAACAGAAAAAAAAGGGGGCCGTGGCCCCCCTTTGGTTTACTTGAACCAGCGTTCGGCATAGGTGGAGATGTATGGAACCTTGGTTCTCTCACCCTTGGAAGCCTTCACCATCAGGAGGATGTGGTAGACCAGTACGCCGAGCCAGAAAAACAATTCAAGGATCATGATAACGCATCCAAGAAGCGGAATCACAGAAAGGATCATCAGGATCACAAAAATAACAATTTCTGCAAGGAACAGGGTCAGGCC
>Ga0100385_1005804_pt1 | contig 10263 bp, 10 predicted proteins | sample CryGeymeta201509_FD_81543 | JGI IMG/M metagenome (GOLD analysis project Ga0100385, IMG submission 81543) | Groundwater microbial communities from Crystal Geyser aquifers in Utah, USA - Crystal Geyser metaG 2015-09 | ecosystem: Environmental > Aquatic > Deep subsurface > Groundwater | place: USA...
GCCGGGGCGGTGCCGCCGAGGGCGACGCGGGCCGCCACCGAGCCGTCCACGGTGAGGCGGTGCAATAGGTCGGGGTCGGCGCCGGGGACCAGGTCGGTGAGCGTGGCCGCCGGCAGCTCGGCGAGGTCGCACCCCGCCTCTTCCGCACGCGCCACCAGCTTGCCCACCACCTCGTGGGCGTCGCGGAAGGGAAGGCCGGTGCGCACCAAAGCGTCGGCGAGGTCGGTGGCGGTGGCGAAACCCTGGCCGGCAAGGGCGCGGGCGCGGGCGCGGTTCACCGTCAGTCCCGCCATCAGGCCGGTGATCGCGGTGAGGCAGCCATGCACCGTATCCAGCGCATCGAACAGCGGCTCTTTGTCTTCCTGCATGTCCTTGTTGTAGGCGAGCGGCAGCCCCTTCATCACCGTCAGCAGGGCGGTGAGGTCGCCGAACACCCGGCCGCTCTTGCCGCGGATCAGCTCGGGTACGTCCGGGTTGCGCTTCTGCGGCATGATCGACGAGCCGGTGCAGTACCCCTCGGGCAGGTGGACCAGGTGGAAGGGGGGCGACGACCAGAGGACCAGCTCCTCAGCCAGGCGCGACAAATGGACCATGATCAGGCTGGCCGCGGCGAGGATCTCGATGGCGAAGTCGCGGTCGGAGACCGCATCGAGCGAGTTGCGGCAGACGCCGTCGAAGCCGAGCTCGCGGGCGACCCCGAGGCGGTCAATGGGGAAGGTGGTGCCCGCCAAGGCGCCGGCGCCGAGGGGGAGCTGGTTGAGCCGCCGGTAGGCGTCGGCGAGCCGGCCGTGGTCGCGCGCCGCCATCTCGTAGTAGGCGAGGAGGTGGTGGCCGAAAACCACCGGCTGCGCCGTCTGCATATGGGTGAAGCCGGGGAAGACCACCTCCACATGCACCTCGGCCTGATCTACCAGCACCCGCTGAAACTCGACGAGCTGGTGCGCGAGGGCGGTGACCTCGTCGCGCAGGTAGAGGCGGATGTCGGTGGCGACCTGATCGTTGCGCGATCGCGCCGTGTGCAGCTTGCCGCCGATCGCGCCCACCTTGGCGATGAGGCGCGCCTCCACGTTCATGTGGATGTCCTCCAGCGCGTCGGAGAAGGGAAAGGTCCCGTGCGCCAGCTCGTCGCGGATCTCCTCCAGCGCCGCGACGATCTGCTCCACCTCGTGCGCCCCCACGATCCCCTGGCGGCCGAGCATGTGGGCGTGGGCGATGGAGCCGGCGATGTCCACCGCGGCGAGGCGCTGGTCAAAGGCGATCGACGCCTGCCAGCGCTCCACGAAGCGGTCGGTGGCGGCGTGGAAGCGGCCGCCCCACGGCTTTTTTTGCGGCGTTTCGGACATGGTTGGCGATGTGGCCGGGCGTGCGCCTTAGGCGTCGTTGCCCATCGCCCGGAGGCGCAGGCGCAGGGCGTTGAGCTTGATAAAGCCGCCGGCGTCCGCCTGGTTGTAGACCGTGTCCTCTTCGAAGGTGGCGACCTCTTGGGAGTAGAGGGAGTGCGGCGAGCGCCTGCCAGTCACGGTCACGTTGCCCTTGTAGAGCTTCAGGCGGACCTCACCGCTCACCCGCTCGGCCACTCGATCCACCAGCACCTGCAGGGCCTCGCGCTCGGGGGAGAACCAGTAGCCGTTGTAGACCAGCCGGGCGTAACGCGGCATCAGGTCTTCCAGCAAATGGAGCGCCTCGCGGTCGACGGTGAGTGACTGCATCGCCTGGTGGGCGGTGTGCCAGACGGTGCCGCCCGGGGTCTCGTAGACGCCGCGCGACTTCATCCCTACGTAACGGTTCTCCACCAAGTCGACACGGCCGATGCCGTTGGCGCCGGCGATCTCGTTGAGGCGGGCGAGCAGCCGCGCGGGCGACAGCGGCGCGCCGTCGATGGCCACCGGGTTGCCGTGGTCAAAGGTGAGGGTGAGCTCGGTCACCGCATCCGGTGCCGCCTGCGGGGCGACGGTGCGCTCGAACATCTCCGCCTCGGGCTCCGCCCACGGGTCTTCCAGGATGCCGCCCTCGAAGGAGAGGTGCAGGAGGTTGCCGTCCGACGACCACGGCTTCTTCGGGGTGACCGGTACCGGGATGGAGTGGGCCTTCGCGTAGGCGACGAGCTGCTCGCGCGCGCCGAGGTCCAACTCGCGCCACGGCGCCACGATCCGGATCTGCGGTGCCAGGGCGTAGGCGGAGAGCTCGAAGCGCACCTGGTCGTTGCCCTTGCCGGTGGCGCCGTGGGCGATCGCGTCGGCGCCGGTTTGGCGGGCGATCTCCACCAGCCGCTTGGCGATCAGCGGCCGGGCGATGGAGGTGCCGAGGAGGTAGACCCCCTCGTAGAGGGCGCCGGCGCGCATCATCGGCTGGACGAAGTCGGCCACGAACTCTTCGCGCAGGTCCTCGACGAAGGCCTCCGTGGCGCCGGTGGCGAGCGCCTTCTGCCGTACCCCGGAGAGGTCCTCCCCCTGGCCGAGGTCGGCGGTGAAGCAGACCACTGCGCAGCCGTAGGTCTCGATCAGCCAGGAGACGATCACCGAGGTATCGAGACCTCCGGAGTAGGCGAGGACAACCTTCTTGGGATGGGCCATGGGGTGGATCTCGGTGGGGAAGAGGGAGGACGGAAGAAGGAGAAAGGGGGAGGGAGAAAGGGGGCGATGAATCAAGCCGATGTCTCGCCTCTCTACCTTCTCCTCATGGCTACCGCCTACGCCTGCGGTTGCCCCAAAAGCCGCACGAGGATCGCCTTTTGCACGTGCAAGCGGTTTTCCGCCTGGTCGAAGACGATGGACTGGGGGCTATCGAAGAGCTCGGCGGTGACCTCGTCGCCGCGGTGGGCGGGGAGGCAGTGCATGAACACAGCGCCGTCGGCGGCGTGGGTCATGAGGGCGGCGTCCACCCGGTACGGCTGGAAGGCGGCGAGCCGCTCCACCTCGCTCGCCTCGTCGCCCATGGAGACCCAGGTGTCGGTGTGGACTGCCACGACGCCATCCACCGCGGCCACTGGATCGTCGCCGATGGAGAGGGTGGCGCCGTGTTCGGCAGCGAGTTGCTGGGCGCGCGCCACCACGAGCGGGTTGGGCCGGTAGTCCGGCGGGGTGGCGAGGCGGAAGTCCATCCCGAAGAGGGCGGCGCCGAGGAGCCACGAGTGGGCCATGTTGTTGCCGTCGCCGATGAAGGCAACACGCATCCCGGAGAGATTGCCGAACCGCTCGCGCAGGGTGAACAGGTCGGTGATCACCTGGCACGGATGGTAGGTGTCGGTGAGGCCGTTGATCACCGGGATCGTGGCCGCGGCCGCCAGCCGCTCCAGCAGGGTGTGGCCGAAGGTGCGGATGAGGATCCCGTCGAGGTAGCGCGACAGCACGTGCGCGGTGTCTTCCAGGGTCTCCCCGCGACCGAGCTGCATGTCGCGCCCGGAGAGGTGCAGGGCGTGGCCGCCGAGCTGAAACATCCCGGTCTCGAAGGAGACCCGGGTGCGGGTCGACGCCTTCTCGAAGATCATCCCCAGGCTCTTGCCGGCGAGCCGCCGATGCGGCTGTCCTGCACGGAGCTCGGCCTTCAGGCGCACGGCGTCGTCGAGGAGGGCGGTGAGCTCCTCCGGCGACCAGTCGGCAAGGGTGAGAAAGTCGCGTTTCATGGAGTCCGGGCGCGCGGCCGCGCGCGGGCGCGGCGGGAAAGGGCGGAGGATGGCAGATCGGGGGGCGGCTGGAAAAGGCGGACCGCTCCCCCCTTCGTTTCGCGAACCGCTTTCCACGGGGAGGTGGGGAGGCGCTGGGGATGGGCGGCGTACGGCGTCTTTGCCGATCGCATCGCCAAGGTGGCCGTTCACGGGGGTGCGGCATGGCCGTCCGGCGATGGCAGGCGCCGCCCCCCAACACCAGCGGACGGCCGGTCCGCGCCGCCCAGTTTTGGGGAATCAACGGTTCGGGTCGGTTTCGCACCTCTTTCGGTGGTGAACCCCCGACCCCTACGGCCGCCCCCTTGGCCGGCTACACTCCCCGCCCATGGCCGCCATCGCCCTCATCGACACGAGCCGTCTGCCGGCGTGGGTGGGGGCGGCGGCGGCGGGCGAGGCGCGGCTGGCGGAGCTTGCGGGGGGGCGGCGGGGGGGCGATCGGCTCATTTCCACCCTCCTCGCCTGCGTTGGGGAGGTGGGGCTCGACCTGGCGCGCCTCGACGCCCTGGTCGTCGTGGTGGGTCCCGGCTCTTTCACCGGTCTGCGCGCCGGGGTGGCGGCGGCCCAGGGGTTGGGTCGGGCCAGCGGGGTGGCGCTGGTGGGGGTGAGCGGTTTGGAGCTTGTGGCCCGCGCCTCCGGCGGCCTCCCCGGGCAGTGGCTCCTGCCCCTCGGCGCCGGCCGCCATGGGCGCCTCTACGGCTGCCTCTACCGGGTTGACGAGCAGCGAGTCGTCCACGCCGCGGGCGCGCTGGCGGAGCAAGAGATGGCGGCGTGGCGGGCGGCGGCGCCGGCCGGCTGTAGCCTGCTCCTCGCCGGTGGCGCCACCGGCGAGATCGCCACCCTCCCCTCTCCAGGCCCGGCGGCGCGGCTTCTGGCGGCGTTGGCACTGGTGGTGGCGGGCGCGGCGACCACCCCGCCTCCCGCACTCCAGCCCCTGTACGTGCGCGGCTGGCTGGGGTGACCGGGCGGTCCGTGGCCGGCGCCGGGTCGGGTGGCCGGCTCTGTTTTGCTTCGCTCCCGCCGCGCCGGCGATCGACCGTAGCGGGCTCCCGGCCCGGAGCCTTGTGCTCGCCCCGTCCGCCCTTACCCGAGGGCGAAGAGGCCACCCGCCCGCGCGCGGGGGGGGGCGCGGGACCTCACCCCGGCGCAGGCGAAGGCGATCACCCACCCGCCCGCGCGCGGGGGGAGCGCGGGATGACGCCCGGAGTGGGCACCGGAGCCGCTTCCACCCGCCCGCGCGCGGGGGGGGGCGCGGGTCCAGGTCGGCCCACAAACACCGGCTCGCACACACCCGCCCGCGCGCGGGGGGGGGCGCGAGTTCACTCACAACACTGGAGGCACCCTATGACGCACCCGCCCGCGCGCGGGGAAGCGCGCGATCTCATCGCTGCGGCGATGCTCGAGGTCACCGCACCCGCCCGCGCGCGGGGAAGCGCGATGTGTCTCAGGCGCCCCCCCTCGCACCGTCGCCGCACCCGCCCGCGCGCGGGGAAGCGCGGAACACCACCACCCCCACCACCACCACCACCCACGCACCCGCCCGCGCGCGGGGAAGCGCGACGCTGCGCCAGGGCCGAGCCGCCATTACGTTCCGCACCCGCCCGCGCGCGGGGGAAGCGCCCCTGGCACCGAGCCACCCGCGGCGTGGTGCGGCCACCCGCCCGCGCGCGGGGGGCGGGGGGGGGCACGGAATTCGGCGCGGTGCGCACATCCACGAACTCGCACCCCCCCGCGCGCGGGGGGGGGCCAACAAGTTGCGTGTTTGCAGGACTGACCCCAAAGCGCACCCCCCCCGCGCGCGGGGGGGGGCAACATCCGGAAGCGTGGCCACGGTCGCGGCCTTTCGGTTGACCCAGGTAGGGGGTCGTTTGACCCGCTTCCACGGCGGTCGCTAGACTCGTTGGCCAATGGAGGTCGAGATGGGGGGACGGCGATGACCAAGGCGGATCTGGTAGAGCAGGTCTACGAGCGGATCGGCTTCTCCAAGAAAGAGGCGGCGTTCGCGGTGGAGACGGTGCTGGAGTCGATCCGGTCGGCTCTCATTGACGGCCAGACGGTGAAGATCGTTGGCTTCGGCAACTTCGTGGTGCGCCACAAAGAGGCCCGCAAGGGGCGCAACCCGAAGAGCGGTGAAGAGGTGACCATCACCCCGCGGCAGGTGGTGAACTTCAAACCGAGCCAGGTCCTGAAGGATGCCGTCCAGGGCGGCACGGTGGGCGCGCCTGGCGGCGAGTAGGCGGCGCGGGCGGAAGGTAGGGCGGGGTGGCTGACCAGGAAAACCGGCGGCGGGCTGAGACCAAGGGTGGTGCGCCGGCGCCGCTGGAGATCCCCGACAAGTTCTTCTTCAAGATCGGCGAGGTGGCACGGCTCACCGATCTTCCCGCCCATGTCCTGCGTTACTGGGAGACCGAGTTTTCCGAGCTGGCGCCGCGCAAACACGGCAACGGCCAGCGCGTCTACCGGCGCAAGGAGATCGATCTCATTCTGGAGATTCGCGACCTCCTCCACCGCCAACGGTTCACCATCGAGGGGGCGCGGAAGGAGTTGCGCCGCCGCCGGTTCAACCATGAAGCGGCCCACCAGGTCGACCACTGGCAGCTCCTCCACGAGCTACGGGACGAGGTGACCGGGTTGCTTGCAATGTTGGAGGCGGATGGCTAGCGTTCCGCCCCTAGCTCGGACCGGGGCGTAGCGCAGTCTGGTAGCGTACCTGAATGGGGTTCAGGTGGTCGGAGGTTCAAATCCTCTCGCCCCGACCAGATCCGAGTTGGCACCGCGCCACCGTTTCTTCCGCCATGGTCGTGTGCCCGCGAACCCGGATTGCGCACCGGGGATCTCCTGCTCGCCGCCACCCACGGTCGTGCGGCTTGGCGCCGCCAGCCGGGGCGGGGGGGTGATGGCGGCGCGTGACACCGCGCCCTTTGCGCAGGCACGGCAGGAGCTCGTCGAGCGGGTGCGGCGCCAGGGGGTGCACGACCCGCGGGTGCTGGCGGCCCTGGCGCGGGTGCCACGCCACTGCTTCGTCCCCGAGGCCCTGGCGGTCCAGGCGTACCGCGACACCTCTCTGCCGATCGGGCGCGACCAGACCATCTCCCAGCCCTCCATCGTCGGCCTGATGACCGAGGCGGTCGCCGTACAGGCCACCGACCGGGTGTTGGAGCTGGGTACCGGCAGCGGTTACCAGACCGCCATCCTCGCCGAGCTCGCGGCGAAGGTCTTCACCATCGAGCGGATCCACTCCCTGGCCACTGCCGCGCACCACCGCCTCGACGAACTCGGTTACACGAACGTGGTCTTTCGCATCGCCGATGGCACCTTTGGTTGGGCGGAGCACGCCCCGTACCAGGTGATCGTGGTCGCCGCCGCCGCCCCGGAGGTTCCGGCGCCGCTCCTCGCCCAGCTCGACGCCGGCGGCCGGCTCGTGATCCCGGTTGGCTCCGGCGACGTGCAGGAGCTCATGCTGGTGAAACGTACCCGCGACGGGTTCGAGCGCCAGCCGCTCCTGCCGTGCCGCTTTGTGCGCCTCGTTGGTCGCCACGGGTGGACGGAGTGACGCGGCCGCGTGGGCCGGGAGTGGGGGATGGGGGGGAGCCGGCCGCTGGCCGGCGAGATTGTGAGGGGTCTCGCCCCTCGGCATGATTGCCGGCCCGCAGGACCGACCTCTCCCCATCCCGGCGCGTCTAGGGTTTCCCATGTTTTCGGATCTCACCCAATGGATAGTCCAGTGGGCCGCGACGCCCGGGGCAACCTGGGCGCTGTTTTGGCTCGCGGTGGCCGAGTCCTCCTTCTTCCCCATCCCGGTGGATGTCCTGCTCATCGCCATGGGGCTGATCACCCCGGAGGCGGGGGTGCGGTACGGGGTGATCGCTACCGTCGGCTCGGCGGCTGGGGCGGTGGTCGGCTACTGGATCGGCCAGTGGGGCGGGAGGCCCCTTCTGGAACGGTGGGTCTCCACCGAGCGGATCGCCAAGGTGGAGGCGACCTTCCTGCGCTACGAGGTGTGGGCGATCGCGGTCGCCGGCTTCACCCCGATCCCGTACAAGGTCTTCACCATCGCCGCCGGGATCTTCCGCGCCACGATGTGGAAGTTCATCGCCGTCTCCTTCCTCAGCCGTGGCGCCCGGTTCGTGGGCGAGGGGCTCCTCTTCTATTTCTATGGCAAGCCGATCGCCGACTTCATCCACCGCTATTTCAACATTCTCTCCGTAGTGATCGTCGTTTTGCTTGCGCTGGGTGCCTATGCTATACACCGCCGCTCGCGCGCGGCCGTAGGCCGTGCAGACCCGAGGGGCGGGGCGTAGCGCAGCCTGGTAGCGCACCTGCTTCGGGAGCAGGGAGTCGGAGGTTCAAATCCTCTCGCCCCGACCACCTCGATCCTCCCCTCGGGTCTGCGCGGGCGGCAGGAGATTCGACGGGCCATGGACATGGTGCGACACCCACATTGCCAGGAGGCCGATGACGCGCGAGCCGCGTGGCGAGGCCGATAGTGCAGCGGCCGCCGTTCCACTGGTTTGTGGCCGTCGCCTTGGGCGTCGTCTTGCTGGTGATCACCGTGGTGGTCTACCAGTCCATGGAGGGGCCCGTCCCCTTTGAGCGCGCGGTGGTGGCACAAGTGGCGCCGCCACCCTTTGCCCTCCAGCCGGGCGCGGCCGCGCCAACGCTCGCCGCACCGGTGGCGGAGGAACACGCCGAGCCCATCGCCCTGCCCGAGCGGGGCAATACCTACCTGACGATGCTCGTCGATTGGCTCGGTGAGGCGCGCGAGCGCGAGCCGGCGCGGGTGGAGCAAGACCTCACGCGCCTCGCCCGTCTCGACGCCCCGGAGGTGCGCATCTACCGCTGGCTCGGGGTGATCGCCCACCGGCGCGGTAACGAACTCGCCGCCACCGCCTACTTCGAGCACGCGGTCCGCCTCGCCCCGGAGGAGGCGGCCGACCTCTTCAACCTCGCCACCCTCTATCTCTTACAGGAGCGCTACCCCGAGGCGATCCGTACCTTCGACCGGGTCGTCCGCCTCCAACCCCCTTTCCTCGACGACACCTACGCCTACCTGGGCTACTGCCTCGACCAGATGGGGGCGCGGGAGGAGGCGCAGCGCGCCTGGCGCACGGCGATCGAGATTGACCCCAACAACGCAATGGCCCGCCGCTACCTCGGCGAGCAGGTGGCCCCTGCCGCGGCGGGGCCGCTCCCGCCGCCCCCGGGATCGCCGCCCCCCGCCGAGTAGTCAACACGATCGCCCCCCGCGCTCTCCTCGTCCCTAGGGCGGCTCACGGTGCGCGCAGGGGATGGGGGATGGCGGTGGTTGGCCGCGTCGCGGCCCGCCATGGGTTTCGAGGGTTGCTTCCAGTCCCACCTCGACGGTGTTTTGTCGGTGTTACGACGCGCCGCGGCCCGCCATGGGTTTCGAGGGTTGCTTCCCTCTTTCTCGCATCCGCCCGCGGGGTGGTCCTGCCCTACTCCCTACCTCCCCTCAGTAGCGCACCTGAAAGACGTGGCGGACCGGGCCGCCGAGGAAGCGGGCGGCGACCTCCGAGAAGGTGTGGGGGAGGTCGGTGAGGTAGAAGGTCGGCTCCACGGGCTCGCCGGTGGGTGCGCCCAGCCGCGTCGCCACCGCCGTGGCGGTCGCCTCGGCGGAGTCCACCAACCTCACCCCCGGCCCGAGGAGGTCGGCGAGGAGCGGCTTGAACAGGGGGTAGTGGGTGCAGCCGAGGACCAGGGTGTCGATCTCCTCGCGGCGCAGGTCTTCCAGGTAGTGGGCCAGCGCCGCGCGCGCCACGTCGTTGTCGGTCCACCCCTGCTCGGCGAGGGGGACGAGGAGCGGACACGGCCGGGCGAGGGTGCGGGCGGTGGGCAGGCGGTTGCGGATCGCCTCCTCGTAGGCGCGCGAGGCGATGGTCGTCTCGGTGCCGATGATCCCGATGCGGCCGGAGCGCGTCGCCGCCACCGCCGCCTCCGCCCCCGGCTCGACCACCCCGATCACCGGTACCGGCAGGGCATCGCACAGGGCGTCGAGGGCGACGGCGGAGACCGTGTTGCACGCCACGACCACCATCTGCACCTGCCGTTCGAGGAGAAACCGTCCCCCCTCCACCGCGTAGCGACGCACGGTCTCGGGCGACCGGCTGCCGTACGGCACGCGCGCCGTGTCGCCCAGGTAGACCAGGGGCAGGGCGGGCAGCCGGGCCCGGATCGCGCGCAGCACCGTGAGGCCGCCGACGCCGGAGTCGAAGATGCCGATCGGGGCAGTGGCGGTCATGGGCGGTCGATCTCGCAAAGGGCGCGCGGCCGCGCAGTAAACCGCACCTCCCGGGCAGGCGGAAGGGTGGCCCCGGCGCGTCCGCGCGGTTTTGCCCCCCCTCCGGCGCGACCGCGCCCCGCCCGACGGTCCGTGGGTTGACCCGCCCGCCGCCCGCCGGCCACACGGGTGGCGTAACGCCCGCCCCCAATCGGGAGGGGCGGGGGAGGCGGAGGGGGGCGGCGCGTGGGCCACCGCCGCCAGGCCGCCTCCCGGCTCGATGGGGCCCGCCATCGCCGCGCCTCACCCCTCCCCCACGGAAACACCGCCGCCAGGCCGCCTCCCGGCTCGATGGGGCCCGCCA
>Ga0100385_1005813_pt1 | contig 10255 bp, 10 predicted proteins | sample CryGeymeta201509_FD_81543 | JGI IMG/M metagenome (GOLD analysis project Ga0100385, IMG submission 81543) | Groundwater microbial communities from Crystal Geyser aquifers in Utah, USA - Crystal Geyser metaG 2015-09 | ecosystem: Environmental > Aquatic > Deep subsurface > Groundwater | place: USA...
CGCCGGTATTTGGATCTGCAACAGCTGATACGTCAGATACTGTACGATTTGAACATCCTAAATCAGTTTGGAAAACGGGTTTTGGTTCATAAGCACTACAGCCACTACCAGCCCCTGCCCATACGGACTCGGTTTGACGTGTACCTGTTCCTGTTAGGTAAAGCGAGGTACCGCCAACTGCAGTTACGTATGGCGAAGCGGCAGGGTAGGAAACACCATAGCCAGCGTCACCAGAACTGAACAAGAACGCAATACCAGGATATTTGAAATGGCTGTCATAGGTTATTTCGCCGGAAAATTCAAGCGATCCGTAAGAGTTAGATATAACAGTTGCACCCAGTAGACGAGCACGATCGACGGCTGTCATAAGGTTAGCATAACTATTAGTTGTTGCTTCTACTAAAATAATTTTTGAATTTGGGCTAACGGCATGAGCCGTCTGCACATCCATAGCTATTTCTAGCGCCCATCCGGCGTTAGTTTTAGGATATTTAGTACCTCCGGTTTGGTTAACTTTCATAAAGCAGCCAGTCGTCACAGTCGCGCTACAACTTGGGAAACTAGGTAGGTTAAATGTGCTGTTATATTCATCCAAGTCCGCCTTGATTGATGGGTGGTTATAGGCAGCAACAATCGCAATTGTGGCTGGGTTAGTGTTATTAGTTGGCAAATTATAAGCGGTACGGAATTGAAGTGGACCATAACCAGTCGGTGTAGTTACTGTAGTCACTGGGCGACCATTTTTATCAATCTTTACACGAGCAAAGCAATTAGCGCTAGTATTTGATGATTGTTCGTCACAAACTTTTTTACTACTCGAATGTGAATTGGCCGCCTCACTCGTAAGAGTAAAACCAAAAACAAGAATACTTACCATAACTATTGCAGCTATAAATACATTCCTTGTTGACATAAATGGCGCAGATATTTTTTTTGATTTAGATGATTTGATAGACCTAGTGGACTTGTTCGTCTTTTTCAATTTTGTGGTTTTCATAGTGCCTTAAGTATACCATCATAAAGAACAACTTGAGACAAATTGCTATAGTTATGACTAATTTACAACGCTGTATAATAGTACTTATTACTTATAGTTCACTATCAGTAACGATCTAATTTCATTTATTATATACTTTCTTTTTTGTTTGGTTGCTAGCATTATTTAAATACCTAATAAATATAAACCAAATTGAAATTTGAAAGACTATTTGAACTCCAATCATAAAACCAGTAGACTGTGGCATGTAAACCAATGCAGCAATACCGCTCAAAACTTAAATCTATTTGTTTTTGTGAAATATTAGATTTATCTTATCATGAATGCCAATCAACTCCCAGGTTAAAAATAGACGTATTGATAGTTTTGTGATAAAATAATTTTATAGGTAAGAATAACGTAAAAACCTAAAGTATCTATGAATCATTAATAAATCAAATCATTTTAGTGCACGTCGTAACAAGCGCGCATTAAAAATAAAATTAATACTCTTTTATATTTGACATACTATGACTTTTATAAAAGACAATAAAAATATGGCTAAGCGCACAAAAAGCGAGGACCAGCGAAATCAACAGATGTTTGTAACATATATAATGATTGCCATTATATTTATACTTACAGCTATTCTGATATCGACACGTTCACGTTCGTCAACTAGTTATCCTGGTTACATGATGGACAGATATGTGTATCCTACGAACAATCCCGACATGTTTAATTACATGTATAAGATTGGCCCAGATGGCTCTGGTATCCGCAGTAATTAATCGCTGACTGAATTGGTTACGAGGCGTAATAGCCTCGTAACCTAATCGCAGAACTTTACGACGTGCACATTAAAATGATTTGATTTTTTAATAGCCCCAATTGGGTCTATTAAGTTTTGTCAATTATGCAGTTTTGTCAGATACACAAGACAGAATTTGTTTTCAACAATGCCATTAAATGGTGGGGATTTTGGCGCAGTTTCGCCAATAAAAACACCTTGTTCGTCAACTACTTTGCTTTGCGGCCATCAAAAGGTCCGCCGAATAACTTACTGAGAGCACAGTAGTTCAGAGCGCCTGAAGCAATAAGAACAATACCTATCAGTCCAAAAATCAACCCAAGGCTACCAAAAAATCCAAGATAAAGTAGCACTAGTCCTGGTATTATTCTCAGCGATCTGCCCAATGGTGAAGCCATGAATATTGCAAATTTCATAAAAATACTCCTTATGTTTGTTAATTAGATTATAGCATATATTAATATTGACTTATAATATAAGGTCCAAAAATGGCTAGAATTAAATAAATGATACAATCTTGTCTTGAAAAACAGAGGAGTCTGCTTTGGACCTAATTTGTATCTTTGTATATCTTTTGAGACACAAATGGAACTCAAACTTTCTACTCACAGTTAAAAAGTCTTCACGGAAAAAGACTATTTCATAGCTTTCGAAATTCGAATCCGCTTGCTTCTGTTATTAACTTTTATATAAAAATTAAATTAGCACGATTTCCGTGCTGTGTTATGAATTTTGCTTTAAATAACGATGATAGACCTAAGTCGGTCTCTTTAGACGCAAAACTTGGCTGGGGCTAGTGGACGCGTCTCAGGAAGAAATAAATGAGATAACGAACATTTTTCATGAACTAGATGGTATCAGGAGGATTATCTAATTGGCATCGGTTCTCTGGTAGCCATAAAATATTATGGCTAATATGACATGTAGTTGATAATCTTGAACAATCCAGTAGTAATGTATGTTGATCATTTGACCTTAGTTGTTGGATTTCATCGTTGCATATTGTCATTGAGTGTTTATTTTCTTCTTGTGCCTTTGTGTATTCGTTATTCGCCGTCGCACTCATGGTTATATATGAAAATGTGTAAATTATTGCAATGGCAAATATAAATATAACCGAAAACAATACTTTAATTCCTATTGGGCTTCAAGTGAAAAGTGATATAAATTTATTTTTAACCATAAACATATATTAACACAGTAGTCATGGTTCTGGGATGGAGGGATTTGATCACCTTTGGCGACCCCGAAAATTCACGATTGCAAACCAGTTTGCATCGGAATGTTTCCTTGCGGATTGCCACTGGCAATCCTCACCCCCGAATGCCCACTCGGGCGCCCAAATCCCCACCTTCCAAGTTATGAAAAAAGCCAGACCAAAAGGTCTGACTTATTTCATGGCTGGGATGGAGGGATTTGAACCCCCGAATGCTGGTACCAGAAACCAGTGCCTTACCACTTGGCGACATCCCATTACGATAATTATAACTTATAAAATGTGCTGTTGTTTAAGTTTCTGGCAGATTGGTACCAGAAACCATGTCACAGTAAAATTCATCCTGAATTTTCTGCGACCCCGCCTTAGTCGGTGACGTTCGTCATCCGGCTTCCGTCCTTGCAGATTGCCACTGGCAATCTTCACCTTACCACTTGGCGACATCCCATTACAATAATTATTATACCCCATAAAAGTACTAATGTTGTATAATAATATTTAAATAAATCTACCTAACGGTCTGGCTTTTACTAAAATCTTAAACAGATTTGCGGTATTCTATCAACTAGAAGACTGGCTGATATTAACTAAGTAGATCAATATAAGCATAACAATCACACTGGATCGCCACGGCACGATTGTGGTTCTTGGTTCGGCTGGAGTTCCGAAACACCGCTTTTAAAAGCGATGCTTCATCAGTTTACCCTATATTTACAAATTATTTCAACACAGGTATACTTTAGATAACTCAAAGGAGGGGTGTGTTTTGGAGATTATATTAAATATGTGGCGTCGCAAAATGCGAACCTTATTGACTATTTTTGGGATAGCGATTGGAATTTCAGCCCTAGTAGTTATGGGTTCAATGGCCGAAAAACTAAACATGCAAGCTGCAGAAGGCGTAAAATACTATGAAAACAAAGTTCAAGTTTCGTCTGACACGTCCAGTATGCTACCCGCTCCATTAAAAATTAGCACGGCTGATGAAATTGCAAAAATCCAGGGCGTTGAATATGTTTCGCCCGTCATCAGCACTCCACTAGAAAAAAAATCGAGTTCATTTAGCCTGGGTTACGAAGCATCAATTACCGCTATCGATCAAAACGCTGATAAACACGGAAACTCATACCTAAAAATCTATGTTGGTCGTCGACTAACGAATGATGACACTGGCAAAGCTATAGTCGGCTATGACCTAGTTAAAAAGCTTAGCGCAGACCTAGGACGAGATATAACTATAAGAGGTAAGACATTTGAGGTTATCGGGATTTGGGAAAAGACTTTCTCGACCACCGACACTTCTGTATCAGTTTCATTAAAAGACGGTCAATCAATTATATACGATGACCTACCAGCAATTATCAAATCAAATATCAGCCCAGCCGATATAGCTACCGGTTTTGTTGTTTATCCAAAATCCGGCACCGACCCAGATAAACTAGCGACTGTTATCCAAAAGAATATTACAGGTACAGTTGCACTAGGCCCAAAACAATTTCAAGACCAAGTTATGAGTTCAGTCAGCACGATTAACTCAATCATCTATGGCGTAGCTATTGTATCGCTCTTTGTCGGTTCGTTATCTATTATTAATACTATGACAATGTCCGTCAGCGAAAGAACTAAAGAAATAGGTGTCAAAAAGGCGATTGGTGCTAAAACAGTAGTCATTTTACGCGAATACATGTTAGAGGCCGCCGTTATCGGTTTGATGGGTGGAATTGTTGGCGTTGTTTTTGGCGTTATTGTCTCCAGTGTATTAAATAGCGCAATGGAAGCCTCAGGCGGCAACCTATTCTTAGTTACACCGCGACTAGTTATATGGTCCATAATATTCTCAGTCGTACTAGGAAGTATTGCCGGTTTTATGCCGGCCATACATGCGACCAGAATTAGTATTGTAAAAGCATTGAGGGGAGCGTAATATGAGCGAAGTTATTCTAAAACTAAGCAATCTGCGTAAGATTTATATTACCGGAAATCTAAGAACCGCAAAAAAAGCTTTAGAGGAAATTCAGAAACTTTCGGTTACATACGAGAAACTTGCTGACAAAGATAAGAACAATAAGAATTTAAAAGAATACGAAAAACTATTAAATAATGCTCACAAATTATTTTATGAGGAAAAATTTGAAGAGTGCTATACTTCGCTAACTCAAAAAATCATTACCAGAGGGCCACGTAATACCGGAGTAGTAATCCACGCCTTAAACGGCATTAACCTTGAGATAAAACAAGGCGAAATGGTCGCAATTATTGGGCCTTCGGGTTCCGGCAAAACAACATTACTTAGTATGCTAGGGTTGCACGATACTCCAACTACCGGCCAGATATATCTACGTGGCAAAAAAATATCCAGTATCAAATCAAGTAAATTGCCAGACATCAGATCTAAAGAATTAGGCTTTGTTTTCCAATCATTTGATTTAATTCCAACTATGACAGCTCTAGAAAATGTTGTGCTGCCGTTGAAGTATTCAAAGGCTCCAGCCAAAGAACGCGATGCACTAGCAGAAGAAGCATTGGAATTGGTCGGAATGAGTAATCGTCTATATCACACACCAAATCAACTATCTGGTGGGCAAAAACAACGCGTCGCTATTGCTCGTGCTATCGTCAACAAACCAGCAATTATTTTTGGAGATGAATTGACCGGAGAACTGGACATCAAGACAACCAAAGAAATTATGCAACTAGTCACCAAATTAAATAAGCAAGGTCAGACCTTTGTGATCGTTACTCATAACCCAGAAGTCGCCAAATTCTGTCAGCGAACAATTATGATAGTTGATGGAAGAGTAGCGCGAACGCTTTAACTATCGTTTTTTAAATATTGTTTTCAAAGAAATTCGATTAGTATATTCCAACGCGCCGTATTGGAAAATGCGAATAGCAAATGCCAATGTAATCACAGCACTAACGCCAATAATAGTAATGCCAATAAACACATCGGCTATAGATAAGTTTCCGACAGCATTTCGTAACATCAACGGGATTGGCGCCGTAAGAGGGAAAAACGATAAAAAACGGACAAGACCAGAATCAGGCGATGATACAAATAATGATGCCGCGTAAAGCGGTCCGAACAAAAACAACATAACTATTCCAAAAAATCCCGACGCTTCTTTGACAGTTGGTACGGCCGCACCTATAGCCACCAAAAGACCCGTGAACATCAAGAAACTCAGTACAAACAAAATCGCACCAATAACTATACGAATAGGGTCGATAGGTATATTGCTAAGATCCAAATTAGGTAGGGATAGTTGATTATGGAAAAATATATAAACGATAATTATAGGCGTCATAATAACAACAACTTGTATAAGAGCCAGTACTAATAGTGATAAAATCTTGCCAATAATCAAAGTTCGAGCCTTGATAGTCGTAAGGATAATTTCGATAACTCGATTTTCTTTTTCTTCGGTAGTGCTTGCCAGCATCTGATTTCCAAATACAGCTATTAAAATATAGAACATTGCTAAAAAGATACCCGGAGCAATCAATCCCTTGAATCCGTCATACTGAATTCCGTTTTTATATAAAACCGAATTAAACCCAACAGCGTTTTTTAATACAGCTGTCACTTGACTATTGACGGCTGGGATTACCGAACCTTGCAAAATCGCATTGGCAACACCCTGGTATCTATTATTATCAAATAAACCGGTATCTTTGGCATAAATCTCAACCTTATCGGTAGCAAAATTACTTGGGTAATAAAAATACGCATCCAATTTGCCACTAACGACATCACTGATAGCTGTTTGTTTATCGTTCACTTCCATCGCTCCAAGATGTTTAAGAATATTTTTATTAATTAAACCACTCTTGTCCGTCACAACAAACGAGAACTTTTGGTTGACCGTACTTTCGGCAGCTTGTTTGCTAGATTCATTCGAGAAATAAACGATTCCATAAATAGCACCGATAGCGATAGGGAAGACAATCGCCATAATCCAAAAAGATTTCTTCTTTAGTGTTCGAATTACTTCGAAACGAAAAACTGTTCCCAAATTATGCATTACAAAACCTCCTCGGATTGTTCATTTTCATCACCATAAATCTTGATAAATATATCATCTAACGACGCATCACCAAATTTTTTCTTGACGTCAGACACAGTACCGTATGCTCGCGCTACACCGTCTTTTAATAAAACAATTCTGTCGCAAAGTCTTTCAACTTCTTCCATTTGGTGAGTTACAAATATAACCGTAACACCGGCCCGTTGATGCTCTTCGATAATATCCATTAGTAGCCGTCGATTGACCGGGTCAAATCCTTTAGTAGGTTCATCCAATATCAGCAGTTCTGGATTGTCCATAATAGTGATGCCAAGTTGAATCTTTTGTTGTTGTCCGCCGGATAATTTGTCAATTTTGACATTGGCTTTATCGATTAATTTGACCCTATTTAAATATGCCTCTGCGCTTGTTTTAGCCTCATCTTTTGTCAGACCCTTAAGCCTCCCAAAATAAATCATTACATCTATGACAGTTTCTTTTTTGTAAAAACCACGTTCTTCAGGCAAATAACCTAATTTTATTCCAGACGCGACAGAAAATGGCTTGCCATCAATAAGCAATTTGCCATCAGTTGGTTGATAAATACCCAGTAGGGCACGAATAGTCGTAGTTTTTCCAGATCCGTTACTGCCTAAAAAGCCAAAGACTTCGCCCTTATAAACATCAAATGACAAATCCTTTATGACAGTCTTTTTGCCAAAATCCATTCGAAAATGATCGATACTGACAGCTATCTTTTGTTTAGCATTATTACCGTTCATTTCCCATCCAAAACTATCATATATTTATCTATATAATAACATAATCATCTGATACACGACTCGTTTTTGCAATTGAAAAGCCCCACACAAGGTGGGGCAATTCGTTTACTCTATCGACTGTTATTTTTTTCGGGGAGCGTATTTCGTTGCACGTAATTATGAGACCCGTGTTCGTCCCATGGATTACGCGTATACCTAACGTTGCCACTAGGATCAATGCATATATGCCCGTGGCCCTTACCAGCCGGACTACCTTTACCTCCAAAATATATATTCATTGCTCCGTTTTCGTATTCAACTATCGAAGCGTTGTCTCTATATATTTTAGGTACTTTTGCCAAAGCTAAAACATGCTTTCGTTTGCATTTGCAAAGTTGTTCGCATTGTTCAAGTTTGACATTAATTTTGCGATTCTGTTCATCATCAATATAATATTCTTCTTTTGCATCTTTTAACGCTTGGGTTAATTTACGACGCTCATCAACAGTTTTCTTCAACAGTTGCATGCATCGTTTGGCTGCTTTAGAAAATGTCTTGGCGGCTTTATGATCCTTGCGACGAAAAGCAATTTTAGAAAAACTAAAATTTTCGTTCGCTTGACTAAATAGCAACTTTTCTTTAAATATCAAAGCCTCAATTTTTGGTTTATCAGTTCTAGACAGCAGCTGAAAATACTGCCATGCAGCATCTCGTATTTTGAGCGCTCTTTGCTTTTCTTTAAACAAAGATCTCAAACCAGCATGCTGAACATTTAGGTTTAACATACATTTGCATTTTTCAAATATCGTGACATTTTGGTCACTATAGGTAAAAAATTTATATTAAAAAATTATTTATAACAGCGTAGATGTAAACGAACACTATATCCCGAATTTTTACTCGAGGGATTAAGAATTATCTCTATTATTATAATATAGTTCAGCTATTACGTCAATTCATGAAAGCTTTCCAGGTTGAACGTGCTATAATTACATAAATATAAAACGATTGGACAATAATAATGGCAAAACACAAGAACTGGCATAGTGCTTCTCGCAAGAGAATTCTAAAGAAAAAAGCCAAAGCCAAGCTACGCAAATAAAACTGAGCCCATCAGGGCTCTTTTTATATTGACTTACAGATATTTTTGTGTCAGAATATAACAATCAGTTGTTATCGGCGAGTGGGCCATAGCATCGGAGTCTATTTATAAATTAGATTATTTGTACACATATTTGAAATTCTAATAAATTAACAATGTAACAAAAGAATGTCGGCTAACAAGCCGAAACAATTATTTTGTAGGTAATTAATTTAGTACTCACGTTGTCTGTGGCATAAACCCCATTTTCAAAGTGAAAAAAACAAATGTATAAAGAAAAATTGTTAGCCTATTACAAGGCCAACCCGCTTGAAGCAATACTAATTATGATCGCTCTAGGATTAATAATAATCGTGATAATTACCGGATTGGTATTCACAATCAAGGAATCTCGCAGTCAGCCCGCAGCTCAAGTTTTTCCGCCAGCAGCCGAAGAACCAGTGTTGTTTGCAACAAATTCAGTATTACCACCAGCCGACACAACCGAACTATCCGCTATGCAGCCCACCAATTTGGTGTCTGCTGAAGAAGTTCCGGTTGTTACGCCCGAAGTAACCGGACCAGTACCACAACCTGTTGTTGAACCGCCTGTGGTTGTGCCCGAAAAGATACCTGCAGTGGTCGCAAAATCTGCGGTAAAAGTAACGCCAAAAACGACCGTCGATAACAGTGGTTTAAATTGTGTTAGGTTTCCTGCAGATGTCAACGCTATGCTTAGGGCTAAAAACCCTGGCCCAGCACCTGACGGAGCATCATATAAAGGAAAGATGGTTTGTCATGTCATAGCAGATGGCAAGAAAGACAACCCACATAAAAGCTCTGCAAATAACAAAGGCAAAAAGCATAATGGTGGTCTTTGTCTGGATCCAGACGAACGACCAATGCCACCAAACGACGGAGGCAACTGCTACCCAGCAGCCGTATACGGCAAGATATTGAATAAATATCTTGCTAAGCCTTGGTAATTCAGAATTTCCGATAGGGGGTATGTAAATACCCCCTTCGTGAATCGCAAATGCGATTCAATATGTGCAACAAATAATCTTGTTTATCAAAAATAAAAATCACAAAAAATATTTTAGTATTGATACCAAAAAATTATACTTGTATAATCGGGTAAAGTAATCCTTCTTAAATAGGGGTGGAAAGATATAATTTTATGATTAGTATTGATGCTGTTCTTTCGTTTTTTCTATTATTAGTAGTTTCTTCAGGTGTTTTTTTCGTTTCAAAACGAATAAAAATACCATACACGGTCTTGTTGGTATTATTCGGATTGATACTAGTCCCTTTAGTTCAAATACCGGTCTTAAACCCAATATTAGGTTTTTTAACAGAGTTAACATTAACTCCTGAATTATTATTTTTTTTGTTTTTGCCAA
>Ga0100385_1005819_pt1 | contig 10251 bp, 9 predicted proteins | sample CryGeymeta201509_FD_81543 | JGI IMG/M metagenome (GOLD analysis project Ga0100385, IMG submission 81543) | Groundwater microbial communities from Crystal Geyser aquifers in Utah, USA - Crystal Geyser metaG 2015-09 | ecosystem: Environmental > Aquatic > Deep subsurface > Groundwater | place: USA...
GACGTCAGAGCCTGCAAATCAAAAATTCTGGGATTTTCAGATGATATGCTTGAGCGCCATAAAGAGATAAAAAAGTTCCTCCTCGATAGGATGTATCGCCATTATAGAATGGTGCGGATGGGCGACAAGGCCAAGAGAATAATGCGGGAGCTATTTGAAACCTACTTGAAAGATCCTAACCAGATGCCCTCTTCGGCTTTAGAGCGGGAGGAGCCGCTTGGCGTCAAGAAGTTGATCGCGGATTACATAGCAGGAATGACCGATCGATTTGCCCTGCAGGAATATAAAAAACTCTTCGATCCGTTTGAGAGAGTTTGATATTACATCTTTCCATCGATTTCCACCCAGAAAACAAAATCAATTACTCCATGGATTAAAGCGCAACTTTCTGCATATTTGTTAACTCCAGTCCTTATAATGAGATCATTTCAAGGGTGATATAATGCTAAACCTCATAACAATTGATTTTGAGATTCCCTAATTGACTATCGCCTAATTGATTATGCAATAGCGTTTTTCAAATTTGAATTGACAAATTGTGGTTTTAATGGTATGTTTCTTGCGTTAATTGGTTGGAATTGGAGGATTTGAAGATGATCAGATTGAAAATTGGTTTGGGTGCAGTTGCCGCCGTATTTATGCTAATGGCTGGTGCCGCAGTGGCTTCAATCAATGATGTACTGATTGTGGCTCCAGAGAGTCAGCAAACTATCGCTAATGAATATATCGAGATTTTCGATGAGTTGGGTGTGAATTCTACAATCACGAATGACCTTTCATTGTATTTCGGCACGATCGATACTCTGACCACGATATTCTTGATCAAATACCCGATTGATTCTCATCCCCAGATGCTTGAGCGGCTTGCCCATTTTCTGGATGGCGGGGGTAATTTATATCTCTATCCGGTTCTTTTTAATTGGGCCGAATACGATAGCATCGCCTGGTTTTTTGAGCAATACTTACCCATCGGCTGGACCACCTGCGATTCCTGGCCATTTTATACATTTTCAGGAGTTTCGGGCACATTTATGAGCGGCTATCATTTTTCATTCGCGGAACAACATGCGAGCTCCAATATGACACCTCTGACCGAGACTGTTGGCGCTGTGCTTGAAGATGATGTAGTCTGCGGCTGTGTTGCGGCGGCCACTTTCCAAACAGCTTATAAAATCCTTACCACCGAATTTGACCTGGAAAATACTGAGGATTCCGGCTACCCTAACAACCGTCTGGGGATGTTTCAAAATTTCTTCGATTATTTCGGCATTGAAACTACGGGGATCGCTGATGAAAATGGGACTTTGCCAACCGAAGTTGGTTCCCTTTCGAATTATCCTAATCCTTTCAATTCCCGAACACAGATTAAATTGAACGGTGGCCCAATCAAAGTTGGAGCTTCAATTCAAATTTATAATCTTGCCGGTGAAAAAGTGCGGGAAGTGAATCTCAGCAAAGAAGGGACTGCTTCCTGGGACGGGAAATATAGTGATGGTTTTGATGCTCCCAGCGGAATTTACTTTGCGAGATGCACCATAGAATCATCAGATTACATTCAGAAGATGACTCTGTTAAAATAAGTACCAAATTTCCCCATCAAAAAACCCGGGTCAGACCCGGGTTTTTTTGTAAAAATCTCTTGATGATATCTTCAGATACTGCTAAACTATCAGCATATATGCTGACTCATAACAAGAATGGAAGTATAGTCGCTTATGCCGAGGCCGGGGTTTTGCCAGCCTTAAGAGCATTTAATTTCTTTGCCAGATGCGATTTATTCCGCGCCGCTTTTCTGGGATGCCATAAATTTGTCTGGCCGGCTTTATCCAGCAGAGAATACATGCTTTTCAAAGAATCTTCCTTCTTCCCAGAGTCAGTTTCAGTTTCGAATGCTTTCATCGCATTCTTGACGGTTGATTTGAAAGCACGATTCTTAGACCTAAATATTTTAGATTGACGATTTCTTTTGGCTGCCTGTAAACTAGTTCCCAAAAAGAACCTCCTGATTATTGGTTATTATATAAACCTTTCAATATATTATTTATTCGGTGCTTGTCAATAAAAATCTGAGTCCAGACCAAAATGCAAGTGCAGGGAATGTATCTCTTTCCAGCGGTGTAGCCCGATTTTCGGCAGGAACGCTGATATCTCGAATTCTGGGTTTGGTCCGGGAGCAGGTCTTCGCCATATTTTTTGGCGCTGGAGCTTATACCGATGCTTTTTTCGCCGCATTCAGGATACCAAATCTCCTGAGAGACCTCTTTGCCGAAGGAGTTTTTTCTGCGGCATTCATTCCCACATTCTCGAAAGAGAAATCCGATAAGGGGATTGTTCAGGCGCTTCAGCTTGCCAATCTCGCTTTTAATTCGCTGGCTGTCGTTACTTCTGTCGTATCGTTAATGGGGGTTATCTTTACACCTTTGATCGTATGGGTGATGGCGCCCGGTTTTAGTGAGACCGCCGGCCAAACCGAGCTAACCATAATTATGGCGCGGATTATGTTTCCCCTTTTAATTCTGGTGTCTCTGGCTTCCGTGGCCACCGGCGTGCTTAATACTTTCGGGCGATTCGGAGTACCGGCTTTGGCGCCAACCGCTTTCAATGTGTCCATGATATTATGCGGCATTTTTCTAAGGAAGTTCTTCGATCCTCCAATAATTTCGATGGCGCTTGGAGTCTTATTGGGCGGGGTGGGCCAGCTTGCCTTCCAAGTCCCCGCCCTGCTACGGATCGGTTTCAAATTCAAACCAGAATTAAATTTCAAGGATGAAAGAATCCGCAAAGTATTTCGTCTGATGGTTCCAGCATCGGTTGGAACAGCCGCTATCCAGATCAATCTCTTTGTGGCGACATTGCTGGCGTCGCTATTGCCTCAGGGAAGCCTCTCATACTTAAATTATGGATACCGATTGATGCAGTTACCTCTTGGGCTTTTCGCAGTCGGGGTTGCGTCAGTAAGTCTGCCCAAATTATCGATGCAATTCTCTTCAGGAGATATGGTTGGCTTGAAGGAAGAGTATCTTTCATCGCTACGCTTCACGCTTTTTCTTATGATTCCAGCGATATTTTTCATCCTCTCCGCGGCTTACCCGATCGTCGGGGCTATTTATCAGCATGGTAAATTTCATTTTGAAGATACTACAGCCACAGTGAATGTCCTGCGGATTTATGCTCTGGGATTATTTGCGTTTGGCACAGTCAGGGTGACATCTCAGGTATTTTTTGCGATGCACGACACACGCAGTCCGACCAAGGTCGGTATTCTCGCAGTAATAGTGAATATAATCTTGAATTTGATTTTAATGAGGCGATTTGGATTCTTGGGACTCGCGGCGGCCACTACCATTTCCGGAATCATAAATATGTCGGCTTTGGTGCATGTGTTGCGGATCAAGTTGCGAGGAATCCGAATCGTCAAACTTGCGGATTTCCTAATGAAGACACTATCTGTAAATATATTGCTCGCGGGAATAACTCTATATGTTTGCAACGTAATGCATCTTAATTCCTCTACCGCTAGCGGATTTACAAGGGGAACTATGTTGTTGGCCCTATTGGGAGGGTATATTATTAGCTACTTGGGAATGTGTCGCCTTTTGAAAGTGGATGAGATTCAGACCGTGCTCCAGGTTTTTAGGAGGAGAATTAAGTGAAAACCCTGGTAATTCAGACTGCCTTCTTGGGAGATTTATTATTAACGCTTCCTTTGATCCGGGCATTGAAATTGAAGGACAGTGAAGTTCATCTTCTCTGCCGGGCAGGGCTTTCAGAGCTCTTGCAGAATAATCAAGATGTGGATAGCGTTATGGAATTGGACAAAAAGGGAACCGGGGATGGCCTTTCATTTTTGCCTGCCGTTAGAAAAATCGGGTCAATGTCTTTTGATAAAGCGGTCATTCCTCATCGATCGGTTCGCAGTTCATTAATCGCATTCTTGGCAGGAATCCCCCAACGGATTGGATTTTTCTCGGCGCCGGGGTATGTTTTCTATACCGAATCAATTGAATACCCTCCTACCGGTCATCAGATTTTACGAATGCTTTTGTTGGCACATCAGACGGGGATTGAAGCAGACCGTTTCCCCGTGCTTGTTTATCCTTCAAAAGAAAATTTCCAAAAAGCCGATAACCTAATCTCCAATATCCTGGCAGGCAAAAGCAGGAATATTGTGTCAATCGCCCCGGGATCGGTCTGGGCCACCAAACGGTGGCCAGCATCTTATTACTCTCACGTGGCGAGATATTTGCTATCGGACAGGCATTTTCTTCTCATTTTAGCCGGTTCAAAGGATGATAGCGCACTATGCCTTGAAATAAGTAAGACCCTTCCTCCGGCGGACTGGGCCATCTCAGCCGGCGATTTCTCTATAATGGATACGGCCGCCCTTTTTGCGCGATCATCGTTTGTCGTAGCCAATGATTCCGCGGCCGGTCATCTCGCTTCGGCAGTTAAAACTCCGGTATTGACAATTTTTGGACCGACCATTCCCGCTTTCGGATTCTATCCAGTGGGGAAGAATAACATTATTGCGGAAAAGCGAAACCTTTATTGCCGTCCCTGTTCGAGTCACGGTCCTATGAAATGCCCGGAGAGCCATTTCCGCTGTATGAAGGAACTGACCCCCGAAGAAGTAATAGAACGGATGAAGATAATTCTCGACAGGATTTAGTGAGACCTCTCCTTATGGCTAATAAGCCTTCGGTGGGAATCATTGGCACCATCAACTACGACCGCATAATTGGAAATGGCTTTTTGCTTGAAGATCTTGGGGGAATAATGTATAACCTTTTGGGGATTCATTACTTGAGCAGGGGCCAGATTCAGCTTAAACCTGCCGCGAACTTCGGATATGATACTAAAGAGAAATTATCCGCTTATCTTGAGGGCAAGTGCAATATCGATTGCAGCGGTCTCTATGAACTCAAGACGAATAATCCCTGCGTGGAATTGCGCGATATCGGCGAAAAGGGTAAGGATGAGAATCTAAAACACCGTGTCAGCAAATTGACGTGGGGAAAAATATCCCACCTTCTTGCTTGCGATATGATATTGGTGAATTTTATCTCGGGATATGACGTTGGACTTGGGACATTGATGAAACTTAGGGATGCCTACAATGGTATAATTTATATGGACATTCATAGTTTGGTTTTGGGCATAGACAAGGATGGACGAAGATTTTATCGGCGTCCTGACAATTGGAAACGGTACCTTGGGATCCCGGACATTATCCAAATGAATTTTAAAGAGGCCATGACCTTTTTCTATCCATCTCAATCATTTCGAAGACCCACCCCCTCCCTTATCGAAGCTCTGGGCACGAACTTGATGTCTTTTGAGCCCAAAATGGCAATTTTGTCATTGGGGAGCAAAGGAGCAGTGTTATTCTATTCGGAAAACAGCACCTTCAAATCCCATCATGCGATTCCTGGACTCAAAAAGACGCGCAGAGGTGAAGCCACCGGTTGTGGGGATCTGCTGAGCGCGGCATTCATGGTGGCATTACTGCTTGGGGGTAAGCCCGAGGAATCTTTGGATTATTCAGTGGCGGTGGCGACCGAAAAATTTTTGCGCCCGGGTCTGGCGGCTTCATCGGAACTCTCGCCATTTAAGCGGAACAACCCAAACCAACCCAAGAATCGGCATTGACAAATTGATTTCATAATGCTACTTTTCATAAAACTCCAAAGAGGAGACATTTATGCAAGATGAAGAAAACAAAAACGAAGAAACCAGTCCGGAAGAAAAGGAACCGATCGAAGATGCAAAGTCTGATAAGCTCAAACATCAGAGGTTGGCCGAAGAACAACGGAGAAGGTCGGGAAGCAGGGAGCAATTTAAGGATTTTGCCCGCGATCGCATGCGTCACGATGCCCGCGGAGTGATGCGCAAGAAGAAGGACAAATTCCTGGGCGGAACGCATGGCCGCCGGGGCGGATGATTCGCACTGAGCTTTTTACTTCTTTGAGGTTTCTTGCTTGAGCAAGGTTACGACACTATTGGTTGAGGAAGCGGAAAAGCTCCATAGGCTCATAGATTATCATAATCATCGCTATTTTGTTCTTGATGATCCTGAAATTTCTGATGCCGAATATGATCGGCTTTTCGATCAACTCATCCAACTGGAAAAAGATCATCCCGAACTAAGAACCTCGGACAGCCCCACTCAAAGGATTGGTGGGGCTGTTCTAAAATCCTTCAAGAGCGTGCCCCACCGGCTTCCGATGCTTTCCCTTAACAAGGCCAATGAGGAAAATGAATTCCTCGATTTCCATCGGCGAATTCTTGAATTGTCGGAAGTCGCCGAAGATCATATAGAATACACAATTGAGCCCAAGTATGACGGGCTGGCGGTTGAACTCATCTATGAAAAGGGAATTCTAACGACCGGGCTTACTCGAGGGGATGGCACTATGGGTGAGGAGGTTACGTCCAATTTGAAGACTATCGGGGCAATTCCTCTGCGGTTACAAAGCGAAGATAATACGCCTTCACTACTGGAAGTTCGTGGGGAAGTGTTGCTGAGTAAGAATGATTTTGAAAAGTTGAACGAGTCGAGGTTGGATAAGGGCGAGGAAGCATTTGCCAATCCCAGGAACGCCGCCGCCGGCGCGGTCAGGCAGCTAAATTCCGCCGTCACAGCCTCTCGTCCATTGGATTTTGTTGCCTATGGTATCGGAATAGTCGAAGGGTCAAAGATTGATTCCCAAAACCTGCTTTGGAGATACTTGTATCGTTGGGGGTTCAAGACACCCGAACCGGCATATCTATGTGCGGATAGGAATGCGGTCATTGAGAAGTATCACCGCATCCTGGCGAACCGCGAATCTCATTCCTTCGAAATAGATGGCACAGTAGTCAAACTTGACAATTTTGCGTTGAGGAAAAAAGTTGGTGAGCTGTCGAGAAGCCCACGTTGGGCGGTCGCCTGGAAATTCCCTCCTTCGCAGGAGCAAACGGCGGTCGAGGACATAATTGTAAGTGTCGGCAGAACCGGCGCCCTCACACCGATAGCAATCTTAAAGCCGGTCAGAGTCGGCGGAGTTACTGTCGGCCGGGCGACTCTTCACAATGAAGATGAACTGAAACGCAAGGATGTGCGTATTGGAGACACTGTCATTATTCAAAGGGCCGGTGATGTGATTCCGGAGGTAGTGAAAGTGATCATCGGCAGTCGAACTGGTGATGAGAGAGAATTCCTGATGCCGGAAAAGTGCCCCATCTGTGGGGCGGGAACGGAGCGTCTGGAGGGTCAAGCGGCCACCCGTTGCACCAATGTCGCCTGCCCCGCCAAGCAAAAGGAATATATTAGTCATTTCATTTCAAGAGCGGCAATGGACATCGACGGTTTGGGCTATAAAATCGCCGAACAGATGTTGGACCGGGGCATCATAAAGGATGCGGCCGATTTGTATTTCTTGACTAAGGAAAATCTTCTCGATATGGAAAGAATGGGCGACAAGCTCGCCCAAAATATCATCGAGGCTATTGACAAGTCACGCCATCCTTCGCTGAAGTCGCTTATTTTTGCTCTGGGAATACCAAACGTTGGCAGGCATCTCGCGGCAGTCTTGGCCAAGCAGTATGGCTCGATTGATGAGATATCCACAAAAAGTATCGAGGACTTCATGTCCGTGAATGAGATAGGTCCGATAGTGGCTAAAGCTATATCTGATTATTTTCAAGAGAAGAAAAATAAGGAATTTCTTATACGGTTAAAGGCAGGGGGAGTCAGTTTTCCATTTGAAAAGAAGCGTCTCTCGGAGCTTCCCTTATCTGGAAAAACCTTTGTGTTAACCGGCACGCTATCTTTATTCAGCAGGGAAGAAGCAAAGGAAAAACTGGAATTATTGGGGGCGAAAGTGTCATCCTCCGTCTCGAACAAAACAGATTTTGTGATAGCAGGGGAAAATCCTGGAAGCAAACTCGCCAAGGCACGCCAGTCGGGAGTGAGTATCCGCGATGAATCATGGCTTAAGGAATTATTTGAAAATAATGGCTATCTACCGAAAAAATACTGAGAGCAATCCGATCGATGTGAAACCAATCGGGCGCCGCCTTATGTCGCGCATCATTTCCCGAATTATTGAGTTCGCTAAATTCGCTTCGGCTATCATCAAGGATGTTTATATCTATACTTTTTTCAAGGACAATGTTTCGCTTATGGCCGCGGCCATTTCATTCTATGCCGTGCTATCGATTATCCCATTGCTTCTGGTTTTTGTGTCGGTCGCAGGGTATATCCTCAATTCATCTGAAAAAGCTTTTGATGATGTTACCAAATTCCTGCTCGCCATCATACCATCATCCACCACATCAATTATTGCGTTTCTGGAAGATTTCATGCGGAAAAAAGAGGTCTTCGGCGCATTGGGCATTATCGGACTAATATGGGCCGCATCTCGCATCTTCGCCGCTGTGGAAAATTCTGTAAATGCCGTGTGGAAGGTGGAGGATGGGCGGCCCTTCTGGAAAAGCAAAATATTATCGATGATTCTGGTCCCTATCTCCATTCTAACCTTAATCCTATCTTTGATGCTTACCGCCATTTATGCATTCGCATCGCAGAGGCCGGTCCCGATCATAAACATAAGTCTTTCAGAAATAGGGCTTCTATCGAAAATGATTCAGATTGTGCTTCCGGTGATAGTATCTATGGTCTTGTTCACTCTGATTTATAAATTTATGCCCTACCGCTATGTCCCCCTACTATCGGCTATTGTGGGGGCATTCTTTGCCGCAGTATTTTGGGAGGTTGCAAAAATTCTATTTGACGTTTATATCAGCAATTACACCGATTACAGCAAAGTGTATGGCAGTTTCGGGACTTTAGTAGTAGCAGTATTCTGGATCTATTATAGCGCATTCATCCTGTTATTGGGGGCGGAGATCGGTTGGGCCTTTGATGAGCGGCGCAAACAATCAGAATTCCTTAATCTTTTCAAGAATTTCGATTGATTTTCCTAAAGCAATGTGCTTCGCCTCGAATCCTTCTTCATTCTGAATCCATAAATTTTTTCGGTCAGCCAAACCGCAATGATACCCAACACAATTCCCGCTGTTGCATCGGAAACATAATGGAATCTCCCCCAAAATGTCCCGATTGTCAGCCCAATACCTAATAATGTATAATATGCGGAAAGCTCCTTTGCATAACGTATGCTTAGAATCGCTGTTACCACCCCAATCGCAACGTGGGATGAAGGCATACAGCCCCCGCGCAATCCGGCCGAATTTATTACAAAATTAGCCAATGGCACGAATATATATCCTTTTGGATTCATCAAATAATGCCCCGCAAGAGCATATCTCGGGCCCTCGACAGGATAGAGAATAAAGAACAAATAGGATGTGTAAAAGGCGATCGACGATGCTGTTACCATCTTCTCGAATGCCTTATACCTCTTATGAATGTATAAATAGATTCCCAGGACGAGTATTAGGAAATAATATGAAGTATAACAAAAATAAAAGAACTCGTTTAGAATCGGATATGACACCTTTTGAAGAAGCACAGTGGGATTCTCTCTGAAAATCACCTTTTCCCAATTGATAACTTGATAATCGAAAAAGTCGGGATATATCAAATGGATAAATCGTCCAGTTTGCTCGTATAAGAACGTAAATGAGAAAAGGGGATAGGCTTTCCGGAAAAAGGCGCGCCAACCAGATTCTGCATTGCTCCAGAAATGCACTATGCACAGGACAAGGAGTAGATAAAGCATCAAAATTATTATATGATAACTTAACCCGCCAAAAATTATGATTAAAGCTGATAATGCTACTGAATAGACTATAGCCGCGATGTCGAAAGGTCTAAATTTAGATGGAAAAGATGCCAATGATTATCCCCGGTTTCCGGAAATCACCAAGACAAATTCCCCCTTCATAATGATGTCATTTCGATTCGCCAGGATTGATGACAGGCTGTCACGGATCACTTGTTCGAATTTCTTCGTGAGTTCCCTGCAGAGAGCGCACTGTCTATCGCCGAAAACCTCTTGTATCGCTTCCAATGTCTTCCACAAACGATGAGTGGATTCAAAAATTATGAGCGTTTCCGGACGATTGATGAGATTTTCAAAGAATTTCCTTTTGGGCCCCGGTTTTACCGGAGGGAACCCTCCAAAGTAGAATTTATCCATAGGTAAACCGGATACGACTAACGCTGTGATCACCGAAGTTGCTCCCGGGATGGCGATAGTTTCTATGCCGGCATTAACAGCATCTCTAACCAGACTGAATGCCGGA
>Ga0100385_1005828_pt1 | contig 10243 bp, 11 predicted proteins | sample CryGeymeta201509_FD_81543 | JGI IMG/M metagenome (GOLD analysis project Ga0100385, IMG submission 81543) | Groundwater microbial communities from Crystal Geyser aquifers in Utah, USA - Crystal Geyser metaG 2015-09 | ecosystem: Environmental > Aquatic > Deep subsurface > Groundwater | place: USA...
ATTGGATGCCAATAATAAGCGCCTCAATATCTTTGGCGCGGTCCAAATGGATTCTACTGGGTCGGCCAATGTCGTCTTGTCCCGAGAGGTGAAAGATGGCGATGTGCTCCGAGCTATCCAGATCGTGGATGGTCAAGAATCTCCGCCATCCTCACCACGTGAGGCTGCGTTTTTCACAGGTCAGCTGCCCAGACCCATCATTGATTCGACAGTACATGAATGCACAAAACGTTTGCGTGTGAAGGGTGTCATTGCTGGAGCAGAACTTAGAGTGACCAACATGTCCACAGCGAAAGACGACGTGGAATGGCCCTCTGATCCAGATTCGATTTATTATGCGAACCAGCATACCCTTACGCCTCAAGGCACTGGTGGTCATTTACTCAGAGCCCGTCAGACCATGTGTCCAGGGCGCGATCTTGAGGACCCACGTCGTATTTCAGGACCGACCTCTCAAGAGGCTGTTGTTATACCAAAGCCCAATCCTGTCCCTCCTGTTGGATCTGTCGAGCATACGGCGGGGGCTGACTATTTCTCGGTAGGTGGTGCCATCGTTGGGGCTTTCCAGAATATTCACGACAATGGTGTTGAGACTGGGTGGGCCGTTTACCCAAAATGGTCAGGATATCAAACACGTTGGGATGTCGATGAACAGACCAACATTAGCATCACTCAAGAGATGTGTGGGGAGAGCTCGGACCCTGTCGAGGCGACTCTATATCCTGAGACACATCTTGAAGAACTCATGAAGGCCCCCGAGGTTATGGAGCCTATTTGCCCCGGGGCCTCAGTTATTGAGGCGCGAGCGTCAATGCCAGGGGGCAAGTTGGGTGTGCTTGATGCGAACTTCAATTATATAGGAGCTCAAGCGACCCCAGATGGCACGGCGTTTACGCGGTTGGTGTTGCCTCAAATGGTTTCACTGTCTGCTGGAGATGTCATTCATGTCCGACATGTTTTGCGCACGGGGCTCTCTCGTGACTCAGCTGCCACAGTCATCTCACAAGGACTTCAACTTGATGTGCTTGGGGCCAAGGATATTGCTGGTATGCCCACCGTAGATGCAGGTGAGGGCGCTGCTGGACCCTCATTCAGGTTAGCTGTGTGCTGTGAAGCATCTCTCACAGCAAGCTCAGTCAATGTAAGGGTGATACGTGACGATGGGCTTGATTATGGCACTATTAGTCTTGAGCGCGAACGTTCTGGACTCTACGAGGGGCGTTGGGACTGGCTTGTTCCCAATGTTGCGGCCCCCGATGGGATTTGGCCTCCTCGTGACAACCACACTTACCGAGTTGAACTCGCTCAAGACATACCATGTGGGCAGCTCGCGCCAGTGTTCTTTGACGTCGTCGTGGGTGAACCTGTGCGTACGACGACGCAATCGAGCACCATACTGACACAGGTGGTGGAGCTTGAGGGTGGTGTACCTGTGGCTTTGCGTGCGAACCGTCGTTCAGGTTCTGGAGACCCAATGTTGCGCGTCTTTCGACACAACAACAACGCGGCTCGAGGTGTCTATTCTGAAGAAGAGCTCACGCGCGACGATGACTCCGGAGGTGGGGTCAACGCGTTTATCTCAGCATTCACCCCACCCGAGACGGCTTCCTACTTAATCGTGGTTCACGACACAGGTGAGGCTGGCTCGGGGGGGAAAGTCGATGTGCTCGTTGATGGGCAAGTTCTCATCAATAACAAGCCCTTTGGTGGGACGGTCATGGAGGTCGGTCGTGCCTCAGCCGGGGACATGACTGAAACGCTCTTTGAACCTAACGGAGCTCTCCGCCATCAACTTCTCGTCGTTGATGGTTCGATCCAAGGCAAGGCTGCCTACTTTGGCCAGCATGAGAGTGCGCCCGGATACAAGTCCGTACGCTATGAGTACCCAAATCAAATGGCCAGTACTCAGTTTGTCGTCTTCGGTTCACTTGATTTAGCTCGACGAAGCATGGGTGCAGTCTTTAACAGGCTTGCGCATAATGACCCAGATGGTGACGGTCTTGCAGACTCGCTAGAACGTCACTTTGGCTCATGCGCTACAAGCAGTGCAACCCTTGTGCAAGGGTGGGATTGTAGCACATATGACTCTCGCGATAGCGACAACGATGGCATCTCTGACGCGGAGGAGGTCTTGGGTGTTCAGGCAAGCGATGATGATATTCCGTTTCGCTATTGGGGCAGTGATCCAGCGCATAAGGATGTGTTTTATGAAGTAGATTGGGATGAGACTGAGGGAGGAAAGATGCACGATATTTCGACGTCTCTAGAAAACAATAAACTTGAAAAAATAATTGAGTATTTTGCACGAGGATCTTCAATTGAGTTAGCCAATCCTAATGATCTTCCAGGTATCAATTTTCACTTTGACCTGGCAAATAAGACTTATACAAACTTGAATGGTCATATTGGCGTGGCCTTTGATGGTGGAGGATCTAACTATATTTTAAATAACGAGCGTTGTAGGAATTCACATGAATTAAGGCGTATGACCAATATGAGCCAAACCCGTCAACAATACTTTCGATTTTTATGCGGTCACTTAGGGTCTGGTGGATGATCAAATGCTCCTAGCCTTGGTTTAGAAGCTCCTCTATCGACTTCATTTATTACTCATGAGTCAGGTCATATGTTGGGACTTGGTCATGGTGGAAGTGATGATATTAATGGTAAGCCAAACTATTTCAGTCTTATGAATTACTTATTTGGACCCGGTTGGGATTACAAACTCGAAATACCTCGTCCTGCTCAATTCTCACATGGTGAGTATTCTACTCTAAGGCCCGGTGAAGTCTGTGAGCAAAATGGCCTACAAAACGCAGATTTAACCCATTTAGATGCTGTAACAGGACGTCGTCACAAGCTTAATATTGACCGCCAAAATGGTTGGATAGATTGGAACCTTGATGGCATCTATTCTCCATGTGAAAGGCCTGTTCGAACAGCACCAATGTTTGCCGACTACGACTCAGATGTTAATCTGATTTATCCATTTAGTCATGGAGGTCAATTTCTAGGTGGATTGGTCCCAAGAGTTGGTGGAGACTAGGCGCTTGCGCGTGCTCTGTTTAATAACTCGGAGAGCTTGCTGCTTTTTTTCCGGAACGCAGGAAGCAATATGATCCAGTTCAAGAGTGCACCTTTTGAAGGTTCATGTACTTCAGATGCTTTTAACCGTACTCAAGGATGTTTAGATTGGTCTGCTCCGTTGCAGAACACCGGAGTTGAGGGGGTTCGACTTTCGGCTGCGCGCTTTGTCGAATCAAATGGTGATACTTCGGTATATCTCGCTCTTACTAATGATCAAGGAGAGCTTCGTATTGCTCGCCGTATCTTTGATGGTACAAATACTAATTTTGTATATGAAGAGTATGACTCAACCGCGACTGTATCTGGCAGGCCAGACATTCTTTCTTATAATGGGCGTCTTCATGTTGTATGGCGTACGGCCAATAATGAAGTGTGGACCATGACTAAAATATCTGGAGGTGCATGGACCACACCTTCAGTAATTAGTGATATGTCAGGGCTCGCTATTACGACAGGCATATCGCCAACACTTGCGTATGCGCCATCAGCTGGCCTCCACATGTTGCGCACGCGCAGTAATGACACGTTGGATCTACTGTTGTTCAATGATGCCACTGGTACATGGGGTGACGCTGATCCTAAATACGATATCTCAGATGGCCTATATGAAACAGTGCATGAAGCTCAAATGGTTTGGTTTCAGGGCTTTACTCATGAAGAAGAAGGGCCTGGCCACTGGCAGATTGTATTTCGCAATTCTGGAAAGGTCTGGATGGCTGCTACAGTAGGATCTTCGCAAGATCGTAAAATTTTCTGGGGGTCTTCTCGCAGCGACGCTCCTTTAGAACTTCTTTATATGCCAGATCATGACAATATTGTTGGTGTATATGGTAACCAAGGAAGCATAAACTTCTATCCATTTGCCGATGGTGTGGTCGATGCGGAGATTAAAGACAACAACGACTTCATCTCAATGTCCAACTCTATCTGTTTTGGATACCGAGAGGGCTTGCCTGGTGATAGTCGACCATGTGGTAGACTTGGTAGTGTTAACACGCTAGTTTCTCACCAATATTATACAGGGAGCTGTGATGGGTATTGAGAGATCTGCCGAAATAGCGTGCTTGGCTGTGCTGATGGGCTTTAACGCAAGCTGTTTGTCAGGAGGATGCTCATCCCATGTCCCAAACGATACACCTAAGCCGAATCTTCATGATCAGGGCTTCGACGTGAGATTGGGTGATATGCCCGCTGAGCAGCTGCCTGAGCAGGTCGAGTCAAAGCGTGCATGGTCGGTGTATACGATGTGCCCAGGTGTATGGAGTGCGCCTGATCACCTGACTCGCCATGATATGTTTGTAAGAACACGTGAGCCAGGCAGCACAGATGAGGTCTTAAGCTTCAATCTGAAGCTGCCACTGAGCGCAGGGGGATATCCTACGACTGTGGCGATGGTGTCACTTGATGTGAAGACGGGCAAAGAGCTTAGATGCATGCCTCTTCCGATGCCTCAAGCTGTGGGGTCGGAGATGACGCGTTATGACCCCAAGCGTCGGGTCGCGTTCTATGCCTTTCACACCAGATCCGTAGAAGGTGGAGGCAGCCTTGATGGGATGCCCACCGATGGCGTTCTGGGGATCCACGTCGATACGGGAGAGACCGCGTTAAAGTATACCAAGAAAGATGAGCTAGACGAGAAGTCAGTGAACGTGATTGCGCATGCTTTCGATCGCACCCAGGTCGTCTCTAATCTAGGTACAGATGGACTCATCAGCTTGGATGCCAATACGGGTGAGGAGCTTTGGACTTTAGGCGGTGAGATTCCAGGTCGCGCTGGAACGCCTTGGGTCTTGATACACCTGCTCACCCCTACTCCCCACCGATTGTTTTTGCTTGATAGGCGCCAAGACATCTTTGAGGTCGACAATAAAGGCCGTGTCACCCACCGACATGGTATCGGTGACAAGGGCGATCTCTACGGACCTCTCTTGATGGGTGATGTGATTGTGTTGGAAGAGCATGGGTTTGATCGCCATGTGACCAAGATCCTCTCGGATTGGGGAGGACCAGTGGTGCATGAGGAACTCGACTGCGGCTCGTTCTTTACCCTTGGGCCCAAGCGTTTGGGATGTGTTGAGTTCAGCCAATACTCCCAACAAGCTCGCATCGTTGGCGTGAACATTGACGGGACTCAACGGGTTGAACGCACCCTCAAAGTGCCTGATGGGATGGATCGTGTGATTCTAAACAAGGTTATCGCATTATCATCGCGACATGTTGCTGTGAGCATGTCGGGCTCTCGCAAGGGTGACGATGGTTTTTCTAGATCTGTACGTGATGTCTATATTGTTGATCTTGAGCGCCCTGAGCTTGAGCCTACGCACGTTGAGCTTGTTAGGGAGGTCGATAACTGGGGTGAGGACTTGAGAACCACACCACTGTTCACCAAAAGCGGCATGTTACTCGTGGCAGCTTGGGGGGCGTTCCATGGCATCCAGACCAATATTCCTTGGACCGATCGAGGTCCTGCTCCCAGAGGAGTATGGGTCAGTGACAACCAAAACTCAGGGTATGCGTGGTTTGGCGAGCTTTGAGGAGTGATGGTGGCTTCGTATGTCGACCGTGCAGCATCGTGACGCTTAATATTCAAGCTCTCTTGCTTGCTGAGTGCATCGCCGCCTCCATGGACGAGAACGTTTGCTTCGGGTTCAAGGAGCGCATGATGAACGAGCCTTATCCTTGTGGTCAACTTGGCAGTCCTAACGCTCTGGCGTTTCATCACGATGACACAGGAGTGTGCGCTCGTGCGTCTTCCCGAGGAGGTCGTGGCCAAGCACATATGGTCGGTGTACGCCATGTGTCGCCATGTGTCAGGAGATCTATGGAAGTGCTCCTGATCACTTGACTTACCACGACTGGTTCGTGCACACACAAAAGGATGACCCCACAAAGCAGGCGCTCACGCTCGCGCTCAAGCTTCCCTTGCAGGCGGGCAGTTATCCCACGGCGGTGGCTTTTGTGACACTGGATGTCGGCACAGGTCGTGAGCTCTCATGTTGTGCATTACCCGTCCCAGATGCCTTGATCTCTTACGTGGTTCACGTTGATCCGATGCGCCGTGTCGCCTTCTATGCTTAGCACGACGATGAGCTCGAACGTTTAGATGATCTTCCAACAGAGGACACGTTCGTGCATGGCGTGCTCGGCGTCGAGTTCGATACAGGAAGGGTCGAGCTCGATTACCGCAAAGAGAAGCGCTCATCCTCAAGGCCTTCTGGGGACTTAGCGCTGGCCTTCGATCACACGCAGATCGTCTCGACGCCCATTCGGGAGAGCGTGCTTAGTCTAGACGCTCGTACAGGTGAGGTTCTTTGGACGCTTGAGGGCAATGTACCGGGACGTTCGGGAAAGAGCTGGAGTGTGTCCTCGCTCTCCACTCCCGCATCCGACTCCATCTTTCTCATCGATCGTCGTCGCGACGTCTTTGAGCTTGATGTGACAGGACAGGTGACGCATCGATATGCGACCGACGAACAGGGGGGGATCAAGGGGCCGATCCTGATCAATGGTGTGCTCGCTTTCAAGGAGAGGAAGGGGGATCAGGGATTGGTCATGAAGGTTCTCTCACGTGAAGGAGATACGGTCCTGCTCGAAGAACCTGGGTGCAAAGAAGTGTTCTCAATGAGCTCCACGCATCTTGGCTGTGTGGGATTCGACCGTCTCACTCAGCAAGTTATCGTGCGGCGTATGCGCCCAGACGGTGCTGAGCGAGTCGCGCATACGCTTACTGCGTCAGAGAGCACCTCTCGCCTTATTCATGCCATGGCGCTCTCCTCACGTCATGTGGCACTCGTGACCTCATCCTCACGCGAGACAGAGGATGGCTCATCCATGGAGCTTCGCGATGTGTACATCGTCGACATGGAGCGTCCAGAGGTCATGCCGGTACATGTCGAAGTGCCCAGGACCCAGAAGTCCCTGGGCTCGAGTCTGCTTCCTTCCCTTTCGTTTACTCCAGATGGTGTCATCCTGCTTGCCGACTGGGGTGGCTTTCACGCGATTCAGACCAACATACCCTGGACCAATAGAGGCCCTGCACCTCGAGGTCCGGAGCTCGCTGACCATCAAAACTCGGGGTATCTCCCCTTTGTGAAAGAACCATAAGTCCAGATGATCTTGAGTTCATTGTCTCCAAGGACGACAAGTTTATCGCTTTTTTATGCTTAACGGTCTCACTCTCATGTCCTGACATAGTGAGCATCATCACCGTGGAGGCGACTCCACTTCAGGTGAGGCTTATGACCTGCCCGAGGTTGAAGGGGACACTAGCGTGGCAAACCCCTTCAACCTCGGGCAGGCCATAAACCATGAAGACTTTAACGCTTATCTCTTTCTACTCTACCCCTACCGGTCAGCGTGGCATCACCTACACCCTCAACGGGTGCAAAGCGTCGTGCTTTGTGCCTAAGGCGATCCGTACCCTGGTGCAACTGCGCAAGTGGCTCTCGATGACGCTGGGCGTCATCGTGGCCCCGCCCAACGCTTCCCTTGCTGCGTTCGAGGCTCAAGCGCTTGAGCGTCTTGTCATGGCCGTGCCAGGTGCTTCACGAGCTAAGGCCCGCCAGATCCGCAAGACGGAGATGAAGAGCCTCAAACTCAAAGATGGCGTGCTCAGCGCGACGATGCGCTCAAGCACCGACCCCTCGTTGCTCTACACCGTCGCCCTCACTTCGGAGGGCAAGGGGCAATGCACATGCCCCTTCGCTCGCTACCGCCATCTGACGTGCAAGCATCAGGGGGCGCTCGCCCTTTTGGTGCTGAGTCGCCCTGAGGTCGGCTGGGAGCGTCGCGAGCCCCTGGCGGCACCTAAGCTGCGAGAAACTGCTTAGGACGCATGAGCGCGGCGCTCAGGCCGCGCTTTGGATAGGGCTTGGAGCACTCACAGCGCCTTGATCGACGCAAACACTTGTTCACGCCCACAGCGCGGTGGGCCATGAGGCCACCGCGCTGCTGTTGACTGAGCCAGGTGGTGCTCAAGCCAACATCGAGCTGGTCTTTGAAGGAGGCGCGTCACGGTCAATGAACTCGCAAGCGAAGACCGTGACGCGCTCCTCCAAAGGACCGCGCGTCTTTGATGACATATTCTAAAGAGAGGAAGACGCCATGATGAGCCACCACCACTTGATGCCCCAACACCACGATGAAGAGCTTGAGGAGCAAGAAGCGCAAGCCCCTGAGTTGAGCTTGGCTCAAGTCTACGCACGGGCGATCCGCGCCGAGCTGGCGCTCTTGGCACCTGAGGCTCGCGCGCGCTTCTGTCAGTCCTGGCTGGAGCGCTTGACTCCAGCGCATCCTGCGTATGAGATGCGCTTGGAACTGATGGGCCAGATGAATAAGGAGGTGGCGTGAAGCTAGATTTTTCTCGAGTGGAAGCGAAGAGGCAAGTCCTTGGGTATCACGGATGCCTCAAAGAGCGCTTTGAAGAGGTCTTTGTGCAGCATAGGCACTTGCCTATGTCTTTGGAGGAGCACAATTGGCTTGGTGACGGGGTTTATGTCTGGGAGCACAGTCCCGAGCGCGCTTATCGGTGGGCTTGTGATCTGGCCAAACGCAAGAAGCGGGATGTGTCAGATGCTCTGGTCGTCGGCGTGCTCTTTGAGATGGGGTATTGTTTAGACCTCTTGGATGTGGCTCACACCAACTTGTTGGCTCAGGCTTATGAGCAAGTCAAAGTCTACCTTGCTTCTAGGGGGATAGATCTGCCCCAAAATACTATCCCGAAGGGGTTGACCGAGACACTGATCCGTAAGCTTGATTGTACCGTGATCAACTTTGCGATCAATCAACATGAGGAGCGTCAATCCTTTACATTTCAGACGGTGCGCGGCGCCTTCTGGGAAGGAGAGCCTGCCTTTGAAGGCTCTTGTATCCAAACCAAGTCTCATGTGCAGATTGCTATTCGTGACTATCATGCGATCTTGGGGTACTTTATACCGGGTGAGACGTGCAGTGTGCCCTCCCCATCCATGAGGTGAGAGTAATGACACAGAACAAACAAGAAAGCATACGCGAGCAGGTCCTTGAGGGGCTTAAGCAAGGCTTAGAGCGCTTTGAGCAGAAGACTCCTGAGGAGAAGCTCAGGGTCTTCCAAAAGCTCGGAATCTTAGACGAACAGGGCAAGGTTACGCCTGAATATGCTGATACCTTCATTGCAAGGGAGTCTAAGCCAACCCCCTAATCTCTTCATGCCCTCTACATCAAGCCGCCTCCTGCCCAAGCAGGAGGCGGCTTTTTTTGCCTTCATCGTTCATGCTTGAAGAAGCCCGAGGGTTGACCCTCGGGCTTTTTTTGTTTGAAGAGCCCCGCTCCATGATGTGCTATCAGGCCCTATCCTTTAAAGGCTTGCTTCCAAGCTTGTGCTGTGAGCCAGATGCTTGGAAGCAAGTCCCTTTGTTTCAAAGCCCACGAGGTGACCTGATGTACGATCTGAATGAGGAGCTCCAGGCCGCGCTTCGCGCGGTGTGCGCGCTCAACCCCTTAGAAGCCCAGCCACAAGATGAGGCTCACGATGAGCTTCAGAAGGCGCTAGACGCGCTCTATGAGGTACTAAGAGCTCAGCGCAGCAACGAGAATTGGGGTGGCGCGCGCGAAGGGGGAGGGCGCCCCTTGACTCATGATGAGCCTTTGGATCGGTTAATCGCCTTCAATATACGTCGCGCGGAGTTAGAGTGGCTAGAGCAACAAGGCCAGCAGCTTGGCCCTGAGTTCACACCTCCAAAAGCTGCTCGATATTTGGCCCTCAAGGCGCTTGAGCTTGAGCTTCCCTCTACACTCCAAGCTAAAGGGCTGGGTGATGGACGCCTCGACCAGCCCATTATGTTCATGATCACTGCCACGGAGCTTGGACAGCTTGAGCGTATGCGTAAGGTCTCAGGTTTTACCAAGTCCGAAAGCTTGTTCGTCAGGCAGCTGCTGCGCGAAGCCATGCAGTCCTGACACTCGATCCGTTCAAGGAGATGGCGAGGTCATTCACGTTCAAGTCGCACAAGAAGCGCTGGCCCAAGGCGAGAGGAGGGTGGTTGAAGACGAGTGTGGGCTTACACATGGCTTGAGGGTGGAGCGTGGGCCTTGGATGAGTGAGGCGACCGGTTGGCCCTTTTGAGTCCTTGAGGCTTCCTGCAGGAGGGGTCAACCCCTTTTGGTTCCCTGCGGTTCG
>Ga0100385_1005830_pt1 | contig 10243 bp, 6 predicted proteins | sample CryGeymeta201509_FD_81543 | JGI IMG/M metagenome (GOLD analysis project Ga0100385, IMG submission 81543) | Groundwater microbial communities from Crystal Geyser aquifers in Utah, USA - Crystal Geyser metaG 2015-09 | ecosystem: Environmental > Aquatic > Deep subsurface > Groundwater | place: USA...
ATTTTCGACGTTTGGAAAATCAAGCTTGATTGAAACTTCTCGAGCTGTTTGGCAAGAAAGCACCATCTCTGTAACTCTTGAGCAAGGAACGAGTATCCATGAAATATCGGGTGCAAAGATCATCAATTCTTTTAAGAAAATAAGTTATCCAGTCACTACGAACCTCTCATTTAATAATAAGATAAGCTTCAATCTCCCACTGCTAACACAAGAACAGGCCCATGAACTCATCAAAGGACCAGTAAGAATTCAACTTGAAAACTTTGCACATCAACAGGTAGACATCACTTCGATTCAGATGGCAAAACTTCTCGATCGATTTTTCTACTACCCAGGAAATGATTTAGGTCTAACTTATCTTCAAGACAAAATTTCACTTAAAATCTGGTCCCCTACTGCGATCTCAATCAAGGCCCAAATATATTCCAAACCAAATGATAAAAAATCCCTCATCAAAACAATTGAATTAAAAGAAGATAAGAGTGGTGTTTGGCAGGCATCAGTCGACAAGAGCAATGATGGGTTATTTTACCTCTATGAAGTTACAGTCTTTGATCCGGCACAAAGTAGTATCGTAAAAAATATTGTGACCGATCCCTACAGTGCAAACTTAACAACAAACTCAGAGATGTCGCAATTTATTAACGTTAAAAGTGCATCGACGATGCCAATTAATTGGGATAAGAAAAAGCAAAGTCCAAGCAAGGACATTGTAATCTATGAAACTCACATAAGAGACCTTACGGCGAACGATCAAGGTGTTCCAAAAGAACTCAGAGGTACATTTAAGGCCTTAACACTTGAGAGTTCCCACGCAAGAAAACACCTAAAAGAATTGGCAAAAAGTGGTATTACTCATATTCACTTCCTGCCATTAAATGATTTTGCAAGCGTCGAAGAAGACAGGTCAAAAGTAGAAAATCTTGATGCGACTGATGAGATTGTTGGCGCATCAAAAACTCCTCAAGAAAAAATCAATGAAACACGATTCAATGATAGTTACAACTGGGGATATGATCCATTTCACTACCTCGTACCAGAGGGAAGTTATGCGACTAAACCTACAGGTACATCACGTATTCTTGAACTTAGAGAAATGGTTCTCTCGCTTCAAGAAATTGGCCTAAAGGTCATTATTGATGTGGTATTTAATCATACATTCTCTGGCGGGAATGATCGCTTCTCAGTTCTTAATAAAGTTGTTCCAAACTACTTCTACAGACTAAACGAGTACGGCTACATCTATAACTCTTCTTGTTGTTCAGATACAGCTAGCGAAAACAAGATGATGGAAAAATTGATGATCGACACTTCAATTTACTGGATTAAGAATTACAAGGTGGATGGATTAAGGTTTGATCTCATGTCTTTTCATACTCGTGAGAATATGGAAAAAATCAAAACAGAAATCACAAAACTTTCAGATCTAAATGATGGAGTGAACGGAGAGAATATCTATCTCTATGGTGAAGGATGGACTTATGGCTCACTTGTTTCAACAAATTATTCAAAATCATTTGTGCAATTAAATTCTTATGGAGCGGGTATCGGTCAATTCAACGACAGAATCCGCGATGCTATCCGTGGAGGAACAACGAGTCCAACAGAGAAATCAGATCAAGGTTTTGCAACTGGACTTTTCTACGACTTTAATAGCGAAATAGCCAACAGGAATACTTCTCCTGATCTCAATCAACAAAGAGGAAAACTTCTCCATCTTGGAGATGTTATCAAGATCGCACTTGCTGGAAATCTTAGAGACTACAGAATAAAAGATCACAATGGTTATATAATGAAAGCAAAAGATCTTCACTTTAGAGGAACACCAACTGCTTATTCTGAAACGACCATTGAAACTGTAAACTATGTTTCAGCACATGATGGTTATTCACTATTTGATGCGATCAATGCAAAAGTCCCATTTCATACACCAAATAGAAATCCAGGGGTCACAACAGCACAAACAAAGCAGAGAATTTCCGCACTAAGCTTAGGTCTCGTCATCTTTTCACAGGGAGTACCATTTATCGAAGGCGGTAGTGAACTACTTCGCTCAAAATCAGGAGATGCTGATAGTTATGATTCAGGAGATTGGTTTAATGTTATTGATTGGTCACTAGAATGGAATAACTGGGCAAAAGGGCTACCTCCAAGCTTTAAAAACTATGATGATTGGAGCTTCTGGCTTCCAAGACTTAATGATCCTGCAACATATGTTGTGAAAGAAAATATTGAAGATAATCTAAAAATGGTTAAAGCATTTTTAAAGATTAGAAAAAGCTCTTCATTATTTGATATTAAAGATCTTAAAAAAGCTCAAGATGAGGTTACATTCTTAAGTAATAAAGATGGTGAAATCCCCGGTTTCATCGCTCTTCACTTACACAATAAAAAAGAAGAGATGGTTGTCCTTTTTAATGCTTCAAGTTCAAATTCAACAATACATAATGGTCTACTCAATAATCAATGGACCCTACACAAGTACTTAACTCCAGGAGTGGATGAAGTATTGATAAATACTTCAATTGAAGACGGGAGTGCGACCATTCCTCCACGCTCAATTGTTGTCCTAGTAAGAAAGGATAGTCCGTTTGCAAACTAAAAAATATATAATCACATTACTTGCACTTATTCTTTCGATAAGTGCCCATTGTGCTGACAAGGTACAAATACAGCTTTGGCATCAGATGATCTATTCTCATCGATCAGTTTTAGCAAATGTTGTAAAAGACTTTGAACAAGATAACCCAGATGTTGAAGTTGTTTCAATATATCGAGAAACAGAAGAGCTACGCTCAGCATTTCAGTCTGCAGCAATGGGAGGAAGTGGGCCTGAGCTCATTTTTGGTCCAAGTGATCAAATTGGTCCTTTTGTAACAATGGGACTTTTACAAAATCTCGATGAAGTCTATACGCAAGAAGAGTTAGAAGCTTTTGATCCTCTTTCCCGCGTAAAGTATCATGATCAGTTATACATGCTTGGAAATTCGGTTGGAAACTTCCTCATGCTTATTTATAACAAAGACTATATTCAAACTCCTCCAAAAACATTAGAAGAGTTTATCAGGGTTGCACAAGAAAATACGATTATCAATGAAAATGGCTCTGGAAATCAACGATATGGTCTAGCATTTAACTATACCGAGCCGTTCTTCTTTGTTCCTTGGGTGACAGGATTTGGGGAACACTTCATCAAGAATGATAATATTCCTAATCTTGCAACAACATCAATGGCCGATGCTTTTTCTTTAATGCATGACTTTAAAGAAAAGTATAAAATTGTACCGCTCGAATGTGACTATGAAGCTGCAAATGCTCTTTTCAAAGAAGGAAGAGCTGCAATGATCATCAACGGAGACTGGTCATGGGGAGACTATCGAGCCGCAAATGTTAATTTTGGAATTGCACGTTTTCCACTCATTGAGAAGTCAGGAAAATACCCTGCTCCACTAGTTGGAACAACAGGATATTCATTAAATAAGAATATATCGAGTCCAGCAAAGAAAGAAGCATCTTTAAAACTACTTCGCTACCTAACAAGTGAAAAGATACAAACGAGATTTACAAAAGAAATATCGACTTTTCCTTCAAGGCTTAAAATAAGAGAGACCGCTCTTGTTACCTCAAATCCCATACTCAACGAAGCATCAAAAATTATGGAAACTGGCCGACCAATGCCAGTTGTTCCAGAAGTAAGAGCAATTTGGGATTCTTTAAGAGGATTATATCAATCAGTTTTGGCCGGGACGATGACGCCAGAAAAAGCTGCTTCCGAGGCCCAAGAAAAGGCCGAAAAACAAATTCTTCAAATGAACGAGGTATTAAAGCCTGACGCCTCTTTAACTATAATCTATATTGTATTTGCAATAGCTATCGCTATTGGCCTATTTTACTTCACTAAGAGTTTGAGGAAAATCGTTTCTGACATTATGGAGAGAAATCACTTCCCATACTTTATGATTCTTCCTGCTTACTTAGGAATATTATCCGTTGTTCTATTTCCATTTGTTTATAATATCCTACTTTCCTTTTCGAATTTCAGCCTCCACACATTTGAGAACTGGAACTTAATTGGAATTCATCACTATATTGAGGTTTTAACAGATCCCAAATTTTATGAAATTCTGGTTAAGACCATTATCTGGACATTAACTAACGTCTTCTTCCACGTTTCAATAGGTGTTATTCTTGCTGTAATCATTGAACAGGTAATGCCTAAGAAAAATATCTGGAGAACGATTCTAATTATTCCATGGGCGATTCCACAATATATCACTGCACTAACATGGAGAGGAATGTTCAACCAAGAGTATGGACCAATCAATATCTTCTTGCATGATTACCTAAAGCTCTCGCCTATCCAATGGTTGTCACAACCTCTTACAACATTTGCTGCTTGTTTGTTAACAAATGTCTGGTTAGGTTTCCCATTTATGATGATCGTTGCCCTTGGTGGATTACAATCAATACCAAAGAGTGTCTATGAATCAGCAGAACTTGATGGAGCTAATCCTCTACAGAAGTTCTTTCACATCACATGGCCGATGCTCACACCAGTGATCAAGCCGGCCGCTCTACTTGGCTGTATTTGGACCTTTAATACTTTAAATGTTATCTGGCTCGTCAGTAACTCAGGAGAACCTGCAGATCAAACTCATATTCTTGTGAGTTATGTCTACAAAGCGGCCTTTAACCTCTACCGCTATGGTTATTCCGCAGCATTATCGGTCGTCATATTCGTCATTCTCGTTTTTGCGAGTTTAGGTGCGAATTATATTAACAAGAAGTCTACAAAGGCAGAATTCTAATGATCAAAAAGATAACATCATCTATTGTAATACTTTTGGCGTGCCTATTTTCGATTGTACCAGTCTTATACGTATTATCTGTTTCTCTTAGAGGAGATAACGCGTTTGGAGCGAAGACTCTAAAAATCGTCACATCAACATCGAACTTTGATAATTACGTGAAGCTCTTCACTGAAACTTCATTTCTAACGTGGCTTTACAACTCTCTACTAGTCAGTTTTGTTGTAACCCTTTTAGGCGTCACGCTTGCAGCGACTTCAGGGTACTCACTTTCAAGACATAAATTTAAAGGTAAGCAGTTCCTTTTATTCTCTATTTTAACAACACAGATGTTTCCTGCGACAATGCTCATGCTACCTTTTTTCATCATTCTCTCAAAGCTTCATCTTATTAATAACTTTCTAGGATTGATTATTATCTACTCATCAACGGCACTTCCATTTTGTATTTGGCAAATGAAAGGCTACTTCGACACTATTCCAAAGGAATTAGAAGAAGCAGCGAAGGTCGATGGCTGTACAAACTTTCAGACTTTTTATAAAATCATTCTTCCGATGTCTCTTCCAGCACTCGTTATCACAGGCCTTTTTAGCTTCATGAGTAGTTGGAGCGAATATCTCGTTGCTGCGATCACACTACAAGATCCAGCTTTATACACTCTTCCTCTTGGACTCAAGTCATTTCAATCATCCCTATCCACACAATGGGGACTATACGCTGCAGGTGCCTTAATCGTAAGTATACCAGTAGTTGTGTTGTTTATAATCATATCAAAATTCTTAGTATCCGGACTAACTGTCGGAAGCGTAAAAGGTTAATCAATGAAAAATTTAGAACTAAAAAATATCGTAAAATCATATGGCAAGAATAATGTTTTAAATGACATTTCAATCAGCATCAACAGTGGTGAATTTCTCGTTTTAGTTGGTCCATCAGGATGTGGAAAATCGACGCTACTAAGATCAATCGCGGGACTCGACTTACCAACATCAGGAAGTATTATCATTGATGACAGGGATGTGACAAAAGCTCCAATTGCACAAAGAGAAATCGCGATGGTTTTTCAAAACTACGCGCTATATCCGCACATGACTGTCTATGACAATATGGCATTCTCATTAAAAATTAAATCAAGACCAAAAGCAGAAATTGAAGAAAGAATAAAAGAGATTGCAAGCCTATTACAAATAAATGAGCTACTACACCGAAAGCCTAAAGAACTATCGGGTGGTCAACGACAAAGAGTCTCACTTGGTCGAGCATTAGCAAAACGCTCACCGATCATTCTCTTTGATGAGCCATTATCAAATCTTGATGCTCACCTTAGACAACAGATGAGAATTGAAATTAAAAAAATTCATGAAATATATAAGAGTACGATTGTTTACGTAACTCATGATCAAACAGAGGCCATGACGATGGGAGATCGAATTGCCATTTTGAACAAGGGCAATATCATCCAAGTAGATACTCCAAGTGAGATCTATAAGAATCCTCGAAATGAATTCGTTGCAAGATTTATTGGAAGTCCAGAAATCAATCTCATTGAAGGAAAGTTCAAAGATTCTATTTTTTCAACAAAGGGTACAAAGTTCACATTCCCAGAAATGAAGTACAGCGAGAAAATTTCAACTCTAGGGATAAGACCAGAAGACATCAAGATATCGGATTCAGGAGAACAGGCGACAATACGTTTCATCGAAAACCTAGGATCTACTCTTCTACTCTATGTTGATTATCATGATGTACAACTAAGGATAATTACAGGGACAGCTGAGTACAAGATAGGAAGTAAAATCAACTTCAGTCTCAACTTTGATAATATTATATACTTTGATCAATCTGGAGAGAGAATCGTCAATGCGTAAATCATTTCTACTTCTATTACTATCACTCAATATACTAGCGACACCAAATATTTCTCGAACTGTCATGGTACAGCTCTTTGAATGGAAGTGGACTGATATTGAAACCGAGTGTCGTGAGAACCTAGGACCAAATGGCTTTTCAGCAGTTCAAATTTCCCCTCCCCATGAACACCTCAACTGGCCAAATAATCCATGGTGGGAACGCTACCAAGTTGTAAGTTATGATCTTGTTTCGAGATCAGGTACACAAAGTGAATTTGCAGCAATGGTAAAAACCTGCCAAGAATATGGTGTGGATATCTATGCTGATGTTATCCTAAATCACATGACAGGAATGAATTCAGGAACAGGGTTCAATTCAACATCTTTCAATCATTATGAATATGACGGTCTCTACACTTATAAAGATTTTCATCATTGTAAGAGAAATGGGAGTGATGACATCGTAAACTATAATGACCTTTATGAACTGCAAAACTGTGAGCTTTTAAACCTTGCAGACCTTGATACAAGTTCGAACACAGTTCAAACCAGGCTAGCAGGTTACCTCAACAAGTTAGTAGCACTTGGAGTTAAAGGTTTTAGAATCGATGCGGCAAAACATATTAAGGCAGAAGAAATTGGACAAATAATAAAGAAGCTAAAAAAGAAAGTTTATATCTACCAAGAAGTCGTCAACACTGGTAATGATCCTTTTTCAATGCAAGACTATTTAAAAAATGGTGATGTCCTTGCATACTCATATCCTTATATTGTTGGAAATGCTTTTAAAAATTCAAACTTCAGCTTACTTCAAGAGAAAATTTCTTCTCTTCCGCCGTCCATTGATGCTGTGGCAATGGTTGATAACCACGACCTACAAAGACATCAGCAACGAACTGAGTTACTAAGTGCAAACTATGATGGAATTGAGTTTGATCTTGCTCAAATTTTCATGCTGACCTACCCTTATGGTTACCCGAAACTTTACTCTGGTTACAAATTTAAACTCTTTGATGATGGGCCTCCACTAGACGTTAACAAGAATACACGCACAGTCTTTAACGATGATCTAAAATGTGAGCTCCCATTTCTCTGTGAACACAAGCGAAGCTACATAAACGCTCTTGTCAACTTTAGAAATAGAACAAGTGATAAGTTCTACACTTCTAATTGGTGGTCTAATGGGAAAGATATCTTGGCCTTTGGCCGTGGATCAAAAGGCTTTGTACTGATTAATAATTCAACGAATGTATTCAACAAGAAATTAAAGACAGCATTGCCGGCCGGAGAATACTGCAACATTATAGATTCTCAATGTAAAAGCAAATACCTTGTCGATAGTAAGAATTTTATAAACATCACAATAAAAGAAAAAAGTGCAATTATCTTAGAGAGAATAGAATAATGAGTAATACAAAGAAATCATTTTCAATAGGGATCGACCTTGGTGGTACAAAACTTGCGGCAGGTCTTGTCAATGCCGATGGTGAAATTATCGAGTATGTAAAAATACCTACCGACATGAATCAGGACAAAAGTCCTAAGTCTTCACAAAAAAGACTTATCTCTTTAATGACAGACATCACTGTTGATATTAAGAGAAGATTCCCAAAAGAGTGTAATGGACGACATTTCAAAGGAGTTGGATTAGCAAGTGCAGGCCCTCTCAATGTTGATAGCGGATCGTTAATAAACCCGGTCAACTTCAAAGGTTGGAAGACTGTCCCGATCAGAAATCTTTTTTTAGACTCTTTAGTAAAAGCCGATTTTAAGACACCTATCATCTTTCAAAATGATGCTATTGCTTCCGCCTATGCCGAAGGCTGGACAGGCCATGCAAAAACAAAGAAAAGCTACGCCGTGATCACAGTTGGTACAGGAATTGGTACGGGAGTTATTTTTAACAATGGTCCGTGTCAAACTAATGGAATGGGCTCTGAGTTTGGACATATGCTCGTTGATATTAATAGACTAAGAGGAACCAAAGAACATTATGCTTCAATGACCGTTGAAGGAATCGCCTCTGGTGTCGGACTAATGAGAAGAAGTACTGCTCAAGGCTTTAATTATAATTCAGTTGAAGAACTAGTACTTGCCCACAAGCAAGATGGTAACAAGCACGAAGACTTATTCTCAGATATGTCAACAGCACTTGCGATGCTATGCTTTAACCTCTCGATTGGATTTAACCTCGAAGGTATTTATATCTCTGGTGGTTTGATAAAGATTAAAGACTTATTCTTAAAGAATATGAAATCAGACTATAATCGCCTCATAAAAGAATTTAACCCGGCTTATAAGAGTACAATCGATATCGCAAAAACCAAGAATTTTGCAGGTGTCATCGGTGCTGCGTACTTACCTTACACTAAGAAATAGGGAGGGCCAGACTTGCGTCTGGCCCAGGAAGAGACAACATATATTCTGAAAGAAATCAATTTCTCTCAGAAACTATATTTTTAAAATTTTTCCAATAATTTTGTCAAAATGTTCAATTGGGTATGCACCTCTAACAGGGATACCGTTTACAAGAAACCCAGGAGTTCCACTAAAGCCTAAAGTTGAAGCTTCTTTTTCATCGGCCTCAATTCTTTTTGCTACATCTTCACTATTTGCGAGAGCTTTGATCTTTTTTGTATTGAGCCCTAAGTCTTTAACTATTGATTCGAGATACTTCTCACCTAGTCTTAGCTTTTGTTGATTTTCAAGTAATGTATCATGAAACTCAAATGCTTTTTTCCCATCGGTAATTCTTATGGCCTCATAGTACTTTGAAGCTATTCGAGCTCCAGGGTGGATTGAATCAATTGGCAAGTGCTTGTAAACAAATGCAATCTTGCCATCATATTTCTTTAAAAGCTCGGTAATAATCTGAGCACCCTTTGCGCAAAATGGACACTGAAAGTCAGAGTATTCAACTATCGTGATTGGTGCCCCCTTCGTTCCACGTATTAATTCATCTTTTCTAATATTAAATTTCATCGGATTTTTAAGATATGTTTCAATCTCATCACTTTCCTGTTGAAGACGATTTTTTTCGGCATTCTTTCGTGCATCCTTGGCCATATCTTGAAAAGCGCTAAGAAATTTTTCAGGATTATTCTTTATTAGATCAGTAATGATTTCAGGATTTTCTGTTAATGTTTTTTCAAGACTACTTTTAAAATTCTTATCTGTTGAACAGGATGTAATAACTAATAATGTAAGAAGAGGTGTAATTATCTTTTTAAATTTTGAATTCATACTAATCTCCGGGAGGTTTCTATTATGTAACTCTTCGAAGATTAGTATTTCATACTTAATGGCCAGAGGTGTGAACTCTCTGTCAAATCTTTGTCAATTAAACTTTAAGCTTATAACCAATTCCACGAACAGTTTCAATTAGAGCATCATCTAATTTCTGACGAAGCTGGAGAACGTGAGTATCAACAGTTCTCGTCGACGGATAGCTTTCATAGCCCCAAACCTTATTTAGAATTTCATCTCTTGAAAGTGCACGATTTGGGTTATCAACGAGAAGCTTTAAAAAATCAAATTCCATTTTTGTTAATTCAACGGCAGCTCCATTCCAAAAGACTTCGCGAG
>Ga0100385_1005835_pt1 | contig 10239 bp, 8 predicted proteins | sample CryGeymeta201509_FD_81543 | JGI IMG/M metagenome (GOLD analysis project Ga0100385, IMG submission 81543) | Groundwater microbial communities from Crystal Geyser aquifers in Utah, USA - Crystal Geyser metaG 2015-09 | ecosystem: Environmental > Aquatic > Deep subsurface > Groundwater | place: USA...
AGCTTGTATTGATGTGCTTTATCATACTTATTCATCATTGGGTGACAGGGTCACTACCATTTCTTTGGTTCAGGGTGATGCTTTGGGTGGTGGATTTGAGGGTGCGTTGTCGAGCAATGTGCTCATCGCTGAGCGAAGTGCGAAGATGGGGATGCCTGAAATTTTGTTCAACCTGTTTCCCGGAATGGGAGCATACAGCTTGTTATCGCGAAAGGTTGGAGAGATACAGGCTGAGAAGATGATTATGAGCGGGAAGCTATATTCCGCTGAAGACATGTATGAACTTGGTTTGGTTGATGTGTTGGTTGAAGACGGCCAGGGGCAGCAAGCAGTTTATGATTATATCAAAAAGGAAAATAGAGCCAGCAATGGCATACGGGCGTTCCGAAAGGCTAAGCGCCATTGTAATCCAATCACATATGCAGAGCTTAATCATATCACATCAGATTGGGTGGATGCCGCGCTCAATCTTACTGAAAAAGATTTGCGTATGATGGAGCGTTTGGTAAAACGTCAATCGGCTAAAGTTACGCAAAGCTGATGTCATAAATCCAGGCGTTTATGTATGTAAGCGCTGAACTCTTTTTCACTTTGGGCCAATGCGCTTTGGATGTCTTGAATGCCCTTACTCATGATTTCAGGTGTAAGCTCAGTCATTCCTTGAAGGTGGGCGCATATTTCATTTACGGCTGCGGCGCCAACGGCGCCGGAGCTTCCTTCCAATGCATGGCAAATCAATGCGTATTCAACCGGATTGTTGTCTTTATAAGCTTTGACCAACTGATTGCTTCGCTCCTGGCTTGTTGTGATAAATTTTGTAATGAGATTTTCAACAAACTTTTCCTTTTTTGAAATAGCAGCCAACTTATCAAGAACCATGGTGTCTGTAGTGCCAGACTTCATTGTGGGCTGCTCATCTGAATTGACATGTTGCAACGTATCGTTCTGACTACTGTGCGTAATATGATGTGTTAATCGGTCTATGGTTTGTTCAATTTTCTGCTTCTCAATGGGTTTAGTTAAGTATGCATCAGCACCTGCATCCAGGCATTCCTGGATATTTGTAGAAAGGGCATCAGCTGATAGCATCACAATAGGTAAACGTGTTTCAGGTTTCAGGAAGCGGTAAGCTTTTAACACTTCTAAACCAGACAAATGTGGCATATTGATATCCAGAAATGCGATATCAAAGTCTTCATCGTTGTCTGTGAGTGTATCCAGCGCTTGTTCACCATTATCAACCAATACGACTTTATGCCCCATGAGCTCCAGAAATTCACGAATAACCACTTGATTCACTTCATTATCTTCGGCCACCATAATCAAAAGACTTTTCAGCTTATCTTGTTTCTGATGCAACGTGGAAACAGCAGTGACACCATCAGTGTATAGATTACCATGGCATATCTCGTGGATGGCATTGAATAAAAGTGATTCATTGATGGGTTGTGTTAATACAGATGAGAAGCCCAGATGTAAGAGTTCATGCTCATGCTCTTTACTTGCATTGCGGGTGATGAGAATAAAGCCAATGCTTTCGTATCTCTCTTCATTGCAGATGTTTTTAATGAATTGACTGGCAGGCATGCCAAGTAAATCTTCTTCTAAGATTGCCAGATCAAAAGGATGATTTTGCTGATGCGCCTCTAATAAAGATGAGAGCAGTCCAATAACATTTTCGGTGTTTTGCTGTTGTTGTCCCCATCGCTGCAAAGGTATTTTTATGGAGTCAGTGTGCTCAGGCCTAAGCATTGTAAGAATGCGAGCATTTTGAAATGAGCTTTTTGCAATTGTCTCTTTGCTTAACTTTTCTTGTAATTTGAAAGGTAATTCAAACCAAAAGGTGGAGCCTTTACCCAATTCGCTATCTAAGCCCAGTTTTCCGCCCAGGGCAGTAATGAGTTCTTTTGCAATCGTTGTGCCCAGCCCAGTACCACCATATTCTCTGGTCACTGAGGCATCCGCTTGTACGAAGCTATCAAAAATTTTATGCTGAGCCTCAGTCGATAAGCCAATACCTGTATCTATGATGGAGAATAGTAAGGTTACTGTGTTATCTGTTTGGATGCTGGATATTTCAACTGTTAGCTCTACTCGTCCTTCAGCAGTAAATTTCAGGGCATTGCTAAGAAAGTTGAGAAGCACTTGCCGAATATGCAGTTCATCACCAATGAGCCTGAAAGGAACTTCGGGGGCAACGTGTGCTGAAAGTGACAATCCTTTCTTATCGGCCTGGTTTTTAAAAACCTGAATTGTAGTGGTGACAAGTTGATGTAAATCAAAGGGCTTAGCCTCGGTGGTCAGCTTGCCTGCTTCAATTTTTGATATATCAAGTACATTTTCGATAAGCGCTAAAAGGGTTTTTCCTGATAACGCAATAAGGTCGGCGTATTTCTGCTGCTTTTTAGAAAGTGAGGTCATGTGTAGTAAAGTTGTAACGCCAATAATGCCATTTAAAGGGGTTCGGAGTTCATGGCTCATGTGAGCAAGGAATTGTGATTTAGCTTTACTGGCTTGTTCTGCTTTCTCTATTGCAAGATGTAACTGCTTTAGCAAGCTAGACATGTAAACAGGTAGAATTGCTAAGCAAAGTAACAACGTAAAGCCAATCCAGAAATGCTGCGACCAGTATGAACCAGAGATGAGTACCAGTGAAGCGCCAAGCAGGGAAGCGATAGTCGTGATGTTTAAGTATTTTGGTCCATACCGGAACCCATTACCGATGATCACCCACAAGTAGACAAAAAGAGCCAATATGCCTGCTTCATCAGCTAAATATAATACTGCTGATGTCATTCCTACATCACCAAAGATACCGACAAGCCTTCTGATAGGATTTACCATTGGAGAAACGAGAATCCACACTAATATCGAAATGGCTACAGCCAGATATGCTATTGTTAAAAAGAATACGATCGCGTGGTCAATCGCTAAAAAAATGATAACTACAGCAATAGTAAGAAAGATTCTTACCATGGCTTGTTTGTGCTCACTATCAGGCCTGTTCCTCAGTCTTCCCTGAACGGCCTTTAGCTTAGCTTTTAGAAAGCCCGATTTACTGATTTCTACGGTTTGCATGTCTGAAACGTAACACAAGCAAAAGTGGCTTTCATGTAAGAATTCACATGAGGGGATGAGACGGTGGATGAATACATGAAGTTATGTGCTTGCATGGCAAGATTTCAGCAAGGGGAATGCCAAGTTTTTACTTAAAACATCCCCAATTGTAATTTGGCTTCATCGCTCATCATTGATCTGTCCCATGCCGGGTCGAACACGAGGTCAACGTGTACTTCGGTGACATTTTCAACATCCAGTGTTTTGGCGCGCACGTCATCGACGATAAATGGGCCCATGCCGCAGCCAGGGGCGGTGAGGGTCATGGTGATTTCTACTGCATTGCCGCCTTCGTCTGTGTCGACAACGAACACATCGTACACCAAGCCCAAATCGACAATGTTGACTGGGATTTCAGGGTCGTAACAGGTGCGTAATGCTTTCCAAATATCGTCTTCATCGACGGGGCCATTGGCAGTTTTGACTTCTTCAGCTTTTGCATCAGCAGCGTCGATTTTATCGCCAAGGCCAAGTGCATCAGCATCTTTGCCTTCTATGCGAGCAAGGTTGCCATTCACACTCACAGTGTATGTGCCTCCCAGCTCCTGGGTGATGGCGACTTGCGCACCTTCAGGGATAATCACAGGTGTGCCCAAGGGAATTAAAATCGCATCGATGTCGCGGTTGGTGGTAATCATTTGTCCTGTTGCCATTTCTAATGGTCTCCCTCCACCCATGGATGGGTGGCAAACTGTAAGTTTGTTTGAAATGGGAAATGACACTTTTCCATTTCATTTAAAGCAAAAAACATGGATGTTGCATTGCGTTTCAACAATTACTCAGTCCTTACGGGTTCAGCTTTATCTTCAATAGCTGCTTTGAGTGTGTGCCAGCATAAGGTGGCGCATTTGATACGAGATGGAAATTCTTTGACGCCAGATAACACAGCGAGCTTGCCCAAGGCATCTTCATCGGGGGCTTCTTCCATATCGGCAGTGGCCATATGATGGAATGCTGCAAACAAGCGCTCGAACTCTGCCACGGGTTTACCCTTGAGTGCTTCGGTCATCAATGAGGCCGAGGCTGTGGAAATCGAGCAGCCCTGGCCTTCAAATTTAATGGCTTCGATGATGTTATCAGCATTGATTTGCAGATAAATATGCAGCTGATCGCCACACAAAGGGTTGTAACCTTCTGCATCATGGTTGCATGGGTCGAGCTTGCCGAAATTGCGCGGGCTCTTGGTGTGATCAATAATCACTTGTTGGTATAAATCACCTAAACTAAACATTATGCAAACATATCCCGTGCTTTGGTGAGGGCTGCAAAAAGAGCATCCACTTCAGCTTCTGTATTATAAATCGAAAACGAGGCGCGCGCTGTGGCAGGCACCTTATAAAATTGCATCACTGGCATAGCGCAATGATGCCCTGCGCGAATGGCCACGCCTTCACGATCAAGGATGGTGCCCAAATCATGGGGGTGCACGCCATCAAGTACAAACGAGAGCACACAAGCTTTGTCTTTGGCGGTGCCAATTTGGCGTAAGCCTGTAAAAGCTTGAGCAAGTTTGGTGGCATAAGCCAATAGCTCTTTCTCGCGCTTTTCAATGGCTTCAAAACCAATGCTTTGAATGTATTTTATAGCAGCGCCAAAACCAATCACACCTGCGATATTGGGGGTGCCCGCTTCAAACTTATGGGGTAAATCGTTGTATTGGGTTTTTTCAAAGGTGACCATCAAAATCATATCGCCGCCGCCTTGGTAAGGAGGCATAGCTTCTAAGATGGCTTGCTTGGCAATCAATACACCCACACCGGTAGGGCCATACATTTTATGCGCGGAGGTGACATAAAAATCGATGTCCAACGCTTGCATGTCCACAGGCACATGGGCGGCAGCTTGCGCCCCATCAATCAACACTTTGGCGCCCACGGCATGGGCTTGTGCAATCATGGTTGCAATCGGGTTGATAGTGCCCAGGGCATTGGACATATGCACAATGCCCACGAGCTTGGTGCGCTCAGACAACAAATTAGCATAAGTTTCCAAATCCAGCTCGCCAGCTTCATTCATGGGAATCACTTTTAGCGTGGCGCCAGAGCGCTCACAAAGCATTTGCCAAGGCACGATGTTGGAGTGGTGCTCCATATGCGAAATCAAAATTTCATCACCAGCTTGCACATTGGCGCTGCCCCAGGCTGAAGCCACCAGATTGATGCTGTCGGTGGTGCCGCGCGCGAAAATCACTACTTTGGTGGAAGCGGCATGAAAGAAGCTGCGAATGGTGTCGCGGGTCGCTTCGTAATCTTTGGTGGCGCGTTCAGAAAGCGTATGCACACCGCGATGAATATTGGCGTTATCTTTCTCGTAATAATGACGCAGTGTATCAATCACGATTTGAGGCTTTTGCGTGGTGGCGGCGTTGTCTAAGTAAACAAGGGGTTTACCATAGATTTCTTGATGTAAAATCGGAAAATCAGCGCGAATGGATGCAAGATCAAAAGTCATATTAGGCCAATAGCTCCTCTAATTCTTCGCCATGGGGAAGCTTGGCAAATGCTGCTTGCTCCACATAACGACGCACCACTTCATTGCGCATAGAAGCCAACACTGCATCAGCAAAGGCAAAGGTCAGCAATTCTTGTGCGGATTCTTCAGAGATGCCGCGTGAGCGAAGATAAAACAATTGTTTATCATCAAGCTGACCAACGGTTGCACCATGGGCACATTTGACATCATCGTTGTAAATTTCTAATTCAGGCTTGGTATCAATTTGCGCATGTTTAGAGAGTAAAAGGTTGCCATTGGATTGTGCTGAATCGGTTTTGATGGCGCCTTCATGAACCACCACTTTGCCGTTAAATACGCCGTGTGAGCGACCATCCAAGACTGTGCGATAATTCTCATGGCTGGTGCAATGCGGAGCTGTGTGGTCAATACGGGTGTGATGATCCACATGCTGGCGACCTGCCAACACATACAAACCATTGAGCGAGCATGATGCGCCTTGCTCAGCCAAATTGACCACGATATCAGCGCGAGTAAGCGCTCCGCCCAATTCTACTGCATGCATTTGGTAGTTGGAGTCTTGATATTGTTTTACTTCAACGCGGCCAATATGCGATTGCTTGCTGCCTTCTTGTTGTAAGCGGTAATGCTTACATTGAGCGCCTGTGCCGAGGATAAAGTTGGTCGACACATTGCTCAGGCCAGCATTGTCATCCACACCCAAGTAGTGCTCAATGATTTCAGCTTCTGCAAACGCTTCAAAATAGATGCCGTGGCGAAGTGTGATGTTTTGATTGCTGATATGCTTGATATATAAAGGTTTATCCAGCTTGGTATTGGCTTTGATGCAAATCGCAGCGCCATCTGCCGCGTTGGCCGCATTCAGGGCCAAAAAGCCGTTAAACAAAGGCTCCTCACCGCTTAGCGTAAATAAATCAGTCAGCTTATGATTCTCTTCTGCCAATAGTGATGCAACGGAAGTGATATCCACACCTTGTGGTAGCGAAGACAATGCTTCTACAAACGCGCCGTTGTTGAAGACCAATACATAGGCATCAAGGTTTTGAATACCAAGTGTTGTGGTTGGTGTTTGGATGGTTTGAGCAGTTGATTGCGTTTGCGCCATATCTGAAAGATGTGACACATCAGTATATTTCCAATGTTCATTGCGCTTTGTCGGCAAGCCAGCTTGCGCAAACAACGTTTTTGCGTGTTGGCGTTGGGTGGCTACATTCATGCTGCGTTTGCCTCTTCAGTCAGCAACCAATCGTAACCGCGATCTTCAAGCTCAAGGGCCAATGATTTATCACCAGTTTTCAACACTTTGCCGCCAGCCAATACATGCACAAAATCAGGCTCAATATAGTTAAGCAGGCGTTGGTAATGGGTGACCATCACAATGGCGTTATCTTTCGAGCGCAAGGTGTTGACACCGCCAGCAACAATGCGCAAGGCATCAATATCAAGGCCAGAATCAGTTTCATCTAAAATTGCCAATGAAGGCTCAAGCACTGCCATTTGGAAGATTTCATTGCGTTTTTTCTCACCACCAGAAAAACCTTCATTGACCGAACGGCTCAAGAATGAGGGATCAAGTTGCACAACTTTGGCTTTTTCTTTGACCATTTTCATGAAATCAAAAGCATCCAATTCTTCTTCGCCGAAATGTTTACGTTTGGCATTGAGACCAGCTTTGAGCAAATACGTGTTGTTTACGCCTGGGATTTCTACGGGGTATTGAAACGCAAGAAACACACCTTCCCAAGCCCGTTCTTCTGGTGATAGCGCAAGTAAATCTTTGCCCTTATAAATCACAGAGCCTGAGGTGATTTCATAACCATCGCGGCCAGCAATCACATTTGAGAGCGTGGACTTGCCCGAGCCATTGGGGCCCATGATGGCATGCACTTCGCCTGCATGAATCGTCAGGTTGATGCCTTTGAGAATTTCTTTGCCATCGACAGAGGCATGTAAATCTTTAATTACTAACATAGTTTAAATCCTTATAACCTTGGCCTTATGACCGTGGGTCTATTTATCCTACTGAGCCTTCGAGGCTAACTTCCATCAAACGGTTGGCTTCCACGGCAAATTCCATGGGCAACACATCAAACACATCCTTACAAAAACCATTCACAATCATGTTCACAGCATCTTCTTCAGATAAGCCGCGTTGCTGACAATAAAACAATTGGTCTTCACCAATTTTTGAAGTGGTGGCTTCATGCTCCAATTTGGCGGTGGGGTTTTTTACTTCCACATAGGGGAAAGTGTGCGCACCGCATTTATCGCCAAGAAGAAGCGAGTCACATTGCGTATAATTGCGCGCGCCCTCTGCATCTTTACCGATACGCACCAAACCGCGATAGGATTGGCTGGCGCGGCCTGCTGAAATACCTTTGGAGATAATGGTGCTGGTGGTGTTTTTACCAATATGAATCATCTTGGTGCCGGTATCGGCTTGTTGGCAATTGGTGGTCACAGCCACCGAGTAAAACTCGCCTACCGAATCATCGCCTTTAAGCACGCAGCTTGGGTATTTCCAAGTGATCGCTGAGCCAGTTTCCACTTGTGTCCAAGAGATTTTAGAACGTTTTCCACGGCATTCGCCACGTTTGGTCACGAAATTATAAATGCCGCCCACGCCATTTTCATCGCCTGGATACCAGTTTTGCACAGTCGCGTATTTGATTTGCGCATCATCCAACGCCACCAGCTCGACCACGGCAGCATGAAGCTGATTTTCATCACGCATGGGCGCTGTACAGCCCTCGAGGTAAGACACATACGCACCTTCTTCGGCAATGATAAGTGTGCGTTCAAATTGGCCAGTGTTCATGGCATTGATACGGAAATAGGTCGATAGCTCCATCGGGCAGCGCACGCCTTTGGGGATAAAGACGAATGAACCGTCAGTGAATACCGCTGAGTTGAGCGCAGCAAAGAAGTTATCGCCTTGTGGTACCACAGAGCCCAAGTATTGTTTGACCAATTCGGGATATTCTTGCACCGCTTCAGAAATCGGCATGAAAATCACGCCTGCATCTTTGAGTTTACCTTTGAATGTGGTGGCCACCGATACCGAATCGAATACGGCATCCACTGCGATGTTTTGCACGCCAGCAAGGAAGGCTTGTTCGCGCAAAGGGATGCCCAATTTTTCGTAGGTTTCAAGTAATTTGGGATCCACATCATCCAATGATTCTGGGCCATCTTTTTTCGATTTTGGCGCAGAATAATAAGAAATGGCATTGTAATCGGTAGATTTAAAATCCACTGCCGCCCATGTGGGCTCGCTCATCGTCAACCAGTGACGATATGCTTCCAAACGCCAGTCAAGCAGCCATTGGGGTTCGTCTTTTTTGGCTGAGATAGCGCGAATTACATCTTCATTTAAGCCTGGAGGAAAAGTATCGGAATCAATGTCCGTCACAAATCCGGCATTGTATTCACGCTCAGCAAATTGTTCTTTAATTTCAGCATTGCTAGCCATAATTATAACGCTCCAGTTGTTTCGTGTGCGCTGTTTCGTGGCGTTGCTTCCATACGAATTGGCACAACTTTCTGCATGGTGAAAATCGGGGTGAATCCATCGTTAACCATATCTTTGAGGGTGATGTTTTGCAGAGCATCGCGCATGGCTTGATTGATTTTTAACCAATTCTTGCGGGTGCCACACACATCACTTTGGCCGCAAGCTTTTTCACCGCTGATTTCACAATCGGTGAGGGCTACATAACCTTCAAGACATTGAATCAGCTCGCGCACAGTGATGCTTTCGGGGGTGCGTTGCAGGCGGTAACCACCGTTCACGCCGCGCACTGATTCCACCATATTGGCTTGAATCAAAGCGGTCATGACTTTGCGCACCGTGGTTTGCGGGATATGGGTGATAGTGGACAAATCTGGTGCACGTTGCACAGCGGTTGCGTCTTTTGCCAATTCTGACATCAGTAATACACCGTAATCTGTCATTTTTGATAAGCGTAACACCAGTCATTTCCCCCGTTCGTTTTTGCGTAACTGTCATCTATTATCTGAATGTGGAGCACTTTAGTCAAGTTTATGCTTTGGGCAAGGTTGATTTCTGGTGAAGATTTTAAGGTTATTAGGTTGTCATGTTAGTTTTATTACTTTTGTGCGCACAAAAGTAATACATAAATCCGCAGGACAGCGGATTTAGGCGCACGTAGTGCGGGGCTTGCCCTGAGCGCCATGGATGGAGCGAATCAAAAACCGCCCCTTACACAGTTGCGTATTTCCTCCACTTACAAGTAGAAAAAGGGCGCGTGTTACAGCGCATTTTTCTTTTTCTGCCTGACGTTCCGGCGCAGCTGTAACAAGTGGAAGCAATCGCTACAAAAAACTTTGCGTACTCGGTGGTTCAAAAAGAAAAAATATTCCATACTTGTTTGGCAGTGACAGCGCAAAGGGTTATGCTGATGCGGAATTGATTTTAGTAGGACATCTGGAGGCTTTATGTTGAAAGGTAAGATGGTGATTGGTCAATCGGGTGGGCCTACTGCAGTGATTAACCAATCCTTGGTAGGTGCGATTTTGGCAGCCCGCGAGCAGGGCGTGATTACGGGTATTTTGGGCGCGCGTCATGGCATCGCTGGCATTATGAAAGAAGATTTTATTGATTTGAGCACCCAGCCGCTTTCGCAATTG
>Ga0100385_1005837_pt1 | contig 10239 bp, 5 predicted proteins | sample CryGeymeta201509_FD_81543 | JGI IMG/M metagenome (GOLD analysis project Ga0100385, IMG submission 81543) | Groundwater microbial communities from Crystal Geyser aquifers in Utah, USA - Crystal Geyser metaG 2015-09 | ecosystem: Environmental > Aquatic > Deep subsurface > Groundwater | place: USA...
AGACTTGGGCAGGAACAACTCTCTTAACTTGGGTGAATCAAGAATTTTGTACCACTCTTAAACCAGTCATCACGGCGAATGTATATTCACCTGTGGCTGGGGCAACCGTGCGCTTGAAACTGGAACAAGATGGTAATCCAGCACTCAACATCGAAATGGATGCGTCTACAGTGATGGGCTGGCAAACACTTAACTTTGACTGCTTGCTTAGCTCGGGTGCCGCAACGACACCACCTACAGCAGCTTATGTTGAAGGAACAGTGTATAATAAAGCCTCCATCTTATTTAACTTTGGTGTATCGCCGGCTGCCACTGAAACATGGTACTTTGATCAAGTAACTTATGATCCAACAGCTGCTGTCACTTATGTGCCACCTGTAGCTGCTGCTGACCCAATGACCATCCCAGCTGCTCCCACTGTAGTTGCGGCAAATGTAGTATCGGTATTTGGTACAACTTACGGTCATAAGGTTGGAATTACCTACCCAAATTGGGGTCAAGCAACTGTTCAATCGATCGTGCCTGTGTTGGGTGATGATTTATTGAAGTTAGCAAATTTGAACTATCAGGGTATTGATTTTGTTGGATCATCGATTGATGTTTCTACAAAAACTAACCTGCATCTTGATATGTATGCATCAGCATCATTAACGCCAGTAAACGTGTTCTTAATCTCGACAACTGGTGGACTGGAACAAGGGTTCTTGGTGACGCCTAGTGTTGCGGGATGGAATTCATTTGATATTCCGTTGACCAACTACACTACACCTACGTTGACGGTAATTGATCAATTGAAATTCGATGCTCAACCAAACGTTGGTGACACAGTGTTTATTGATAACCTGTACTTCTGGTAACTTGAGTATGCTTGGTTAACCTCCTCTCCTTTGGTGCCAAGTCGAAAACGACCGTGTGAAAACACGGTCGTTTTTTTTGCTCAAAATGAAGGTGAAGTGTTTGTGTTAGTGAAAGCTTAGGAGCTAGTTTGCGATTATTATTTTATTGTTTTGGTTCGCAGCTTGTGCCGCGTTCTTTAAGTTCAGCGCGAAGGGCGATGTGTTGATTTTCTGGATGATTGCCTTGTATGAGGTTGTCGAGCAAGTCGACTGCAGTGGCTGCAATTTGTGCGATGGGTGGGGCAACTGTAGTGAGTGGGGGAATAATTTGTGATGCAACACTAATGTCGTCAAACCCAATAATACTTACATCTTCAGGTACTCGTAGGCCTAAGCGACTGGCTTCTTTCATGGCGCCTAATGCCATAGAATCGTTGGCACACATAATGGCTGTAGGTGGATTGCTCAGGCTTAGAAGTTCATCGGCACCTTCAATGCCAGATTGATAGGAATAGTCGCCTTTAAAGATGAGCTCATCTTGCAATGCAATTTTGTGATTTCTTAGGGCAAACTCATAACCTGCCAAACGGTTGTTACCCACATCAGAATCGCGAAGACCCATCATAAAGCCAATGCGTTTGTGTCCTAACGAGCAAAGCCGATGGATGGAGTCGGCAACAGCATTAAAGTTGTCGATAATTACAGAAGGTATGGACTTATCAAACGAAGCATTGTCAATCACGACAACGGGTACAATTTGCTTGATATCTTGCACGATGTGCTCAATCCGAGGAAAACAACTGGCAATGACACCATCTACCTTTTTCAGCGATTTACTAGCATTGGCTTCGTTTAAATTTGAGAAGTAAAGAAGCGCGTATCCTCTTCGGCCTGTCTCTTTTTCAAGAGCGTTGAAAATCAACGAATAGTATGGGCTGGTTAGACCGTCTTTGATGCTGTTATCCAGGAAATACCCAATATTTTTGGTTGGCAATTTGGCTTTTGCTTTACGATCTGCGACAAATGTTCCCTTAGCAGGAAGGCGGTATAAATAGCCTTGTTCAACAAGACTATCGATGGCCTTGCGTACCGTCATATAAGACATGCCTAGATCTTTTGCGAGAACACGTTCTCCGGGAAGTTTGTTGTCGATTTTGTGCTGCTTAATGGCATTTTTTATCCATTTTTCAGCCTGCAAGTATTTGGGTGACGTCTTGTCCATAGGGCTCCAGTTTTGAGCAATTAAAACGAAAGTTTTAGAGCAGTTAAACCTTCGTTGATTAGTATTTTATGTTTTTTAATAGGTTAATATTTGTTGTAATATATGGGTTAAAGGATGGGTATGCAATAGAAATTCTCTTGCGTGCTTAAAATAACTTGACTTTATGTTTTTTCGAGATGAATGTATGCTATATAGCAGAAGGCCTGTATTCGTATGTGGGGTGATTGACATGAAGAAAAGTTATTTCTCAAATTTAGCACAAGTGTCATTAAGTGCAGTGTTTGCAGTAAGCCTATTGAGCTGTGGTGGAGGTGGTTCGTCCAGTAACAGTTCAGCTACGGGAAATAATACGACGAATACAACGAGCACGACGACTTATGAGCTTGTTTGGTCTGATGAGTTTGATTCCACGACGCCCGCTGTGCCAACTGCACCTTCACCTAAGAGTTGGAATATGGAAACAGGTTACGGCACCAATGGTTGGGGAAATAATGAGATGCAGAATTATACCAACAGCCTGAGCAATGTTTATGTGCAAAATGGTGAGTTGGTCATTTCGGCGCAGTGTCCATCGGGTGTGTGTGGATCACGAGATGGTACGATTACTTCCGCTCGCCTGAATACTAAAAATAAAGTAACTGCTAAATACGGCAAGGTGCAAGCGCGCATCAAAGTACCTTCTGGTCAGGGTATGTGGCCTGCATTTTGGATGCTGGGTGGGAATATCGATAACGATGGTTGGCCGAAGTCGGGTGAAATCGACATTATGGAAATGCATTTTAATTCGTCTAACACCTATACCACGCATGCAGCAGCGCATTGGTTTGATGATAATTTAGCTGTGCCTGCACATACATATACGACCAGTTCAAAAGTTTATCCTGTGCCAATCACGAATGATTATCATATCTTTGAAGTAGAGTGGGACGACGCACGTATCTTAGGTAAAATCGATGGTATCATTTACTATATTCAGCCTATTGACCCCGTTTCTATGAGTGAGTTTCTGAACGAGTTTTATATTTTATTGAATGTGGCTGTGGGTGGTAATCTGGGTGGTACACCAATTACAACAACTTGGCCGCAAAACATGCATGTCGATTATGTGCGGGTTTATCAGAAAGCTGCGGTTTCTAAAAAAGGTATCTATTCCGAAACAACAGATGCAGCCACACAAAATTATATTCGCATCATCAATAGTGATGAGTGGGGCGGTAATAGTGTTGTTGCTAATGCGGCAAGCACCGCAGTTGCTCCTGTTGATGGCACGAAGGTGCTTGCAGCGAACTACACCTTGGCGCCTTTGGCTGGCGGTGCAAGTAAAGGATGGAACGGTATGGTATTCCAATTGAAACGTGATGATTGGTCCAATTATAACCAGCTAGTATTTAGTCTTGATGCATCCGGTATGGCTGGGTTTAGCGATGTTGAAGTGAAGGTTGAAGATACGCGTGGTGGAGCATTTGCTAAGAGCGTTCGGTTGGCAGCTTATGCTCCAGTGGTGAGTGGAAATTGGAAAACATATGCGATTCCATTGGCTGATTTGGCAGGTGTGGACTTTACAGATGCATTTTATCTGGGTTTTTATGGCCCAGTCAATGCAACAGCTAACTTACTCGCCGGCACACTGTATTTTGATAATATTCATTTGAATAAGGCTGTATGTACGGCTGCAGGCAGTGTTGCTTTGAATGCCGCTGCGTATCCCGCTAACAGCACATTTGCCAATGTTACTGTTTCTGACCTTTGTAATGCTAACAAGCCTGCGGTTGCCCTCATTGACAATGGCAGTAACACCTTGGGTCTGGGTATGGTGTTGGATTCTGCTGGTACAGGAGCTGCCACTGTAAACTTTGGTGTAACCGATTTGGCAACCAATACTTTGGCAGTGGTATCTGGGGATACACTTACTGTGAATTATACAGATAGTGCAAGTGCAACAAGCACAGCGTCAGCTGCTATTACTGCCGCAACCACAGGCTTGATTGGCGATATCAATAACGATGGATATGTTTATGTCTATGCAAACAATCAGGCGATACAAGATCTGGTTTGGGGCGCTCAGCCTGCAGGGGATTATCTGATCGACCCTTGGGGCTCAGGTGCGACCATCACTGACCCATTCGTAGATACCGATTTTGGACGTGTTTTATCAATAGCTCCCGGAGCGGGTTGGGGTGCGGCACCGTTGCACTCTGTTGTAACCTTTATGAGTATGACACCTGGCATTACGGCCAATTACACATCACTGAATTTTAAGGTGAAAAATTTACCAGCAGGGTCTATTGATATCATGTTATCATCAGCTGGCGTGCCAGAGCTTCGGCTCACGCACTCACTGGCTACTGTCGGCACGGCGATACCTGGCACTACGGGGTGGTTTGATGTTTCGATTCCATTGAATTTGTATCCCGATCGCGCCAGTTATTTCGACATTGCATTTATTGTTCCTGGTGGTTCTTTCCTACTGACTGACGTAAACTTTCAGTAAGTAACGCTGATGACTACCCAAGGGGCACATCACGTCACAGCCGAAGAAGATAAGCTTCCCTTTCGACAAAAGGTTGCTTATGGCATGGGTGCGCTAGCCAATAACTTTCTCGGCGGCGCCATTGGCTACATGTCCATTGTTTTGATTGTGGGTTTGGGTATGAACCCCGCTTTGGTGGGTACGCTACAGGCCATCCCTAGGCTAACCGATGCGCTGACTGATCCGCTGATGGGTTATATCTCTGACCATACCCGTTCCAAGTATGGTCGCCGCCGGCCTTATATCTTCTTCGGAGCGATTTCTGTGGGGATAATTTTTGCTGCCATGTGGCAATTGCCTGCAGGGCATAGTGAAATGTGGTATTTCTGGGTGTTTTTGGGTTGGTCTATTTTGTTTTATTTGGCCTACACCATGTTTGCTACGCCCTGGGTCGCGCTCGGTTATGAAATGACGCCCGACTACCATGAACGCACACGTTTAATGGGCACACAAAACTTTATTGGTCAATTTGCTTGGATAACACTTCCATGGTTTTACGCCATCATGGAAAATGATTATTTCTTTACTGATTCGGTGGAGGGTGCGCGGGTATTGGCGATCATTCTGGGGGTGGTGGTGGTCATCCTTGGGGTGAGCAGCGCCATCATTTGTAAAGAACGATTCCAGGAAAGTGATGACACTTCAGTTGCTGTGACAGGCATGTTGGAACATGGCAAAGCATTCTTTAAAGGCTTTGCTATCACGATTAAAAACGCAGAGTTTTTCAAACTTTGTGTAGGTACATTTTTCTTGTTTAATAGCTTAATGCTGGTGGGTTCATTTGGTGCGTTTATCACCATTTATTATGTTGCCGTGGGTGATAGTGATATGGGAGCGAAGCTCATTGGTGTTGTGGGCTCTATTTCTACTATCGTTACCTTGTGTACCATCCCAGTGGTATCATGGGTGTCCACCAAAATTGGCAAACGCAAAACCTTTATGATTGCCACTTCCTTTACACTCTTTGGCAGCTTGCTCAAATGGTTTTGTTACGATCCAACCAACCCTTGGTTACTGTTGGTACCAGCGCCTTTCATTGCCGTGGGTATGGGTAGCTTGTTCACCTTGATGAGCTCAATGATGGCCGATGTTTGCGATGCCGATGAGTTGGCCACAGGCGAACGCCGCGAAGGTATGTATGGCTCAATTTTCTGGTGGGTCGTGAAGCTTGGCATGGCCGGTGCATTTGCAGGTTCTGGCTTTTTGCTCAACGCCACTGGTTTTGAAGTGGCACTCAATGCAGCCCAATCTGCTGATACCTTCTTGTATATGCGTCTTTGCGATGTCTTTATCCCCGCTACGGCTTGTCTGATTTCAATTATTGCCGTGGCCAAATTCTCAATTACAGAAGCCAGCGCTTACGATATTCGTTCTCAGCTGGAAGTTAGGCGCGGTAAAATAGGTATAGAAGCAACAGCTACAGCTTGAAACATTTTTAAATGGAAATGGAGCGTGACATGAAAAAAATAATCAGCCAATTCGTCAATAAAATTCTAGGCAATCCAATGGTGAAGAAGCCCATGCAGGGCCTAGCGACCCTTGTCGTATCTTCATTCCTGCTAGCATTTAGTGCTCAGGCTATGGACAGGGTGGAAGCCGTGCAAGATGCTAAGGGTTGGAAACTGCAGGTAAATGGCAGTGATTATTATATCAAGGGTGTGGTATGGGGTTATTCGCCTAAGGGTGAAAACTACAATTACAACCTCTATGCGCGCTCGGATGAATTTATCAAGCAAGTGCTCGATCAAGAGTTTGGTCTGATGAAAGCCGCTGGTGTGAATACCATACGAATGTTTGGCATTATGCCGCCGCGCTGGGTGACGTATGTGTATGAAACCTATGGTATTCGCACTGTCATCAATCATTTGTTCGGTAGGTATGGTTTTAATGTGAATGGGCAATGGATTCCAAACACCAATTATGCCGATCCAGCTACGCGCCAAGCCATTAAAAATGATATTTTGAATTTGGTGGAAACCTACAAAAATACCAAAGGTGTATTGATGTTTGCGCTGGGCAATGAAAATAACTACGGCTTGGATTGGGCAAGTTTTGAAATCGAAAATCTGCCAGTAGGCGAGCGTCACCGCGAAAAGGCAAAGAGCTTATACAGCCTCTTCAATGAAACCATTAAAGAAGCTAAAGCCATTGATAAAAGTCATCCTTACACCATCGTCAATGGCGATATCCAATACCTTGATTTGATCAGAGCGCTTTGCCCTGATTTGGATATTTTGGGCAGCAATGTGTACCGCGGAGAAAGCTTTACAGGGCTGTGGGCTGATGTGAAAAAATCCTACGACCTTCCTATTGTGTTTATGGAGTTTGGTAGTGATGCGTTTAATGCCAAGCTCAACCGCGAAGACCAACAAGCCCAAGCGGAATTGCTGCGCGCCATGTGGTTGGAAATGTATGACAAGAGTTATGGCAATGGCGCAGAAGGTAACTCCATTGGTGGTTTTGTCTTTGAATGGCGCGATGAGTGGTGGAAATACAAACAAACCGAAAACTTGGATGTACAGGACAATACAGCCTCCTGGGCCAATGGCGGATACAAGTTTGATTTTGTCGAAGGCAAAAACAATATGAACGAAGAGTGGTATGGTATATCACGCATCGGCAATATTGACTCCAATGGCGTGTATATCACCGAACCACGTATGGCTTATGATGTGCTCAGCAAAATCTGGAGCATAGACCCATATCGCGTTTCAAAAAGCAGCTATACGCAAACCATTCAAAACATTGATATGGAATTTTTGGCCTTGCGTAGTGAGGTGCGTTCACTACAAAGTGGTGGTCAACAAAATGCTGCCTTTGCGATGACTGGCGGTAGTATTTCTGGGGAAATGGTGCTCACAGGTGATAAAGCCAATATTGATAAAGATGGCTTAAATGGTATTGGTTTTTCGACTGGTGAGATGGTTAATTTGGACTTTGCCTTCCAGCCGTTTAATGAACTCAAAGGTCAGTTTACCATCAATGTGTTGGGCAATGTGCCGCAGCGTAATATCACAGTTGCAGCATACGGCGATCGTGCGCTGCCTGTGGTGATTACCAACAACCAATCGATTACGGGCAACACCACACTCAATGGTAATGAACGTGTTGAGATTTATGATTATGAGGTTAATTATGAAAATCTCGATTACAGCCTTTCAGCATTTTACCATGTGCCGCGTTATCACTGGGGTTATAAAGGCGATTTTTTTGGCTTGCTGCATGAAGCCACCGACCTTGAAGGCATGGATATTTGGAACGCCAAAGCCCCTTACGGTGTGGAATATACGGGTAAGAGACAAACACCGGGTTTAACGGTGTTGTTTGGTCCTGAAGTGTACTGGGGTGCCAATCCTAAAGCGATGGTGAAATACGATTTTGGCGGCAGTGATTATACGTTGCTGCATGCTCAAGATATCGGCCGTTTGGGCGCATCTTCTTCAGCTACAGTCGCCACAGAAAAACGCTTAAGCCAAACCACGCTGTATATGAAAAAAGAGCTGCTTGGCACTACCGTTGAATTGGGTGGTATGACCAGTAGTCGTGAGAAAATGGGGGATACCTATGATTATTTGGATGGCACCAATATCAAGCAGGATGAAATTCGGATTGAAGATACGCTGGCCTTCAAAGCAAAACTCAGCCGCAATGTGGGTGATGCGTCCAATGCTTATCTGGGTATGACTATGGCAGGGCTGGTAGCAGATGGTGGCAATCCATTGGTTGAGCTTGGCACCAAACTGCCATACTCCAGCTTGGGTAATAAACAAGAAGTTGAAGGCGGTGTGTTGTTTAATTATGGCACATTCACTGTGTTCCCGCGCTTTTTGGTGCGCAAAAATTTACTTGATGCCAACCCAACTGTGGCATCATCAGTAACCGGCACCAACTTAAATCCAGGCATTAGCCCACGTAACCGTGAAGATGATCCGTTTGCCGTACTTGGTAACCGTGAAGCGAATTCTGCAGAAATTGTCTTTACCTACGATCCAACACCTGCCACCTCATTTTATCAGTGGGATAACGATAAGCGTGAGGATGCAGATTTAGCGTTCAATGTGGGCCTAAATTACACCCAATACCCAACAGTGACTGATTCGCATCTCTTCTATTACCAACAAGGCCAAGTGAATGCTGCCTTTGGTTCAGGCCTCGCCGCGGAAGATGTGTGGTTGGCCAGCAGTCATATGGTGATGAATCCCAATACTGATTTACGCATTGTTGCTAATGTGGAAGCAGGATTTGATCAGTCTACGGGTAAACCAGGTGGCGCAACCCGTCAATTCTATTCGGCTGATGCGAAAGCGATGATTAATCGCAAACACATCCATGCATTTTATTTCAAAAAGGATGCTTGGGGTCCGTATGATTTCCACAGGCAATTCGACATTACTTATCCCATGCAGGTCATGTATGACTATTCGCTGCTGCTTGATTCACTGGGAGATGAACAACTATCAAGCAAATGGGGGATTAGAGGGCTTTATCGCACTTTAGATGCCAATGCGCCCGATGAGTTCCAGAACGGTGCCAATTCAAGCATGTTTGAAATCACCACGTATTTCAAAGCGAATTTTTAGGAGTATGGACATGAAAAATACAACTATGATTCAGTCTCAAATTGCTAGGTTTATCCTCGCAGGTGCTGCCGCGGCGATGTTGTTCTCGTGTGCGCCAGCCACAGATAAAAGTACGGACACCACACAAATTGCCTTGCCTATTGATACAGTGCTCAATCTGTATTGCTCAAATGTGGGTATCAATATTGATGGGTGTGTGCTATTTGATCCGGAAAACCCCTATGCCAATGCCGATGTGAATGATGTGAGTAAATGGACGTTGCATACTGCTGCCCCATCAGCCAAAGCGCGTTTCTACTTGTGGGCAACAGCCCTTGCGCGCAGCCCAACGGGTGAGAATCAATATTTCACAGCCCAAGCGTTGCATGAACTGTTCACTATCAATGCCGACGTGGCCATCAAAGACCACGCACTTTTGGCGTATCGCTCGGTGCTGGATAACTTCTTTGGCTCGGTGACTTACATCGCCGCGACTTGGGTAGGGCCTGATGTGTATTATGCTGAACCCTTGGCGGATAAAGTGGGTGCGAGTATGTACAATCCAACGCCACTGGGGCTTGGACTTTTATATGCCAACAATACATTGGCTTTGGACGCTTTGAGTACTTGGGGTTATGTCTATAATGTAACCACAGGCACGATAACAAAGATTCAATGAATTTTATTTTTTTCGAGCGTATGTCGTCATGAAACCCATGGTGTCGACTGAAGTGTTCATCACCTCAGCACAAGGCCATAAGCAAGCTTTGCTAACGAATATTGTATTTCAGCAAGGCGTTGCCAGTGGCAATGTCATTCGTATCCATCCGACCATGGTGAAACAAACCATGGCTGGTATTGGTACATCATTCACAGAAGCCTCTGCTTTTGTTTTGGCGCATTTGGAGCCCAAAAAACGCCAGACCTTGATGGAAAAGATTTGGGGGGAGAAGGGCGCTAACTTTTCAGTAGCACGCACGCCGATTGGCTCAACCGATTTTTGTGTGGATGGTAAATATACATATGCGGAAGTCGCCGATGATGCGGAGCTTCAACATTTTTCTATCGCTCATGACAGTAATGGTTTTTCGG
>Ga0100385_1005838_pt1 | contig 10238 bp, 11 predicted proteins | sample CryGeymeta201509_FD_81543 | JGI IMG/M metagenome (GOLD analysis project Ga0100385, IMG submission 81543) | Groundwater microbial communities from Crystal Geyser aquifers in Utah, USA - Crystal Geyser metaG 2015-09 | ecosystem: Environmental > Aquatic > Deep subsurface > Groundwater | place: USA...
AGCACTCTGCTATCTGATGCTAGGTTTGCCTGAAGGTAGTCACTGCTCCAAGACCAATCTTTCAGACAGCACACTAGCACTCCGGCGCCACAGAGATGGAAAATAATTCTTTTGCTAAAAAACTCTTAAACAAAGGCTAAAGCGAGGGCGGTTAGTCTGAGGGGGTTGGCTGGCAGGGAGAGAGGGGAAAGGAGGATTCTGAGATGTTTGGAGTCTGTTTATGTTTGTGGAGGGTATAAATTCCTCTATCTTTTGAGAGGGTCTATATAGTTATTTTGAATCAACAAGATGTACGATAACGATTCAAAGAAAGGACCCAAGATCTATGTGTCCAATCTCGATGTTAGTGTACCTTCTTTCCCATTCAGGCCAGCGAATACGACCTCAGAAGATTTTTTGAAAAATTCGGTAACATCACCGATGTCGTTGTCAAACAGAAGGACACCATCAGCTTTGCCTTCATTGAGTTCGACAGCGTCGACTCTGCCGAAAAGGCCATCTAAGGGTAACTCATTTTAAGATCAAGTTGGCCACATGGTCAATTTGCTTTTTCAACTCACATCAATTATTCAGATCCAACGGCCACGACTTCGGAGGCAGATAGATGAAGGTCTATTTCGCCAGAGGAGGAAACGAGAGAAGAGGAGGCTTCAATGATAGAGGGAGAGGCAGAAGTGGAGGCTATGGAGATGGACCTCCCAGAAGAGATTTCGGAGACAGACCTAAGGGTTGCTTCAACTGCGCAAAGGAGGGACACATGGCCAGAGACTGTCCCGAACGTATATATATTTTTATGCAGCGAGAAAACCCAGGGAAGGAGGATTTGAAAGAAGGCCCTATGATGGTGGGGACCGTAGAGGAGGAGACAGAGGGGATCGCTATGAAGGCAGGGGAAGATAAGATAGAGAATATAGGGGGGGGCGTGATAATGAAGAAAGAAGAGGTTATCCTCCCAGAGAAGGAGGCTTCCGTGGAGGAGATAGACGCGATAGAGGAAGACATGAAGACCGCAGAGATCGCCACGAAAGAAAGAGAAGAAGCAACAGCTCAAGCAGAAGCAGAGGCTCTCGAGGAAAGGGAGGTCGTGTAGAAAGAAGCCCCAGCTCTGGCAGCAGATGATTTCTTCAGTTGAAGTAGAGCAAAACATCATTTTAGCATTATATCATTGAATGATTATCCCTTCCTTCACAACTGCTTCGAGGGGGGTATCTCCAAAGTGGTACATCAGACACACCCAATCAGGAGCATCCAGCAGTATTAGGTCTCCTTTCTTGCCTTCCTCGATAGACCCTTGACTCTAGGAAATGCCCAATGAGTAGGCAGCGTTGATGGTGGCAGCTGCTAAGGTCTACTGAGGTGTCAGTCGGTAGTTGATACATGCAAAGTGGCACACAAGTCCCATGTTGTAGCAAAAGGCATTGGGACAAAAATCAGAGCCTAAAGCAACAATAGCGTTGTATTGTCTCAACAGTTTTATTGGAGGAATGGGTAGTTTTTCAATGTTTTGAGTAGTAGGAAGGAGGACTGCTGCTATGTGATTATCTGCCATGGCTTTCGTACTCACTTCTGACAACTGAGTGATTAATTTTTTACGTATTCGAGATGAGAGACTGCTCTAGCACCCACTTCAGCTGCCAGCTGACCGCACTCTAGATTGTTCAGCTCATCACCGTGGAAACTTGGAATCAGGCCGATTTTTTTCCCAGCCTCCATAATTTGTCGACTACTGTCCCTTTCAAAAAAATTCTTTTCACAGAATACGTCAATAAATTTAGGCATGATTTATCCTTTCTCAATGGCCTTTTGAACAGCTGGGAGCTGGCTCTCAATTACATCTTTTGTTTGCTCTTATTCAGTTTTTCCACGAGGAATGGCATGTGCTCCGCAAAAAGTCCCTATCACATCAATTTGCCCTTAAAGCTTCCTCCTGACCATTTATATGGCTGTGAGCATTTTGACCTCAGCCTCTGCATTTAGGCCGTATCCAGATTTAATCTAGACTGCTGTGGTTCCTAACTTGTTCATTCTTTGAACATATCTATCCAGCTGTGCAACTAAGTCCTCCAGTTTGGCCTCTCTGATATTTTCAGTTGTGAACCTGATGCCTAAGCCCTCGTTGTAAATGTCTACGTAAGTCTTTCCGTTAAGTTTCATGTCAAACTATTTGGATCTGTTTCCCGCAAAGACAGCATGTGTATGAGCATCAACCAAGCCAGGAAGGACCACCAACCTCGAACAATCTTTCCTTACATCAAATTCTATCGCTTCCTTTTGGATCCACTCTTCAACCTCCTAGCTGGGCCCAACCTTAGCTATTTTTCCCTAGGCATTGATAGCGATGGAGTAGTTACTGAGTGGCTCGATGCTGCTGCAATTGTGCATTTGGATGAATGGCTGTTTGCTGGCGAGGGTGACCAGCTGTCGGATGTTAGAGAGAAGCAATCGATATGCTTGTTTTTTCATAGGGTATAAAAATCAATTGATAAAGGTAAGTTATCTGTTTATCTCCTCTCTCAACTTGTGGATCTTGCTATTGATCGACTGTAGCTCTAGATTGTCGCCATTTTCGAACTGATTCTGAGAAGTCTTCCTGAAAAAAGGCTAGGCCTGAAAAGAAGGGCGATTCTTATCACTGGTGACACTTAACTAAGGTCCAAATTTGTAAGAAAATGATTGAGCTCCCGAAAAGCGACTGTTGAAGTAGTTGACAGAGGAGAGCTGATCAGACTGATTGGAGTGCTGTCTATATGCTGTGGCTGAAGAGGCAGGTAGGTTGAAGTCTCTGGAGGGCTGGTAGTTGTCATTTTATCTATAGTTGTACTATCTCCTGACAAGGCTTGTTTCTAGCTTACCATTGTATGGCTACCGTACTGACTTGGGACTGGAGACAGAAGGCAGAAGAGGTGAGTAGTGGGAGCTTGAGGACCTAAATCTTTATTTGTTTCTGTCTACTTACCTCCACTCATTCACTAACTCTTCATACATTCTTTTGACGGTGTCTTCCCTTTCTATCAGTTCCTTTTATTTGAATCGAAGACGATCTGACATGCTTTTCTTTTCTGACTCGACTATATTATACCTTTATTCAATAGCCTTCAGCTACTCTTGCAGAACCCTGATGGTATCCTGATACTCCAAAGCAAGATTTCTTTTTAAATCGAACTCCAGCTGCTAGCATATGATCTTGACTCTTCTGTCGACCTCGATATCTATGCCTACGCTCTTTTGCTCTAAATCAAATATTTTCTCTTGGAGAGTCTCTATCTTCTCTAAACACTCGTGGTGATCCATACTATCCTGCATGTTGATTGGATGCCCAAATGTCTATAATTTATGCATTTTGGGAGATAAGAAATTACTGCTGCTGCTGCCGTTAAGTTCTCTAGTTTCAGTGAACCTGATTGTTTTTTCCAGCTGCTTCGAAAGAAGAAGGTTTTTCTCCTCGTACTAGCGAATTGTTTCATTTTGGTCCCTCACGCACATTTATAGCTTCATATTCTTCTGAAAAACTGTTTATTTTTATTCTTATGTCCTTTGGCATTTGCTCTCCAGGTTCTTCACAAGATACCTCAGCTATGCCAACTCAGACTCGTTGTTTCTCTGCTTTTCAATCAGCTTGATGTTCTGAGCTTGGCTCTTCCTCCACTCATCTTCTGTGAACTACAAATTTTTCAGAAGGGACTCGTAGTTGAACTGGCACTCGATTGTTTGCACCTCAACTTCCATCCTTTGCAGGGTGTGATTTTAGTCATCCCTCTGAGCCTCCTTCTCTTCATCTTCCTTGTTTGAGTCTTTGTAGCTTTTCCACTTATTAAGAATATCGTTGAGACTGTTGCGTGAGTGTTCGGAGTTCATACTTCCTGCAGGTAATGACTATTTACTACTGTACCTCCTGACAAGGCAACTCCTGTTCTTGTTGTCCAAGTTTTATGACACGACCTGTTGACTCAAGCGCTCTCTAAAGGTGTTTTTGCTTTGTCGAGAGTTGGTCACCTTTAGCTAGTCGAATATCATATCTTAGGGGTGGCTGTTAGATTAGTTGTCTTCCTTTTCCCAGCCAAACTCTTGAGGCTCCTTAAAATTGATGACATAGTCAACCTATTCGCTCTCATAGGCCTCCTTACCACTTTCCTCAGCCTCGTGAGCATTTTGAGTCAGTTTTTTCTCAGCATTCAGTTAATTTTCTTGGAAGTCGATATGTTCCAGAATAACTGACTCGTTGCCTTTGTCGGCATCTGAATCGAGTTAGAACTATTCCTCGACAGCAATGATAGCCTGTTATTCAAGGCGATTGATGGACCTTTTAGGACTGAGGGATGGCTCATAGTTAGGCAGTTCTTCATCATTTTAATTAGATTGCTATGAGGGGGTGCGATTTGGAGAAATGGTATTAAGCATCTATTAAATTTCATGATTTTCATTCTAGTTATTTTCACTGGAGAAGTATGATTTTTCTTAGACATTCGATAGCTCATGCATCTGTTAGATTTGCTCTCCGTTGGTGTTTTCGCTATTGTAGAGGTAGTTGGAGAGTGTTGGTGGTTGCAGATACTTTTTGCTCCTCTTCAGTCTTTTGCCAGAGCTGCTCGGAGTTGTCATCTTATTATAAAACGAAAGCAGATATTTAATTCAAAAAAGCAGCAACAATGCCCGAACGGAGCGTATCAAAGCGTTGAGATGATTGTATTCAGTAAATAGGAATATTATTGATATGGCAAGGACAAATGAGAATAAAACCTATTGAACGTTTATTTAACTTATCAACATTTATTGAAGGATATTATGACATCCAGAGCCAACAACCCTCAGCTCATCAACCCAAACAACGATACCTACAGCCGACCTACTCTTGTCTAGGAGCCTGCCAGGAAGAACACACTCAATCACTATTATAGTGAAGGCCAGCAAAGAGCGGTCATCGATCAACAAAGATAATACGACAGAGTTACACCCCGTATCGTCGAATAAAGATAAGGTAAATACCCTGAAACGTAGTCAACAGGCCTGTCTCCTACAATGAGCAACAGAATGGCTAATTCAGAGAAAGATCAAAGAAGGTCAAGTACTCCTTCAAAAATACAAATGATGTCAGCTACAGAGATTCCAGGATTGAACAGACCAGAATCGAAACAGTTGATTACAAACCTGTCGTTGTCCCTGAAACTGTTGTCGAGAGACCAGTCAAAGTCGAGGCACCTGTTGTCGTTAGGAGATAAACAGAAACTTTCAGAGACATCAACGCTCAGGAAAGAGAATTGATTTCTTTGAGAGAAAGAGTGAGAGATCAAGACAATATTCTCAGTCGGATCAGAGATATCGCTCGACTGCGAAAGGAGGAATGCGAACGGGAAAACCGAACAGGCGACTTCAAGTGTATTAACACTCTAATCGAAATATACAATCTCAGCATCACCCATACAGAGTATAGTAGAATGACTTTCCTCGAAACTAGGATCAACAACTTCGTCCAGCCAGCCCCCCAGGTCAGAACCATCACCGTTCCCAAGCCTGCTCCCAGAGTTGAAATCCAACAACCTCCTAGAATTATTAATCCCCAGCCTCAGCCACAGTTCAGGCCTACTTTCAACATTACTCCAGAAATAACCCCTAAGCCTTCTCCCAGACCTTCACCAGCTCAAGAGAGAAGCTACGTTCCTCCTCAGCCAGCACCTATAGCTATCGAAAGACAAGAAGTAAGAAGACCTGTCGCTCCTCCTTCAACGGTTGTTGAGCGTCGGGACGAATCTGAGAAGTACTTGAAGCAAATCAGTGAATTGCGAGAAACAATAACCAGGCTTGAGCTTCAGATCGTTACTTTAACTGAAAAGAACAAATACTTGGAGGTTTCTCAGGAAACCATCACCACCTACAGAGAAGAGATCGAAAGACTCAAATACCAGATCACCGAATTTGGAAGCAGAGACAATTAGAGGAGTCAAGAGAATTCTCAAGAGCTGGAGAGATTGAAACGGGAGATCATCCAACTAAAGACTAAAGAAAGAGAGTACGAATCTCAACTACTCGAGTCTCAAAGCCATATCATTTACCTTGAGGGCATGTTGAAGAACAGGCCTGAGCCTGAACCTGTCCGCCAAGTTGACTCCGGATAGCATGAAAGAGAGATCATTGTTCTTAAAGAGCAAATATATTCGCTGGAGAAGGAAATTCAACAATACTACAGTTTCAGAGACCAGATTAAGATCAAGGAACAGGAGCTCCTCAGCAAGGAACACCTCCTCATCAGCAGGGAATCAGAAATAAAGGCTCTTCAGGAGCAGATCAGGAATAAGGAAAGAATCATTCTCAGTAAAGAATCTGAAATCACTGCCCTTCAGCAGGACCTGAGAAGCAAAGAGCAACTTCTGCTCAGCAAAGAGTCGGAATCCCACACCTCTGACCGAGACCAGACCATAATCAGCAAGGAGACCGAAATCCACACTCTTCAGCAGGAAATAATAGTGCTAAAGGAGAAAAATGCTGAGGTTCTCTCCTACTTGTAAAAAGCAGAGGACTACATCTTGTAGCTGCAAAATCAGCCTCAACCCGAACCTGTGAGTCAGCCCGAACCCAGCAACACACTTAACCTTCAGCTGGAGCAGGCTCTATAGCAAGAGTACAAGAATCAGCAAGAGCTCAGAAATCAGTATGAGCTTCAGATATCCAACATCAACTACGAGTACGAGGTTTAGATCACCGGCATCAGGAATCAGTACGACGTTCAGATCCAGCAGTTCAACCAGATCATTCTAAATCTGAGACAGGAGGTCAGCAATCTCACCGCCATCAACGTTCAGCTCAAGCAGGAAATCACAGTCTACCAGACCAAAATAGAGCAGTTCAATACCACCATCAACCAGTATGAGCAGACTATCAACCAATACAAGGTCACCATCCACAACCATGAACAGTAAGCAAAAACTACCAGTAAAGGAGGAGTAGACCAGGAAGCCTATGATGCCCTGTGGCTGGACAACGGTAAAAGAGTCATCCAGATCATCTTCCTCATGGAGGAAATCGACAGACTTAACCTGCACTACAATCAGATCAGAGAACATCTTGTCAGTGCCGAAAACCACATCAGAGAGTCCCAAGCCTACATCAGAGACCTCGAATTGGAAGTAAAGACTTCCACCTTCAAGACTAGCTAGTCCAATACATATGTCATCAAAATCAAAGAGCTTGAAAACAGAGTAGCCAATCTCACTCAGGATCTGGCCTACTAGAAACAAAAAACTAGCCAGCAAAAGAATGACCTCACCATCTTGGAAGGCAAGTACCAGGCCGTGATCGAGGAAATGCACATAACCGTCACCCGATTGTAAACGGAAAGAGACTAGGCTGTCAACAAAGGTGGAAGTAGCGAAGAGGTAAGAATTTGGGAGGAGAAGTTCAACCAGCAGAGCCTTGAGCTGGATGAGGTGCTGAGCCACCTTCGCAATGCTGAAGAGTATATCAAGCAAAATGGTGAGATGTGGACCAAAGCCACCGAGGCATATGAAATTCTTCCCGAAAAGCTGCAGATCATTGAGATGCTGAAGAAGGATCTGGAGATCACCAGAGCCCAGAACAAGGAGCTCAACGATCGGATCATTCAACTGGAAAAGTTGATCGAAATGATGGAAAACCGTAAGTCTTCTTCCCAGGTTCAGGCTCCTGCTGCCTCTGAATCAAGAGTAGCTGAGCTTGAACAATCCCTCGCCAATTACAAAAAGCTTTACAGCGAGGCACAGAACAAGTACGCAAATGCTGTCAAGGAGATCAACACTCTGAAGGTCAGCAATCAAAAGATATCCTCATCCAATGTTTCTGCCACTCGCACCACCGTCATTTCTTCTGACTAGAAGGCCAAATGGGACAGCGAACGCAAATAGTTAGAGACTGAGGTCACTCAGGTAAAGAATCATCTGATTGGTGCAGAAAGCTACATCAGGGAGTTGGAGGAGCAGTTGGCCAACCTTAATAAGCAATACGAAACAAGTAATTTTTGTGTAATTTAGTTGCGACGGAGCGCACTACCAAGCTCAGCGACCGCAGTCACATCAATGACTCTCTCAGAAAGGCAGAATAGCAGATATCTCAGATGTAGAAGCTGATGCCTTCGCAACACTCTTCTTCAGGCGTCAGGCCTACTCTTGGCTGATTATCCAGCAAATATTATTATAAAAATCTTCAATCATTCCATTTATACATCCCGCCTTCTGTTGGGAAACTGGCCCGCTTTCACCTCAAACATTTTTTTGTTGAAAGAGCGCTTCAAATCCACCAAATATTTCTCGTTGAACTTTTCGTCGCCTATCTTTGTCCGGACCATCCTGCTGGTTGCTTCGACCGCATTTCTGGATGTCAAAAAATCAGCAAACTAATCCACCATCTTTTCGTTACTGAGTAGCTTGCTGATGACACTTTTTTTGTCAGTCCTCGTGAATTTGTCAAAGGTAATTTTTGCAAGGTCGTCGAAGGGCATCATCTGATTCCTGTGGTCGTTGTTTCTCAGCATGATCTCCTTTTTTGTCTACTTGATGCATTCATCAATGATCAATTATCTCTCGTTGATCTACTCGTATCTCCTCAGCGAAGCCTTTGTTGCGCTCTCCCCCTTCGAGTAGGTCCTGGGTCTGATGGTCTTGATTGTCTGCTGAATTTCAGATAGCTTACTGGCTTCTACCGGATAGACCCTCTGCTGTTGATGCAGACCTCAGTTCTAGGCTACAGCGTGCGATGTTAGGTGTAATTCTTCGATCTTGAAGGCTCCTCTTTATTGAAGACTCTATTGATGGCCGGGTGGGATGTTTATCTTTTGAAGTTCGCCAACTGTGCCCTTTCGCTCTGGAGTTTCAATACTTTTCTTTCAAGATCTTAATAAGTTGGCAGCTACTGAAGCTTGCGTTTTTATATTATTGGACTTAGTCACTCAATTCGGCTACTTTGCTTTTGAGTCTTTTATTTTAGTCCAGAAGGCTGTTGACTTCCTGACTGAGCTTGAGGACCTGCTCCCTGAAAAAATCCCGTTATTCTTCCAGGATATACATCTTTTCGCTGGCTTCATAAGCAAAGATCTACATTTGTGGTAAAGAACTTCTGAATCCAAATTTTATTTGAGTTTTTTCAGTTATTCTGTCATCTGGTTCACCTGATCTTTGTAGTCCTCGTAGTAAACGTGCTGCACGAGCTGCAGCCTACCCAGTATTTTATCGTTGACTTTCTGACTTGCTTATAACGTACATCTACAAATTCATCGAGTTTCTTGTAGGCCACCTCGAAGTCTCGTGGCTGTCCTTTTCTATGATAGACTTTGACGTCTTCGTTGATCGATGTTATCATTTACAATTATAAAATTATCGATATAACACCTTCCAATCAAAGAAGACGGAAATGGCTTCATCACTAGGGATGTAAAATTTATTCAGTGTTCTGCTCCTAGCTGCCTTCCCTGATTTCTGCATGGAAAGGAACTCTTCTCTTCCTAGTGCCCTACCCATCCTCAAAACTTATCAGATACTTCTGCTTCTTCTGCTTTGATGCCCACATCATCTCCAACTCCTTGTACTGGTCTTCGTTCATATTTTGCTCGTCATTCACCTGTCTCGAAAAATGACTTTTCTTTATGTATATGATGATCCCGATGATGAGCACCACACACAGGCAAGCAGTGATGATTATACAAACTATTCTGAGGCCTGTCAAGTAAAGGACTAACCCCATCACGTTAACGACTATGCCAATCAAAACGGTTCCCAGTTAGACCCAGTTGAACCATACCACGAAGCATGGCCGCATCTGAATGACACTCAGTCCCAGTACAAGCAGGACTATGATATTGATGGAGTTGTAGATGATCTGAACAGTATGAGACACAGATGATCCAGAGAGGAGAACCTTCCCAGCTAGGAGGATGAAGTTGACCTGAAAGTACAGAATGAGATAGCTAGGCCTGAATTTGAGGTCCAGGCTCTTTTCTGCAAACTGGAAGTTGGGCATGGCGTATGAGCTCAGGGGATAGTAGGCGATCAGGCATACCAAAGAGACGATCGACATTCTAACGTGGTATGATGAAAAACATTAGATCGAGGTATCCTCAATAAGAGTGTATGGTTGGGTTTCTGTCCAGTTGCAGTCGAAAGTACTCAGGAAGGTCTAGGATATGGTATTGAAAAGTGCCAGAGTTATCAGTTTGTAAAATATGACGAAGAAAAACATAGGATGTGGAAACACAGCAGGTAGCCTGTTTTCAGTCAAGC
>Ga0100385_1005846_pt1 | contig 10233 bp, 10 predicted proteins | sample CryGeymeta201509_FD_81543 | JGI IMG/M metagenome (GOLD analysis project Ga0100385, IMG submission 81543) | Groundwater microbial communities from Crystal Geyser aquifers in Utah, USA - Crystal Geyser metaG 2015-09 | ecosystem: Environmental > Aquatic > Deep subsurface > Groundwater | place: USA...
AACTCTTTGTAGAAAAACTCGATGGTGCCGTCGGCGTGAAGGACGATCTGGAAGGTATTGGTGAAGGCGTTGGCATCCTGCGTGACGGCCTGATACTGGACAATCAACCGGTCGACGAACTCCTGGTAATAGATCGTGCCGGAATCGTTCGAGTTGCCGTCGTCCGTATCCAGATCGTCCCAAAACGCAGCAATGAGTCCGTCGGGAAACGAAGTATCCGGTAGGGTTTCATTGCTGATGTCATTATATTCCTCTTTGAGCGTCAGGTAGCCGTCGCTGGCGACCCAAATATCGGTGTATTTCCGCCCGTAGTGAGGAAACTCAAACTGGGCGAGCGTGATTTTCTCCGAGTCGTTGTCGATTTCCGAGACCAGAGGGAGCAGCGTGCCGGTCGCGCTGATTTCCGTCCAGTTGTAAGCTGCGGTGCCTGTGGGCGAGTCCTCCCATGTATAGTTTCCTTGGAAATCGGCTTCGTTGCTGGTCACCGTCACCGTAAAGTCCGCGTCGGGGGCAACGGGGTTGTTGAGGTAAAGCGTCTTGGCGGCACTTTGCCCATAGGTTAACTGCGCTTTAATTGGCTTCGGAAAGACCGCAAACTGGTTCTCCCAGAAGCTCTCCCAATCGTCGGGGATGCCGTTCGCATCCAAATCGTCGAAGGCGAACGGGTCAGTATCCTGATCCAGTCCGCCATTCGTTGCTCGATGATGACTCGTGCCTCCGACTCGGTGATCGGCTGCGCCGCTGAAGTCTCGAACCGATGTTTCCACTTGGAACAAAGCCTGATGGCATGATCACGCATCGCACGGGCACAACCGATACTCCTTATCTCTACGCAATCAGGCTCATTGGATATCCATGAAAATAAGGTTGTCAGGCGGCGTGGTGCTGGGCTTGCTGCTGTTCTTCCTGTCTTTTTTTTAACTCAAATTAGTGTATCGATTCCATGTCAGTTCGACTTTATATAGGTAATTTATCTTTTGATGCCACGGCCGAAGACCTTCGTGAGCTCTTCGCTGCGACCGGAACGGTCGAAGATGCGATCATTGTGACGCGTCCCGGCGGGGGCCGCCCGCGCGGTTTCGGCTTTGTCACCCTCGCCAGTGAGGCGGAAGCGGAGGAGGCGATCCGCCAGCTTGACGGCCAGGAGGTCGCCGGCCGCGCCCTCACGGTCAATGTGGCCAAAGAGCGCGAGCGTGATGCAGATGACGAATAGTCCTGCCCAGCCCCGCTTCGTGAGATGAACACCGTGCTGATTGTTTTTGTGCTGCTACTGCTCCTCAAGCTGGGGACAGGTATCGTGCTTGACTGTTTGAACCTGCGGCACGTGCGGGCACATGCCTGCGAAGTGCCCGAGCCGTTCCGGGATTTCATTGAGCTGTCGGCCTACCGCAAATCGATTGCATACACGGAGGCCAAGACACGCTTTGGGATTATCAACGACCTTTTTGATGCCGCCGTGCTGGCGGTGGTGCTGTTGAGTGGTTTACTGGCGGGGCTTTATGCGCTCTTCAGCGGGTGGTTTGGCGATGGTTTATGGGGGCAGGCGCTGGTGCTGTTTTTGACCGGGATTGTGCTGAGCCTGCCGGGACTGCCCTTTGACTGGTGGCATACTTTCAAGCTGGAGGAACGCTTCGGTTTTAACAAAAGCACACAGCAATTGTGGGTGATGGATAAGCTCAAAGGCATGCTGCTGGGATTTGTGATCGGCTATCCTTTGCTGGTGTTGCTGATTTTTCTGGTCGAGGCGGCCGGTCCGCTGTGGTGGCTGTGGGGCTTCGTCTTATTTTTCCTGTTTCAATTGGTCATGGTGGTGGCGTATCCGATGTTTATCATGCCCCTCTTTAATAAAATGGAGCCGATGGAGGAGGGCGAGCTCAAGGACCGGCTCTTTGCGCTGGCGGACCGCACCGGTTTCAAGGCGCAGACCATTCTGGTGATGGACGGCAGCAAGCGCTCCGGCCACTCCAATGCCTTTTTTGCCGGTTTTGGGCGCTTCCGCCGCATCGTGTTGTTTGATACTCTGATCCAGCAAATGAATCACCAGCAACTCGAGGCGGTGCTGGCCCACGAGATTGGTCACTACAAGCTCGGTCATATTCCGAAGATGGTGGCACTTTCAGCTTTCAGCTCGCTGGCCATGTTTGCCGCGCTCGGCTGGCTGGCCGGGGCGTGCTGGTTCACGCAGGCCTTCCACTTTGACGCGGACGCAGCAGGACAGCTGGTGCCGGTGCTGTTGTTGTTTATGCTGCTGAGCGGGCTGGTGACCTTCTGGTTGTCGCCGCTGACCAGTCGTTTGTCGCGGAAACATGAATACGAGGCCGATGCCTTTGCCCGTGCAGCGATGGGCAGCTATGAGCCGCTTTCGCAGGCGCTGCGGGAGCTGCACAAGGAAAACCTCAGCAATCTGACGCCACACCCGGCCTACAGCAACTTTCATTACTCGCATCCCACCCTGCTCGAGCGGGAAGCCGCGCTGCGCCAGTTGTAGTGTGATAAGTGGCGTGTCCGCTCGCGGACGCCTCCTCGTGCACAGGCACACTGTAATGCATGTGGCGTGTCCGCTTGCGGACGCCCGACGGGTTTAACATACCCAGTCCAGCCAATACCGCAACGGCACCCGGCGAGCGGGCACGCTACGGGCGGTGCGATTAAAAGTACAGGGTAAGCTTTATTCGGGTAGCGCGGCCGCGTCCCGTCGCGCACCTTGCGGCTGTGGTGTTCTGGAAGTGTTGGGTCTGGTCTTGGAAGCTTGGCTCTACGAACGCTCCTGCGGTGCGGGGACGCACCTGCGCTACCTTGTTATTCCTGCGGTGCGGGGACGCACCTGCACTACCTTGTTTAGGCCATGCCTGCGGTGCGGGGACGCACCTGCGCTACCTTGTTTAGGCCATGCCTGCGGTGCGGGGACGCACCTGCGCTACCTTGTTTAGGCCAAGTTGCCCCGCACTTAACATTGCATGGTGCCATCCAAGCTCGTTGAGTTGGGATGTCGCTGGAACGAAACATAAACCAACAAGAACAGAAAGGAAGACACAGAAACCAGCGACAGAAAATCTCAGTTCAAACCCGGCGGGTAACCACTCCCGCGCCGAAGGCCTGACCAGCCACGGCAAGCGAGTCTTGTGTCGTCAATCGAGAGGTTGGCACGAAGCGTAGACAGCGAGCGGTGAAGCCTGCCGATAGAGCCTCCCGTTTCCTTGGCAACTACCGGAGTGGGCGAAACCGGTTCAACAACGTCCATAGCCACAGTGGGGACCGTGCCCGCGGTGGTGTTGAAAAGGCACGGCCAACCAAGGTATCGAATGGCAAGGGAGACCGAGCCACCGAGATGAACGGAAGGCAGTCTTAGCCTCTGCATAGTAGCGCTTGAAAAGCGGGGAACCCACCCGAGGGACCCGTGGAGTAGCCAAGGCGGAGGTCGGATCATGGACGCTCGGTCTGGGAACTACGCATGGACAACAGAGACATGAGAAGCGTATCCACGAAACAGCTGAGCATAGCGAACACAGCAAAGAAGTATCCGCACGAAGCGGTTACGGTGCTGCACCCGAAAATGGACGAGCACTGGCTCTGGGAGGCCAGCGCACGTGTGCGCAAAAGCGGCGCGTGCGGAGTGGACGGCCAGAGTTATGCCGAATATGAAAAGGGTAAAGCACAGCGGTTGAAGGACTTGCTTCGAAGAGCCAAGGACGGCAGTTACCGCGCCCCACCAGTCAAACGGGTCTATATTCCCGAAGACGGCGGCGAAAAGCGCGGTATCGGTATCCTACTGGTCAACTACCCGCTGAGTCCGCCCAGGATCGTTCACAGCTATAAGAATATCACCAGCGAACCCATGATCTGAGGAACCGTGTGCGTTAATCGCGCTCGCACGGGTCTGTAGGAGTGCGGTCGAGCAATCGTCCGCACGATCTCGACCCGCCCGGTCCGGGTTTTGTTTTCAGGTATTGCTTTCGTTTCCGGCAGGACTAGTTCAATCAGTATGGCGGCAAGAAAGATACTCAGCACCTACGAGAAAGCATTGGCAGTCAATCTCGACCCGAAGCGCTATGGCGTCTTTGCCGAGATCGGGGCGGGGCAGGAGACCGCCAACTGGTTTTTTCGTGTCTCCGGCAGTGCGGGCACAGTGGCCAAGACCATTTCCGCTTACGATATGACCATGAGCGATGCGCTTTATGGCAAAGCCCGGCGCTATGTTTCCGAGGCACGCCTCAGCGCCATGCTGGAACATGAGTATAATATTCTCGAGCAACGCCTCGGGCCGCAGCGCGGTCGGCAGACCTCATTCTTTTCTTTCTGTAATACCGTGCGCGCCCGCGGCTACCAGGACACCGGGGAGTGCCACGGCTGGCTCGGGATCCGCCTGCAACTCAAGCCGGAAACTCCCCCCTGTGATATTGTGCTGCATGTGCGGCTGCTGGATGAAAGCAACGCCGATCAGATGGAGGCACTGGGCGTGGTGGGGGTCAATCTAATCTATGCCGCATTTTACCATCGGGATAGTTTGGAGGATTTTGTGAACTCGCTGGCCGATGGCCTTTCAAAAGAGAGTATCGAAGTTGATATGCTGCGCTTTACCGGCGAAGGCTTCCGCTATGTGGATAACCGACTGTGCGCCCTGCAACTGGTGCAGAGTGGCCTCGCCAATGCCGCCATGTTTAATGCACAGGGAGAGGTCATTCAGGCGGCCGATGCCCTTTACAAACGTCCTATCCTGCTGTTGCGCGGTAGCTTCAACCCGGTGTTGAAACTGCACCTGGATATGATCCAACAGTCGCGGCTGGTCTTCTCCCATGTGATGGAACAGGAACAACGTGACCGGGCGCTGGAGATCTGTGAAATCAGCACCAATAACCTCCTGCGTGATGGCGGTGCGGTCGATCATGAAGACTTTATTGACCGCGCGGATGCCCTGCAGGCACTGGGCAAAACGGTGTTGATCAGCCGCAGCGCGGAGTTTCACCGTATCGCGACCTACCTCAGTCGCTACACGGCTGAGCCGATCGCCATCATCCTCAGCATCGGCCTGCTGAATGAACTGTTTAAGGAGAAATGGTCGCAGGATCTGCCCGGCGGGATTCTGGAGTCTTTTGGACGCTTGTTTAAAAACCGGGTGCAGCTCTTTGTGTATCCCTGGCACAATACCCGCAGCATGGAACTGGTCACCGCCGAAAACTTCAAAGCTCCCGCCAGCTGGGAACACTTCTACCAACACCTCTTGCAAAACCAGCGCATCCTGCCGATCGGTATCGGTGATCCCGGCTTGTTGGCTAAAACCAGCCGGAAAATCCTGAAAATGATAGAAGAGGGCAACGACGACTGGATCAACTGGGTACCGTCGGAAGCGCATGACATGGTGCGCCGGAAATCCGAACGCACAAGTTAAGCCGATGGCACTCTTATGGAGCTATGAGGAGGACGGCAACCGCTACGAAGTGCGGTCGGCTGGCGCGAGTTTGCGGCTCTACCGCAACGGTGTGCACCACTCGCAGTGGAATCCGGATCGCCCGCTGTCGGGTTCGGTCTGGGATCTGATTACCCTGCCTGCTCTGCACCGCCCGCCGGCCAGCCTGCAGGATGGCCTGATGCTCGGCTTCGGTGCCGGTGCCGTGGCGCGCCAACTCTGCGATCTGGCCGGACTCAAACGGCTGGTCGGCGTCGAGTGGGATCCCATGCATCTCTCGATCGCCCAGGGTTTTTTCGAATGCCCCGCAGCTTGTCAGCTGGTGGCCGCCGATGCCGTTGAATGGGTGTATGATGCCGGAACAGAGCCAGTCTTCGACCTGATCATAGACGACCTTTACGGCGAGGAAGCGGGCCTCCCGGTGCGTTGTGCCCCGCTGGATGTCGAGTGGTTCAGCAGGTTGGTGCAGTTGCTGCGCCCCGGCGGGATGCTGGTGCTCAACACCATCGAGCCGGATCAGATCCGGTATCTGCCGCTATTTACCCATGCCGCGCTTAAGCTTCGCCTGCTGCACCGGATCATGTATCAAATTGACGGATACGAAAACCGTGTGCTGGCTTTTAGTGATCGAAGCTTTTGCTCCAAACAACTGCACGCGGCTCTGCGTGCCATCTGTCGCAGGTATCCCCGCTGCTACGGAGTCAGCCAGCGCTATCAGCTCAGTTCAGCCGACGACAGCGGCGATTTTTAAATTTAAAAAAAACTCAAATTAAGCCTTTACATCGCACCAAAAAAGCAGCTCTATCTGCTGTTTTTAATTATTGCAGGGTGGAGCAGCCCGGTAGCTCGTCAGGCTCATAACCTGAAGGTCCTAGGTTCAAATCCTAGCCCTGCACCCATTTAAATCCCGCATCCTTAACAGATTGCGGGATTTTTTGTTGGTATTAGCGTGAAGCAGAAAACAGTAAAAGGCAGGCTGATGAAGCCGTTTTGGCAACCGATTGGCAACCGTTTTACGCTTACAATGCATTAGAATGAAGGAGCGTGATTCACTTTTTGATCTCCTTGCGTATCCGGATCACCAGATAAACGAGGGTTGCCAAGCCTACCAGGATACCGACGGCGGCGTTGACACCGTCGAGGATGGCGGTGCCGCCGGTGCCGATTAAGGCGGGTTTAGCGTCTTGGATGGCTTCGATGAATCGTTTCATGCTTTAGACTTGTTCATGCTCCGGCGAGGATGGGCTCTAAAACTCGTCGGCGCCGGAGTGTGAGCAAGTCGGCTCACGGATCCGCAGTTCTTATGCAGCGTCCTCGAAGCGGATCGGTTCCTTGGTCCGGAGTGCTTTCAGCACAAGGGCGTCCGGTCGTGGCTTCAGCACGGGGGTATCCGCATGCCCTGAAAGGGCTACGAACCAAATCCCAGGGTTTGAACCCTGGGAAACCGGTTCATCACCACATGAATTGCGTCCTGCCGGGACGCCGGATCGCGCCGTCTGGCACTGCCCCCCATGCGGCGTCCCTGCAGGACGCGGATATTTTTTTCTCGATTTTCACCGGGGTTAAAACCCCGGCCTTTGGTCCGGAGTGCTTTCAGCACAAGGGCGTCCGGTCGTGGCTTCAGCGCGGGGTGAGCCGGAGTGGCGGTCGATGATGGGCTACAGTTGGTAGCCATGCTTGGCGATACAGACCACAAATTCCCCTTTTTGACTGGCTTGCCGCACCCGTGCGCTGACCTCAGCTGACGGCCCGGTAAAGACGGTTTCGTGTAGCTTGGTCAGCTCGCGGGCAACGCAGATACAACGCTGTTCTCCCAGCACTGCGACCAGATCGTCGAGGAACTTGAGGATGCGGTGGCAGGATTCATAGAGCACGATGGTGTATTCAAAATCCAGATACTTCTCGAAGAAACGCTTACGCGTGGCTGACTTGGGCGGCAGGAAGCCGGCGAACAAAAAACCGTCGCTGGGTAGCCCCGACAAGGCCAGTGCGGTGGTGCAGGCGGTGGCTCCGGGGGCACAGGTCACCGCCAGCCCGCGGCGTCGGCACTCGCGGGTAAGGCGAAAGCCGGGGTCGCTGATGGCCGGCATGCCGGCATCGGAGACCAGTGCGATGTGCTCGCCTGCCTCAATCCGGTTGGCCAGCTCGATCGCCATGTGTTTCTCATTGTCTTCCCGGTAGGAAATGAGGCCGGGTTTTTGTCCGATTGCAAGTTTGGCCAGCAGTGCGCCGGTCATGCGGGTATCTTCGCAGGCGATGCAGTTTGCGGCAGCCAAGTGTGCGCGGGCACGGTCGGAGCAATCACCCAGGTTGCCGATCGGGGTAGCGATCAGAATGAGCTGGCCCGGGCTGGTGGACGTTGTGGCAGTTGTGGTCAAAGTGTATCGAGTTCGGGTGCACCCGCACCAGGCGGATTAGGATCAGGCGGGTGCTGCGGATTTGTCCGGCGGCGTCAGCAGCAGGCGGGTTTGCAGGCCGAGCAGTTTCTCCGAGAACTCATCACCTTCGCCGGCGTTGCGCAGGGCACGCTGCACCATGCCCATTTTGGCATCGAGGTTGTCAATCATCGAGACGAAGACCGCTTCGGGGGTGGCGGCCATGGCGGCAGCTCCCCAGGCCAGTTCGCCCTGATGGCTCAGGACGATGTGCTCCAGCCGCTCGGTCAGATCGGCATTGAGATGCGACTGCAGGGCGGCTTTGCGCACGATGCGGAAGCCCAGCACGACGTGGCCCTGCAGGGTACCGGTGCGGCTGGTCTTGGCGGAGAATTCGCCCTCGTATTCCTCCAGTTTGCCGATGTCATGCACAATGACTCCGGCGATGGCCAGATCGGGATCGACCTGCGGGTAGAGCGGCAGCAGGGCGCGGCAGTTGCGCAGCATGTGGACGGTATGCTCCAGCAGTCCATGGCGGTAGGCGTGGTGCATGCTGATCGCGGCTGGCGCGGTGCGGAAGCTTTGCTCCGTCTCGTCGATCACACGCTGCACGGTGTCGCGCAGTTGCGGGTGCCCGATGGCGGCAATTCCCTCGACCAGATCGGCCCAGAGTTCTGCTGCCGGTTCCGGCGGCACTTCGACCAGCTGACGGAGCATGCCCTCGGCCTCCGCTTCAGCGGCATCGATGACTTCCGCCGCTTGCAGCTTGGGCGAAAACAGGTCGTTGAAATGCTCCGTTTTGCCGCTGACCCGCACGATACAGCCTTCTGCGGCCGGATCGAGTGCCTCAAAAACCGGTGAGTCCCCAAAGGCGTTGGCGTTGAAACTGCCGTGTGCGTCCCCGAGCTCGACTTTAAGGAAGGGGTTGCCGTTTTTGGCGGTGCGCGTCTCCTTGCGTTTCAGGATGTAGATGCCGCGGAAGGGCGCGGCTATTTCGGGAGAAATCGATTTGAGTTCCTGCACAGTTCTATAATCGGACATGACGGCACTTTGTGCCGAGTGAGAGGGAAAGTGAAGGTGAAAGTGTGCAATAAAGACTGAGCAATCGTAGTGGTGTGCTTTAGCCACCATCTCGCATGCAAGACGCGCTGGCGAACGGAACGGTGGCTGAAGCTCACCGCTACGACTTTAGCAAAAAAATGCCGCGTCCCAAATCAGGACACGGCATTTTGAAAAATCGTTTACTAGCAATAGTTTCAGACTGCATTAATCAGACTGCTCGTCCGACACACTCAAACAATCTCTTCCTCCTCCGCATCTCAGCGGACTATCCGTTTCTGGCGGTAGCATCCCAGTGGCATTATGAGGGGCGGTCTCAATGACGGGCCAAAAGGCGAAGGCACGCATCTACTCTTGATCGGAGACCTGATGGATGCCCATGGCAGGACCGTGTTTATCTTGGAGAATAAGACGAACTAGTATTCCTTCAAATAAGTTTTTTTCAAAAATTTAGATCGTAGCGATGGCACGAGAGTGCCGTCGATTCGGAAGGTCCTTGGCCTGCCGAAAGACCTTGCTCTCGCAAGTTCTCTACATGAATGAAAAAATTTATTTGAAGCTCCACTAGCGGAGCCGTCGCTTTTTTGCCACTACGTCTGCGGCGCGTAACGTTTGAGTTGTCCCCATTTGCGAATAGTCTGAAAAATAAATTGACTAAATCAGATATTAGAAGACTTTTCATTTATGAAATTCAGTGTTGAAATGGACGAACAAACTTTGCGCCAGGTGATGCGGGCAACCGGCATGTCCAAGAAAGGTCCGGCTGTGGCCAAGGCGGCCAGCGAGTATTTACGGCGCGAGATGGCCAGGGAATTTGCGGCGCAGGTGATGGAAGGTGCCTTCGAGGATTATCCTCTGACGAACGAGCAGATCGAACAGTTGGACCGCTGAGCCAGATGGTGATTGTGGATACCAGTGCGTGGATTGAGTTTTTTCGCCGGGACGGCGATCTGGTGGTCAAGCTGGCGATGAAAGCCCTGATTGAAGTGCTCGAGGCAACACTTTGTGGACCTGTGGAAATGGAATTTCTCGGAGGCGCCCGGTCGCATGAGCGGGCCCGTATTCAAAGCCGTTTCGATATCCTGCCTTACGTGAATAACGACCAAAAAATCTGGCGCGAAGCAGCCACCACTTACGCCAAGCTTCGGAGCGCAGGGGCCACTCTCCCGTGGAACGATGTGCTCATCGCCACGCTCGCTCTGAATAAAAACCTGCGCGTCTATTCCGTGGATCCGCACTTCGAGGTCATGTCCCGGCACCTGAAGCTGCGTTTGTATCGCCCCGGCTACAATGGCAGCTTTCAGGCGGATGCTTGAGAACTGTGTCTTTCCTAGGGCCTGTCAGCAAATAATTGTAACAATCTGACGGGTTCTTTTGCCCGCTGTCGGCGTTGCT
>Ga0100385_1005847_pt1 | contig 10233 bp, 6 predicted proteins | sample CryGeymeta201509_FD_81543 | JGI IMG/M metagenome (GOLD analysis project Ga0100385, IMG submission 81543) | Groundwater microbial communities from Crystal Geyser aquifers in Utah, USA - Crystal Geyser metaG 2015-09 | ecosystem: Environmental > Aquatic > Deep subsurface > Groundwater | place: USA...
ACCTGGTCGTTTTCCCACTGGTAGGTCTGCCGGACGATCTGGAGGTTCAAGGGCGTATGATCCGGGTGATCCTCCCGCGCCAGGCTCGTGTTGTCGTACATGGTGGCAACCATCATCTGGTTGCCGATCTGGCCGAAATCCTCGTCGATCAGGCCGTCGCCGTCATCATCGTGCCCGTTGAGGATTTCCTCGTCGATGAGACCGTCATCGTCGTCATCCGGATTGGGACCCGGCTCCCGGTTGCCGCTGGCATCGGTGTTTCCCGCGGGTCGCAACAGCGCACCGGCCTGGGCCTCGTAGATCGTCGATTCCACTTCGTCCTTGGGGTAGATCTCGCTGATGTAATCCGCGCCACCGGCGGTCACCAGGCGCTCGCCCAGGACAACACCCCCGACCCAGAGGCCCGCCGCCCACAGGTATTCGTCGCCCGATCCGGCCGGCCACTGGCAGGACGGGGCACCGGAAAAACGGCGAGCGCTGGAGTACATCGACCCGATGAGGCCGAAGTTGGTCACGTTGATCTGCACTTCCCCCACGTTCATGACGAATTTGCCGTTGAGGGTGAAAGCGCCGTTGGGGTTATAGGTGATCCCGGGCGACGAACCCGCCCCCTCCATCACGGCACCGGCCGGCACGGCGAGGCAAACCGCAAGCAGGACCGCCGCCGTCATCCCGGCGAAGATTCCTCCCTGGCGCCATTTCACTTGGCTTACCTTGGCTTGCACCATCGTTATCCTTTCCACCCCGGCCCCAGCGCCGGGTCATCAGCCCCTGTTAGAAGTAGTACCCGATTCCCAACCGGAACAAACGGTGTTGACCGAACGTCCGCGGGTCGACGATGGGAATGTATTCGTCCTCGCCATCGCCGTTGGCGTCCTGGAGCAACGCAGAACCGAATTTCCCGGTCTCAGTAAGATAACCGATGCCGAGACTGTTGGCCCCGTTGATCATTCCGGGCGAGATGCCTCCGCCGCCTTCAGCGACGACGACGTCCTGGTTCAAGAGGTTGAGCCCCTGAAGCTGCAGGGACAGCCGCTTGCCGTAGAGGTTGATATTCCGCTCGAACTGGATGCTCAGGGAGTAGGTTGCCGGCAGGCGCTCACTGTTCTCCAGCAGAGGATCCTGCCGCCTGGAGAAGCGGTCGAACGGCGTCCAGGGGAAACCGCTGCCGTAGGAGAACGTGAAGGAGGTCGACCAGACCCTCGGCTGGTAAAGAGAACCAGGAGGTTCAGGGTGTGGCGCTGATCCCAGTCCAGAGGCAATTCCTGGTTGGGCAGGTACTGCAACCCCTCGGGAGCCGAACCGAACGCCGTGTCCGAAGCCACGCCGTCGGCGAAGGAATAGGTGTAGGTGAAGCGGAACTGGTAATTGTGGCTGTAACGCTTCTCCAGGGTGATCTCGATGCCCCGCGCCGAGGCATACGCCTTGTTGATGTAACGGGCCAGGGTCTGGCCGGTCGACTCGTCGGTGACCTGGGTGGAGGCGATCAGGTCATAGATGTCCTTGCTGTAGAGCGAGAACTGGCCGGCGATGTAGTCGGTGAACTGGTGCTTGATGCCCGCCGAATACTGGACCGTGGACTGGGGATCCAGGTTCGGGTTGCCCAGGATGCCCGAATTGCCCACGGGATCCTGGCTGGCGAACAGGAACTCGCGTTCGGGGAACTGGACGAATCGCCCGTAATGGAAATGGAACCCGTCGCGGTCGGTGATGGGGAAGGCGAAGCCCAGACGCGGCTGGAAGCTGGTCTTGTACTTGGTGACGTTCTGGTTCACGTCTTCATTTTCCAGTTGGATTGCCGCGGCCGACCCAGGCGAGAACATGTCCCACCGCAGGCCGTAGTTCACAACCATACCTTCGTACTCCCAGCGATCCTGGAGATACCAGTACCCCTCCGGGTTGTAGGTGTGGAACACGTTGCGGTTGGCCCCCTGGGTCCACTCGTTGGTATACCGGCCCTCACGCATGATCGCGGGATAGACCAGGTTGTACCGCTCGAGGTCGTTGTAGCGAACCCCGACTCCGGTCTCGACGAAATGTCCTCTCCAGCGCGCGGAAACCAGCTCGAAGCCCAGGCTGTAGGTCCGGCTGTACTCCTCGCCGTAGAAGAAGTTGTCACTGGTGGTCACGAAGTAGGGACTCAACGGATCGGTGTAGTAATCCGAGCCCACCTGATAGATCCGGTGCTGGCCGAAGAACAGCCCCGGAGACCAGATACCGCCGTGGTTGTATTCCCAGGGATCCTTGCCGGCCACATCGGTGCGGGTATCGAAAGCCACCAGGCCGAGGCGAAGGGTGTAGAAGGTGTCGTTGGAAAGGTTGTGACGCCAGACGATCTTGCCCACCTGTCCGACACTCCTGGAGCTCGTCAGGTTATCGGCACTGTTGAAGGACGTGTAGGAACTGTCCTCCGCCACGGTGGAATAGGATGAGTACGGATACTTGAAACCATCGAACTCGGCGTGGGCGATGACGGTGTGGATACTGTTGTCGACGGCGCTGCGCACTTCGAGGATGGGCATGGCCGAACGCAACTCGCTGGAGTTGCGGGTATCCACAACCAGGGCCGAACGGGAGTTTTGCAGCAGGGTGTCGTACCAGGGCCCGTAGTAGACAGGAACGGTACCGCCGGTCGCGAACCAGGTTTGATCCCGGTTACGCTGGATGACCTCGGGCATGTAAAGCACCCGCTTCGCGTAACCTTCCACGCTCCAGTTGGGCCGGTATGATTCGGCAAGGCTCGTCGAGTAGGAATATTCGACCGAGACCTTTTTGTTCTCCGAAACGGTATAGGCCAGCTTGGCCGAACCCTTGGCGGAGTTGAACTGCCGGCGACGGAACTTGAAGAGGGTCGTGTTGCCCAGGTTGACCTTGTACTCGGGACGGTCGGCCACCGAGGTGTTTTCGCCGTCATCGAAAGCCAAATCCCCGGACAGGTAATAGGTCAGACCCTTGATCATGCTGGGCCCGCCGAATCCGTACTCGAAACGGTCGAAATTGGTGTAGGTCTTGTCCTGACGGCCCCAGTCGTTGGTCAGGTAGCGGATGCCGCCGCCGAATTTCTCGCCACCCTCTTTGGTGGTGATGTTGACCACGCCCGACAAGGCGTTGCCGTACTTGGCGTCCAGTCCGCCCGTGATGAAGCTCATGTTTTCCACGGCCAGAGAGGAAACTTCCAACGAACCGGTGCCCAGGGGATTATCCACCGAGACGCCGTCGATCTGCATGGTGACCTCGCCGGAACGGCCGCCACGGACGAAGAGCTGGCCCGCCCGATAGACCACACCGGCGGTTTTCGACAAGGCCTCTTCCACCGAATCGATCGCGTATTTCTCGAAGGTCTCCGAGCCGACGTTCTGTTCCGTGGTGGCGGTATTGACATCCACCATGTATTCCTCGCCCTCGACCTCGAACGGGTTGAGGGTCTCCACGATGACGGCTTTCATATCGAAGACCAGGTTTTTGATATCACCTGCGGCCAGCTTCACGGTCTGTTCGACCGGAGCATAACCGAGATACAGAACCTTTACGGTGTAGGTGCCGGGAGCCATTCCCTTGAAGTAGAACACGCCTCCGCCAAGGGACATTGTCCCTCGCGTCGTGCCAACAAGCAGGACATTGGCATAGTCGAGCAGGTCTCCGGATTCGGAATCACGGACAACACCTTTGATGGAAGCGGGCGCGCCCTGCGCGGCGACCTCAATCGGAAGGATGGCCGATGCCAAAACCAGAAGAATGCCGCAAGACCAAAGCCACTTGATCCGGTGACGCCGGAGCATACGCGGGCTCCTTTCCGAGGGAACATATCCGGCCGAATCGGGGTTCCGCACGGAACCTGGAATCTGAATTCTCTTCTTGTTCACTGGACCTTGCCGGGCAGTGTGGGGGTGCCTGATTCAACCAGTGTTGCCGCCATTTCCGAGGGACAAATCGGCAACCTCGAACCGGTCCGGGGCAGCCGCGCCGCAACTGGTGTTTGAATATAGAGATTGGCCCATATCGTGTCAATAAATTGTGAGAGGAGGCCTCAAGGCAGTTCGCTGCACCGCACCCAATGCCCCGCACGAAGTTCCGCCAAGGGCGGCAAACCCTTGGCACAGTTCGCGGTGGCGAGACCGCACCGCCCCAGGTAGGGGCAAAGACCCGGCTGGGCCAAAGGCCGGGACCCCAGGGCCGCCGTGGCAGCGATCGAAATGTCCAACAGGGATTTTGTGTACGGATGCCAAGGTTCGTCGCCCCCGGCGAAGCGTTCCAGAATCAGACCGTCCAGCATGACCAGGGTTTCCCGGCAGGTCCTGCGCAACAAGGGCAGGTCGTGCGAGATCAGCAGCACGGCAAGTTTCCGCCGCCCGCATATCTCGAGCAACAATTTGAGAATCCGATCGCGCGAAACAGGGTCGAGCTGGGTTGTCGGTTCATCGGCGATCAGCACCGCGGGACTCGCCGCCAGGCAGCGGGCCAGGGCGACCCTTTGCCTTTGTCCTCCGGACATCATGTGCGGCAGACGCGCGCTCAACTTGCGCTCCAACCCCACCTCTTCCAGGAGCCGCTCGCAGAGTCCGGCGCCGGCCGGACCCGCAGCCTCGGCGAGAGCGTCCTCTACGGTCTGCCGCGGATCGAGGCTCCCGCCGGGGTCCTGGAACAATACCTGGATGCGACGGCGTGCGCGGCGCAACGGCGCACCCTGGAGGGCCAGGAAATCCCTGCCCTCCAGGGTGACGCGGCCGGCGGTGGGGACCAGATGCCCGGCCATCGCCAGGGCCAGGGATGACTTGCCGCAGCCGGATTCCCCGGCCAACCCCGTGACCATCCCGGGGCGCAAGCTCAGATCGACGCCCGACACGGCCTCGCGGCTGCGGGTGCCCGGTTTGCCGTGGACCACCACCAAGTGTTCGACCTGAAGAACGGGACTGGTCTCGTCGAAGTCGGGGACCTCCGACGCGCAGAAAGATTCCGCCTCACCCGACACCGCCGCCAACACACCTTCGCGAAGTTCGAGCAGTGGATACCCCTGGCGACGCGCCAGCGCCAGGTCATGCGTGATCAACAACAGGGCCATGTCGCGACGCCGGCGAATCTCCTCGATCAGCGCCAGGACCGCGCCCCGGGTCTCGGCGTCGAGGGCCGAAGTGATCTCATCGGCCACCAGCAGGCGCGGCCGGCAGGCCAGGGCGCAGGCCAACAACACCCGTTGCCGCATGCCACCGCTCAACTGATGCGGGTAGGCGGTGCCGACCTGTTCAAGATCGTCCAGCCGCACCTCATCCAGCAGGGCCCTGACGGCCTCATGACGCTCCCGGCCCTTCAGGCCCTGGTGCAGACTCAAGGTCTCCCCCAGTTGCCGGCCCACGCTGAGTACGGGATTGAGAGCGGTACGGGGTTCCTGCAGGATCATGGTCATCCCCTTGCCGCGCACACCCCGCCAATCCTTCGCCTGCCGCAGGGTTCGCCCCTGCCAGAAAATGTCTCCCGACCAGCGGACCCCGGGAGGATTCAGCCCCATCAGGCAACGAGCCAGGAGGGTTTTTCCGGCTCCCGAAGGGCCGGTTACGGCCAGCGACCCACCGGCCGCCAGGTCCAGATCCAATCCGTTGAGAACGGTCCGGTCCCCGAAGCCCAACTGCAGATTCCTGATTTCCAGCAGGGCTTCAGACACGGGCGCCCTTTCCGCGCCGGGGATCCAGCCGCTCGCGCAGCCCGTCTCCCAGCAGGTTGTAACCCACCACGGTCAGGGTGATGGCCAGCCCCGGGAACGTCACCAGCCACCAACCCTCCAGGAGGTGATTCCGCCCCTGTTGGATCATCTGGCCCCAGCTGACGACGGGGTCCTGGACTCCCAGCCCCAGGAAGCTGAGAAAGGACTCGGCGAGGATGGCGCCGCCCACCCGCAAGGCGGCGGCAACGATGACGGTGGGCATCAGGTTCGGCAGCACGTGACGCCAGGCGATTCGCCAGGGCGAGAGGCCCAGCCCGCGGGCGGCGGCGACGAAATCGCGCTCCCGCAGACCGAGGGCCTCGGCCCGCACCAGCCTGGCCACGGGCATCCAGCCGGTCAACCCCAGCACCAGGATGATCAGTCCCGCCGACGGCGCGGACAGGGAGATCAGCAACAGGACCAGGAAGATGCGCGGGAATGCCATGAAAGCGTCGGTGATTAGCATCAGCGCCCGGTCCATGCCTCGCGCCCCGAGCCCGGCGGCCAAGCCCACCCCCACCCCGAGGACCAAGGCAACCAGGACCGACATCCAGCCGATCACCAGGGAGATGCGACTGCCCAGAATGAGGCGTGACAGGACGTCCCGACCCAGCACGTCGGTCCCCAGGGGATGACCCGAGCCGGGCGGAGCCAACCCCAGGGTGCTCATCGCCGCAGGATCCCGCGGCACGAGCCAGGGCGCCGCCACCGCGACCAGCAGCAGGGCGCCACAGATGACCATGCCCACGGTCAGGACCGGGCTGGACCACCGCCCCCTCTTGCCCCTGCCCTGCCCGCCGGGAGTCATCGCCCGACCTCCCCATCCGCTGCGATCCGGATGCGGGGATCCAGCAGGTGGTAACCGATATCGGCGAGCAGCGAACCGGTCACGACCAGCATGGCGGCCAGGGAGGTTGTGGCCATGATCAGCGGATAGTCCCGACTCCAGATCGCATCCACCGTAACCCTTCCCATGCCCGGCCACCCGAATACCGATTCCACCACCACGGCTCCCCCCAGGAGGAAGGGAAGGTGCAGACCCATCTGGGTCACCAGAGGCAGCAGGGCGTTGCGCAGGGCGTGACGCCACAATACGAGCCGTTCGGGAATCCCCCGGGCGCGGGCGGTCAGGATGTAATCCTGGTCCAGGGCCTCTTCCAGGGATGCCCGCAGGAACCGGGCGGTGCCCATGTACGAAACCAGGGCCAGGACCCCGGCGGGCAGGACCAGGTGTCGGCACAGGTCCAGGAAACCCGTCCACGGCCCCATGAAGGCCGCGTCCGGAGCGTGCATGCCGCCGAGAGGAAACCAGCCGGCCTTGGCCCCGAGGACCAGGATGGCCATCAACCCCAGCCAGAACGAGGGCAGGGAATAGAGGGTCAGCCCGGTCAGATTGAGCCAACGTTCGAGCGCCCTCCCGCGCCCCACAGCCATGCCCATCCCCACGACCAGCGCCAGGAGCAGGTGCGCCAGGTAGGCGGTCACCGTCAGCACCAGGGTCGCCGGTACGGTCTCGGCCAGGATGTCGCGAACGGGCCGGTGCTGGCTGATGCTGTTGCCCCAGTCGCCCTGCAGCGCCGCTCCGGCCCAGTGCAGGTACTGGCCGGCCAGAGAACCGTCCAGACCCAGTTGTTGCCGCATAAGGGTCTGGTCGGCTCGGGACATCCCTTCGCTCACCATCTGGTCCAGGGGATCCCCGGGCGCCAGCCGCACGATCCAGAACACCGCGGACATCAGCACCACCAGCAGCAAAGCCGTCGTGGCGATCCGTTGCAGGACCCAGATTCCCAGGTTTTCGGGAGAATGGCTCATGGCGCGGGCTGCGGCCTTCCTGATGGTCCGTCGGCGGGGACCGGGTGTTCCGGTACCGAGGCTGTTGATAGTAGTGAGCCCGGGCGGTGGCGGTCAAGGTCGGGTGCGGGTCTATGCAGGATGCACCTCGGGCAGGCGAACCCGTTGCATCCTGAGCGGCCTTGCGGTTCCTCGTCGTTTCCGCTCATGCCCTCCCGACTTCATCCTTCCCTTTAGTGCCGCGCCAATCCTCCGATGAAGAACCCGCACCCAGGATGGAATGGTTCTTCCATCGCGAAAGAAATGCAGCCCGCAAGGCGGGTGATTCGCACGTCTCGAACAAATCCCCGGTTCCGCACAGGGAAGAAACGGAAACCAGTTGAATCAAGGGACAGCGAAAACCAGCGGCCCCGGCCGCCCCCGCACCATCGCCAAGGGGATGATTCTGACCGGCTGGAGCGCGGCCGCGTTGATCCTCGGCGGCTGCGACCTCGCCAAACCCGAACTGCCCAGTTTCGACACCCGCCTGACCCTCCCCCTGGGTACGGAGGTCCTGACGGTGGCCGAAGCCGTGGCGGATGATTCCACCCTGGTGACCGATGGAGAGGGCGGGATCAGCTTCGTGACAGGCGGCCAGCCGCAGACGATCGACCTGGGGATCGGCATGGAAGTCCAGATTCCCGCCCAGACGATCCGTCAGACCGTCGGTGTCTTTGCGGTCGCTTCACCGGCGCCGTTGACGGTTGACGAATCCCTGGCCGAAGTCTGGCCCGAGGCGGTCACCCTCGCGGGATCCACGACCCTCGTTCCGCAATTCGACTTCACCGTGGACGCCGGCGACCTGGCCCTCTCCGGTATCGAAGCGGTGGCTCTCGCAAGCGGCGTGATCACCTGCGCGGTGACCAGCAGCTGGCCCGTCGGCATCAGCGGCAGCGGCCAGGGCGATCCGCTGTTGATGGTCCTGCGCAACGGAGGAACCGGGGCCGACCTGATGACCATCTCCCTGGGTCCGGTCAGCGCCGGAGGATCGACCCGGACCGAAGTCTCCCTGGCCGGGATGACCCTGCCGTCCCGGCTCGAGGTGAGCATCGTCGGTCACGGGGACGGCGCCCTCTCCCCGGTGCCCATCGCCGGCGACGAGTCCCTCTCCGTCGAATTGTCCTTTTCCGAACTGTCCGCCACCAGCGCCACCGCAGCGGTCGAGGCTCAAACCTTCGACCTGGAATTCACGGCCGATCTGAGCGACGGTGACGCCATCACCCACGCCGCCGTCGGCACCGGTTCCCTATCCTTCTACCTCCGCAACGAATTGCCCCTGGACGTGGCGGTGGATCTGGCCTGGGACCGGGTGATCAGGCAGGACGGAACGGCGTTGACCACTTCAGCCGTGGTCCCGGCGGCCGGTTCCGTCGTCGTCACCGTCCCGTTTTCGGCCGGCGAGATCGTCGGCACCGGCGATCCGATGACGACCTTGACCGCCACGGCACAAGTCAGAACCTCGGGCAGCGGGGGTGAAACCGTCGCCTTGTCCTCCACCCAGGGGTTGGCGGTCGACCTCGCGCCCGGGGTTCTTGCCTCCACCGAGATCAGCGGCTGTTTCGCCCCCGACAGCTGGGACCTCGACCCTGTCACCGAACAGATCTCCTATCCCGACGACAGCGAGGGCCTGACCTTCACGCAGGCCGCCCTGGTCATCGAGCTGGGCAACACCGCGGACATGGGAGCCGACCTCGACCTGCGGTTGACCGGAGTCCCCGACCAGGGCGAGCCGGTCTATCTGGAGGTCCACGAATTCGTCGACCCGGCCGGGGACGGAAGCGGAAAAACCATCCTGATTCTGGACGAGAACAACAGCGAACTGGTGGATTTCCTGAACACCCGGCCGCAGACCATTTCCCTGGGCGGAACCGCCGGCGTGGCCGATGGAGCCAATTGCGGAACCCTCAGGTCAAGCGACACGCTGGAAATCTCCTGGCGCTTGACGGTCCCGGTGGTGGTGACCCTGGAGGGCACGAGCCTCGCTGGGGACCCCGAACCCCTGGAGTTGGACGCCGACCTGCAATCGGCCATCTCCGACCATGCCGGCGCCGCCGAATTGCAGGCCACCGTCACCAACCACCTGCCCGCCGGATTGCAGCTGTGGGTCCTGGTTGCGGACCGGCCCGAGGACCTTCCCGGCAACCCCTTGTTGACGGTGGGACCCTTGACCGTGGACGCCGCCCTGATCGACCCCTTTACCGGCGAGGTTGCCGCCAGCGTCGTCAGCCGGCCCAGCGCCTCGCTGACGGCCGAGGAATCCCGTCTCTTCGGACGCCCCGGCCTGCACACCTTGTATCGGGTCCGGATTCCGGCCAGTGACGGGATCCCGGTGAGGTTGATGAGCACGGACTTCCTGGAGGTCTCCGGCTTGCTGGCCATGGACCTGCGCATCGACGAGGAGCTTTGAGATGCCGTCGCGTTCCACCCGGTTCATCCGCTGCATCCCGGTTCTTCTTGTTCTGGCAACCGGCGCCTCCTCCTCCGTCCGGGCCCAGGGGCAGGTCCAGGCCTGGGGCATGGGTGGAGCCGTGACCGCCTCTGCGCGGGGTCTGGCCGCGGTGCAGTACAACCCCGCCAACCTGGCCCTGTCAGGCGGAACGGACATCGGCCTGGCATCCGCCGCGGCGGTGGTCGGGAACAACTCCCTGAGCCTGGACCGTTACAACGAGATCACCGGCAGTTATCTCGACACCGCCGACAAGGACCGA
>Ga0100385_1005850_pt1 | contig 10229 bp, 7 predicted proteins | sample CryGeymeta201509_FD_81543 | JGI IMG/M metagenome (GOLD analysis project Ga0100385, IMG submission 81543) | Groundwater microbial communities from Crystal Geyser aquifers in Utah, USA - Crystal Geyser metaG 2015-09 | ecosystem: Environmental > Aquatic > Deep subsurface > Groundwater | place: USA...
AATATACATATAAATTCAATTTAATACTTATTAAAATATGCAATAATAATATATAATGTATGCAGTTTAATAATAATATAATAAATTAAATCACTTATTGTGATTTTACATAATTATCCAGCTAATTATGTTATCTTTGTTAATTTTGTTACGGTAAAATATAAAATTAAGATATTATAATAATAGCAAAATTGTATTAAAAATAATAAATAAAGGTTATGGAAGAAGAAACCAATGTTTCACAAAATCTAAATATTAAGAAAAAAAGAGTATACTGGACACCAGAAAAAGATGCCTTACTTTTAAAACTTGTTGGAGAAAATTGGGAAAATTTAAACTGGAAAAACTTAACTATAGACTTCAATATGAATTATAAACAATGTTACGACAGATACTTAAACATTAATCCATTGGTAAAGAAGGGATCATGGACCGTATTCGAAGAGCAAAAATTAAAAGATCTAATTGAAATATATGGCGAAAAATGGTCTTTAATTTCAAAAGAGTTTGGAGGGACACGTTCAGGAAAACAAATAAGACATCACTTTAAAATTATTCCTATACTTTCTGACTTAAAACCGAATAAGTCACACTTTTCCAATGAGGAAGACGCACAAATATGTGAGCTTTATCATAAATATGGACCAAAATGGGAGTATTTGTCTACTTTCTTCGATAATAGAACTGCAGACTCCTTGAAAAACAGATACTACAATAAAAAAAGCCATGATAGCAAGCTTAAAGAAATATTTGATACTGAAGTTGTTCAAAAAAAATTACTTTTCTCGCAAATTTTGATAAAAGCAGAGAAGCCTTGCTTAATCATCGAAAATGATAGTAGTGTAATTTCCCCAATATTTACTGATATAATAGAAGAATCCTACCCTGATTATGATTATTTTGAACATAAGTCAGAATATAACGGCGAGTTTTTTAATGATATCAGCCTTGACAATATTTATTCTGAAAAAGTTTATTTTGACCATTCAGAAGGTATTTAAAATATTACTTTTATAAACATATTTTTATTAATTTTTAGATATATTTAAGCTAGACTAGAATAGTTACAATATTAATATAACAAGCTAGCTAGCAAGTTAGATTATAAGCTGAATGATTTAATATGATTTAATGTATGAAATAAAAGTGCTAATATATTATAAAGCATTTATATTATTATATTATAAAATTTATAATATTTGATTACACTTTAATTTTATAAAATATTGTATAATAATGCCTTTATTAATAACGTTACTAAAAATATTTTATATAACTTCTATAATTTTATAATTTGATATATATTCCTTTTAATTAATTATAGCATAATATCATTAATTTCTCTTTAACTTCGTTTAACTTGTACTATTTTATAAAACTTTGAGCTTTTGTTGATCATACCAATTTCCAAATTTATCTGCAGCTATCTGTCCAACTAATAAACTAATTAAGAAAAGAACTAAATGAGGTAGATACAAAAATAAGTTGATTAATACAGGTCCTGGGCATAATCCGCTTAAGCCCCAGCCAACTCCGAAGCACATAGCTCCAAAGACTAACTTAAAATCAATCGTAGTATTAACAGGTATATCAAGTTTAAGATTAACAGCTAAAGGTTTGTTCAATCCTCTTATTATTATGTTAAAAGTAATAAAGTTAATACCAACTGCAGCAAGTAATACAAACAATAAAGAAGGATCCCAGTTTTTGTCCATAACTAAGAAACCTATTATTTTAGTCTTTTTTACCATTCCTGAAAGAATTAGACCTAATCCGAATATCATTCCGACAAGTGCTGAAATTAAAACGTCAGTTGTTTGTTCGGTACTTTTTTTGTTGAAGGTAAAGTAAATGAGCATAGCTAAGAGTGAGAATCCAGATACACACATAGCGATACAGTATACATATTGATTTTGAAGTGCATAAGCAATTGCAATATAATACATTGATCCACTATTTTCAAACGGATACATACTTCTTAAAGTAGCTATTAAAATACCACTTAATAAGAATACAGGTACGGCAACCCATGATCTAATAGATAGTCTAGGTAGTCCACATACTCCATGGCCTGAAGTACATCCATTTCCTAATTTTGTACCGAATCCAACTAAGAAAGCTGCAAATAAAAAGAGAGGTATTGATATATCTCCTAAAAATTGATTTGCTGAGTCGTGACTTACAGTTCCATATAAGTATGTATAAGTACTTGATACTAGTATTAGCCCGAATATATTTGCCCATCGATAAGCACTTTCAGAAGGAGCGGTAAAAGATTTAAAACAAATGTTACTCCAGCCGGTTATTCGTCCTGTTAAAGCTAAATTAAGAGATGATGCAATAGATATTAAAGCTCCACCGATGGTTGCTTTAATGATCTCTTCTTTAGTTATAGGAAGATTTTCGATAAATGTTTTTAAGTCCATTAAATATTTAATAATAATATATTAATTAAAATGTCAAAATATATAAAATTTATTTGAATAAATTGTATATTTATAGGAATATAAGTGAATAAATGAATAAGTGTAATAATAAATTATGAAAATTTTAACTGAAGTAATTACTAATAAGATAAGATCAATTATTAATTTTTACATTCTAACCTCTTATATTCCTTGAGCTTTTCCATCAATATTATAAATATCAGTAGGTATTCCAAACCATTTTAAAACAGTAGGTGATATATCATAATGCTTAACAGGATTTACTAAATCTTTTATCTGTCTTTGTTTATTTCCAACGACAGAAACAATAAAAGGAACAACTTCATCATCATTTAAAGTGACACCATGCTGCCATAGATATCCTCCATGATCAGCAGTTACTGTAATTAACCATTCTTCATCATTATTTTGTACTCTGTTTACTACTTCATCTAATAGTTTTCCAAATTGTTCATCGGCTGTAGACATAGCATAGAGATAGAAGGGATTCCAGCTAAAAGTAAACGTATGTCCAGCGTGATCTATTAAATCATAATGTAGCATGATAAGATCTGCACATTGTTCTGGATCTTTTATATGATGAATACCGAAATCAGTTGTCTTTTTATCTCTTTGTATATTATCAGATGATTGTCCGGCTCTATAATGTAAATTGCAAGAAGTATTGTCAGATGGGTTGACAATTGGTATATCTTTTCCTTCTTGAACCCCACATTCATAATCAACTACACCATAATCAGTACCTGCTGATAAAAAATTAGGAGCACCAGATGCTGCTATAACCTTACCTAATTCTCTAACTTGACTAAACATAGTTGGATTATTTTTAACAGTTTTTGAAAATACAGCTTGGTGATCGTTATCATTACTTTTTACTCCATGTTTTTGATTGCTCACTCCAGTGATAACGCTTCCCCAGCCAGGTGCGGTGCACCATACGTAATCTGATTTAAGTTGTGGAAATTTAGAGCCATATCTGTTTCCAGAATGAGCTGTTGCGCAGTTTGGATCTGTTGTGGATATACAAGTAGTAGTCTTTCCCATTTTAATCAATTTTTGGAAATTTGGAAGCCATCCTCTTTGTAAAGCATAATGAAAAACATATCCTTTAGTTCCATCTAAACCAATTACTAATGCTTTTTTCTTATTTTCAGGCTACAAGTAAATTTATATATAGTTAAATATCTAGTTATTATTATGTAATATAGTCTTACTGCACATTTTTGTGTCATTATTAAGAAATTGGAAATAATTAATATAGCTAATACTTTTGTAACTAAATATATATTGATTTTCATTTATATTAAATTAATATTTATTATATAATACAGAATGAAATATATATTAAAAATAATTAACTATAACAAGGAATTTATAATTAAATATAAAATAGTTAATTAATTTAAAAAATATGAACATCGTGAATAATATAAACAATAATTTATTTGACTCGAATGATGATTTCTTTAATATTAATCATACCTCTAAGGAGAATACTTTTAAGAATCCTAAAGATTTTATTATTATCAATAAAGACAATAAATACGGATATCAAGCCGAGGAAATAAACTCACCACCACAGTTTATTGTTATGAACAATAACTATTACAATAAAAATGATCATAGAGAAACTTTAGTCATTAAAGAAAATATTAGTGATGAGGTTCTCATTAAGTATTTTAATTATAACTTAACAAAAAAACTTCATGTGAAATTTATCGAGTTCTTCCAACTACTTAGAGTCGCCAAGATTTTTAACGACAATAATGTTACTGTAGAAATAGAAAGAATATTCCAAAGGAAAAAAATATTGAGTCATACGAATGTAGGAGTCTTTCTTCTAGAAATAATTCTCCAAGATAATGAAAATGAAAATAAAGATGATCTCGACTTAAAGACTGTTTACTCCCGATGTAACGAAAACTCAAACTATATCCTAGAATATATAATAACTTACATAAACGAACAAAAACTTACAGACATCTTCGACAACCTTGTAAGCATTTTTGAATCAAAAATCGATTTGATCACAGTACCTAAATTTGAATTCTTTCTGTTTATTCTTAATAAATTAGTACATACTGACACAAAGTTTAAAAGACATTTTATCGATATTTATATTAAAACTCACCATTGCAAAAATGAAATTAAAAAGAAATTTATAATGGTAGCAGTACTTGATTTTACTAATGCTTATGATAAGTTGTCTAACGAAAGTTTAGAATTTTCAGTATTCATCGAAAACTCCTTGTTTAACAACCCAGAAACAAGAAGTTCATTCTCTGACCAAGAAGAGAGCTTCATACACTTAATCTACAAAAAAGCCAATTTACAATGCAAAAAATTCACATCGACAACACTACAAAAGAAGGGAAACTCTCCAATAAACGAAAAAAAATCTTTCGCCGAAAAGCCTAACGTGAAACTTCCTTCATTGGAAACTGAACTTGAAAATGATGGTGAAAAGGATAAAGAAAAAAATCCTAAATATAATTTAAAATTCAAACAGGAAAAAATAATTTCAACCGGTGGAAGTATTCAATGTATGGCTAAAGCTGAATTTCCTGAAATTAAAAGTAAGTTAATTGCTTTCGGTCAACAAGATGGTATACTTAAGCTATTAGAAGTGAACAGAGAAGGATGTGAAATTATAAGTTCGTACGAAGGGCATACTAAATGTATTAAGACGATTATATATATAAATGAAGAAATCCCAGTCTTTATAACAGGTAGCATTGATAAAACGATTAAAATTTGGCATATTCAAGAGAATTATTGCATTGACACTCTTTGTGGACATTCTGATAGCGTAGTTTGTCTTCTTTATATCGGAAAAAGTCTCATAACTAATAGTAAAGATTGCAGAATATTAGTATCTGGAAGTAAAGATTGTACTATAAAAGTATGGAATTACTTAATCAACATGTGTTTAAAAACTTTGACAGGTCATGAAAGATCTGTCCAATGTTTAGTTGATATGAGAGCTTTAGGAGAGAATATAATTGCAAGCGGAAGTTCTGACACAAGCATCCGCGTTTGGAATCTCAAAAGCGGAACACAAATAAAATTCTTTAACGAACATGAATTAACCGTTCAATGTATGATATATCCATTCAACTTTAATAAAAATCTACTGGTAAGTGGAAGTCTTGACACTTCAATAAGAATATGGGATGTTATAAAAGGAGTACAAGATAAAAAACTAGTTGGACATAATGACTTTGTAACTTCTTTAGTATCTTTTCATGAAATTCATGTAAATTTAATGCTCTCAGGAGGATGGGATAAACATTTTAATCTATGGGATTTAGAAACAGGTGAATGTTTAAATAGTTTTAATATAGGATATGGAGTATCAAGAGGTGCTAGCTGTATGATGACGTATCCACCAAGTTATGATGTTATATATAATACATTAGTAATCGGAAACTTTGATGGAACTATAAAGATAATATCAATTAGAGAAATTGTTAAGTAATGTTCAATATATTTTATTTAATTTCTAAAAATTTTACTATAATTTTACTATAATATTATATTACATATATGATATGTATTTATATATTACATATTACATATTATAATATTATTAACTTAATATTAATAACATTAAATAAAAAATAAAATTATAAACATTAGAAACTTTATCTAATTATGTAATTATCCAATGGTCTAATAAATCTATTATGTTAGCATTCTAATTTTCTTCATATAAATTTGTTATCTTTTCTCTTAACTTCAAAGCAGTAAGTACGATTGATTTATAATCTGAATCAATAAGATTGGCTTCAAAACTAGCTCCACAAGCCTTTTCTAAATCTCCTTCTAATAATATACTTGGATTTGTTTTTGAAATAAGTGAGCAAGCAAGGAAATCTATTAAGCTTAATCTTTTTTGGTGTTTATTAACTAATGAAAAATCGAATTGACTATTATTTTCACAAGCGAAGACACAATCCCATAAGTATATTAAAGATTCATAATCAAAGTCATAGAATAAAGTTGATATCAAACTATGTATTACTCCTATTATGTTTCTGTTTTTTTCTACTAGTTTCTTTACTAACTCCTCATCACAAACACCTAAATAATAAAGAAAACTAATATCTGCTCTTCCAACTCCAGATAACAATTGTGCTACTTTTTTACCATTATTTTGACATAATTGTACTTTTGAATATAATTCATTAACAGCCGTATTATCCATTTTTTTATCAGTGCAAGTTACAAGGTCTTTAATTCCTCTATTCATTATTTCAGTAAATATCCAATAAATATCATGATCAAAGTAATCTTCACAATTTAAGAAATAATAAAGTTCTTTTGCTGAAGGGGTCTTATTATCTTTTTTAATATCGCATTCTTCTGAAGCGACATTAAGCATAGAAGGATATAAAGCAAACATTAAGGTTAGTAGTATCCTAAACAACGGTCTAAAATGTTCACTACTAACATTATCATTCTTCCTTAGCCATAATACAAAAATCTTCTGGGCTGATTCCGACAATGAGTTAAATATCATTGATTTTTTTGACTCTTCCTTAACTATAGTTCTAGCTAAAGCCATAAATTCAAATTCTCTTGTTTTAACAACTTTTTGTGTTTCTTCACTGTCTATCTTTTCTGTTTCTTCATCGTATTCCTTTCTTTGTTGTTTAGTTATACTTACCCATTCAGATGGACTTTTAGCTGGTAAAAGGTTAAGAAATACTCTCCAGGCTACTGATCTAATTTCATTAAATAAAGTTCTGTCTAGTGAGCTGGCTATTATTTCTAATTGAGCTCCTTTTGAGTTTTGAAAATCTTCGATAATTTGAATAGCCATATCTACAAAGCTAGATTTTCCCATACTTGTGCGACGTCTTGAATCCATTATTTTTTAATATATTTATTTTATAATAACAAAATTATAATAATAATACTAGTAATGATAATTAATATATTGAAGTAATTTAATTGATATTATTCATATATTTCTTTTATTATTACTTTACAAAATCATAATCTTATTTAATAATAATCAATTAAAAATGTTCCTTTTTTAAGAATTATATATTAACACAAACTAATTAATAAATAATCCTTATTTCATCTTATTTCATCAAAAACTATTTCTTAGTCATACTTCCTTAATTTTCTCATTTCTTTTGAAAACTCTTTATCAAGTTCTTTAGTACAACATTTGGCATTAAATTTTTGTTTGTCAATGGTAAATTTGTAACAGGACTATTATTATGATTAGATAACCAAGCCTCTATTGCTTTTCTTTCGTAGGTATGTCCATCACATGTCATAACTGGATCTACTAAGATCTCTTCTGTTATAGGGCATAAAAATTCATTTGGAACATCGTTTTTATAAGAATTCTTTAGTATACTCATATCTTTTCTTTCTTTTGTTGGATCTGATTTTGAGTCGTCTTTTGCTATTTGGTCGACTAAGGTTTGAATTTCTTTGAAGTTAGTCCTAGGGAAAGATTCAATTCGTGGATTGACTGTTTCTAATGAATCGCTGATTACTAAATGAGCTGTTTTATGTAAAATGCTTTCCCAGTATAGTTTGAGTGCTGCGGAGACCTCAGAAATTCTTTCTTCAGTCTGACCTCTTGTTCTCATATCTCCGATATAACCTTCTAAATCTCTAGCCCCAGTAGTCAAAGCAATTGCTCCTAGCATAACGTCAATACAAGCCTTTGGATTTTTTATCATTAATACCCTTTCTGCTCCTAATGTATCAGTCCATTGCTTCAATATTTTTACTTCATTTGGTCCTTCATAAGGTTTTTTAATAAGAAAAACATTATATTTCTTTCTTAATAAATCAAATCTATCTTTAGATTTAATCTCTGTTTTAACATCCGTATAAAAGATTTTTTTAGCTTGATCGCATGGTATTTTATCATAGTAAGCTTCATCACCTGTTAGGAAGAAGAAAGGAATTTCTGTATTTTGCATTACTGTTCTCATTGAGTAAAAGTAAGCCCCTAGTTCGTAAGACTCGAAGTAGCTACCACCGCCACCGCCCTCTAGGTAAAGTTTTGCAATTAAGTTATCTATGTCCATTCCTTGACTGAAGTTTGAGACTTGTAGCGGGCATTCGTCTGAATAGGCGTCTCCTATAGCGCATATACTTATTGCAGGGTCTACTAGGTATTTTTGTACTAAGATTTGACCGTAGAACATAGGCATTTTGTCATAGATGATCTAATATTTTAAGGATGTTAATATGTTAATATATAAAAATTAGACTATCGTTAATTGATTCACATTAAATTTATATGTTTTACATAAATTATCAATATCATTATTATTTACCTTTGTCCAATCTCCCATACTTGATGTTACATCTAATGCGAATACTAATGGACTTTTTGAATTGCACTTTTGCTTTGTTTCAGAAAATTTTGCCGGGTCAAGTTCCTTTTGTAATCTTGTTGTTTTACCAACAACCTTAGCAGCTGTTGAAGAAAATCCAGGATTATTATACATCGAACTAGATGATACAATTGAGTTAATGTTTGTGTTATCATACGAAGAACTACTATCAACAACACCGACATCTCTGTCGTAATAACCTCCTCCCATTTATATTATTATTTATATTATATTAGAGTTTATTAGTAAATAAATTAAATAATTATTTACTAATTAACTAATGGATTTAAATAATAATATTGGAATAGTTGTTATATAATAGTTATTACTATTACGAATAGTTAATATAATTCGAAGTTAGTTAATATAATAACTACTAAGTATTAATTATAAACAATGCTATTAATAACTAAATGACTATATTTTTTTAATTATTTTAAAGTAATTTACTAAATTTTATACTAAATAAAGTAATATATCTCAATATATGATTAATCATATATTTATTAAGTATTTAAAATATTAATTAACTGTTATAAAGTTATTTAAATCTGATAAATTACTATTCTTCTTTAATTCATTTCTTAAACATTTTTATACTTGTCAATATAACCTATAACCTCTCTATACTAAATTTCTATACTCTACATCAAGTATAACTAATGTTTCAAATTTTTCATACATTTTCCGTCATCGTCGCAGTTGTTAGGGCAGCTTATTTTACACGTTTGAGCGTTTTTATATTTTTTCTATTATTTAAGTATTATATAATATAATTACTCTAACACATTTAAATTCTCCTATTTGGTCTTTACAATCAAAATTTGGAGAAATTTCAAGTAAGTAGTAATTCTTTTTACAAAATGATGTTCCAGGGGATTTTTCATTTGGATATACACAGTCTCTGACATTTGGACCTACGTCGCATCTTCCTAATGAATTATATAAGTAAATATTTATAGATTTAAATACAACACAGCTTATAATATATTATTATATAATATAATATATCAATCTTAATTAATATATTAATAATCATACCTCCTTTAAAACCATTCCCACATAACTTTATTACACTTGAACTTTCTTCTTTAAAATGATTACTATGATCTTCAAATTTCTGAAATTCAATTGCATTCAATTTTGATATTGCGTAATCACAATTCTTCAAACACTCTGATGTAAACTCAATCAAACCATTTTTTGCTTCAATAACTTCTTCACGTGTATATAAGACATTTTTCTCAACATGTTGATCGGTTATTATTACTTTACCATTTATTGTAAGATTAAGGATAGAATCAAAATGGGGATCACCTGAAAATATCTTTACGAGAAATCTTCCTTCTCCAGTATAAGCTCTAAACGTTACTGGCTCGCATAAGGTACCATCAACAGCGTTTCTACA
>Ga0100385_1005852_pt1 | contig 10226 bp, 12 predicted proteins | sample CryGeymeta201509_FD_81543 | JGI IMG/M metagenome (GOLD analysis project Ga0100385, IMG submission 81543) | Groundwater microbial communities from Crystal Geyser aquifers in Utah, USA - Crystal Geyser metaG 2015-09 | ecosystem: Environmental > Aquatic > Deep subsurface > Groundwater | place: USA...
CGCTGTACTAATATCCCAGATTGTAGAGCAACTTCGACTCGGTGCTAATTGCACTGGCTATGAGTTTACTTTCAGCTATGCTCATTTATTGTCTGATAGACTTCAGTCGACCCATGAAACGTAGTTTGTCAGCCTGTTATTCTACAGGTTTATCGTGAAAGGCGTATACTTTTTGGGGATGGGTTGCACTTCCATTCCAGAGCTACTTGCAGAAGAGGGCTTGAAGAGTGGAGGCAAGTTTATATGTCTTGGCAAGAGTAGTCTCAAGGTAGCTGGAGTAGCAGGGAAGCAGGCCCTAGTAGATGACCTTTTTGAGGGTGGTCAGTTCATCAACTGCTTTGAGGTTGTTTTTTGTGTATATTTTGAAAATTATCCCATGTTTGTTGCTGTTTTATAGGAGCACCGACTCCCAATTATTGGCCTCACTGCATATATTTTGCGATCTTCTCTCCTGGAACTCCCCCTCCTTACCGATTCTGTAGATGACCCACTCATTTCCAGCACGCAGACAGCAGCCAATTTCAACTTTCCTCACAACTGCATATTCCAAATGCTGCAGAACGGTCTCAAATCTCTCATTGGCATATCTCATGAAGTTTTATCTGCTTGCAAATGTCAATTTAGAGAATTACTGCCCAACCAATGAGATGTTGTTTCTGAAGGCAGCTGAAAGGATAGATCGTTGGGTGAAAAGATGTCGGATGCGATCAGTATAGACGGATAAAGAGGTGTGATGGAGGAGCTGGAGAGAGAGCTGTTTGGATGTGAGAGTGTTCTCATGTTTATGGCGTGAATATAGGGAAAGAAGGGAAAGAGCGGAGTGAGAATAGGCTCGATTAAGACTTACCAGAGTCCTCACTATACTTTGGGCTGCCCTGATTTGTGGAAAAGTGTGGCCATCATATTTGTTTGATATTGAATCATAAATGGAGTCAAACCCGCTGCGATAATGCATTCTAAGTATGGCTCTCTCAATAACTTTTCCCGTTCTCCAGGCCCAGCACTCATAAACATCCTTGACTTTATGGCTCCTTTGGCTGATTTTCACAAATGCTTATCTCAAATGACTGATGTACCTGTGTCCTTTTTGCTATTCAGGATGAAGGACAACCGATAGAGTTTTAGAAATAGTTTAGGTCTTATTGTGAATTGTGGCAAGCATGGCTTTGAATTGATTCAAGCATGTTTGCAGGCTTGGATCGTTGGCCGGGAGCGCACTAAGCAAGATGAGGACCGCCTTCTGTTTTTTCTCCATTGTAGGGAGTGATTGGATGCTTGATGTTAGAATTTTATTGTATTTCAAGGCGATTGTCTGCAGCAAAGTGCCTTCTGTTTATTCGACTCCTTATACATCATCGATTTTTCTGCTCAACAGCACAATATAATTATCGTTATTATACTCACCGACCATCATCATCTTCAGCAGTCTTTCTTCTTGGCCTCTCATGCCGACTTCTCTTGATATTTTTTATAACTCAGGCAGATACTCGGTCGACATCCACCCCTCGAGCTGATACTGCTCCTTGATCTTTGAGGCCAGTTGCTGTTTAAGGGGAGAGGGGAGAGGAGGGAACAGGAGAGCCGTATTGGCTAGTTTGAGGGGATCGAAAGGACGAATAGTTCTTGAAGGATGATGTTTTTTGGAGTTGTGAACAAAAGAGAGTATTTTTTAATGTGAGGTGACAGCCTGTTTGGTGGAAAGGAGTGAACTGAGTTATTCTGATAATTGGCTCGATCTTTATCCTTTTTCGAGAGGAACAAGTTATCCTTGAGATGTCAGTTTGGCCAGAACAAAGTCAGCTTCCTATTCAAATTCAAGGCTAAACTATCTAAGTTGCTGTAACAGTTTGCCTCTGCCAGTCCATCTACTTACTCTTTACTCCAACTAGCTTACCATTATCTTTGCCTGAATTTGGTTAAGTAGTTGGGCTATCATCCTCATCTATGTGTGCTTAAACATTGGATTCATGGCTATTCTGTTGGCTATAGACTTGACCCACTAGATTACTCTTTCGTCATGTTAAACTTATTTTTCTCCTTAGGACAAATAGTGACCGACTAGCCAATATCCATAAGTTCCTTATCCACTTTTTTTGATCGGTACAGAAATGACTCGAAAACTGTTAATATTCTCATTCTGGTACAAATGCAGTTGGACATTGTCGAAGCATGGATGTTGATGCACTAATTTGCCAAAAGGTCCAGCTGCTAAAATGGATCTGTATTGCTCTACTGTAGTTGAAGTGTGGGCTGGTTGATCAGAAGGGGACAAATTTAGGAAATGGAGAGTGTCTTATGAGGTAGTATGGAAGTAGTTGAGAGGATCGGAGGGATCTAGTTTCAGCAGCAGTTTGGAGAAAAAGTGGCCTTGATTGTTTAGTATGCTGCTGATAGCACTCTACAATAGAGGAACGTCATGAGCTGTGACTAGAGACAAAGAATGCTAGAAGTCAACCCTGATATTTTAATCTTTTATCATTGACTCAACTTCATCTGATTAAATTGGAAGGTTAATGCTGACCTGGCACAGCTAGCAATCCATTTTGCCTTAGTACTTCATTAGCAAAGGCACAAGACAGTCCTTGACAACTTCAGTGCTCACCTCCTCATCTCCAACTACACAGTGAATTAGCCCAATGTTGTTACCTTCTCGCTTGAGGGGCATGACCATAAAGGATCGATGGTTCCTATTTATTATGAGGGTTTCCTTTCCACTAGTGAGTAGCTCCTGGTCCATGGATCTGATTATTGATTTTTGTGCGGTTGACAGTTCCTATGCACCGACAATCACACAAGGAAGTTCATTGAGGAGACCATCTCTATTTCTGTGGTAGATCATCAAAGAAGAAAGGGAAAATCTGTCCATAACCTGGTTGATTACTACAGGAGAGTCCAATCTATGACTGTCTATCTCAATACCTTCAAGCCCTCTCTAGGAGATCTGCAAATGGCCCTCGTTCATGGTTCCGACTGCTAAATCTGTCTTGGTGAATTCTCTGAACAATTCCTTAATGTGTCCTTCGCATTCAATAGATTACCACTGTTCTTCTACCCTTCTGCACAATGTACTCATTTACTCAAGCAAGGGTGAGGAGAGTTAGACGAGTCTGAGCAGTTTACGAAAGGAGCGAAGTGTCATGGGTGTTTTGCTGAAGGACATTGACTGGTTGGGGGAAGGTTCTGCTAGGGAGACGAACAAAATTCCAGGGACTGCCTTTACAGGAACCAGCAGTAAATTATTCTGGCTCTGCTAGTTTCTGTATATCTATCCGCTGATCACACAATTTTTGAGCTCCTCAAGGCTGAACTCGCCAACAAAGGGATACTCTTCTTTCCAATCCTTACTATTGCTCCTATGGGTAAAGCAGCTTTCCTGCTGCTCTAGAAGTTAAAAAATGCTGCAGCGTTCGAGACGGGGTTGTCGCATGAGAGCCTCCATGCTCATGAAAAGGCATTCCTCGCTGCCAAAAAGAGAGTCAATCAAAGCTGCGAACTGGTTCTAGAGGGCTGATCTCCAGTTGAGTCTGAATTAAGAGAGAGAAATGAGGGGTTCTAGGCTGGCCATCATATCCTAGGACATACTACGGACCACCTGAACCAGGCATTGATCTTATTTGATTTTGAGTGAGAGGGAGGACTGTCGCCAGTTGAAGAAGTGGGTGGTGAGTCCCCACTTTCTATTCTTCTCGTAAAGGCTGCACAGCTTAGTGATGTTTCCCAGCATCGACCTCACAAATATTCTATCTCTTTTGATTCCCTGTTCCCACTGCACTCTCATCCTCTTAAAGGCATACCTGACATTTCCCCTCTCAATTAGTAAACTTCTCGTTCGTTAAGCCAGCACTCTCAGATATCCATTCTTGTTGTTGTCTATTTTGAGTTGTTTCAGTTGGTTGATCCGGTGCTCGACTAATTTGAGGTGGTATGAGACTCTTAGGGTTTAGCTGAATATATTTTTTACTGTTGTGTCCACTAAAAATTTTAGTTTTTTCTCTCCCGACAATCTTTTTATCCTACCCATACAGTTCTAAAACAACCGGTAGTATATCCTGAAGTACATCTTTACTAGGTTTTTCTAGCCCTCGCCCAACAGAGCCACCTATGCGCGGGAATCATTGATCAGCAAAGATAAGTACTTCCCTTCCTAACTTACTCCTGAACTCACGAAACAGTTCTCTCTCTCCTCCTTGCTGTCTCGGAAGTTTAATGTCTCCACCCAATAAGAGTCTTACTGTTAGCCAAGCTCAATCATTTCCTCTATGATGGGACCCAGTTGCTCATTAACTTCGTTGATGCAGTGATCGCTGAGACATAGCTCTACAAGCCAGTCTTTGAGCTGGGAGAGGAGGTTGGTGACTGTAATTTTAAGATTGAGGTTTTTGGGAGGGGTGACGGGTGGCTGATAGGAGGCGGGGTAGAGGAAGGCTGAGGGTTATGGCTATGGTGAGTCAGAAGGGAAATCGTGATGACCGATGGGTGATTCTGGCAGTTCAGGTCGATACAGTTGCGAGATGATGTGTTGTTTGTTCTTATGCATATAACTGTTTGCCAATTCAAAAATAAACACTTATCCTAAACTACCTGAATACAATAAAACTACGTCAATAAATGTTGAGTCCCAATAGAGGCAAAACTTGTTAATAAATAGCTAGTTTGTAGTATCATATGTCTTGGAGCAGTTTTTTGAGGACCATCAGGTAACTGCCTCGGATCGCCTAGGGGTTAGCCATGTAGTGGTAGCATATCGCCGATAAGGCCACCGATAGCATGAGCCCCTATCCGAATGGAACCTTCACAGGCCAACCTCTCCTCTTTGCCATCAGGTAGCACACCTCCATCGATTTATTCAAAGTGTATAGAGCGATCTATGATTGTCGACTGACGGGTTAGAACAGCAAAGTGATGCTGGCAGCCATAGCAGCGATCATGTTGGATACTACAATTAGAACCAAAGGTACCTCCCACAAATTTACAGTTGGCGCACACCAAGCAGACAGTCCTTCTGACCAGGGCAGTGTAGCCTCCAGCGAAAAGAATCGATTTGCAAAAATTGACTAACACCTTCAATAACTCCCGGGTAGGACTAAATAGATAGAGTGTGTACTGTTCTTTGAGGTGTTTACGTTTGAAGAGCAGAAGGGGGACCAGGTGGACTGCCAAGTACATCTTGAAGACTGATCTGCTACCTTGGACAAATTGAGCCCAGGCTTTGGCGTTGCAGGTGATTCCGGGGTGGAAGTCCTGACAGGTTTAATTCTGAAGTTTGTTGAGGATGGCTTGCTCGACGACAGCTGTGGTTACTACTTGCATTGGATATATTTTTAAATAATAAGAATAAGGCTAGACGAATCTTATAAAGGGAGAATATATATTGACTTATCCTATAAACCAAGAGTGATGGAGATGTAAGGGAAGTGCCGCAAAGACAATTATTATGAATAGGTATGTCAGCTGAAGAGATAATGACTGACTTCAGCATTAATATTATGCCATAAATGAAGTCATCGGGTGGAGAGTCACAAAGGTCTCAAGTAAACGAGTACTGACTTTATTCAACCAAGCACAACCTGTAAGAGCAATAAAATAATAATGAACCAAAGCAGAAACAGTTCAATAATAATTATTATGATAGGAAAATGGGGATTCATAAAACTAAAGCCGAAAGGACTTACTAACGTGTTCATCAGTAAGTCAACTACCCCTTTTCCTTAAAACTTAAATGATAAGATGCTCATACTAAAATAATCAATAAATGTGCCGTTTTTGTTGTTTACAGCCTTGAAACAGAGTGAGCCACGGCTACCTCGGATGTTCCTTTCTTCGGCATGATGATCCCAAATTTAGGAAGCAAGACTGCCAGGGATTTACTTCCGCAGACAATAAAACCTATAATAATATCAAAGAACACAGAGAATCCCCTATGAACATTCTTGCTGACTGCACCACTGTTGAAGAAACTCCACTCTTCCTCAGAAAAAGAGTCAACAGTCCCTCCACAAAAGAAGTTAGGCCTACTAAGTCTCCCAGGTGCCAACAACCTCCCAAAATATCCCTGAAAACTGCTAAAACTCTCAAAAGTCGTCATAGTCTCCAGACTATCGACTCAGATGGTCCCATGACCCCATCAATAAACAATATTGATCTATCTCCCAAAAATGTCCTCCAAAAAGTTTCTGACTTTAAAAATGCTGTCAATTTTGAAGATTCGACCAGGAAAAAAATTATTGGGGCCTTCTAAGATGGAAGTACAAAGTAGGATGGTCGATTGCAGAGAGTTTCAAGTCAGCCATGGCTTGATGGAAACAATCAGGGCCAGAGAATATCATTCACATTCAGAGATGCCTCAATCAGAAGATTCAGGTCTCCCCAACCCATCTACCTCCTCTCTAAAGACTAGTTCCCTGACACCCAGCCTTCCACTCCAGTTCAAGAAGATGAAAGACCTATCAGGATCAACATTCTGAGCACAAGCTAAATTTTCCATGAAAGTGAAGAAATGGAGGATTTCAAGAGCAGAAGAGATGAGAACGAGAATCTAGTACCTCTACCCATCAATAAGACAGCTAGAAGCATCATATCTGTGCTTTCGGGACTGACGGACAGAAGCTAGGGGCTTTCGGTGGTGATGGACTTGCCTACACCAAGAGGAATGCTCTCCAAGCTTATCTGATGATATAGTATACCACTCATTCTATCCCTAATACTTTTGATACTACACTATATATATTGACTATATCACTGATTCTTGTCAATGTTCCGAGGTTGCTCGGTCAGAATTTTTTCAGCTTTTTCCTCGCCCACTAAAGACACCATGGCCATGAAGAGCATGACGGAATTCCTCATTTTCTTGTCATCAGCATCAATCGCCTTGAATATGTCTCTGTAGAAGGCTGGCTTGAGGATCAGCACAGGCAGTTCACCTGTTAGATGGGAGATGATATTTCTCAGCTGTTCGGTTATCGTCATACTGTTGACCTTATCAATCTTGAGACTTTCCATCAATTACCTGTTTCCCTCGTCAAACTTTGGGAGCTTGTCCCGAATGCTGACAAACAGTTTGTATAGATACTCCCTGACAGTCTTGTGGAGCAGTTTGACGTATGACCGGAAGGCGTAGTATGTGATGAAGGAGCATTCCTCGAGATTCACGGGTGTCCGATTGGCCAATATCAGCACACTTTTGTGCAAATCTTGTTTGGACTCTCCCTTTATCTGGAGCTGCCAGTAGCCTGACCGCTTTGAAAAGTAAATCATTTTTTCTAGATTTCCTGTCTTCTCGTATATTTCGGCCACCCGCATGCAGACCCTTCTAATTTTATCTACATGCTGCTCGCCTCCATCTAGATTTTCCAAAACATTGAGGCCCTGCAGGTAGTAGTTTATCTTCTTTTCAGGAGGTAAGGGCAACTCGGCTAGCTGAAGGAGGATCTCGCTTGAAGTGGCATGGGTGTATCCGAGGGAATTTTAGCAAATTTCAAGTGATTTGAGGAACATTTTTTAGCATTTGGAAGGGTCATGGGTCTATAGTTGTTAGAAGGCAAAGCTATTGTAGGTGGTGATCGTCAGAGGGTGGTTGGTTCCCAGATGGTAACTCAGGAAATTCAAAGACTTCTCGTAAAACTATACACCTTTGTTGATCTATTTCTTCTTGCTGTAGTACTTCAGCAATATTTGGTACGGTCTTACACAGTCCGAATGCTTGTCGGGGATGTTTTTGAGAGCTTGCTAGGCATGCAGTTTAGCTTGTTCGACTTGTCCTAGTTTGAAGTAGGCCTATGCGAGTTCAGTCATGAAGTAAGTCTATGGCAAAGGTCCGATGGGTTATGTTTTTTAGTTATTGAGGATTGCATGTATTTTGCTGAGTAACTTCAGCTCCTTTATGCAATCTTCCATGCGGTTACTTCTTCGCTTTTCCTTGTACTTCTTGCAGACCTGCTTGATCTAAGCAGTGTCAAAGTCATAACCCTTGGCGCTCCCATGGATCTAGAGAATATGCACAACGTTGAAGATGGTCTAGAGGTTCTGGAAGAAGGGGTAGTCGATGATCTTGATTTTGATGCCGAAATGGAAGCACAAGGCGTGCAGAATGCCTCCTCCCTGCATCTCCGGCGGATAAGCTGTTATCTTGTAGTCGTAGTATTTGAGGATCTAGGGGTAAATATAGTTCCTGAAAAACTGCTCTCCTTGCTTGGACTTGACAAACAGCAAATTAAGAAAATCTACAAAGCACTCCTTGAACTCATGTAACAAATCAGCATTTCTGAGCTTTCTTTCCCTGGACAAATCCAGAAAAGTTTTGAAAAAATACCTCTTGCAGGCCCGAGCTATCATCTCTGTCTCAAGGATTCGCTTGTTGAATTCGAGGTTGACCTTTTCAGCCAGAGAGCCAATGTAGCGAATGTTGATACCGTATTCATGCATTAAATCCTCTATTCCCTGGCTGTCCACAAGAAATACTGTGGTGTTGTCCAGCATCTTAGCCAGAGATGAAATGTGGTCCTCTTTTACCCTCTTGCAGGCATCTGCCAGCTCAAGCTAACCCTATGGGTCTGGCTTCTAACTGACCTAGCAAAAAACAACATTTGAGAGGGAAGCCTTGGAGCTGATGACCACCTATGGACGAAGGTACCCCACTGACTTGATTATATCGCTGTCGATGAAGAGGGGCCAGAGTTTGGCTACACTCATGAGGTAAAACTAAGGATTTTCCAGCTCAATGCTGGCGTTTTTGGGGTACAGTATCGAGGAGGGATTGATGATGTTGAGAATTCTTTAGCTTGGAATGTACTTTGATATTTTATGGAGCTCAAGGGTCAGACTGAAAGGGATGGTGACTTATTTTCCATCTGAAGAGAGCATAGTAAACTACTTGAGATTCAGACAATGCCCAATGACTCGCAGCATGGGCATGTAGTCCTCGCGATACTGGTATATGGTGCCAATGGGTCCGTGAACGAGGGTCTATAGACCTTGACATGGACTGTCGGCCTGGCAGAGAGCAGTGTAGCCCATATACTTGACCAGGCAGGAAAGAGGTACTCTGACTCTGGGTAACTTGGGCATATCTCTGACGAGGCTGATGGCAAGATTGTTAAGAATATTTAGAGAAAGGAACTCTTGATGAAGAGATTTGGTGGCACTATAGTCAAAAGTGTTACTGCTGCCTTCCACCTTTTTGGTTTTGACCTTGGCCACCCTCACTACGATGCCCTAAATTAGGTATATTCCTTCCTAACCGTCCCCCTTTAGATTATACCTGTGATCAATCTCGTCCACAGTGTTGGCATTTTCTAGCCCTTTCAGAATGAGGTCCCTCACGATCACGATACACTTTTCCTTGAATTAAGCAACAAAGGCGAACAGTTTGAACCAGTCATTGCTCACTAAGGCATAGTCGACAAGACGCACATAGCGGTACTCCCACAGTCTCTCTAGAGTCTTAATGTTTGCCTCAATTTGCTAGTTGGGGATTTAGCTGTGATGCGTGATCTAACTCTAGAGGTCTTCATCCATGTGGGAGTCTTAGTTTTATGATAAGGCATGCAGCTGCATGATATTGGTTTAGCTCATCTGTCTGCTCTTGTGCTCTGAGGGATTTTCTTGATGGAAAGTGTACTATTTGTTGCTGTCCTTAGGGTGCAGGTCTATCGGATAAGTCGGACTGTAGAACTACGGTTCTTGGCTGGGTTACTACATTTCAATCAAATACGAAATGCCTCCTAAAATGTTCAAACAGTCAAAGTAGGTCCAAAAAGGATCATTAGTTATTTGATGCAATGTTATGCAGGAGGAAGAGCAAACTACTGGAAGAATTATTGAGAAATGTCCAAAGTCAGCAAAAAAAACTGCTGTAGTAGTATGTGGATAATTCTTCTAAGAATATTAGAACATGCTGAAAGTGCCCTCACTCAGACGGCAACAGTCTTCACCAATGTTCAGAATCCATAAAAGCAAAAAACTGCCAGAAGACTTCTTTCGCCACCTCACATCCAGAGCTGTCTTCTGCAAATCCATGGACCTGGACAATGCCTGTGTGACTCCCCACTTTGCCTAAAAAAATCACTCGCCCAGCAGCAAGTCTATTACAAATAAAATATAGGAGAGGCAGTTGCTAGGTTAACTCAGCTTCAATAGTTCAGTTTTCTATAACGAGTGTCGAAGAGACAACCTTCTCTGGACAAAATAGAGGGTAGAAGCCAAAAAATCCAAAGAAAGCAAACTGCATA
>Ga0100385_1005854_pt1 | contig 10224 bp, 11 predicted proteins | sample CryGeymeta201509_FD_81543 | JGI IMG/M metagenome (GOLD analysis project Ga0100385, IMG submission 81543) | Groundwater microbial communities from Crystal Geyser aquifers in Utah, USA - Crystal Geyser metaG 2015-09 | ecosystem: Environmental > Aquatic > Deep subsurface > Groundwater | place: USA...
GGACGATCCCGAGTTGCGCCGCGCCATGTTCATGCGCATCGTGTTGACGAGTTTCGTCGGCCCGTAATGGACTAAAACTAACGGCAAAAAACGCCGTAATAAGAATGATTTGTTTCATTTTTTTGCCTATTTGGAACTATGGTCGACTTTGGCTATTGTTACAGCAACAACAGGGCGAACGCAGTATGCGAATGGTCGACATTAATAAACGGATGCAAAGCAGCCGAGTGATGAACGATGGTTAGGCATAAGCAGGCGGTGCGCGAATTGGGGCAGAAAGTGTGGTCGTAAAGACAATAAACGGTGCGGTTGCTGGTGTATTGACGCTTTTGGAAAGGCTTGGCAAGCAGGCGACAAAGTCGGCACTGGTTATCGCGACACCTTGAAGTGCATGAAAGGCGTCACAATTGACCACATCGCTAGGGTGATCTTGATAGATGTGACTCAGTTCATGTACAGGCACAATAATGTTGTTCGACATAAACATGCCAAACATTAGTAAGAACATCATTGCACGTAAGTGACTGGCCATACCGACTATTTGGTAACTGAGTTGCTGTGTACTTTACTATGGTGAAATCAAAAAGAAAGCCTCGATCTTCGGGAGAGATGTAAAGGTCGATTTGACTAAGCTGAGTTTTAATTGTGAACTCGCGCCTAGCGATCAAGGCTATTAAAGGGCCATGCTAAACGGGTGTATCTAAATCTAGTATTCCTCCTCGTGTTGTTTTTTACTTAAGGTATGAATTAAAAAATACGCGACCGACATCGCTAACGTCACAGCGGCAATACCAAAAACGTAATCCGCAGAGACCGTTGAAAAATCCAAAATAATGACTTTTCGTGCAATCGCCATCAGCGCAGTCGCAATGACGATTTTTACGTGGATGACATCATCCCGCAGATAGATAGTTATGTTCACGAAAATTTCGATGGCGATCAATACTGCCATGAATGCGCCAAATGTCGCCAACATGTCGGATATCGTGAGTATAAATTTGGGTGCTGCGACTAACTTTTCGTAGAGCGTCCAAGCGACGTCGACAACCCCCATCACGATGACAAACACCATTAAAATGGCGAGTAGTCGGACTGCACCGCGAATGATGCGTTGCAGTCCTTTAATTAACGGCTCTTCGTTTTTGGTCATGACATTTTTTGTAAATAGGGTACGTGTTCATGGTTTTCGTGTTGCATGAACAGTTGACTGGTCGAGACGTTTTGCGGCATCACAACGATATCGCAATTGACGTTTGACACAACATCCGCGGCAACATGACCCATAGGGCCATATGGGTTTTGGCTATGACCGATTACCAGCAGTCCAATGTTGGATTTTTCACAAAATTGCGCAATAACTTCGTCAGCCTGACCGTCGACAATTTGCACTTGGATATTCGTTGTGAGCCTAGCATCCGCAACGTATTCCTGTAATTGGCTCTCGCGTTGTTGGCGTTCAATACGGGCATAACGCGCAACGTCAATGTCTGTAAGTTGTAGCCATGATCGCATAAACTGTTCGCCAGATGCCTGCCAGCCATGCACGAGTTTGGCTTTTGCATTTAAGTCTGTGGCAAAGTGGGACCCAGTGAACAATAACGTACGGTTGAGCTGATCAACCTGAATGTTATGAGCAGGCAAATCAACGGCAATGGCGACATCGCCGGCTTCTTTGCTGTCACTACCGACCAGCCATATTGGCATTTCCAGCATAGAGATTAGGTATTGTATTGCGCGATCTTCGGCACTCAGGTCGGTAGTCTGCAAACAGCGCTGATCGACGATCAACATTTGTGCGTCAAATTGTTCGCGTAACTTCGCTATCACTCGATTCAGAGGGTCGATTTCAACGTGGTACTCAAACGTCAGTGATGGATAGATCTCCTGAAGATCGATCGCCAGTCGGTCCAACATTTCAAATTTCAGGAACTGTGTCATTTTGTGCACTTGCTGCTGTTGCGCTCGCAACGCGGCAGAGTCGCTGTAAATAATAGGCGTATGGTCGTTGATTACCACAAGGTGAACCGTGGCTTGACGAGCATTTAGGTAGTGAAACACTCGCGCATAATTCGCATCGAGTTTTTGGGCTTTACGAATTGGCAAAATTACATGGTGTGATTTCATCGTCTTTGCTCCGTTTGTTGTCGATATGAACTATCATCATTATTTTTACGTATCTAGAAAAATAGATGTTTTTTATGCTTACAATAGATAAAAGATGATATGAGGACGAAATATGGCTCTAAACCGGTATGGAACGCTTCGTCAATTTGAAATTTTGAATGCCGTTTACAATTGCGGCTCCATTTCGAAGGCTGCGGAATACTTAAATTTAACGCAGCCTACGTTGTCGATGCAGTTGAAAAAGTTGAGCGACCAAAGTGGTGTAAGGCTATATAACCAGATCGGCAAAAAGTTAGTATTCACTGAAGCGGGCACTGCCTATGTGCAATCTGCCCAAGTATTTTTGCAAGAAATGCAACGCTTGGAAGAGACCTTAGATAATCTCAACGGATTAACCAAAGGTACCCTTAAATTGGCAGTGGTGACCTCGGCTAAGTACTTTATTCCTCATCTTTTGGGTCCATTTTGTAAGCGTTATCCGGGGATTGATTTCCAGATGAAAGTGGGCAATCGGGAACAGGTGATTGAGCGACTTGCCATCGCTCAAGACGACTTTTATGTGTTTAGTCACGTACCAGACGTTAACCACATCAACGCGATCGAGTTTCTTCCTAATCCGCTTATACCTATCGTATCGCCCTTACATCCACTGGCGAAGAAAAAAAACCTTACCCTCGCTGAGCTAACGGCTCATGATTTTATTGTGCGTGAAGAAGGTTCGGGCACTCGTAAATCGATTGAGAACCACTTCAGACAGCATGGCCAAAAGGTTAACGTTCGTATGACCATTGAAAGCAATGAGGCCATTAAGCACTGTGTAATGGAAAACCTCGGTGTGTCTGTTTTGTCGGCCCATGCCTTAAGTTTTGGTGGCGATACTGGTGTGGTAAAGCTACAAGTGGAAAGCTTCCCTATTCCGAGCCAGTGGTCGTTTGTTTGGTCGGCTGATAAAGCGTTATCACCCGTTGCCGGTGTGTTTTTGAAGTACATTCAGCAAGAAGGTAAGGAGGCATTGCTAACCCACCTTTAGTCATTCAGGGCTATAAAAAAACTTAATAAATAGCTACTCTCAAAGCCGCTGTTTTACACGGTAGGGTTTAGAGTTCAAGTCGCCATGTGTTTTGTCGATGGTTAACGAAAATGTTGCCTTTATTACGCCCTTAGGTTTTGGGAGGATTTCAGATGACTGATCATTTCGGTTCTTGTTTATGCGGCACCGTAAGTTTTAAGATAAACGGTGACTTTGACAGCTTTTACCTATGCCACTGTCAGTATTGCCAAAAAGACACAGGATCCGCTCATGCGGCAAATCTATTCTCACAGTCAGCAGAATTGACTTGGCTGTCCGGTAAAGATGCAGTGACTTCCTTCACGCTAGCGGGTACACGACATAGCAAAAGCTTTTGTAAGTTGTGTGGCTCAGCCCTACCAAGCACTCAGATGGCAAGTTTGCTTGTTGTTCCGGCAGGGTGTTTGGACACGGTAATTGCCATACGGCCAACGGCGCACATATTCTCGTCTAACAAGGCTGTTTGGTACCATGAGTTAGGGGACGTGCCAAACTTCCAGGCTTTGCCCGAGTAACCTTGTACTTCAGCACAAGGGCGCAGTAGCGGATCAGTTTTATAGTTGCGTTCCAAACCAAGCGAAACTGTCCCGATTTGTTCACTTTTTTGCATGATGTTCTCTGCAGGCTTTGTTGTTGCTTGCCGTTTTTCAATGGTCTTGTGTATGTGTGCAGTATGACTATGGTAGTTTGTCAAACCAGTGTTCAACATGCTCTCGCACCACATGAACACGTTTAGGTAACTCACGGTGTTTGGGCCAAATAAGCCACAGATGCGTTTTGGCGATTTGCCAGTCTGGCAGTACTTGCACGAGCTTGCCGTCTCGCAACAGTGGATCAACAACTTTACTCAGTAGGCGTCCTATCCCTAAGCCCTTTTCGATGGCAATACTTTGTGCGGCGGTGTTTCCTGAGCGCCAATTAGCCACTGGGACGAGTGTTCGTGTTTCACCACTGCGGCTATGCTGCAGCTCCCACGTTTTTGGCGTGCCGCACACCATTGGTAACCGCATTAGCTCTTCTGGCGAGGAGGGGAATCCATATTGATTGATAAACTTGGGGCTCGCGCACAGGGTGTGATCAACGACTGCTAGGCAGATTGCATTAACGTCGTCGCTTGGTGCAACTCCGATACGCATGATCAAATCCACTGGGCTTTTGTTTAGATCGATTATGGTACTGGTGTAGTCGATGGTAATTTGCAATTCAGGGTGTTTTAGCATCACATCACTTAGGGCATCAGCAAGGTATTTTTCACCAAAAATGCCGCCAATGGCGTTGATGCGTACTGGACCCGACAACCGAGTCGACATCATTTTCAAGTTGGCCTCAGCGGCGACAAGCTGACGGATACCCGCACGGCATTGCTCATAAAACTGCTCACCTTAGGGCGTTAGAGTTAAGGAGCGGGTGGTACGTACCATTAGTTGCACGCCCAGCCTGGCTTCTAAACTTGCAACAAGTTGACTCACTCGGCTACGTGAGATGAGTAGTTTGTCGGCGGCCAGCGTAAAACTATTCAGTTCTGTGACTTGGATAAAGGCTTCTACTTCGTTAAATCGACTCATTGGTTAGCTATATTTACCAAAAGGGTTAATAAATCGTAGATTATCTTTTAATTCAACCCAATTACACTAGGCTAATCGCAAATTGAACAAAAAAAGAGAGCGCATTATGAAACAACGACCCTTAGGCAATAGTCAGCTGTTGGTATCCGAAATTGGCCTAGGGTGTTGGCAGCTTGGCGGCGATTGGGGACCCATTACCCAGCCTGAAGCCAATGCCATTTTAACGGCAGCCGATAAAGCTGGAGTGACATTTTGGGATACGGCCGATGTTTATGGTGGTGGCCAGAGCGAGCGCTTTATTGGTGACTACACCCAAGCGCAAGCAAATTCCTCGCATGTTATTGCCACCAAAGCCGGGCGTTCAGGTGAGTTGTACCCTGACAAATACACTCGGGATGGGTTGCGCGCGAGTGTTGAGCAGTCTCGCGAACGTCTGCAGGTAGAGACACTCGACTTACTGCAGTTACATTGCATTCCATTTTCCGAAATAAAGCGCGGACAGGTTTTTGAATGGCTCGATGAAATGCAAAGCGATGGTCTCATTGCCAACTACGGCGCCAGTATCGAAACTATGGAAGAAGCATGGTTCTGTTTGGAAAATACCCGTGTTGTTTCATTGCAGCTTATATTTAATTTGTTGCGCCAAGACATGGCCGATGACATTTTGCCTATGGCAGAAGCCAGAGACGTCGGCATCATTGTGCGCCTTGGGCTAGCCAGTGGTTTGTTGTCCGGGAAGATGCAAAAAACACAACAGTTTGCGGAACAAGATCATCGCCATTACAACAAAGATGGTGCAGCATTTCATGTTGGCGAGACATTTTCTGGGCTGCCGTTTGAGTTAGGCATCGATTTGGTTGAGCAACTGAAAGCTGAAAATACGACGGGTCTTTCTATGGCAGAATTGTCATTGCGCTGGTTGCTGGATCATAGCGCGGTGTCTTCGGTGATTACCGGTGCCAGTCATGCACAACAAATTGAACGTAATGCCGCGGTATCGTCGTTAGCGCCGTTATCGTCTGAACTGCATGCGCAACTAAAACAGTTTTATCGAAATAACGTGCGCCAACATATTCGCGGGACACTTTAATTTTAATTTTATAAGGAGAATACAATGCACTATCGTCGCATGGGAAAGACCGGTTTACAGCTCAGTGAATTTGGCTTTGGATCGTGGGTGACCTTTGGTAATCAAGTAAAATTCAATGATGCCAAAAATCTGTTAGCTGCTGCGTATGACGCCGGCATCAATTTTTTTGATAATGCCGAAGGGTATGAGTCTGGAGAATCAGAACGGCTAATGGGACAAGCCATCAGTGAGTTAGGCTGGTCGCGTGACTCGTTTGTTGTTTCCTCAAAAGTGTTTTGGGGTGGAGAAAAGCCGAATCAAAAAGGTTTGTCTCGTAAGCATGTGTTTGATGCCTGTCATGCCGCATTGAATCGTCTACGTGTTGATTACTTAGACTTATATTTTTGCCATCGTCCAGACGTGGATACCCCAATCCAAGAAACCGTTGCCGCCATGACCGATCTTGTTCGGCAAGGCAAGGTGATGTATTGGGGTACCAGCGAGTGGAATGCGCAACAAATTACCGAAGCGTGGGCCTTTGCCAAAGCTGAAAACATGGTTGCCCCTGTCATAGAGCAACCGCAATATAATTTGGTGCATCGTGAGCGAGTAGAAAAAGAATACTCACCAGTTTATGACCTAACCGGAATGGGCTTAACCATCTGGTCACCACTGGCATCGGGCTTGTTAACCGGTAAATATTTGAATGGCGTACCCGACGGTAGCCGGTTGAGCTTGCCAGAATACCAATGGCTGCGCGAGTTGCTACTGGGTGACAATAACCAAGGCAACCTGAATAAAATTCAGCAACTGGCAGAGCTTGCAAAAACATTGGATGTGCCGTTACATCATTTAGCGTTGAACTGGACCTTGGCCAACCCTCGAGTGAGTACGACCATTTTAGGCGTGAGTAAACTAAGTCAATTAGAAGATAACCTAGCAGCCCGAGAAACGGCGACTATACTAACGGCGGATGTATTGCAAAAGATGGACGAGATCATGCAAAACAAACCGACGGGACTAGAACGGTTCTAGTTTAAACGCAGTTAGTAGACTGCCGTTGCAAGGCCACGATTTCTTCGTGGCCGTCTTACCCTTGCACCCTTCAACGATCACAACTAAACCGGGAGAAAAACCCAATAGCCAAGATTGGGTGAGTCGCCAGTCAGGTAAAGTTTACGTCTGTTTGTCTTTTACTGTCGCTAAAGAACAACGCTAACTAAAACCTTATAATATATAGGGTTGAAGGAACGCTCAAAGCCTTCTATACCTAATGAACTGCCCAAATAGACAGACGTCTTACTGTCATCGTTGTGGCAGTTATGGTTGAGGAGCGCAGGCTATTAAAAAGGCAATGATCATTGACGATGAAGCCGACTATTTGGCTTTAATGAACGAATTTTCGGCACATTCTGGTATGCAAGCAGTGACTTTGCGGCAGTGGGATGTCGAACATCTGCCTTTGTTGGACGATATCGACATTTTGTTTTTGGACATTCACATGCCCTATAAAGATGGTATTGATGTGATCTACGAATTAGGTACCGTTGGTTTCAAAGGTGGAATTGTTCTCATGTCTGGCGCTGAATCTCGAATTCGTGAAGCCGTGGTGAAATTAGCCTTGTCTTTGAATCTACGCTATTTGGGATCTCTTTCTAAACCATTTCGGTTGGCACAATTTAAGCGCCTCGTTGATGGTTATCAAAAAAAAATAAATTTTGAACGACTGGATTCACCATTTAAAAATGAAGAAACCTATTCGCTTGATCAATTAAAATTGATGCTGAAAGAACGCTCTGTTTACCCAGTGTACCAGCCCCAAGTGGACTCATTAACTGAGCAAGTTACCGGTATTGAATGCTTAACCCGCATGGAACACCGGACCTTGGGTATGATGCCGCCACCGATTTTTATTGCTAACCTAGGTAAGTCTGGTCTTATCGATGACTTTACTCTGTTGTTGGTCGCGCAAGCTCTCATTGACTGCGGCCCGCTATTGGAAGCGAATCGCAACATCAGCATTTCCTTTAACATCGTGTCGGACTCGTTATCAAAACATTTTATTGAGCAACTCATTGTTATTCTTGAACAGTCGAGTGTATTGCTGGATCAAATTATTCTCGAAATCACCGAAACTTACGCTATTAGTCTTTCACCGGAGGCACTGTACTGCGTGGCCAAGTGCCGAGCAAAAGGTATTTCATTATCGCTTGATGATTTTGGCACTGGGTATGCCACGGTGAAGCAACTATATGACTTGCCGTTTAATGAGATAAAAATCGATCGTTCATTTATTGTCGATATTACCAATGATGTCTCCAACGCTATCGTGCAAGCGACAATCAATATCGGGCAACAATTAAAGTACCGATTAGTCGCTGAAGGTGTTGAAACCGAACTGCAAAAGAAACTAGTTGATGCCATGGGGCCGGTGGTGATTCAAGGCTATTACTACTCTAGGCCACTCAAAATTAAAGAATTGATGACGTTTCTTAATGAAAAAAGTTTCACAGGGAGTTATGTACTTTGACGGCCCTCTACGTAAGCGTTTTTCAAAATAACAAAGTTGAAGCAATATGACACTCACTAAGGATACCTATGAACGTTTTTTTAATTTGTCCAGTGAGTTGTTGTGTGTTGCCAGTTTAGATGGCAGATTTTTAGCCGTGAATGATACTTTCAGTCAGACCCTTGGCTACCCTAAAGAGGAGTTAATCGGGGCGTCTTATCTGTCTTATATTTTTGAAAAGGATGTGCCGAAAACCCTAGAAGCGAGGGCTCAACTTGAACGTGGTGAGGCCGATAGCCAATTCACGAATCGATACCGCCATAAACAAGGGCATTACGTCAGGCTTTCTTGGAAGGCTTCCTATGATCCGGACTTGCAAGTGGTTCACGCAGTGGCTCGAGACGTTACCGAGTCAGATAGTTTGTATAATCGGTTGATGCAAATCGAGAAAGCGCTCTACGATGAAACCATTTACGTTAAGACCAATCATAAAGGTGTGATCACCACGGTTAATGACCAATTTTGTGAGATTAGCGGTTATCGTCGGGAAGAGCTTATTGGTAACACTCATGCGATGATTAACTCAGGGATGCATCCAAAGAAATTCTTTACCGATATGTGGCGAACCATTTCAAAAGGGTCGGTTTGGTCTGGTGTTATCCAAAATAAAAAAAAGGATGGTCGGTACTATTATGTGCAAAGTATTTTAATACCGATCATGGGTGAACACGGCAAGCCAATAGAATACATCGGCATTCGACAGGACATTACCCAAAGTATCTTTGATCATCAGGATTATTTAAAAACTCTTAGCATTTTGAATGAAACCAGTGCAATTGCCAAAGTCGGTGGTTGGGAACTCAACATAGATACTCAAGAGCTGGAGTGGACGGACGAAACCTTTAAAATCTTAGAGGTTAAAAAGCAGTCCGATAGAAAACCAAACCTACCGGAAGGATTAAGCCTGTTTACAGATGATTACAAAGATATTATGGATAAGGCTGTCGGGCGAGCTATCGAGTTTGGCGAACCTTATGGTTTAGAGGTCATGGCGAAAACAGCCAAGGGTAACGAAGTTTGGGTGTATACCAATGGCAAAGCCAACTATAAAAACGGAAAAATCGTCTCGCTGTCGGGTACGATTCAAGATATCAGTGCTCGCAAAGATGCCGAATTAAAGTATGCCCAGCAAAGGCGAAAGAGCATTCAAAACTCTAAACTAGTTGCCCTTGGTGAGCTTTCAGCCAGTGTGGCTCACGAGATCAACAACCCCTTGGGTATTATCTCTGGTTACGCTGAGTTAATGGGCGAATCGCCTGAGTTGCCCGATCAATTTAAGGAAAAAATTAACGTTATCGAAAAGTCCTGTGATCGCATTTCCTACATTGTCAAAAGTTTAAAGAAGTTTTCTCGCTCGGATGAAATCAAACAAAAACAACCAGTATCTCTAATTGATATTATCAACGAGGCGGTTACCTTAGCCTACCCAAGGTTAAAGCGCATGGGGATTGAATTGCGAATTGCCGAGTTGCCGAATGCGGCCATTTCTTGCAATGAAATTGAAATTGAACAGGTCTTTCTGAATCTGATTAACAACTCAATTGATGCACTGGAATTGCAAGCGGACAGATGGATTGAAATCTCCATGGCACTTACTCCAGAAATGGTTGAAATTCGGTTTGCTGACTCGGGGAAGGGGTTGGAAAAACATAGCCGAGGTAAAATATTTGAACCATTTTTTACCACCAAATTAGAGGGGGCCGGCACGGGGTTAGGGTTGTCAATTACTAAGGGAATTATGGATGAACACCAAGCAAAAATTCACCTAGATGAGGATAGTGATAATACCGTTTTTATATTGAACTTCCCCCGAATTTATTGAGGAAAC